>Ga0180432_10003937_pt1 | contig 20801 bp, 13 predicted proteins | sample SS_ome_10_FD_132414 | JGI IMG/M metagenome (GOLD analysis project Ga0180432, IMG submission 132414) | Hypersaline lake sediment archaeal communities from the Salton Sea, California, USA - SS_1_MS_2 metaG | ecosystem: Environmental > Aquatic > Non-marine Saline and Alkaline > Hypersaline >...
CCGCCCCACCAGGGCACCCGGCGGGTCTCGCTCGCCCTACTCGAAGATCTGGCCAGCGCGCACGAGGTCACCTACCTCTGCCAGTTGGATCACCGGCGGGAGGCGGCGTGGATTCCGAAGGTCGAGGCGCTGGGCGCCCGGGTCGTAGCCCCGCTGATGCCGAATCACATCTCGCCGCTCCACCGGCTCTTCTATAAGGGCCTGAACCGAGCCCGCAGCCGGCGCCTGGGCGTGCCGGAGCTCTCGCTCTACTGGTCGAACCACACGCTGCGATCACACCTCGAGCGCCTGGAGGAAGACGTCCGTCCCGACCTCACGATCCTGGAGGCTTGGGAAACCTATCCCCTCCGCCGCTCTATCCGCCGCGGCACCGCTGTGCTCCTGGCGCACGATGCCGCCTTCCGGATCCGAGAACGGGAGGCGCAGTCCGAGGGAGATCCGGAGCGGAAGGCGGCGCTGGAGCGGGCGGCGGCCGAATACAAGGCGCGCGAGGTCGCGAGCTGGACGCTTTTCGATGCCATCCTGGCACTCACAGAGGATGACGCGCGGATGATCGCCAAGGAGACCGAGCGGGCGGGAGCCTCACCGCCGCCGCGGGTCCGGCACCTTCCGGTCCCGGTGCCGGGAGAGCTCTTCGCGGTCGGGCGCCCGGAGCGGCCGGGGCGTCGCGTCGGCTTCATGGGCAGCTTCCGGGCCGACTTCAACCGCGATGCGCTCGCCTATCTGGTGCGCGAGATCTGGCCGGCGATCGGATCGGCCGCCGAGCTGGTGATCGCCGGGGGCGGGTACGAGGGACCGCTGCAGCGCGAGGTGGAGGCGGGCGGCGGCCGGTGGCTGGGTTTCGTGGAGGATCTGGGATCCTTCTTCGCGTCGATCGATCTGCTCCTGGTGCCGCTGCGGTTCGGGGGCGGGGTCCGGATCCGGATCCTCGAAGCATTGGCCGCGGGTCTCCCGGTCCTCGCGAGCTCGATCGCGGTCGCGGGCCTGGAGTTGGCACCGGGAGTGCATTGCGCGATCGCGGACGGTCCCGAGGAAACTGCGCGTGAGATCGGTCGGCTCCTCGGGAACCCGACCGAGGCGCGGGCGATGGGCGCCCGCGGGCGGGAATGGTGCCGGCAGAGCCACAGCCCGGAGGTGCTCCGTCCGAGGCGCCTCGCCGCGGTGGAGGATTGCATGAAAGCAGGGAAGCAGCCATGACCTCATCTCCCCCGATCCCGGTCGGCTTCTTGGTCTCCACCCTGGTCACGGGGGGAGCGGAGCGGCAGTTGCAGCATCTGATCCTCCACCTCGACCGGACCCGCTATGCCCCCCACCTCTACACCCTCCGCGACCCCGGACCGATCGGTGAGCTGCTTGCCGAAGAGGGCGTGCCGCTGGTCTCCGGATTGGGGCCGGGGAAGCCGCCCGCGCCGTGGGTGCCGCTCCGGCTGGCGACCCGATTCCGTCGCGACCGGATCCGGGTGCTCTATTGCCTCGATCACACCAACGGCGTCGTCGCCGGAGTCCTGGCCAGCCGACTGGCGGCAAGCCTGCCGGTTCTGGTCGCGGTGCACACGACCGGCCAATGGGGAAAGGCCTCGATTCCGCGGCCGATGCGGATGGTGCTCGGAGGCGTCGCCCGGCTGCTCTCCATCGCCGAAGCTCAGAAGCGCTACCTGATCGAGGTTGAGCACATCGCGGAGGAGAAGATCACGATCGTGCGCAACGGCATCCCTCCCCTCGATCCGGCCGGGCTCCCCTCGAAAGCCGACGCGCGAGCGGCGCTCGGGATCGATCCCGCGGACGGCCCCGTGGTCGGCATCCTGGCGATGCTGCGCCCGGAGAAGGCGCACGAGAACTTCCTGGCGGCGGCCCGGGAGCTGCTCGCCGAGCTGCCGCGCGCGGTCTTCCTGATCGTGGGCGACGGGGAGCGGCGCGCCGAGTTGGAACAGATGGCGGCCGATCTCGGCATCGCCGATCGCGTCCGATTCCTCGGTGTCCGCGCCGACGTGCCGCACATCCTTCCCGCCTTCGATCTCTCGGTGCTGGCGTCGCATCCGCGGGTCGAGACGCTGCCGCTCTCGCAGATGGAAGCGATGTCGCTCGAGATTCCGATCGTGGCCACGCGGGTGGGCGCGCTGCACGAGCTGGTGGAGGATGGCGTCGAAGGGAACCTCGTTCCGCCGGGCGACCCCGCCGCGCTGGCGCGCGCGATGCGCGAGATACTCACGCTACCCGAGCGCCGCCAGGCCGTGGGACGGGCCGCACGCCAGCGGATCCTCCGGGAGTTCACCGCGGAGCGGGTCGCGCGGGAAACCGAAGCGGTGATCGATGAGGTGTCATAGCCGGCGCCGCAAGAGGAGCAGCGTGGCATCGTCCCCCACCGGGGTTTCCGCCAGGAACGCGTGAAGGTCTTCCATCACCCCGTCGACCAGATCGTGCAGGGCCCCTCCCCCGTGATTCCGCAGGCTCTCGTGGAAGCGGTCGTCTCCGTAGAACTCCTCTCCCACCTGCGCCTCGGGGAAAGCATCGGAAAAGACGCACAGCAGGGAGCCGGGGAAGAACTCGATCGACGCCGCCTCGAAGGTTGCTCCCGGCAGGAGACCCACGGGCATCCCGGTCGAGGGAAGCGCCGTGATCTTCCGGTCGGTACCGATCAGGACGGGCGGGTTGTGCCCGGCGTTGACATACTCGAGGCGATGCTGCGCCGGATCGAGAACACCAACGAAGAGCGTGACCGAGTGGAGGAGGTCCGATGAGCGGAGAACGTGATTGTGGAGCCGCTCCACCAGCGCGAGGGCCGTCCTCGTATCCTCGTACAGGACCCGCAGGCAGGCCATGATGTTCGACATCAGGAGCGCGGCGCCCATCCCCTTCCCGGTCACATCTCCCAGGACGAAGATCCAGCGGCCGTCACCAAAGGGGGCGATGTCGTACAGATCGCCACCCACCTCGTAGCAGGGCGCCTGCGTGGCCAAGGTCTCGTAGCCGGTGATCTCGGGCATCTCGTCGAGCAGCAGGTTCCGCTGCAGCTTGGCCGCGACCTCCAGCTCCCGATCCATCCGCTCCTTCTCGCGCTGGGCTTCCTGGAGGCGCGTGTTGGAGATCTTCACCGCGGCCAGATTGGCCAGCATCGTGAACGCCCGCAGTTGATCACGGTCGTACTTGACGCCCGGATCGTCGGAATCGAGGTAGAGCAGGCCGATCACGTCTCGGTTGTCGAAGAGCGGCGCCACCATGGCCGAGCGCAGGTTCTGCAACATGATGCTCTCCTGCCCGGCGAAGCGGGGATCGGTCTGCGTATCGAGCAGCAGTAACGCTTCGCGCTCATCGAGCACGGTCTTCAGAATCGTACGGCTGAGCGCGATCCGCTCTCCCAGGCTGGCGGGGGGGCGAACCGCACAGGCCCGCGGCTCTCCGCCCGCATCGTCGCTCAGGAGAAGCTGGATCCGGCGAGCGGGGAAAACCCCCTCGACCATGTCGAGGAGCATCTCGAAGATCTCCTCCAGCGGCCGCGGCTCCATCAGCATCTGGCTGGCTTCGGTGACGGCGCGGAAGAGCTGGTTTTCGACGGCCGGCTCTTCGGTGGTCTGGCGCTGAGCATCCTCCAGTGAGAGCCGCTCCATGGCGCTCACCTCTTCGGGAGAGGCGAAGACCGTCGCCAGAGGAGAGTCGGGAACGTGCGTCGCCCCGGGCGCCATGAGCGTCAGCTCGACGTCCCCGAAGCGGAGCCGGTCGCCCGCCTGGAGCCGCGTCACGGCCCGAATCCGAGCGCCGTTCACCCAGGTGCCGTTGCTGCTGCCGAGGTCCCGCAGCTCGATCTGCTCGCCGGTCACCACGATCTCGGCATGCGTCCGCGATACGGAGGAAGCCTGGAGGCGGAGATCGTTGTGATCCCCCCGCCCGATGCGGAGCCGGCCATCCTCCAGCCCAATATCGATCGGGCGATGGATGTCGGTGCCTGTGAGTTGGTAGGTCATGCTCTCCCCTGCCGGCGCCGATCGCGCCGGGATGTGCGGTGCTATGCAGGCGATGCGACGGGATCAGGGACCGCGCCCGATGATCAAGACCGACATGCCGGAGACCGGTGCAAACTCCCCCTGCCACGCACTCACCGTGTACGCGTAGTCACCCGCCTTCGCGGCGACCACTTCTCTGGGCTGGTTCGGTGTCACGGATAGCTCCGAACCCGGATTCGTTGCCTCCGGGTCGGGAAGAACGATGCGGGCCTCGATACCCTCGTTCGGCTCGGTGATGCGCCAAACGATATGATCTTCCTCCATGACGTGGAGCAGGCAGGGACTCACCGCCACACCGGTCGGCCACACCTTGATCTCGCAATTGTGCGTCCGAGGATTCTTCTCCTCCTTGGGCGCCTTGCGCTGAGCATCCGCGATAGTCTGTCCCATAGAAGCCTCCCTTGCCGGTGAACACTCACATGGTCCCTGTCTCCGAAGCCTGGTTCAAGCGCTAGTTTGGCAAGACCGATCAGGGCTCCCGACCGATGATCAGCACCGCCATGGCGGAGACCGGTTCGTATTCGGCCGATCTGGCTTCCACGCGGTACTCGAAGTGACCTTCCTTCAGGACATCCACTTCGATCGGCCGGCCGATCCGCGCGATGAGCTCGCGTCCCGGATCGACGATGTCCGGATGGGGGAGCTCGATGCGCGCCGTCGCGCCGGTATTGGACCCGGTCAGTGTCCACACGACCCGATCCCCCACCACCGTCTCCAGCCGAGGAGGGGTCACCGTGACCTCGTTGCGCCCCCGGTTGATCATGCACTTGTGACAGGCACCACCCTCACATTCCCCGGGTCTCTCCCGGGGCTCGCCCGCGATCTCAGGTCCCATCTCATCCCTCCCTGGTCATTGAACGTTCATGTGGCTGATCGCTAGTCGGACGGCTCGAACTCGCGGCTGATCCGGACGAACTCCGGATCCGCCACCAGCGCCTCCAGGCTCGGCTCTCCTCGCCAGGTATCCGGCGGATAGCCGGCCTGCATCGCCTTGCGCGCCGCCAAGAGTGCTTTCTCCCGTTCCCCCAAGATCTCATAGGTCCCCGACAGGTAGAAAAGCACGTCCGCCCACTCCGGATGGGTCTGTTCCAACCGCTCCAAGAGGCGGCGCGCTGTCTCCGGTTCTCCCGACAACGCCCGATACTGCGCGAGGAGCACGAGCAGGCGGGGGTTGTGGGGATTGACCCGTACCTGGGCATCGGCCAGCTCCGCCGCTTGCCGGTAGGCGCTGTCGGCAACGGCCTCCATTCCCGGCAGCAGGTCATAGGTCGCTCCCAAGCTACCCCACACGCGGTAGTCTCCGTCGTTCTGCCGTAGTGCCGCCGAGTAGACCTCGATCGCCTGCTCCAGGCGTCCCTCCGAGCGGTGAAGCGTGGCGAGGTTGGAGTAGGCGCTGTGGATCGGCTTCAGCGCCAAGGCGTGCTCGTAGGATTCGATCGCCGCGTCCGTTCGCCCCAGGAGCTGGTAGATCGCCCCCAGATCCGAGTACCCCCTCGCGTTGTCCGGTGTCAACTCGACGACCGCACGGAAGCATTGCAGCGCTCGCTCGAGATCTCCCCCGGCATGATAGACGAGCCCCAGTTCGTGATGCCCCTCCCAGTCCTCGGGGCTCCGGCGGATCGCATCCTTCAAGGTTTCTTCGGCGGCCTGCAAATCCCCCCGATCCCTCTGCGCCAGGGCCAAACCGAGGTAGGCCTCCCGATTCCGGGGATCGATCTCGAGGGCGCGTCGGAACTCGGAGATCGCCAGGTCGAGCTTCCCGGTTCCCCGGTAGATGGTCCCCAGCCCGGCGTGCACTTCCGCGCGGTCGGAGTCCTGCTCCGACGCCCGGCGCGCCGCATTCTCCGCGCGCGCGACCCAGAGGGTGTCCATCGTCTCCTCGTAGAGACGCCAGTACGCCTCACCAAGTCCGGCCAGGGCCAGGGTAAACGAAGGGTCGCGCTCCAGCGCGCGCTCGAACAGGCCGGCGGCGATCTCCGCTTCCGCCTCTCCCCCGGGGCGTCGCAGGTATCCGCGTGCCTGCACGTACGAACCGTAGGCGACGACGTCCGGGGTCGGTGTCTGCCGGGGCGGCAGGATCAGCGAGATGTCGAACGCCCCGGCCAGGGCCAGGGCCACGCCTTCGGCAACTTGATCCTGAAGGTCGAAGATGTCCCGTCGATTCCCCTGCACGATGTCCCCGGCAAGGATGGTGCCCAGCGCATGATCGACGACCCGGTAGGCGATGCGCAAGTGGTCGCCTTCCTGCTGCACGCTCCCTTCGAGGGCAAGGTGTCCGCCGCAGTCGGCCCGAGCATCCATGACCAGGATGCCCTGCAAACCCGCCAGCCGGGTTTGCACGGCCTCGGTCACGCCCGAGGCGAAGACCTCGTTGTCCGATGCCGTGCCGAGACCCTCGAAGTCCTCCACGATGATGTGCGGGGCGCCCGTCGCCGGCCGCGGGGAAATCGGACCGCCCCGATCACGAGTCAACCACAACCCGGCGGCAATCGGCACCAGGATGAGCAGCGCGACCAACGCCGGGCGAAGGCGCCGCCCGCGCCGGTCGGATGCGGCCCGGCGCAGCGTCTGGATCTCCTCCTGAAGATCGCTCGCGGTCGGGAGCCGTTGGTCGCGGTCCTTTTCGATCATGCGCATCACCAGGCGATCGAGTTCCGGGGTAACGCCCGGGTTCACGCGGCTGGGGGGAGGGGGCGAGTCGCGAAGCACCGCGGCGAGCGTCTCCGCCAGGTTCTTCTTCTCGAAGGGATTCCTGCCGGTCAGCATCTCGTAGAAGACGATTCCCAGTGAGAAGATGTCGGTCCGCGTATCGGGTTTCCTACCCTGCGCCAGCTCCGGCGAGAGGTAGGCCGGGGTCCCCCCCAGGCCTTGATCGGTCGGCTGCAGGGCCCGGGTAGCGGCATCGGCCGGGGCCACTCGCCCGGCGCCGTCGCGGACCATCGCCGTCTCTTCCGCGGTTAGGTAGTGACAGGCCACACCGAAATCGAGAATGTGCGGAAACCCCTCGGAGTCGAGGAGGATGTTCTCGGGCTTCAAGTCACAGTGTGCGATCCCCCGATCGGCGGCTTCGACGAGGGCCCCCGCGCAACCCTCCGCGATGCGGTAGAACGCCGGGAGATTGAGCGGTTCGCCGAGCTTCTCCCGGAGCGTCCCCCCGTGCACCAGCTCTTGGACCAGGTAGACCTCTCCACCGTGCTCGAAGACGTCATGGATCGTGACGATCGCCGGGTGCTTGAGGGGAGAGGCAGCGCGTCCTTCCCGCAGAATCCGCTCTCGTCGCTTGCGGTCGCTCGTCACGGTCCCGTGAAGCCGCTTGACGGCCACCCATCGGCGGAGCGCGGTGTCCCAGGCCCGGAAGATCTCTCCCATCGCACCGGCGCCGATCTTCTCGTCGAAGCGATAGCGCCCGATCGTCTTCCCCGGAGCCGGTGGTTGGTGGTTGGCCTGATCCCGGTCCATGGCGCCCCCATCGAGACGGTCGATCGCATCCTCCTGGGACCCTGGATGTCCGGGGTTCTTCGGATTAGGGTCCGCCGAGGGCCGGGGGGAGGATAGCATTGGCCCGCCGGGGGGACAATTCCGGGGAGCCCTCCTGGGGTTTCATGCGAAATGCGTTGTGATACAATGAGATGCAACGATCATCGAAGCCTGGAATCGGAGGTCCCCCATGACTCGTCACGGCATTCGACTCATCGCCATCCTCTGTCTCCTTCTTCCCGCCGCCCGCGGCGTGCCCATCGACGTCGATGCCGACGGGACGGCCGACCTCTGGCTTTCTCCCGACGATCCCCTCGAGTCGAGGATCGAGGATCGGAACGAGGATGGTCGGTTGGAGTGGGGAGCCACCGGGTCCACCCCCGTTGATCGCGTTCGATACCTGCCCGAGATCGATTTCGATGTGGTCTGGAAGTCGGGTACCACCTTGAACACGATCTGGACCGTCGAGGCCGGAGATGCCGATCGCGACGGTGTCTTCGACTTCGCCGGCGCCGAGTGGAATCCGAACGTCATCCACCTTTTCGAGTCGGACGGGGGCGGTGGGTACGACGAGATTTGGGACTCCTCCGAAAGCACGCCGCCCGGCGCCTATCGCGACATCGCCTTCGCCGACACCGACGGGGATGATCAGGGCGAGATCCTGGGTGGCGAAGTCTCCACCCTCGGCAAGGTGATGCTGTTCGAGGAAGGCGAGAGCGGCTTCGACTTCCTCCACGATGACATCCGCGAGTCGGATTTCGTCGACGGCCGGAGCATCCGGAGCGTTCTCGTCGGCGACACCGATCTCAATGATCGACAGGAGGTGATCGTGGCCACGGGAAGCTCCTATCCGACGGGCGGGGTGGTGGCCATCTGGGAGCACAGCGGTGTCATCGGCGAAAACACCTATACGAGGATCTTCGCGTACGAAACCGTCTCCTACCTGTTCGGCGCGGCCTTGGGAGACGCGGACAACGACGGCTATCCCGAGATCGTCCTGGGACTGGGTGGGTTTGGGGGCAATCCCCTGATCATCCGGCGGATCGAGTTCGACCCGAGAGAGGGCACCTGGGTCCACTCGAGCTTCACCAGCTCGATCATCGGGCTTCCGCTCACGCCGCGGATTGGTGATTTCGACGAGGACGACGAGAACGAACTCGCCTTCGGCTCCTCGGGCTTCATGGTCATCTACGAATGCACCGGTGACAACACCTTCTCTCCCCGCTTCACCACCGCGGAACCGCTGGCCGGAAACGTCCTCTGCCTGGACCATCGAAGGCTCAGTATCCCCGGAACCGAGACGCTGGCGGTGGGCTCGTTCGATGGGGACGTCGCGCTGTGGAGCTTCGATCCCGATCTCGACACCTTCCAACGCATCTTCGCGCGCGATGCGATCGGCGGCGCGGTCCGAGGTCTGGCCCTGGCCGATGACGGAAGCGACGGTCTGGAGGAACTGCTTCTCGCCGTCGCGGGCTCGATCGACCAGGTGTGGGTCATGCGCCGGAGGGTATCGGGCGAAGTCACCGACGTGCTCCCCGGAGGAAGCGGGCCCCACCTGGTCGACCGCAATCCCTCAACCAACGGCTTTCGCTTTCGGGTCTCCCCCGCGGTGACGCACCTGTCGATCTGCGATCTCCAGGGACGGCCGATCCGTCGGATCGATGTCTGCGGTGGAATCGCCCAGTGGGATGGCCGGGATGCAACCGGCCGCCGCGCGCGAGCCGGCCGGTACTGGGCTCGATCCCGTCACGGAGAGGCGATCCCCTTGCTGATGATCCACTGATGGCCAGGTGCGGGGGGCGGGAGTGCCCCTCCTATGCCCACCTGCCGATCACAACCCTCTTGATCCCTCCCCCGGTCGCAACGTGAATGCCGGGGGCCCGCGCGGCTCGGACCAACGCGCGGGCTCGCCGGCCGTAGACGTCGAGGAGCTCGGACTCGACCTCCATGCAGCAGGCAGACGCAGGGAGAGCACCGCACACTGGATCTTGGGTTTTTATATATTGATAATTCACGTTGACAAATTAGAAATCCAAGACGATATTATAGCAACCCTGCTGAAATAAGAGACAAAGGAGGTGGCTCGTGAGCGAAGAACAGAAAGAGATTCTGCAACTGCTAGCAGATAAGTCGATTACCGTGGAGGAGGCCGAGCGACTCCTCGGCGCCCTGGCGGACGGCCAGAGACGTCGGGAGGCAACCGATGCCCCGGGGAGCGAGCGGAAACGGGGGGTCCAGGAAGTGATAACCTCCGTGAGGGATACCCTTTCGGAGATCGGCCCTGCCATCCGGGACCTGGTCGGAGACTCTACCGATGACTTCGGGGATCAGGAGTCGGGGACCTCGATGCCCATCAGCCCCATCCCGCTGCCGGCCGGATCCCGTCTGATCATCAAGAACGATCGGTATCGGGGGCGCAGTGGCGGTGACCTCTCCATCGAGGGCGCCGACGTCGAGCAATGCGAATTCCTGGGCGGCCGCCTCCGGAACCTGCGGATCCACCCCGACCCGCGGGGCGCCACGATCCGCTGGTCGGGCGGTCATCTACGCCTACGGGTCCCGGCAAACCTCGGGGAGCTGACGGCTACAACCATGGGCGGGGATATCGAGGTCGACGGACTCGCCTGCCCCCTCGCCGTGAAATCGATGGGGGGGGATCTCGACCTTTGCGGGCTCTCGCGCGAGTTCAAGGCCAAGACGATGGGCGGGGCCGTGAACCTCATCCTCACCCGGGAGTGGGCGGGAGACTCGAGCGCGGTGACCATGGGCGGCAACATCAACGCGACCGTCTTCGAGGCGATGGAGGCCACCCGGGTACAGGCGGAGACCCTGGGGGGACAGATCGAGATCCGGGACCGGCTCGAAGCACCCCCTACCCATTCGACATCGGGTGTGCATCGAACCGTCATTCAGATCGGCAATGGAAACCCGAGTTCGCACCTCAAACTGAAAACCATGGGCGGCAATATCACCCTCCGGAAGGTAAACGATGAGTGAGCGATCCATCCCCCCCAGCTGCCCCTCCTGCAGCAAACGTCTGGTCGTGGTCCGGCTGGAATGCCCCGCCTGCGGCTCCGAGGTCACGGGCGAATTCGACCCGTGCCCGGTCTGTCGCCTCCCGGAGGACTCCCGCCGGCTCTTCGAGACCTTCTTGAAGGCCCGCGGTAACCTGCGCCGGGTTCAGCGCGAGCTGGGTGTATCCTATCCAACGACGCGCCAGAGGATCGAAGAGCTCTTCCAGCAGCTCGGCTACGGATCCCAACCCGCCGATCCCCGGGCGGTGCTGGCCCGGCTGAGGTCGGGCGAGATCACCGTCGACGAGGCGGAGCGGCGGCTTCGGGGTAACAGCTAGTCGAGCTCAGGGCTCATTGAACCAGATCTCGTTGCCGGCTTCTCCGAAGTCGACCAGGTAGAGGTCGAGATCACCGTCGCCGTCCAGATCGAGCATGGCGCCATGGCTGCTGGCCGCCCGGCCGCCGACGCGAAGACCGCAATCAACCAGCCTGCCCGTGCCGTCATTGATGAGCACGCAGGCCGGTAACCCGAGATTGGTGATACAGACATCCACGTGTCCGTCACCGTTGATATCGCCGGATAAGACGCCTCCCCAGCGCGCGACCGGAAACCGCCTGTCGGCCTCTTCGAAGCGGCCGGTTCCATCGTTCATCCAGACCGACGTCGGGTGACATCCCGTGTTGTCGCCTTGGGTGATCACCGCATCAAGGTCGCCGTCCTCGTCCAGATCACAGAGACCGATCTTGCCATAGCAGACGGTGCTGTCGGCGAGGCGCCAGGATTCGCGGAAACGCCCCCGGCCGTCATTCAACACGGCACGGTACCCGGCCCCCGGCTCGATCCCGATCAGATCGATCGCCCCATCGCCGTTGATGTCCCCCCAAGCCGCCCGCTGGGGAAAGGTTTCTCCCGAGTCGGTGAAGCGGCCCGAGCCGTCGTTCAGGTAGATGCGGTTTTGATCCTGATGGTAGGCGATCGCACCATCCAGATCCCCGTCACCATCGACATCGCGCAGCCAGGCGCCGACACCGCTCCGCAGGGAATCCCCCAGGTCTTGCCCGCTGTCACGGAATCGCGCCCGACCATCATTGAGATAGATCTTGCTCGGTCGATGGCTCTCCCCGCTGTCTCGGCCCATGCCGGCGCAGGCGAGCAGGATGTCGAGATCTCCATCACCGTCGACGTCTCCGACGTCCGTGCCGTGTCCTTGTTGGGAGAGCGCCTGGTCGGTTGCGACCAGGCGGCCGTTGCCGTCATTGAGCCACACGCGCGAGTCGGTCTCGCCCATGTTGGCGCACACGATATCGATGTCTCCGTCGGCGTCCAGGTCCCCCGTGGCGATCGTGTGCGTGTGTGTCCCTTCGAACCGTTGGTCGCTGCGCCGAAACCGCGGCTGCCGGACACCCAGCTCCACCCGCGCCTCGGGACCCAGGACCGCCACCTTCAGGTCTTCGATGTACCGTGCCGAGAACCAATGATACTCGTCCGCCCGTTGGTAGATGATGAAGCGATTGTCGGGTGTGATCTCCGGGTGCCACGTGTGCCCGGTGTTGACCTGCTGCCCCAGATCGGTCGGGTGGGTCCACGATCCGTCGGCGCGACGAAAACTGACCTTGAGACGGAGAGCCCGGCGCCCCATGGCGGGCCGGTTGGATGAGAAGAGGATGTAGGACTCATCAGGTGCAATCGCCGGGCTCAGCTCGTGGTATTCGCTGTTGACGATCGCACCCAGGTTTCGAGGAGGTCCAAAGCCATCCCCCCGGGCTTCCGCCACGTAGATGTCACCGGCGCCGATCACATCGGGATAGCCTTCCCCGATGAAGTAGAGATTGCCGTTGCCCGCGATCGAAGGGTCGTATTCCTCGTGGTCGGTCGCCATACGGGGGAGGGGCACGCCCCACCCGCGCGCGGTTCGTTCCACGTACCAGATGTCGGCATCCTCCCTGCGCTCACCGTCCGATTCCCGCGGCCGTCGGGAGTGGAAAAGGAGCCCCCCGCCCTCCGGCGTGAAGCAGGGCCCCCCATCGAAGTACTCGAGGGCCGGATCCATGAAGGGCACGAGCTCCGGGCGCATCCAACGCTCGCCTTCCTGTCTCATCGACCACATGCCCATGACCGGCATCGCCATATGCGTCCAGATGATCTCCCTGCCGTTGGGGGCGAAGGTGATGCCGCCGTGAGGCGTGAACGGCGTCATGAACTCGTGGGTGGCAAAAACCTGGGGGAATCGGCCCGGTTCCGGGCTCCCGAGATAGGGCCCGGTGGGACGACCGGTCTTCCAGGTCTCATGGGATCCCCGGGCGGAAAGGAGCCGACCGACGGCGTCGTGTCCCCACAAGACGGCGAAGTCAAGCGGCGTTCGACCGGTGATGCACCGGGCATTCACATCGGCGCCCCGATCGAGCAGCGTGCGCACGGGCTGCTCCATCCCCCGGGCGGCGGCGTAGTGGAGCATTGTGAGATGCAACTCATTGGCGTAACCAATGTCGGACGCGCGTGCGAGACAGAGACCGGCGATGGCGGGGTCCCGGTAGGCCACCGCGAAGTAGGCAAGTGGGGTGCCATCATTGGTCCGCGCGTCGACGTCGGCACCCTTCTCGAGCAGCAGCGCCGCAATCGGTATCTCGTTGTGCCAAAGCGCCCGATAGAGGGCGGTCTCGTGACCTGCCCCCTCGGCATTGACATCCACCCCCTGCTCGATCAGAAGCCGAACCAGCTCTTCGTTGCGACTGTCGACCGCGTAGATGAGGCTCGTCCGCCCTCCACTGCCGCGCGCGTGTACGTCAGCGCCATGCGTGAGAAGGAGCCTCACCAGCTCGATCCGGCCGCCCGCACAGGCCCCCAGCAGTGGGGTGAACCCACCTCGGTTCGCCCGCTGCAGATCGGCGCCGCGGGCAATCAAGACCTGGGCGGCTTCCCCGCAGCCGTGGTAGGCCGCCCCGTGCAGGGGGGTCGATCCGCTGGGTGTGGTTGCGTTGACATCGGCCCCCTGGCCCAGGAGATAGTCGACCACCGCGGCGTGATCGTTGTAGGCTGCTCGATGGAGGGCCGTGTAGCCACTCTCGTTGACGGCCTCAAGGGCTGCGGGATCACGCGCCAGCAGGGACCGGATGACATCCAGATCACCCTCCTCGGCGGCATCGTGAATCTCCCCCGCGAACGGGGCCGCGGGCAGAGCGGCGGCCAGCACGAGGGCGCAGGTGCAGGCGCGGAAACGACTCATGTCCGGACTCCTAGTGATCGTGCGGCAGGTTCGAGGAGGAGAAGATATGGTGGCACATGAAGGGCCATTTTCATAGGGAAAACCGGCACCGCCCCTGACCCGGCGGCATCCGGTCAATCCCCTTCCTCCAGAAGTGATGACACCCCCTTGTCAACCATCTTCGCGCCGCAGGGCTCGCAATAACGAGGAGAAGGCCGTAATCTGTGAGATTCACCACCGCAGGGGAGGTTGGAAATCAAGCGCCGGGAAGTCGAACGCGCGCGGAGGCGAGCCGCGGAGCTGCTGCGCGAGGCGGGAATCATCGTCACGCCGGCCGAGCGGGAGCGGATCGAGGTTGCGGACCTCGGCCTGGGTGACTTGGAGCACACCGGCGCCCAGCTGCTCACCTACGTCAACAGCGACCGCTACTGCGCCAAGGAGATCATCCTCTTTCCCCGCCAGACCTGTCCCGAGCATCGCCACCCCGACACCCCCCATGGTCCCGGCAAGATGGAGACCTTCCGCTGCCGGTGGGGAGAAGTGTGGCTGTATGTGGACGGTGCCCCCGCGCCTGCCCCACGGGCCAGCGTGCCCCGGGGAAGCGAGCCTTACTACACGGTCTTCCACGAGATCGCTCTGCAGCCGGGCGACCAGCATACGATTCCCCCCGGCACACGGCATTGGTTCCAAGCGGGCGAACAGGGGGCGATCATCTCCGAGTTCAGCAGCACCAGTCGGGATGAACTGGACCTCTTCACCGACCCGCGCATCGTCCGGACACCCACGATCGAGGAGGAGTCCTGATGGGTCGGATCGTCCGAACGCTCACGCTTCTTTGCCTGCTGGGGCCATCGGCGCTGGGGCAGACCGCCCCCGTTTCCGGATCGACGTATCGCGAGTATGCACGGTCGGCGGCCGACTGGACGTGGGATCACTACGAAGAGACGATCGAGCGGTGGGAGGCTTCCTTCGATCCCGAGAACGTCTTCGGCTATCGGGCGCCGCCGCACTTACTCGAGATGGCCGTTATCTACGCGCACCTCCACGGAGAAGAAGGGCGCGCCGAGTATGCGCGCAGGGCGCGGCGCGTCCTTCTGGAGTACGGCGACTTCCGCTCCCGATATCCGGAAGCCGCGGCCCGGCAGCGACCCGACTACACCGATGGTGTCCCGGCTCTCCCCAACTTCTTCACGGTGATGCGCTACATCCGTGCCTATGACCTGCTCAACCGAGCCGGACAGGTCTCGGCCGAGGAGAAGGAGGCGATCGAGGCGCTCATCGCCCACAGCATGGACTACGTGCTCCGCACCGCCGAGTGGGGCACGATGAATCGCACCGCACTGCGGGCCGAAGCCCTCGCCTGGGCGGTCCGCGCCCTCCCCGATCACCCCCGGACACCGCTGTGGGACATGCAGCGCCGGGCGCTGGGGGATGACAACTGGGGGAACTGGGAGATCGAGGATGCGACGATCTACCATGGCGTCTGGCTCTACGCGCTCTTGGGGTATGCCGATTGCTTGGGCCAGAGCGCCGAGCTCTTCCGCACACCGGAAATGTACTACTACGCCCAGTACTTCCTGAATCTGATGTGCCCGGCGCAGATGATCCCCGATTTCGGCGACGCCAACTGGCTGTCGAATTGGCACTACTATCTCGTCTTCTTCGAAGCGGCGGCGGCCCGCTACCAGGACCCCCGCCTGAAGTGGGCGGCGAGCACGATTGCGCGTCGCTTCATCGATTTCGACCGACCCACCAACGTTGGGTTGGGTACCTTCCTCCTCGACTGCGCCCGCTGGGCTGCCGACGGGCTCGCCTGTCGGATGCCGGATTGGGGCTCGCAGGAGGTAATGGAGGATGTGCAGGGCAAGAAGATCGTCTTCCGTAATGGCTGGAAGGAGGACTCGACCTACCTGCTTCTCAACTACCGCGATGAGGGTGATGGGGGTCTCCTCTTCCGCGACTACCTGAGGGATACGATCCCCGTGGAAGAAGAGAAGATGACCCACGGGCACGCCGACGAAAACAGCCTGGTGCTCCTTATGTCGGGCGCATCCGTGCTTCTGCACGACGGCGGCTACCGCGACTACATGCCGAGCGGGCCCTATGGTGCCTACCGCCAGGACTATTTCCACAATCGTCTCTGCGTTCGAGCCGAGAAGATCTGGATGGGACAGAGAGAAGGCGGGCACCGTTACAGCATACGCGATGCAATCCCTGGCCAATCGATCCTGGGCTTCCTGCGGAATGCGGGATCGTACCGCGCGGTGAGAACGCAGAAAATCGACTTCCTGACCCTGTCGGACTTCGACTACAGCCGGACCCGACTGATCGACGACGGAATGGGCTATGCGTGGGACCGCGTCGTTACCTATCTGAAAGACCCCGAGATCTTCGTTGTCTTCGATATCTTCAAATCCCACGCCGAGGAGTACTTCACACTGGCCAACCTCTGGCACACCCGGGTGATCCACAATAGCGGTCCGCACTGGTTCGACACCGGGTATGACGAGATTCGAGGAAGGGCGCTGCCGGAGGAGATGCGCCTCCTGATTCACTTCCCCGCGACCCATTTCCGCCTCGAGGGAACCGAACCCATCGCGCGCCACTATCAAGACGAGACAATGATCCATCAAACCACCGCCCACCACTTCGAGCTCGGCGAAACCGATGTCTTCGCGACGGTGTTGATTCCGCATGCCGCCGGCACATCCCCGGAAGCATGGGTTGAACGCATCGGCATGGTGTCGATCGATCCCCAAGCCTCGGGGGTGGGTGTGACGATTGAACACGACGGGGAGCACACGCTCATCGGGGCCAAGCTCGACTTGCGGATGGACATGTGCCGCGATTGGCGGAGACCGCGGTACACATATGAGGCGGGGCGAATCCGATACGGTAAACTGGCCACCAATGGGGACTTCGTGTTCGCCCGCGAACAGGCAGGCCGAGTGGAATACACGATCGTCAACCTGACCCGAGCCGAATACGGCGATCAGATCCTCTTCCAGGCCCAGCCGTCCTATTTCGGCCTGGCGTTCGATGCCAGCCCCGAGACACACGGAATCGGCAAGGTCCGCTACTGGCGCGGACGAGCGGAGATCAAGGAAGGTGGATAAGCAAACCTACGTGAGGACCGGAGAGGGGGCATTCGATGACCTCATCCCCCGCGTCCACTCCTTTCTAGAGAAGGACAGGCTCGATCTGACGATCGACGGTCGTTCGGTCTCCGGATTCCGATCACCCGACGCTCGTTCGATCTGGATCAGGGACCATAGCGACATGCTGCGCGGAGGTCGCTACTTCGGCTTCGACTTGACCAGCGCGATCGAGCACTTCGCCGAGACGCAGTCCGCCTCGGGCCGCATCTTCGACTACTTCACTTCGTTCCCCGAGAAGCTCCCCTCGGAGCGGGAGAACTGGAACAAGTACGTGCGTGTACCGGTCGAGGCCGATGTGGAGTACCGCTTCGTGAAAGCGGCTTATCTTGCCTGGCAGGCAACCGGCAACGATGCCTGGATCGCGCGGCTGCTCCCCCACCTGGAACGCGCCCTCGAGTATGTCTTCGCCCATCCCTGGTACTGGGATGCCCGTCACGGACTCGTCAAGCGGCCCTATACGATCGACACCTGGGATTTTGCCTACACGGCGGGCAGCCATAATTGGCTGCAGTTCCAAGTGGATGACCGGACCTTCTGGGGCATCATGCACGGGGACAACAGCGGCTATGCCGAGGCCTGTGAGATCCTCGCGCGGCTGCATTCGCGCCTGGAATCACCCGACCGGGCTCGGTATTGGGCGCAGCGGGCGACGAGCATCAGGGTGAACTTGAACCGCACTTGTTGGAATGGACGCTTCTACACGCACTTCGTGAAGCTGTCGGAGGTCGACATTCCGGGGGTGGACGAATTCGCGCAGCTCAGCTTGAGCAATCCGATGGCCATCAACCGGGGCGCAACGACCCATGAGCAGGCGGTCGAGATTCTGCGGGAGTACCGCCGCCGGCGCGAGACGTCCGCGGCTTTTGCCGAGTGGTTCTCAATCGATCCTCCGTTTCCGGCCGGGTCTTTTGGAGATGCGAAGCTGAAGCCCGGCGTTTATGTCAACGGAGGGATCATGCCGCTGGTGGGTGGGGAGCTTGCCCGGGCGGCCTTCGCGCATGGATTCGAGACCTACGGGGTCGACATCCTCCGGCGCTACTACGACCTGATCTCACGCCGGGGGGAAACATACCTTTGGTATCAACCGGATGGTCGGCCCGCCGACGTCGAATCGAGTACCAGCCCAGAGGCCGAGCCGACCGATGGGTGGGGATCGACGGCCATGCTGTGGGCGCTGATCGAAGGGCTGGCGGGGGTGGAGGATCGCGGATGCGGATTCGATCGTGTACGGATCTCCCCCCGCTGGGCCGCCGCCGACGTCGAGGAAGCGGAGGTGCGCGTCTGCTACCCCGTCTCCGGGAGTAGCGTTTGCTACAAGTACCGCTGTGACGCACAGATGCTTCGATTGCACGTCGATCGCGCACCGTCCCAGCTCGAGCTCCACTTGATGCTCCCCGCAGAACACGCGATCGCCGGCGCCACCATCAATGGGCGCAACGCCGAGTGGAACCTGCAGCAGATCGAGCATACCCACTACGCGAACCTCGAGGCGGATGGAAACGACGGGATTGCGCTGGAACTCCGCTGGGGTGAGAGAGGCCATGACGATTCGTGAGGCCCTGCACCGGGTGCGGGCCATTCAGATACCGGGAAATGGTCCGCCGGTCCTGCGCACCGCCGCCGAGACGCTGGGTCCGCCGATCGTTTCGGGCACGGGCGGGTCGCGCGACGGCGTCCTCCGCATCGCGTGCGGCTCGGGGCCGGACGCGTTCCTGCAGTTGAGAAGGGACGGATCGGGATTCCTGAGCACCTCCCGGGAGAGTCGGCTCTTCGGTTTTGTCTCGCACCTTTTACGTGACCTGGGGCCTCGGAACGTGGATTGGGTCCGGGAGGGCAGGGCATTCACCTGCGCGTTCTCCTGGAACCGCTCGACGTATGACTTCTTTCTGAACCAGGAAGGCCGCGTGCAGGCGGGGCTCGATCCCGACGCCTATGTTCGCCGACTCGCGGAGAGCGGTTTCACCCACGTCGAAGTCAACGCACTCGCCGCCGCCGCCGGGAGTGAAACCGGTCCGCCGGGCGAAGCCTATCCCATGTTCTACACCTACTGCCCGGCGCTCGACCAATTCGTCTCCAGCCGCCTCAATCAGGGCATCTATCCGGCCCAGCATCTCCAGGCCAATCTGGCCCGGCTGAAGAAGCACGCCCGCCTGACCCGGCGCTACGGATTGGCCCCGGGGCTCCTCTGTTTCGAGCCCCGGTCGGTGCCGGAGAGGATCTTTGAACGCTACCCGATGCTCCGCGGGGCGCGCGTGGATCATCCGTTCCGGAGCTTCAAGCCCCGCTACAACCTCACGATCGCCCACCCGGCCGTACGTGACCACTACGCCGAGATGCTTCAGAAGCTGCTCGCCGAGGTGCCCGAGCTCAGCTATCTCGCGATCTGGACCAACGACAGCGGTGCCGGTTTCGAGCACACTCAATCTCTCTACGTTGGACGCAACGGAGGCGCCTATCTCATCCGCGAGTGGAAGACCGAGGCCGACATTGCCCGCGCGGCCGGAGAGAACGCGCTCACCTTCTTCCGCGCCCTGCGTGATGCCGCGTGCGCGATCCATCCCGGATTCCGGGTGTTGCTCCGCCTGGAACCTTTCCAAGGAGAACACGACGTCATCTGGCGGGGGCTGGAAAAGCAAGTGGATGTCGAGGCCGCCTCCCTCGTGGGTCGGGGTTGGGAGATGCCCTACCCCCATCCGCGCTACCCCGATGTCCACGCGATCAACCCCGGCACGGTTCACCAAGCCGGATTCGACGAGCGAGAGGAAGAGCGAGTCGAGGAGCTTCGGGCCCGGGGCTCGCAGGCGCACCTCTACTTCGCCGCCGGGCCCCATGCGCTCTTTGCACCGCTGATCGGCGTTCCCTACCCCACGCTCACCCACGACCGACTCAGGCTCTTGCGGAACCGCGGGATCCGGCACCTTGCGCACCTGGGGGGAACCGCCCCGCCGGGGCTCGTGCCCTACAACGTGAACCACGAAGTGCTGCGCCGTTTCCAATACGACCCCGAGATGGAAATCGACTCGGTCGTCCGCAGCCTGGCGATCGAGTGGGCGGGCGAGGACTCGGCAATCGCTCTGGTGCAGAGCTGGCGCTGGATCGAGGATGCCATCCTTGCTTTCCCTCCGGTCACCCCGCTCTACGCAACGTACGGCTTCGTCTGGTACCGGCTCTGGGCTCGGCCGCTCGTTCCCAACATCGAGGCGATTCCCCTCGCCGAGCGCGCCTATTACCAGAACCACATGTGCACAACCCCCCACAATCCGAACAACGTCGACCTGAGCCGGGATGTCCTCTTCCAGCTCGCCACCGCCGATGGATGCCGGACGGTGGTCGAGAGAATGGACGCCGACCTCTGGCCTCCCCTCGACCGAGCGCGCTCGGCGCTCGCAGCCGCCCGTCCGTCGGCAGGCGTGATCGAGGATCAGGCGGTGCGGCTTGCCGCGCTCCGCTGCTGGTTCATGACCCAGAGGAATGTCGCCGCCTGGATCGCAAGCGTTTGCGGCTATCTGGAATCGGACGATCCCGTCCGGCGATCCGAGTGCCGCCGGATGCTCGATGATCTCATCGAGCGCGAGATCGCCAACTCACGAGAGCTGGCAACGCTCTGCGATTCACCGGTCGCCTTCATGGCAACCAGCGCCCGAGGCGAGTCGGCTCTGATGCACGGCGACAACCTGGCGGAGCTTCTAGAGCGCCGGGTCGCCTTGATGCAGAGACACCGGGGCGATGAACCCTACATCGATCCCCGGTACACCGAGCGGGAGGCGGGGCCGTGACCGCCCGTGAACGCATGCTCGCAGCCCTGGGCCGAAGGGTGCCCGATCGCCTGCCCGTCACGACCCATCACCTCATGCCTTCCTATCTGAAAGGGACTTCGAATCGCGAATTCTTCGACCGCTTCGGCATGGATGCGATTCACTGGACCGAACCCCGCATCGCGAGTGCCTCGAC
>Ga0180432_10003938_pt1 | contig 20800 bp, 18 predicted proteins | sample SS_ome_10_FD_132414 | JGI IMG/M metagenome (GOLD analysis project Ga0180432, IMG submission 132414) | Hypersaline lake sediment archaeal communities from the Salton Sea, California, USA - SS_1_MS_2 metaG | ecosystem: Environmental > Aquatic > Non-marine Saline and Alkaline > Hypersaline >...
ACTGCCCCGCTCCGATGTCGGGGACACCGCACCGGACGACGACCGTCCCGTCCTGCTCGACGCCGACCCACGCTCGGGACGTGTCGTGGAACCAGGTGATCCGCCCGTAGCTCTGGAACGTGCTCGCCAGCCCGCGGCCGATCCGTTTCGTCCCGGTCGAGGGCGTCCGATCGCCGAGCGCGTGCAGCGCGCGGGTGGCGCACTCCTCCGACCAGACGGCCGACGTCACCGCCTGCCCTGTGCACGTCGTGTCGCCGGTCTTCATGTAGTTGGCTCGCCGAAACTCGAGCGGATCCATGTCCAACGCCTTCGCGATCTCGTCCATCTGCTGCTCGTAGCCGAGCGCCGCCTGCGGGCCGCCGAAACCGCGGAACGCGCTCGTGAACGTCTGATTCGTCGCCGCCGCGACGGAGTCGACGTGGACGTTGTCGATCCGGTACGGGCCGGTCGCCATCCCGGTCGCGTACAGGAGGACGTACGGCGTCAGGTACGGGTAGGCGCCGGAGTCGGCGACCATCTCGATCCGCGACGCGGTGATCCGGCCGTCGCGCTTGACGCCGGTTCGATGGGTGATCGTGAACGGGTGCCGCTTCGAGGTCGCGAGGAACGCCTCCTCCCGCGTGTAGACGAGCTTCACCGGCCGGCCGGTCTCGCGCGCGAGGAACGCGAGGAAGATCTCGACGGTGACGTCCTCTTTGCTCCCGAACCCGCCGCCGACCATCGTCCCTCGGACGCGGATACGGTTCTCCGGCACGCCGAGGGCGCGGGCGACCGAGCGGAAGTGCTCGACGACCTGGGTGGCGACGCGGATGTTGATCACGCCCTGCTCGTCGACCCAGGCGACGCCGGCGTCCGGCTCGAGGTAAGCGTGCTCGACGAACGGCGTCCGGAAGCTGTTCTCGACGACCAGGTCGGCCTCGGCCATGCCGGCCTCGAGGTCGCCCTTGCGAATCGTGTACCGGCTGACGACGTTGTCCGGCTCGAACAGGATCGGTGCACCGGGCACCATCGCCTCTTCCGGATCGAAGACCGCGGGCAGATTCTCGTACTCGATCTCGATCCGGCCGAGCGCCTCCTCGGCGAGGGCGACCGTCTCCGCGGCGACGAGCGCGATCGGCTCGCCGACGTAGCGGACCGCCTCGAGCGCGAGGACCGGCGCGTCCGAGCCGGCGCGCGCCGCCCGCCCGGTCTGGCCGGGCATGTCGGTGGTCAGCTTGGCGCCCCGGACGTCCTCGCCGGTCAGCACGCAGGCGACGCCGGTCAGCGCGCGCGCCTTCGAGACGCCGAGTTGGACGATCCGCGCGTGCGGCCGGTCGCTCCGGAACACCTTGGCGTGGAGCATCCTCGGCATCGTGAAGTCGGCTGCGTACACCGTCGCCCCGACCGCCTTGCCCAAAGCGTCCACGCGACGAAGCGGTTTGCCCACTTGTTTCAGCGGAGGGAGCTTCACTTCCGGAAGAGGTTTCGGTTCCACGTGATTCACGTGTCATCACCCGCTTCCGCCCCGTCGCCAGACCCGAGAACACGATCTTCGTGATCGTGTTCTCGCCCGTCTTCACTTGCCGAAGTCGCCTCAGCAAGTGAAGACGCAGGGGACGAGGAAGATCGTCGAAGCAGTTCCGCTGCGACGCGAACTGCTTCGACGATCTGCCCGTACCCAGTGCAGCGACACAGGTTGCCCGACAGCGCTTCCCGGATCTCGTCCTCGGTCGGATCGGGGTTCCCATCGAGCAACGCCTTCGTCGCGACGATCATCCCCGAGGTGCAGAAGCCGCACTGGATGGCGCCGGTGTCGGCGAACGCCTCCTGAATCGGGTGAGGTTTCTCGATCGTGCCGAGACCGCTGTTGGTCACGATCTCGGCGCCCTCCGCCTGCCAGGCGAGGACGAGGCAGCTGTTGACCGCCACCCCGTCCAGGAGGACGGCGCAGGCGCCGCAGTCGCCCTTCTCGCAACCGCTCTTGACGTCGGTGTAGCCGAGGTCGCGTAGCGCCTCGAGGAGCGTCGTGTTCGGGGCGAGCGCCACGTCGTGCGTCCGGCCGTTAACGCGAAGCGTGACCGGCCTAGCCTCCATCGGCCTCACCTCCGCTCGTCCCCATCAGGCCCGACAGGCAGCGGCGGACCAGAACCTCGACCTCCCGCCGGCGGTACCCGGCCGATCCGCGGAGGTCGTCGATCGGGCGTGCCTCCTCCGCGGCGACCTTCGCCGCGACCGCGATCGCCTCGGAGGTGAGCTTCCTGCCCTTGAGCACCTCTTCCGCGTCCCACGCGCGAACCGGGGTCGGAGCGACGGCCCCGAGGGCGATCCGGATCTCCGGCGGACCGGCCTTGCTGGGAACGGCCAACGCCGCGGCGCTGACGACGCTGATCGCGTCGGCCTTGCGCAGCCGGATCTTCTCGTACGTCCACCGCGGCGTACCTTTGGAAATCGGGATCCGCACCGCGGTCACCAGATGAGCAGGTCTGAGATGAGTCTCGCACGGGCCGGCGAAGAACCGGTGGAGCGGCGTCACGCGCTTCCGGCCGTCCGCTTGGATTTCGACCATCGTGTCGAGCAGCAGGAGCGGCGGAGCGGTGTCCGCCGCCGGCGACGCGTGCGCCAAGTTCCCGCCGATCGTCGCCCGATTGCGGATCAACGGGGCGGCGAACATCTCGCAAGCCCTACGGAGGACACCGGCGTGCTCCGCGACGGACGGATCGCCGAGGATCTCGGAGATCGTGACCGTTGCGCCGATGACCAGCTCGTCGCCGACGGTCTCGATGCGGCGGAGCTCCTCGATCCGCGACAGGTCGAGCAGCACGTCCGCGGAGGTACTCCGCTCTCGGAGGTCGACGAGGAGACAGGTCCCCCCGGCGATCGGCACCGCCTCGGGTGTCTCGCTGAGAAGCTTCAGCGCTTCGTCGAGGGTCTTCGGCTGGAGCAGATCGAACGTGGGTAGGGTCACGACTGCTCTTCCTTTCGCTTGGGGTCCAGCGTTGTTTCATCACCCAACCACGCGAAGGACAGCGTGCTGTCCTTCGCGCAGGGTATGCCAGCATTCCTGGGAGGAGCCGTCATTATCCATCCCTCCCAGCTGCGCGCTGAACAGCGCGCACAATGCTGGCATAACCCGTGCATCGGCAGTGGTTCCCCTTCAGGTAGTCGCGGATCTCGTCCTCGGTCGGCCCGGGGATCTCCTCGAGGAGCTTCTTCGTCATCATCAGCATGCCTGGGGTGCAGTAGCCGCACTGGAACGCGTTCTCCTCGATGAACGCCTCCTGCAGCGGATCGAGCGTGCCGTCCGGCGCGGCGAGTCCCTCGATCGTCCGGATCTCCGCCCCGTCGGCGGAGACGGTGAGGACGAGGCAGCCGAGGACCGGCACGCCGTTCAGCCAAACGGTGCACGCACCGCACTCGCCGATCCCGCAGCCGTACTTCGTTCCGGTCAGTTCGAGCCGCTCCCGGAGCACGTTGAGGAGCAGTTCATTCGGTCGCACGTCGAGCTCGTGCCGCGCGCCGTTCACCGTCAGCACGATCCGCGTCGTCTCATCCGGCCCGAGCTGGAGGGGCTTCACCTCTGGGCGAAGCGGCTCCTTCGCTTCGCCCCTAGGAACAGCGGCTGCTTCAGCAGCCGCTCGTTCCCGCTTGACCTCTTCGCTTATTCGATTCCAAGCCAAGACGCAGGCGTCATGCGTCAGCGCGATCGCAGCCTTGCGCCGGTACTCACCCGTGCTCCGCACATCGTCGATCGGCTGGATCTCCGCGGATGCTGCGCATCCGACGTCGAACGCCACGTCTTCGGTCGGCGTTCGACCGATGAGGAGTTTCTCGGCCTCCCGCGCGCGGATCACCGTCGGTCCGACGGAACCGAGCTCGATCCGTGCTGAGGTGCACCGGCCGTCCTCTCCGCGCGAGAGTCGAACCGCGACGCTTGCTTTCGCGAGGTCGGCCCGCACCCGGGAGATCTTCAGGAACGCGGACCCGGATTGCTCGGTGGCGCGCGGAAGCCGGATCGCGGCGAGAATCTCGCCCTTTCGCAGCCGGACCTTTCCCGGACCTCCTTCGAGCAGGTCACCGACCGGAACCATTCGCTCGCCTTCCGGTCCGACGAGGAACGCGTCGGCGCCGAACGCGACGAGCGCCGGCACCGTGTCGGAAGCCGGCGAGCCGTTGCAGACGTTCCCGCCGAGCGTCCCGCGCATCATGACCTGCGTCGAGCCGAACGCGGCCGCCGCCTCGGCGAGCGCGGTGTACTCCTTCCAGAGACGTTCCGATGTCGCGAGCGCGTAGATCGACGTCAGCGCGCCGATCCACAGGCCGTCGGAGCGTTCCTCGACGCCGTGGAGTTCCGGGACGAATGTGACGTCGATTACATTCGCGGGCTGAACTCGCTCCAACTTGAGATCGACGAGGAGGTTCGTCCCGCCGGCGAGGATCGCCGCGTCGGGACGCTCGCGTAAAGCGGCGGTGGCCTCTCGGAGCGAAGTCGGCCGGACGTAGCCGAACCGGTGGACCAGAAGATGACTGTTTATCATGCGGCTGCCCTCGTGAGTCACCCTTGTCCGCCTTTCTCTGCGCCCTTTGCGATCTTGGCGAGAACTACCTCTGGAGTGATGGGCAGCTCGTAGAACCGGACGCCGAGCGCGTTGGCGAGCGCGTTGGCGTACGCGGCGGCGACCGGGTTCATCGCCGCCTCGCCGATCCCCTTGGCACCGAACGGGCCGGTCGGCTCGTACGTGTCGGCGAAGAAGGTCGTCAGGTGCTCGATGTGAGGGGATTCGTCGAACGCGGCGATCTTCGCGTCGAGCCAGTAGCCGCGCGACGCGAGCTGTCCGTTCTCGTTCCAGTTGCAGCCCTCGATCAGCGCGTAGCCGACGCCCTTCGACAGCCCCCCTTCGAGCTGTCCGACCGCCATCGCGGGATTGACGACCGTCCCGCAGTCCGAGCCCATCACCGCGTTCACCGTCCTCACTTGACCGGTCCACGTGTCGACCTCGACCTCGACGAAGACGGCGACGTACGCCGGCGGGCAGTTCGTCGGCCGGTACGATTCGACCGCGGCGAGCGTCTTCCAGCTCTCCATCCAGCATCGCTTCGCCAGCTCCTCAAGCGTCATGGCGCGATCGTCGATCGCGGGCGCGAACACGACGCATTGCCGCGTTGCTTCGTCCAACCGGAGATCGAGCGAGTCGGGGTAGACGTTCAGGTAGTGCGCGGCCGTCTCGAGGATCTCTCCGACCAGCGACTCCGCGGCCTTGACCGCCGCCCCGCCGCCGGCGTAGACACCGCGCGTCGCGTGGGTGACGCAGTCGTAGACCGTCGTCTGCGTTCCGACCGGCACGACGTTCACCACCTCGAACGGCACGCACAGCGCCTCGCCGACGAGCTTCGCGATCGCTTCGTGCGTCCCGCCGCCGTGGTCCATCAAGGCGGTGATCACGTCGATCGAGCCGTCGACGTTCACCTTGACCATCGCGCCGGAGAAGTCGATGACGTCCCCGGGCTGCGGCGCCCCGGCGCTGCTCGTATGAAAGCCGCGGGCCATGCCAATCCCACGACAGAATCGCTCGCCTGCTGAGCGATTCTGTCCCGCGACGGACCGCGTCTTCCATCCAATCGTTTTGGAGCCCGTCGCGAGCAATTCAGGCACCCCATCCGAGTGCACGATCGACTTCACCGTCGGTCCCTGGCCCCAGAACGTGTCGCCGAGGCCGACGTAGTTCTTCAGCCGAAGCTCGATCGGGTCGATCTCGAGCTTCTCGGCCAGCTCGTCGATCAACTGCTCGACGGCAAACGTGACCTGCGGGTTGCCGAACCCCTGCATCGCGCACGACGGCGCCTTGTTCGTGTAGACGGCCGTGCCGCGGTAGCGGACGTTCGGCAGCTTGTACAGGGAGACGAGCCAGCCGACCGAGACGCCGAGATACGAGTACGCCTGGATGTTGTGCGCGCCGATGTCGGCGACGAGCTTCATGTCGGCGCCGAGGAGCGTCCCGTCGCGCTTCGCCGCGAGCTTCAGGTCGATCGTGCAGCCGTAGCGGGTGTGGTCGTGGGCGTCCTCTTCGCGGGTGGTTGTCAGCTTCACCGGCCGCCCGGCCTTCCGCGCCAGCGCAGCGCAGATGGGAATCGGCGAGTTCATCTGGATGCTCGAGCCGAACGTCCCGCCGATCGGCACGCGGCGGACGTCGATCTTCGAGAGCGGGATGTCGAAGATCTCGCCGAGGAGGATGCGGACGTTGTGGATCGACTGCGTCGTCGGCCAGAACGTCAGCCCGCCGTCCGGCTCCGGACGGCAAACGCACGACTTCGTCTCCAGCTGCGCGTGGTAGACCTTGGGAAGGGTGAACGTCCCTTCGACGACCGCGTCCGCTTCGTCGAAGGCCGCGTCGACGTCGCCTTCCTCAATGTCTCGCGCGCAGGCGATGTTGTTCTCGATCCGGATCTCTTCCTCGCCCCACAGCACCGTGTCGTAGATCTTCGGCGCACCGCGCTTCATCGCCTCGCCCGCGTCCGTGACGGCGGGAAGGACCTCGTACTCAACTTTGATGGCGCGAAGGGCGCGCTCGGCCAGCTCCTCGGTCTCCGCCGCGACCGCGGCGACCGCCTCACCCATCCGCCGGACCTTGTCGGCGAGGACGGTGTGGTCCTTGTGGAGGACCGGAGGGATCGTGATGATCCGCTCGTTGTAGCGGACCTTCGGCACATCATCAAATGTGATGCACGTTACACCCAGCGCCTCCGCCTCGGACGTTTCGATCGAGACGATCTTCGCGTGGGCGTACGGGCTTGCCAGGATCCGCCCGTGCAGCATCCGGGGGAGAGAAACGTCAACTGTGTAGCGTTCTGCACCCGTCACTTTCGCGACGGAATCGGAACGAGGGAAGTCTCTCCCAAGGAGTTCGAATTCGGTCTTCTTCATTCGCTCACCCGCTCCGCTTCACGTAGTTCCTGTCGCCTTCCTTCATGCTGAGTCGCTCCTGCCTACCTCCTGCCCCCTATTCCCTGCTCTCTCTCCCCTCACCCCTCGCCTCTCGTCCCTCGCCCCTATTCCCTCACCCCTCATCCCTCGTCCCTCGTCCCTCGTCCCTACCCCCTCGTCCCTCACCCCTCACCCGCCCTCCTCGTATCTCCGGAAGTGGTCGTGGACCCGCTGCGATGCGAGCGCTCCGTCTCCGGACGCCAAAGCATCGACGATTCCTCGATGCAGGTCCACAGATTCGCGTAGATACTCGGCCCGATTCGGGAGGTAGAACTGCCGCTCCATGTCCTGCCAGCCCTCGTGATCCATGGTTTCGAGGAAGCTGCGCTCCGTCCCCTCGACGATCGCGTTGTCCGTCGCCCGGGCGAGCATCAAGTGGAAGTCGCGATGGAGCCGAATGTAATCTTCATAACATTCGCGGTCGGCACAGCTCGACATCTCGGACAGGAGATCATCGAAGGATTCCGCCTTCTGCGGAGACCATCGCGCCGCCGCGAGCCGTACCAGCCCGCACTCGAACACCGCCCGCGCTTCCTGTAGCTGGTGGGCCTCTTCGGAAGCTGAGATTGCCTCGGCAATCTCCTCCGCGATGTCAGAAGACATCGCGCTCCCGTCAAGGGCAGCGGATACAAAGCTGCCCGCCCCCACCCGCGTTTCGATGACCCCCATCAGCCGAAGCGCCGCCAGCGCCTCGCGCACCGACGTCCGTCCGACGCCCGTCAGCTCCGCCAGCTTCGCCTCCGAAGGCAGCCGCTCTCCAGCGGTGAGTGAACCGTCCTGGATGGACGAGAGGATTTCATCAACAACATGTCTAGGCCGGTTCACATCAGCTAGCTTCTGAAACGGCACTAGACATCACTCTCCCGGGAAGCCAGCCGATGACAGCTTCCCGTAAGCTGCTTTCCCGGCGAGGAAAGCGGCCCAACCACATGCCTGGGGCGGTTTACCTCTGAGAGTTTGGTGAACGGCATCAGGCATCGCCTTCCAGAAGAAGCGTCGGTAGCTTCTTCCAAGCCGCTTCCTCTTCGGGAAGCAGCCCAATCGCAGAACGCGGGTTATTCGTCTCGGCCATTCGCTCCATCGGCATCGCGGGAGGATCATAGCACATTTGTCAGGTGTCTGACAGATGAGTGAGGGTCGATCTATTCCTCAGCCGCTCGCGAGAAAGGATTTTCCAGCCATTGCTGCCAGCTCGCTGGATTCACAGGGAGATTCAGTTGATGTACTATCCTGAGAGAGTCTTTGATCCATAAGAGTGCAACTATGCCAGAAGGTACGCTATGGGAGTTGGAGCCGCATTCTAGAGCGAAACACGAAATCCTGAAGCGCTATCTTGGCGCGTGGTTTGCCATCCTGAATCGGTACAACCGCAGACTGCTATACCTCGATGGGTTCTGCGGACCAGGCGAGTACACAGGCGGCGAGCCTGGGTCTCCGATCATCGCCTTGCAGGTAGCGTCGGACCACATCGCTCAGCTCGAGGCTGACATCACGTTCTGGTTCATCGACTATCGGCCTGACAGGGTTAAGCATCTCGAAGCCAAGCTTGCGGAGCTTCAGTGGCCTGGGAATTTCTCAGTGAACGTGGACTGCGGTGAATTCGAGGATGTGTTCCGCCGGGAATACGATGTAGCCAGTGAGACGTTCTCCTTGCCTCCTGCATTCGCCTTTCTAGATCCTTTTGGGTTTTCCGGGATGCCGTTTGACTTGATAGCCAGGATACTCGCATGTCCGAAGTGCGAGGCTTTCATCAACCTCTCTGTGGACTCAATCAACAGGTTCTTGGATCACCCGAACGACAAGATTCGTAGCCACATTCTCGGAGCCTTCGGAACTGAGAGAGTCCTTGAGATCCCTGAGCAATCGGGAGACAGGGTTGAAGCATTCAGGCTGATGTACCAGGAACAGCTTGAGGGCGTCGCCCGTTTCGTCCGCTACTTCGAGATGAGAGATCGGAGGAACCACGTTCCCTACTACCTCTTTTTCGCCACCAATCACCCCCTTGGTTTCACGAAGATGAAGGAAGCGATGTGGAAGGTGGATCCCGAGGGGGATTTCACGTTCTCCGACAGGACAGATCCGTTCATGGAAGCGCTGTTCGACGCTGACTGCACGGCTGATGTCGCTCTTCTTCTTGAAGCCAAGTTTGGTGGTTCACATAACGTCAAGTCCGATGACATGCTCTCCCATGTTGAGAGCAAAACTCCGTACCTGGAAGCGCATGCGCGGTCAGCTCTCAGAAGGCTTGAGGCAGATGGCAAGATTCTTGTCAATGATACGAAGGCAGATGGGAAGCCAAGGAAAAGGGGGACCTTCCCCGCTGGAGTGACCGTCTCGTTTGTCTCGGACGAAACAGCCAGCCGAGGTCGGTAGTCGGCGAGCCTCAGCTACAATCAAGGATCAGGGGGAGTGATCGGTGTGGCAAGTACGTCGAAGATTGAATGGACCGAGACAACCTGGAACCCTGTTACTGGTTGCTCAAAGACTAGCGCTGGATGTCTCAACTGCTATGCCGAGCGGATGGCACACCGGCTCAAGGCCATGGGGAATCCGAACTACCGAAACGGATTCGACGTTACGCTCCATCCGCATCTGGTCGAGGCTCCTCTCGAATGGCGCAGCCCACGACTTGTCTTCGTGAACTCGATGAGTGACCTCTTCCATGAGGAGATCCCCCTCAGCTTCATCCGCGGCATCTTCGCTACGATGGCAGAAGCTCATTGGCACACGTTCCAGGTATTGACGAAGCGATCAGAGCGGTTAATGGAGCTTGCGGATCAGCTCCCGTGGCCGTCTAACGTATGGATGGGAGTCAGTGTGGAGGACGCGAACGTCTCGGACCGCATTGATCACCTGCGGCAGGTCCACGCTTCTGTACGTTTCCTCTCTCTCGAGCCTCTCATTGGGCCGCTGCCCAACCTCAACCTAAGAGGTATCCATTGGGCCATCGTAGGAGGTGAGTCAGGCCCTGGTGCGAGACCGATGCTGAAGGACTGGGTCATCGACATTCAGGCACAGTGCAAGACTGCCAACGTGGCGTTCTTCTTTAAGCAGTGGGGCGGCGTGTTCAAGAAGAGAAATGGGCGTCAACTCGACGGCAGGACGTGGGATCAGCTACCGACAAAGCAGCCCTCACTGGCGGAGTCACTCCGCTAGCACGTCTGGGTCAAGTCCATGCGTACTGATGTCGGGGCAGGTAAACGCCGGGGTCTAAACGCCGGGGTCAGATCTTGATTCTTAGGGTTTCGTTTGCGATTGCGGACGCGTGACACGCCCTTTGAGAACCGAACTCGAGAGCGCTGCACGCCACGCCACGGACCGGGAAGATGAGAGACAGGATCTTCTTCAAGAGGAAGCTTCTGGGGGAGGCCTTCGGGGCCGGATGCCCAGCGCCGCTTAGTCCCGTGGGGATTGCGTCTCGAACCGCCCACTGCATGGACTGCCCCCTTTGAGCGAAGTGTCCCCAACCGTGGAGCTCTGCACGCACATTGCGTTGTTCGCGACGTTATACCAGCATTTCTGATGCGCCATCATGCACTTCGGCTGCCGCCGGCAGGCATTAACCAGCGGTGATACCCCGCGACACGGCCGCGTTTCGATCATGCCCACCATATCGCGCACGCTGTAGGGTGCCACAGTATGCGCGGTCATCTCCTCTGCCGATGGCATCGTGGATAGGCTGTCAACCCATTGCCGCATCTGCTGCCAGCCCCGGGCATTGTGAAATCGAGCATGGACGTACTCTTCGATCGAAGCGCGTTGCTTGTCAATCAATCCCATGTCCCTAGTTTACCCACTTGCCACCTTTCCCCGCGGAGGGCAGTGAAAGCTGCTCCCAACGCGGCGCAGGGTTCCGGCTCAGATCGCCTTGATTCGGGGGGCGCATACAGTAATTCGGTGAGTGCAATGCGTGACCGTCATTCGTCTTCCAGCGCTACCCGCGTGAAACTGTCATTTGCCATCCTGATCCTCTAAGAATCAAGGGGGGGGTCAGATCTTGATTCTTAGGGTTCAGAGTGCTATTCTGGGTTCATGGCTCGTCCGTTGAGGATCGAATACGAAGGCGCGGTCTATCACGTCACAAGCCGCGGAAACGCGGGGACGAAGATCTTCCTCGACGACACCAACCGGCGACGCTTTATCGAGACGCTTGCCACGGTTATTGTACGGTTTGGATGGATCTGTCACGCCTACTGCCTGATGACGAACCACTACCATCTCCTCATCGAGACACCGCAGCCGAACCTCTCGCGGGGGATGCAGCATCTCAACGGGGTGTACACGCAATGGTTCAATCGTAGGCATTCGCGCGCGGGGCATCTCGTGCAAGGCCGCTTCAAGTCGATCGTCGTAGAGAAGGAAAGCTACTTGCTTGAGCTGGCGCGGTACATCGTCCTCAACCCAGTCCGCGCCAAGGTGGCGCGAAGCGCGCGGGATTGGCCATGGAGCAGCTATCGAGCGACCGCTGGGCTAGCGGATTCTCCTCGCTTCCTTACGACGGACTGGCTGCTCGCACAGTTCTCTGAGAATCGAGCAGCGGCGATTCGAGCTTACCGGGACTTCGTCAGGCGGGGCAAGGGAATCGAAGTCTGGGAAGGCCTTACAGCGGGCATGCTTTTGGGGAGCGACGCGTTTGTCCGATCGTTGAAACCCCTGCTTACGGACGTCGTTGAGAATTCAGAGATCCGTCGTGAGGAGCGGCTCGCCTTTCGTCCTACGCTCGAGGAGCTGTTCGCTGGAGTGGCCGATAAGACGAGCCGCAACGAGCAGATCCATGCCGCGGTCCGCAGGCATCAGTACAAGTTGAAGGAAGTCGGCGACTACCTTGGGCTTTGCTATTCGACGATCAGTGTGATTGCGAAGGGCATCGATGAGGCCGAGAAATCCTAAGAATCAAGATCTGACCCCGAAATGAAGTGCACGCGAGCCATGATTCCAGGAGATCAGCATCAGCTCCAGCGTGAGAAGCTCGAACAGCTGCCAGGGATTCTTCGAGAGGCCGGGATCGACTGCTGGCTCGTCTGGGTTCGCGAGACGATCCAGATGCCGGATCCGGTGCTTCCGATCGTCCTCGGGGCCGACTTGGTGTGGCCGTCGGCGCTTCTGTTTACCCCGTCGGGGGAGCGGACGGCGATCGTCGGCAGGTTCGACGCCGAGGTGGTGCCCGCCGATCTGTACGGACGGGTCGTCCCGTACGACGAGGGGATCGGCGACGTCTTCCGGGCGGAGCTCGATCGGATCGCGCCGCGAACGATCGCGATCAACGAGAGTCGAAGCGACGTGGCGGCGGACGGGCTGACGGCGGGGATGAAGGCGCGGCTGCTCGAGATCCTGGCGCCGACGCCGTACGCGGACCGCCTGGTGAGCGCGGAGGACCTGATCGGTCGTCTACGGGGACGAAAAACCTCATTTGAGCAGGCCCAGATCCGCGACGCGATTCGGATCACCGAGGCGATCTTCGACGAGCTGGATGACTTCCTCACTGTCGGTCAGACGGAGATCGAGATCCAGCGGTTCGTCCATGGCCGGATGGCGGAGTTTGGGGTCGGCTTCGCGTGGCAGGCATCTTCCAACCCGGCGGTCGATGCCGGTCCGGACAAGGCGTTTGGCCACGGGGCACCGTCCGACAACCGGACGAAGGCGGGCCACCTGCTGCACTTCGACTTCGGGGTGCAGTCCGGCGGCTACAGCTCCGACATCCAGCGGATGTACTTCTTCGGAGCATCGGACGGGATCCCCGAGGAGGTGCAGCGCGCGTTCGAGACCGTTCGCGACGCGATCCAGCTGGCGGCCGACGTCCTCAAACCGGGCGTCCGCGGGCGGGACGTCGACGCAGTCGCACGGGAACACGTGGTCGACTGCGGGTACCCGGAGTTCGCTCATGCGCTGGGGCATCAGGTCGGACGCTTCGCACACGACGGAGGAACGTTCCTCGGACCGCCGTGGGAGCGATACGGAGACTCACCGAACGGCCTCGTTGAGGCCGGAAACGTGTTCACGCTCGAGCTCCACGTCCCGACGGAGGAGTACGGTCAGGTGAGCCTCGAGGAGGACGTTCTCGTGACCGAAGCGGGCTGCGAATTCCTGAGCCATCCGCAGCGGGCGCTACGCTGTGTCACCGCGTGACGTCGAGTCTCTCCACTCGCTGTTCGAGGTCGAGTCACCCCGGCAGATTCGAGACGCGAGGCCCGTGCGAGCCTGAATCGCTTACCCCGTACGAACCGAGACCACGATACCGTCCCGAATGACGACGGAGCGCGTCGGATTGGCGTACGACCAGATCTCGACGGCCTCGAGCTGCGATGCGCGGAACCCGAGATCGGTCGCGACGGCGACGGCGTCCGGCTCGCCCCACGACGCGATCAGCTCCGAAGTCGGTTGGCTGACGAGGTCGGTCGACGGTGCGTTGAGGACACTGTACGCGCCGTTGAAGCTCCAGAACAGCAGGAAGATGAGGGTGATCATCTCCAGGGTGCAGCACGCGATCTTCATCTCTCCCCCTTTGCCCGATTCCCACAAACAGCCTAGGGAAGAGTCATTGACTAGACTTCGCGACGTGACCGATGCCGATGTCGGATCGGTCCAAGAAGAATCGGACCGGTGTCCGAACGTAACGTGGGTCACACTTCCGATCCGCGGCCGGAGGCGGGTGTGGTCGCGCGTCCTAAGCGGGCCGTCTGGCCTAAGCCCCGAGTGAGGTAGTATGTTGTCGGGAGGAGGTCGGGTATGAAACGAAAGGCATGGCGGAAGGGAGCTCTGACGGCCGGCATCTTCTGCTCCGTCGTACTCCTGTCGAGCTGCACGTGGTTGTTCCCGTGCGACATCGACTTCGGCGTCTCGTCCACGGAGGGCTACAGTCCATTGGTCGTCGCGTTCACGCCACTGAACGACGAATCGGCCACCGCCTACGCGTGGGACTTCGGTGACGGGGAGGTCTCGACGGATCGCGCTCCGACGCACGTCTACCGCGCGGCGGGCACGTACACCGTCTCGCTTACGGTCGAGATCGTCGACGGGCGCACCGGCCATATCGCCAAGGAGGGCCTGATCACGGTCGATTCTCTGATGCAGAAGGGGTCTACGCCCCGTCTGTACTGGATCGACCGCAACTCCGACCGGATCATGTACGGTGCGCGGTCCGGCAGCGAATCGGGGGTCCTAGTAGACGATCTGAGGATTCCCACGGCCCTCGCCGTCGGCGGTGGATTCGTCTACTGGGCCGATTCCGGAGAGGGCACGATCGTGCGAGCGAAGATCGACGGGACCGATCGCATTCGGCTCGCGACGGGCCTCCACCGCCCGAGCAGCCTTGCGCTGGACACCGCACACGCCGCGCTGTACTGTGTGACACACCCCGCGGATCTCTACACGATCGGTGACTTCGAGGGGACCGTCCTACGCGTTCGCCTGGATAGGTTCGAGAAGACCGTTCTGACCACGTTCACCGCGAACGCGGCGTACTACGCGGACGAGATCGCGGTCGATCCCGAGGCAGGTCGACTGTTCTGGACGGTGATTGAAAACGCCCTCGTCGGGCCGGTGGACTACGAAGTGAAGTACGGCTACACCTGCACCGAGTCGATCGAGACCGCCGACTTGTACGTCGAGACGATCACGACCTTCAGGGCTCAGGTGTGTAGTCCCGGCGGCGTCGCGGTCGACGCGGTCCCGGCGTTCGCTGCCGAGCGCGTGTACTGGACGTCGTCAACGAACGGTCGCGTCCTCTCCTGCAAGACGGACGGCACGGACACGAAGATCTTGGCGAGTGACCTCGACTATCCGACGTCGATCGCCGTCGACCGCCTGGAGGGGAAGATCTACTTCGCCTCGGAAGACGGGATCCATCGGATGAACCTCGATGGGACGGAGCAGGAGCTGATCTTCCCGGGGGTGAGGACCTTCACGATCGCGCTGTAGGCGCGGCCGTCGGACCGGGTGGAGTCCGACCGTCGTGGTCTGTGGCGATGGACCGGCGTACCGGGTGACGTGCCCCGGCGGCGTCCCGGTTTCGTCTCGCGAGATGTCGACGTGCGTGCGCCGCGCCGCCTACTGCTGCAGGATCAGCACGTCGGCGTGCGCTCCGGGATAGATCAGCTCGGCCTGGGCCCCATCCAGTTCGGCTCGGTGGATTCCCTCGCTGTCCGACCAGTACATCTTCCCCTCGATGAGATCCACGGCGACGCCTCTCGCAGAGCGGAGGCCGTCGATTACGGTCGTCTTGCCGCTGCCGTCGACCTTGCACCGCATGATCGCGTCTCCGGTCGTCCAGTAGACGTAGTACACCGGCAGGTCGCCGACGTCGAGCGCCATGCTGTAGGCAGAGCCGGGGTATCCCGTCACATCGTGCGGTACGAACTCGTGGACGAAGGTCCACTCGAACGTCCCGCCGCTCGAAGCCGTCGACTCGACCCGCTTCGGACCGACGACGCCGTAGTTGTCGGTGGAGAAGTAGTACCGTTCGCCGTCGCCGTCGCAACGGATCCACCAGGCGAACGACGTCGAGGAGCTCTCGTACGTCTTGAGCCTCTCCACCGCGGAACCGTCGAGGTTCGCTCGTTTGACGCTCCCGTCCCAGTCCAAGTCCGTGAGCGGCGGACTCGGCAAGCAGGTCCAGTAGACCTTGCCTAGCTCGGTGTCGACGCTGACGCTGTAGAGGCCCTTCTGGTTGGTCGCGATCGCTTCCTTCCCGGTGCCGTCGTAGTTGGCGCGGTACAACGTGTCCTCGGTCGTCCAGTACAGGTAGCCACCGCCGGTGGCGATGTCCTGTCCCCGGTGGATGTAGCTGACGACGGTGCTGCTGGACAGGCCGCCGCGGTCTCCCCAGTGAATCGTTCCGTTGTTCGTGTTCAACCAGTACAGCGGGGTGAGACGTTCGCCTTTTCGTGCGATCTCCACGACGTCGATGAGATCCTGCTTCTTCTCCGATCCGGTTGATCCGTCGGCGAGCGACACGGCGAGAAAGACGTCGTACGTCCCGCCGTCGCGATAGACGTGAACCGGAGACGACTCGGTCGAGATCGCTCCGTCGCCGAAATCCCAGTAGTACGCGACGGCGTCTCCTTCGGCGCTCGGCGTGAACTCGACCGGGAACGGCGCCACGCCGTCCGTTTGCGATGTGACGAAATCAACGGCGACCTTCGGCTGGAGCAACGTGCACCCGACGAGACCGAGGAGCGCGCAGCACAGGATGGCGACAGTAAGAACCCACAAGGCTTCCCTTTCCTTCACGTCCGAACACCTCCTTGGATTCGTCCGCTGTGGCAGACGCGCGGTGGAGACCGCACCGCCACTGTAGGAACCCTGAAACACGAAGGCAAGACCGGTGCGATTCGGAGGAACGGTTCGCGGCCGACCGCCGGCTACTCCAGTCGGCGAACCGTGAGGTCGTCGAACTCGAGGACCGTCGGGATCGTCTCCCACGACGCGCCGGACACGCCGACCCCGCCAGCGGAAAGCGTGTTGTCGTACTCCTCCAACGATAGTTCATCGTTGACGTAGAACAGGAAGTGGCCGCCCTCCGCGATGACCTGCACGAAGTTCTCCTCGCCCACGCCGCGCAATGCGTCGCAGCTTGTGGCGTGGATCGGCCGTGCGCGGCCGCCCGTGAAGATCGCGAAGGCCACTGTGCCCGTATCGGGGCTGACCGAGAAGAGGTAGAACCTCCCGTCTTCGCTCCAGCGAAACGCCAGTCCGGCACTCTGGGCCCTTCCATCGGATCGATCCCACACCCGCGCGGTATAGCAGAAGTCCGTGTACGGACCTTGCTCCTCGTTTTGAAGGTAGACGTACGAGGAGGCGTCCAGCACCTCGAGCCGGTATCGCCCGTCCTCGATCGACGTCTCCGAGTCCGCGTCGCTCGTTTGAGGCCATCCCGAGCCGGCTCCGCCGAACGACTCCTCGTATACGATGGCGCCGCAGATCGGACCCGACGGTCCGGTGTCGAAGCAGCCCGACAGGCACGACCCGACGACCGCACACAGGATGACCAGCCCCGCTCGCCGCATGGGACCTCCTTCCTCGCCGGATTCAGCACTCACTCACCAGACTAGAGGGGGGAACCTTGTCGAGGCAAGCGCGTCTTTGTGAGGCGCCGCCGCAACTGGATGCGTCGGACTAAAGGCAGCTGTCGCACGGCGTGCGGCCGGCGTCCTCGGCGTTGCGGCGTTCGGCGAAGTACAGCCGGTTCGGAGGGTGGATCGCACAGACGTAGGGACACGTCGAGAGGTGATACACCTCGGATCCGATCTCGGCGACGTAGAAGACGGCGTCCTGGTACTCCGTTGCGTCTCCGGAGTCGGACTCCAAAGCGAGCGCGCCGATCGGAATGTCGAACGAAGCGCCTGTCCGCCGGCCCCAATCGTCCTCGACGGTGACGCGAATCCACCCGGTTTGGGCCGGGAACGTGACGGCGTGGTAGAGGGCCCGGACGTGATACGGGTCGTACTCGTAGCCCGACTCAGCCGACGGCGCATACGGGAGCCCGCCGGATGCGATCTCCCCGGTGTAGGTCGGGTAGACGATGCACGCATTCTCGTACAGCCGCCCGTTGAACAACGCGTGCACCGTGTTACGCGCGTACGGCGGGTAAAACACGGAGTCGCCGACGACGTCGCCACAGACGGTCTTCAGTTGGCATTCGAGCCGGATCTCGACGACCCGCCATGCGCCGCCGTAGGCGACCCCGGTCTCCGGGCCGGACAGGGTCGCCTCGTAGTGCGCGAAGTCGATGAGCGTCCGCTCACGGGGTTCGAGGTGCCAGAGCTCGGGACTGCCACCGATGCGGGGACGGAGGATGCGCGGCCTCGCGTTCGTCCCCTCCGCCGTCGCGGTGTCGACGAGCACGACCTCTCCGTCGGTCCACGTCACCTTGATCTCCCAGTTCAGAGCGTCAACGACGACGGACAGCTCGTTCTCCGCGCTGGCGGCCGTCGAGCCGTCGGGAAGCTCGTAGGTGTACGTCCCGGTGAGCGGCGTGCAAACGACGCGCGCTTCGTACGGCACGTGGCCGCGCTGCGGCTCGATGCGGACGTGAAACGCCATCGGTTGACCAGGCAGGCAGCCGGCGACGGACAGGACGGCCGCCAGCAGAGCCGCGCAGCAGGGGGCGTAGAGAATCCGCATCGTGCATGTTCGGGCCATCGACCGGAGTATAGGGGATCGGCGACGGTCCGCACCACGGCTGCAAGGCGTGGCGCCGATCGATCGAGGAGTTGTGCTGAACGCTCCCGAATTGGGGCGATCGTCGATAGAATGCCCCCAAGGAGGCTCGATGAAGATCGGCATCTTGTCCGACAGCCACGATCGGCTGCCGCTGATCGAGCAGGCGGTGGAGCGGTTCAACGCGGAGGGGGTGGAGTTGGTCTTCCACGCCGGGGACTTCGTCTCGCCGTTCACGGCGATTCCGTTGGCGAAGCTCGACGGGGAGTTCGTCGGCGTGTTCGGGAACAACGACGGCGACCGAATCTATCTCACGAAGCGGTTCGAGGCGATCGGCCCGATCCACCTCGGCTATCACGCGTTCGAGATCGACGGGGTGCACGGCGTGCTGATGCACGAGCCGAAGTCGATCGACGCCCTCGTCGCGAGCGGCCACTACGACCTCGTCGTCTACGGCCACACGCACCAGATCGACCTTCGCGAGGGTCCGTGCGTCGTCGTCAACCCGGGCGAGGCGTGCGGCTACCTGTCCGGCCGGGCGACGGTCGTCGTTCTCGACACCGCGACGATGAAGCCGGAGCGGATCGACCTTCGGATTTAGCAGCGGGCGCCCTGCGGGATCGAACCGGGGCAGCCGCGCGCCTGGACAGGCCGGGCGCCCGTCCGTGAGAATATCGAACGGCGTTGCGCGCGAATCGAAGAGGAGGACTCATGACCCTACTGCTGACGAGGGACGACGTGGCCCGGGTGCTCACGATGGCCGACTGCATGGACGTGGTGGAGAAGGCGTTCGGGGAGCTGGCCTCCGGCACGGCCGTGCTGCCGCTTCGGATCGGGATCAAGCCGCCGGGCGGGATCTCGCTGTACATGCCGGCGTATCTGAAGGGGCTCGGCGCGCTGGCGTGCAAGGTCGTCACGGTGTACAAGGACAACCCGACGAAGCACGGCATGCCGACGACGATCGGAAAGGTGTTGCTGCAGGACCCCGAGACGGGCGACGTCATCTGCATCATGGACGGCGGATACCTCACCGCGATGCGGACCGGCGCGGTGTCCGGCGTGGCGACGAAGTACCTCGCACGGGAGGACGACGGACAGATTGCCGGGATCTTCGGCGCCGGGGTCCAGGCGCGGATGCAGCTGCGGGCGGTCGCGGTGGCGCGGAGGCTGAGCAGGGCGCTTGTCTACGATCCGGTGCCGGAAGTGGTCGAAGGGTTCGTGAACGCGCTGCGGAATCTCGATCTGGAGATCACCGTTACCGAGTCGGCGGAGGCGCTGCTCGAAGGGGCGGACATTCTATGTACCGCGACCTCGGCGAGTGAACCGCTGTTCGACGGGAATCTGGTGCGACCGGGAACGCACATCAACGGGATCGGGAGCCACACGCCGAACGCCCGCGAGCTGGACACGGCGATCGTCAAGCGGTCGGAGTTCGTCGCCGACTCGAAGGACGCGTGCCTGAGCGAGGCCGGCGATTTGATGATCCCGATCGACGAGGGCGCGGTTACCGCGGACCACGTCCACGCCGAGCTGGGCGAGCTTGTCCTCGGCCGGAAGCCGGGACGTGAGTCCGAAGAAGAGATCACGCTGTTCAAGTCGGTCGGCCTGGCGATCCAGGACGTGGCGACGGCGAAGCTCGTCCACGACAAGGCGGTCGAGGCGGGGATCGGCACCGAGGTCGAGCTGTAGACGACGCGAGGGGGTGCAGAGGGATGAGCGCAGGGAAGGTCGTTTCACTGATTCTCGGAAGCCTGATCCTGATCGTCGGCATCGCGCTGCTGTTCGGCGGCGGGGTGCTGATCGGGGTCGATCGGGGGTTCACCGACGAGGAGGGGTTCCTGACGTCGCCGTCGGCGGACCTCGAACGGGACACGTACGCCGTGCTCAGCGACGTCGTCCTCGAGGGCGACTGGATCTGGTGGTACCGCCATCCGACGACGGTTCGGATTCGGATGACGGGCGACGTGCCGGTCTTCGTCGGCATCGGGCCGCGCGCCGACCTCGAGGCGTACCTGCTCGACGTCTCCTACTCGGAGATCGAGGAGATCGACTTTCGCGACTACCGGAGGGATCGCGTCTGGGTGACGGAGTACGAAGATCACATTGGACCGAACGCTCCGCCGCCTCCGGGCGATCAGACGTTCTGGGCCGCCAGCGTCCAAGGCGAAGGAACGCAGGACCTCGTTTGGCAGATCGAGCCGGGCGACTGGGCGCTCGTCGTGATGAACGCCGACGGGTCGCGCGGGATCGACGTGGCCGGTTCCGTCGGCGTCGAGGCCCCGTGGCTGCTCGCGGTCGGGATCGGCGTCCTCGTCGCCGGCGCGGTGCTGACCGCGATCGGCCTGGCGCTTGTCTTGTTGGTCGCGCGGCGGTCGCGGATCGCGGAGCCTCAGGAGGCGGCCGAGGTGCAACCGGCGGCGCCGAGCGGCTTCCCGCTCACGTTCGTGGCGGAGCTGACCGAGCCGCTCTCCCCGGCGCTCTGGCTGGTGAAGTGGTTCCTGCTGATCCCGCATTTCATCGTCCTTCCCTTCCTCTGGTGCGGGTTCGCCGTCTCGTGGGTCGTGTCGCTGTTCGCGATCCTGTTCAGCGGGCGGTACCCGCGGGGGCTGTTCGACTACAACGTCGGCGTGATGCGGTGGTCGTGGCGGGTCGCGTTCTACAGCTACGAGGCGCTCGGCACGGACG
>Ga0180432_10003940_pt1 | contig 20799 bp, 16 predicted proteins | sample SS_ome_10_FD_132414 | JGI IMG/M metagenome (GOLD analysis project Ga0180432, IMG submission 132414) | Hypersaline lake sediment archaeal communities from the Salton Sea, California, USA - SS_1_MS_2 metaG | ecosystem: Environmental > Aquatic > Non-marine Saline and Alkaline > Hypersaline >...
CTGGTTCGCCTGGGAGACGATGCGCACCGAAGAGCTGTACGCAGCCGTGGCGGTGACGGTCTTTCTGGGTGTCGCGTTCAATGCTCTGCTGAAACGCACGATGCCCCGGCTTGTGCCCTGGCAGGTTGAACTGAGGGTTTGAGATGGCCGCTCTGCCGGCTCGGAAGTGTCACTTGTTCAGTCGGAGTTGACCGATGACCGCACCATCGAATGTCAAGCCCCCCGCGGACGAGGTGGCGGGGCGCGCCGCGCACGGCCTGTCCGTCCCAAGCGTCGAACCCCGCAACGATTTCGTGCCATTCCCGCCGGAAGACGTCGAAGGGGCCATCTTCGAACGGTTCGAGCGGCAGGTCGCGATTCACGCCGGCCGCCTGGCCGTGAAGGACGGCGCGACGGAGGTGACGTACGAGGAGTTGAACCGGTCGGCCAACCGGCTTGCGCACGCCATTCTCGCCAAGCGTGGGGATGAGTCGGAGCCCGTCTTGGTCGTGTTGGAGACCGGCCTTCCCGCCATCGTGGGGATTCTCGGCACGCTGAAGGCGGGCAAGTTCTACGTGCCGCTCGACCCGGCGCTGCCCCCTGAACGCATCCGGTACGTGCTGGAGGATTCGCAGGCCGACCTCGTCGTGACCAGCGAGGGGAACGTCTCCTCGTTGCGGGAACTGACGGGGGACGCCAGGCCGATGATCAACCTGGACGACCTGCCGCCCGGACTGCCCGAGGGGAACCCCGGCCTGAGCGTGCCTCCCGACGCCTACTTGGCCATCCTGTACACCTCCGGCTCGACCGGCCGGCCCAAGGGCGTCATCAACACTCACCGCAACGAACTCCACGGTCGGATGATGGCGATCAACGACGCGCACTTCTGCGCGGAGGACCGCGGGACGCTGCTCAGCTCTCTGAGCTTCGGCGCCGCGCAGCCATCCGTCTTCGATCCCCTGCTGACCGGCGGCGCCGTGCTGCCGTTCAACGTGCCACGGCGGGGCCTCGGGGCGCTGGCCGAGTGGCTGATCGAGGAGCAGATTACGGTCTACCGTTCCGTCGCTTCCTTGTTCCGCGATTTTGCCGGCACGCTGACCGGCCGGGAGGAGTTCCCGAAGGTGCGCCTGGTCTCCCTGGGCGGGGAGACCATCCGCATGCGGGACGTGGAGCTGTACAGACGCCATTTCCCAGCGGATTGTCTCCTGCGCGTCAGCATGAAGTGCACGGAGGGCAGCGGCACGGGCACCAGGATGTTCCTTGACAAGCAGAGCGAGCTTATGGATGACCGCGTGCCCGCCGGTTACGCCAGTGAGGATGCGGAGATCCTCGTCCTGGACGAGGAGCGCAACGAGCTGGGCCCGGGGCAGGTCGGCGAGATCGCGTTCAGGAGCCGATACCTCTCCCCCGGATACTGGCGCAAGCCGGAACTCACCGCGGAGCGCTTCCTGCCCGACCCCGATGGCGGCGACGCCCGCACCTACCTGACCGGCGACCTCGGCTACAGGACCCCGGAGGGCTGCTTCTACCACGTCGGGCGCAAGGATTTCCAGGTAAAGATAAGGGGATACAGGATCGAGACCGCCTCCGTGGAGAAGGCGGTGCTTCAACATCCCCACGTCAGGGACGCTGCCGTGGTGGCGCACGACGACGGGCGCGGCGGCAGGGAGCTGGTGGCGTACCTTGTCCCGTCCGATCCGGCGCACACGCCGGCCGTGGGCGAGATGCGCAGGTTCCTGGGCGGCAAGCTGCCGCACTTCATGGTCCCCACGTTGTTTGTGTCCCTGGAGTCCCTCCCGAAGACGCCGACCGGCAAGCTGGACCGCAATGCGCTCCCGGCCCCGGACCGCCGCCCTCCCGCAACGGAGGCGGCGAGCGTCGAGCCTCGGGACATGATGGAACGCCAGCTCGCCCAGATATGGCAGAAGGTCCTCGACGTTCCACGCCTCGGCGTGAAGGACGACTTCTTCGACCTGGGCGGACACTCGCTTCTCGCCGCACGCCTGGTCGCTGATATCGCGACGGCCTTCGGCAAGGCGCTTCCGCCGGCCACGTTGTTCGAATCGCCCACGGTCGAGGAGCTGGCGCGCGTCTTGGAGGGGGAAGGTTGGGCGACGAGTCTGTCACCGATCGTGGGCCTTGAGACGGGCGGGGACGGGCCTCCCTTCTTCTGCGTGGCCGCGCAGGACGCCTTCGCGTACGTGGACCTCTCGCGCTGCCTGGGCGCAGACCAGCCGCTCTACGTCCTCCATCCCCTGGGGTTCATCGGGCCTGACAACCCCGCGCCGGACGTTCCCACTCTGGCCGCACGGTACGTAGGCGAGATACGGAAAGTGCAGGCGGACGGCCCGTATCTGGTGGGGGGCATGTGTGCCGGCGGAGTGGTTGCCTTCGAAGTGGCGCAGCAGCTCGTTAGGCAGGGACAGGAAGTTGCCTTGCTGGCCCTGATTGACACTCCGTACGCGTCGATTCCGCGTGCGCGGCGCGTCAACGCTTTGCTGCGCCGCTGGCCGGCCCGTGTAGCGCGTCGGATTGTCCACCATGTGCGCACCTTCTGGCGGCTGAAGTTTCGGGAGAAGCTCCCGTACATCCTCGGCAGGCTGAAGACCGCGAAGCGCCTGGCGATTGAGGGGCCGCCGCCGGCCAGCCAGGCGGCTGAAGATGCCATCGTTGAGCACTACTGGACGCCGATCCGTGCGGCCTACCGCGAGTCCCTGCCGCGGTACGTCCCGCAGCCGTATCCGGGCCGCGTCGTCCTGTTCCTGGGGTCTGGAACGCCCTGGGGCCCCCTGTTCGATCCGCGCTTGGGCTGGCGCAAAGTCGCTGCCGGCGGCGTGGACTTGCACGTGGTGCCCGGCGATCACACCAATGCCCTTCGCGAGCCGCACGTCCCTGTGCTCGCCGAGAAGCTCGGCGAATACATCATGGCGGTTCGTGACGCCGCTTCGAAGTGAGGGGCGATGAGGTCGAAGGATGCATCGACACATCTGGAATCTGGCGGTTGCGGAGCGATGCCGCTGGAATGGCCTCGGCCGCCGCGTGCCCTGACCCTGATCCACGAAGAGGTGCACGTCTGGCGAGCGGACCTCAGCAACACCTCACCTGCCGTGGAGGAACTGGCGCGGACACTTGACGATCAGGAACGCCTCCGCGCCGAGCGATTCGCCTTCGAGTCGGATCGCCGTCACTTCGTCAGGGCACATGCGATACTGAGGGCCATACTTGGCGCCTATGTCGGCGTGGACCCGGAGGAGTTGCGTTTCTCATACGGGCCACAGGGGAAGCCCTCCCTTGCGCCTGAATCGGACGGAGCGGGTCTGCGCTTCAACATGTCCCACTCCAACGGCCTCGCGGCGTATGCGGTGACGCGCGACAGGGCAATCGGCGTGGACGTCGAGGAGATCCGTACGGACCTGCATGTCATGCGCATCGCAGAGCGCTTCTTCTCGCGGGCGGAGGCGGAGGCGATACGTTCCGTTCCGGAGGCCAGGCGACCTGAAGCCTTCTTTGAGTTGTGGACCCTCAGAGAGGCATACCTGAAGGGAACCGGCAAGGGCCTGTCGGCGCCGTTACACGGGTTTCACATTTCCCCCCTGTCGGGCAAGCCCGCCGCAGGTGCCGGCTCCCGGTTCTGTGTGGAAGGGACCCCGCACTGGTCGCTCCGCAGCCTCCGCTTCGCTCCGGGCTTCGCCGGCGGTGTTGCCGTTGAGGGAGACGACTGGACTCTCAGATGTTGGCAATGGTGCGGTTAGATGCGCCGCACGGGCACACGAGCGAAGCAGCCCTTCTGACCAACGCCCCCCCTCCCCTGCTGCTTCGCCGCAGTGGTTCACGCCGCCCAGAGGCGGAGGCGAGGCCCTTACTGCGTGTCAAACAGCTGCGGCAGGCGTTCGCTCGTGTAGTCCGCCAGGATCACGTTCGTTCCCAGGGACCGGTGCAACTCGCGCTGCCGGGCAGCGTCTGCTGGCAGCCGGCTGACGGTGACCGCCCCCATGGCGGCCCCGGCTGCGATCTCGCCGCGCCCGTCGCCCACAACCAGGACCTTTGCCGGCTCGATGTTCTCCTCGCGGCAGAGGCGCCGCATCACCTCGTACTTGGGGGTCTTCCGGTCCCACCTGCAACCGTGCAGCGCCTGCACCATGCGCCCGGGACCGACGTCGAACCCCACGGCCAGGACCTCCTCGTACATGCCGCCCTCCGGCTGCCCGCGCTCGTTCACGGGGATCACCGCGCCGGTGATGAAGTAGTTCACCGCGCCGAAGTTGCGCAGCATCCGCATGAACTCCAGCGCGCCGGGCACGCGCCACGCAGCCGGGTCCCTGCGGGCAGCGGTCAGGTTGGCGTCGCGGCAGGCGCCGTCCAGGACCCTCTCGTACAGCTGGAAGAGCCGCGGCGCGTGCTCGGCCAGCAAGCGCACCAGCGCCGGCGGATCGGCCGCGGCGTCGAACCGCTCCTCGCCCGCCCAGATGCGCCGGACGATCTCCGCGTTGGTGCGCTCTGCCTGCGGGGTCAGGCCGACGCGCTCCGCCGGAATGGTCCCTTCTTCGATCGCCCGCCGGACCGCCCACTCCATCTGCGTCAGCGCCGAGAGCCCCGCCGATTCCACGCAGAATCGGTCCGTCTCCTCCATCCGCTCCACGCCGGCTGAGGTGGTGCTGTCGGTCTGCAGCCGGCCGGTCAGCCGTCGAGCGTTCTCCTCGTCGTCGTACCCCTCCGGCAGGCCCTCCTCGATGACCGTGCGCAAGAGCAGGCTCATTGGGGGCGCCCAGTCGCGGATGAGCGAGTGCGTGCCGTCGACGTCGTGGAACGCGTGACTGATGGGCCGCCGGCCGAAGCGGCGGACGATCTCCACGTTGTCGAACGCGTCGGGGAGCGACGTGTCGTCTATTACGAGCATGCCTTTGCTACTCCAGCACAAACACCAGTTCCCAGGTGCCGTCGCTTACCCCGCGCCCTCCGCGGGTCCCTGTACAGGACGCGCGCGCACCGTGAAGCAGGCAGCTCTGTAACGTGCAGGCGCTCGGGCACGTCGGCCTTGCCGCGGACGATGACTCCTGCCGATACCTCGGACGCCTCCGTCCCCGGCCGGATGAGGACCACGGGCATCCCGCACGCCAGTCCCGCCCCGCACGTGGCGTCGCACGCTGGCCACTCGGCGCTATCACCCGCCGGTGACTCCGCCACCACATGATGGGCAGATCGTGACGTTGGTTTCAAGCGCCGCGTCCCGCTCTTTGAGCAGCTCCGCAGGTTCACGCCGGCGGTGCTCGGGGCGGCCGAGAGGCTGCGGCTACGCCGTGCTGACGATGAGGGCGGAGTCCGGCCTGGGCAGGCTTTGTCGGCGACTGTCTTGCGTGGCATGATTTGGCTCTGCTGGTTCCAGGTGTTGTCAAGACAGGGCGTGAGTCGTACCCTGTAAGCGGCTTCAAAGCAAGGCGACAAGACCTCGTGGCGGAAGCGCCCGGCTGCGGCGCTCTCTTGCTTGTGCGTCGCCAAACGTGCGTGTATCTTAGGCGCTATTGCAAAACCCCATCCTGGCTTCGGCCGGCTGCGCGCGTGGATGGGCTGTGTCGGCCTGCATCGACGATTCTGGCCTTTGAATCGCCTGCTTCGGCCTCCTTGCCCTCGACGCCCTCGCTCGGCCTCGGGCCGACGGAGCGGGTTCTGCAATAGCGCCTTAGGGGGACAGGGCCGGCCCGTTCTGTTTCACGGGCATTTCGAGGCCCATCACGAATGAGAGGGAGGCAGAGATGAAGGTCCGCACCTGTCTGAGCGCTTTTCTGGCACTGGGGCTCGCCTTGACGGCGGGTTGGGGTTTCGGCGCAGGCGACGCACTGGCCGACTACGAACTCGCCGCACGCGGGGGACTGCAGTTCCTCCTGGTGAAGGACGGCGGGCTGCTCCTGACGCTGGGCACGACCGTCTACGGGCCGGGCTACGCGTGGATGGGAGGCGGAAAGCCGGCCGAGGAGGTCCGGGACGGCGCACTGCGCGTGTCGGTGCCTTACCGGGACCGCGGGTCCGGTGCAAACCTGGACTTCGGGTGCGCCGCAGCCGTGACGGGCAAGACGGCCGGAATGGATCTGTCCCTGGCGACCGACGTGGACATGCCGCTGACTTACATCTGCCTCAATTTGAGGCCTGAAAGCTCGCCTGCGGGCGGCTACGTGGAGCTGCGTGGCGCGGGAGAGCCGGTGCGGATGAATATCGCGGCCGTTTCCGGGCCTTACGGCCCCCTCGGCCGCGGCGGCGCGCAGGGCGTGTCCGAGGTCGTCTTCTTCCGCCCGGACACGAAGGACTTCCTCACCGTCAAGCTCGCGCCGGCGCGCAACGTGGCCGTGGACGGCGACGTGCGCATAAAGCTGGCCGAGGAGAACCTGCCCGCCGGCGAGGTGGCCCGGACCACGTTGACCCTGACGACGGGCGGCGAGCTGGCTTTCTTCCCCACCGTCGCGGACGTGCCGGACGAACCGGGCATCGAGAAGTGGTTCCCCTTCCAGCCGAACAACGACGCGGCCGCGCCCAGCGCCATCGACATGTCCGGCTGGATCGAGAAGCCCGCGGGCAAGGACGGGTTCCTGCGCAAGCAGGGCGGGCACATCGTCCGGCCCGACGGCACGCCGGTCAAGCTCTGGGGCACGAACGTCGAGTACGCGGAGAACTGCCCCCCGAAGGAGTCCGCCGAGAAGCGCGCCCGGTGGTACGCCAAGTATGGCATCAACGCCGTGCGCATGCACAAGGTGACCAACCCCGGGTGGGAGGGAATGGGCACCACGGAAAGCGCCGCGACCTACGACGCGGAGAAGATGGAGAAGTTCGACTACTTCACCGCCCAGATGCGCGAAAACGGCGTCTATTACGGCTTCTCGCCCATCTGGGACCTGAAGGTCTTCCCGGGGGACAAGGCGAAACTGGCGGCTTACGACGAGCTGGTGGACGCGGCCGGACGCGGAAACACGACCGGCGCCGTGTGGTTCGCCGATGACGTGCAGGACCTGCACATCGAGGCCATGCTCAACCTCATCACCCACCGCAACGAGCACACCGGCCTGCGCTACGCCGAGGATCCCGCGCTGGCCTACATCGAGATCCAGAACGAAGAGGACGTTTTCTGGTACAGCGTCGCCCCGAGGGTCATGGGCCTGCCCACGTACCGCAAGATTGCCGAGCAGAAGTTCTGCGCGTGGCTGCGCAAGCGCTACGCGACGGAGGAGGGCCTGCTGACGGCCTGGGGCAAGGGGGCGTTCGACTTCGGCGAGGTGCGCCGGGACGGCGTGCGCGAGGGCCTTGACGCCAATAACATCTACCCTTACTGCAACCCGTGGTTCTATGACAATATCGAGCAGAAGGAACCCCTGCGCCGGAGGCTCATGGACACGGCCGAGTTCCTCTATGAACTGCAGAACGGCTACTACTCCCGCATGACGCGCGCGATCCGCGAGGCCGGTTACCCGGGGATCATCGTGGGCTCCAACTGGCAGGCGGGCAGCACTGTGGCTCACTACTGGAACCTGCTCAGCGACGCCGAGACGGGCATCGTGGACCGCCACAACTACATGGGCGGCACGGGCAATTGGTTCATCGGCCTGAGCCGACTCCACGACGTGACCATGCTCGACGAGCCCGGCAGCGCGCTGCTCAGCACGGGCATGCAGCAGGTGGAGGACGCGCCGTTCAGCGTCTCCGAATGGATGAGCATCCACCCCACGCAGTGGAACGCGGCGTCCGTGCCCATCATGGCCGCCTACGGCATGGGCCTGAACGGCTGGGACATGTCCTACTTCTTCGCCAGCAACGGCGACGGCTTCAGCGACACGCTCAACTACCCCGGCACGAAGTGCTTCAACAACCAGACGCCGAATCTGATAGGCATGTTCCCCGCCCTCAGCCGCATGGTGCTGCGGGGAGACGTGGCCGAAGGCCAGGTCTTCAGCCGCCGAAAGGTCTCCCTCAACCAACTCCGCCAGGGGCAGCTCACGTTCCGCGACGGCGTCGAGCAGCAGCATGACTTGAAGAGCTTCTCGGGCGACGTGCCGCACGCGGCGATGGCCGTCGGCCGCACGGTCATCACGTTCACGGACGAAGACGAGCCGTTCGAGAAGCCCGACGTCGACGCCCACCGCGAGGGCGACACCCTCGTATCCACGACGCGCCAGCTCCGCTGGACCGCCACCGGCCGCCGCCACGAAGGCTGCGTGACCGTCGACACGCCCGGCACGCAGGCCGTCGTCGGCTTCGCCCCGGCGAAGGAGATCGGCCTGGGTGAGCTGACCGTCACACCGTCCGGTCGCTTCAGCGTCCTTTACGTGACCGCCGCCGAGCCGGGCGAGAAGATTGCGGACGCCAAGCGCCTGCTGATCTCCGTGGTCGCCCGTGCTCGCAACACGGGCATGAAGATCTACGGCGAGCACGTGCTGACGCTGGGCACCGCGCCTATCATGCTGGAGCCCGTGCAGGCGAAGGTGGCCCTCAAGCGCGCCGGCGGCACGGTCCACGTGCTGGACCACGACGGCAGGCGCACGGGGCGGACGATCCCCGCGCCCGGCGGCGTCATCGACATCGACACCGGGCGCGACAAGGCGCTCTACTACGAGGTCGTCTACCCCTGAGGGAGCCGCGCGCGGCGACGTAGAAGCTGGTCGAGTTGGGCCGCGACGGCGGCCTGATCGTCGAGCCGTCGCACGCGGTGACGAACGACGCTCCGCCCGAGAACGTGGTCGGCATGATGGAGGTCCTGAGAGCGCAGAAAGGATACGCGTGAAGGATGAACGATGACCTGAGAGCCGTGAACAGAGCGCCGAGACGACGATCGCCGCAACCAGGCTCGGCGTCGGCTGCCACCGACATCGCCTTCCACCATGCGGGCAGCCGGCCGACCGCGCGCTATGTCTCAGCCGCCACGGTCTGCGAGGAAGCGCTGGAAAGCAGCCGCTGGATCGGGCTCTACTGGTCGGCCAGCGGACAGGTGCAGCGCGAGAACATCACGGCGACCCTCCCCGGCATGAATCCGAGCGAATTCCCTCTGCACGCCTTCGACCTGGAGATCGACGGGCAGGACCTCCGCAACCGGTGGGAATGGGTCGGCGCTTCGGAACAGCGCGGCGAGCGGCCGGGGACCCGCGAGGCGGTCGTCGAGCTTCGTCACCAGGTCCGTCGTGTCACGGTGAGGGTCATCACGCGACTGGACGGCACGCCGTTCCTTGTCCGGCGCCTGGAGATCACGAACACGAGTTCGGTTCCGGCGGCGCTATCGCGCGTGAGCCCATGGTCGGGCCTGCTCTGGTCGTGGCGCCGCGAAGGCCATTGGGGCGAAATGCCCCGCGAGAGCGCCGCCCCGTTCGTGCTGGGCTCCTACCGCGGCCTGATTGCGGGAACCGAGGGAGATTTCGGGTGGGAAGCGCTGCCGCGCGGCGGACGACGCATCGAGGGGACCAATGGTCATAGCGGGTTCGGCAACCCGTTCTTCCTGGTTCGGAACGCCACCACGGGCGAGACGGCCATGGGGTCCCTCGCCTGGTCCGGCAACTGGTTCATGGAGTTCTGGCGCGATCCCAGTGTCGATCTGTCGGGCCAGCCCGGGCGCGGCCTGAACCTGGCATTCCGCATGGGGCCGCTCGGCCCGGCTCCCCTGCGCGTGATCGCGCCTGGGGAGACGGTCCCGACGCCGGAAACACATCTCGCCCTGCTGCACGCCGATCTGGACGAGTGCGTGGCAGCGCTGCACGGCCACCTGCGGGCGTCCGTGATACCGCAGCGGCCGAAGGGGAAGGAATTCTTCACAACTGCGGGCAGAGTGGTCGAGGAACCAGGGCCGTGGATACTGAAGGAGATTGACATCGCGGCGGAGATGGGCGTCGACGCGTTCATGGTGGACGCCGGATGGTATGGAGACGAATTCAGCGGATGGTGGGAACAGCGTGGCGACTGGCAAGTCGGCAACTGGATACCCGGTGGGCTGGCCGCGTGCCGGAAGCGGTGTCATGAGCACGGCATGAAGTTCGGCCTCTGGATGGAACCGGAGGCGGTTGGCCCCAAGAGCCGCCTGCTGCGCGAGCATCCCGACTGGCTGCTCAGGACCGACGGGAATCGCGAGGTTGCGCAGATGCTCGACCTTGCGCACCCGGAAGCGGCGCAATTCCTGACCGATTCAGTCCTGCGTGTCATCCGCGAGCATCAGCTGGATTTCTTCAAGATTGACTACAACAGCCGCGTGCATGAAGGCGGCCAGCGGGAACGGGACGGCCTGATCGAGAACGAATTGTGGCGGCACTACGAGACGCTCTACGGCGTTCTCGACCGGGTGCGGGCGGAAATGCCCGAAGTGGCGCTCGAGTGCTGCGCCAGCGGCGGAGGACGCAACGACCTCGGCATGATGTCGCGCTTCCACTACGCCTGCGAGTCGGACTTCTCCATGTTCCCCCGCAGTATCCGCGCCATCAATGGACTGACGATGTTCCTTCCGCCCGAGGCGCTGTGTTACTACCACAATCACATGCCCATGGCGCATCAGAAGGCCGATCTGGACACGCACCTGCGCGTGACACTGTTCGCCCAGCCGATCTTCGTCGGGTTCGGCGCCCAGGCGGCCGGTCGGTCAACGCCCTGCTTCCAGCAGACGAAACGGTACATCCAGCTGGCAAAGCGCTTCACGGGACCGATCCTGGCCAGCCGGCCACGCGTCCTTCATCACACGCCCGACATCGGCCTCCGGGAGCCGGCCGATTGGTGCGTACTCGAGTATGCCACGCAGGACCGCAGCCGCGGCTACGCCGGGCTGTTCAAGTTGGCCGGGGGCCGTTCCGAGTACCGGTTCCGCCCGGGGGGAGTCGACGGCTCCGCCACCTACCAGGTGACGTTGGACAACAAGCAGCAGGCCCTGCGCCTATCCGGCCAGGAACTGCTGCTCCACGGCATACCTGTGGCACTCGACGCGGCGCTCACCAGCGAATTGGTCATCTATGAGAATGCATAGGTCTGAGAGGACTCCGATCTGCCAGCGAACAAGAAAGCCGTCATGACCAACACGACGCCCGGCGGCCCCGTCACCCCCCCTGTCAGACGGCCATCCGGGCCGGACGCCGCGTCCCACCGCGCCGGAAAACCGTCCCCCAAAACCGGACGCGCGCCCACGTGCCCGAGGCAGCCGCCCCTCACGGGCCTGCCGGCACGTCGCAGAGCAACAACGGTACCTCCACCATACGGATTGTGGCGGGCGCCCTGACCGTCAGCGTCGCGGCGGCGGGAAAGCGGGCGGGGAAAGCCGCCAGTGAATGGCAGCCAGGCGCACGGCGACCACAAGGAGCACGGCGGCCGTCGTGGAGACGGGCTGGGAAACGGCCATGCTGCGCAGCAGGACGAAGGCCGCCCCACCGGCCAAACGCCAGCCTCGGTCCACTGGCGCAACCGACGCCAGCAGGTGGATCCGTCGCCGCAGCCCAGCTCGGCGGGCAGATGGTTCCAGGCGCACCCGGTGCGCAGCACGAAGACGATGCCCACCAGACACTTGCGGTCCGGCACGCGCGGCCGACCGCCCTTGGGTCTGGGCGGCTCGGCTGGAAGCAGCGGCGCGATCTCATTCCATAGTCCATCGGCAACCCATTGACGAGCCACAGGCGATCCTTTGCTGGAAGGTCTACGGCCCGATCATCGGCCATCACGAACCCCAAACTCAAGGGTTCTGCAATAGCGCCTAAGGAGCCTGTCGGTCAGGTCGTCGAGGCCAGGTGCGGCCCGGCAGGTCGCTTCGAGTTCCTGAACGCGCGGGTCGATCTCGTCCAGCCGGCGCGCCGTCGGCGTCGTGGAACGCGTGGCTGATGGGCCGTCGGCCGAAGCGGCGGACGATCTCCACGTTGTCGAACGCGTCGGGAAGCGATGTGTCGTCGATGACGAGCACGCCTTCGCTACTCCAGCGTGAACACCAGCTCCCAGACGCCCTCGCTTGCCCCGCGGCGTCCGCGGGTCCCCCAGTAGAGGCAGCGCAGCTCGCCGGTGGGCCGAGCGCCCTCAGCGCGAAGCTGCTCCCGGAGTCGGCCGCAGGTGTCAGCGAGTGAATCGGCGGGTCCCCTGTACAGGACGCGCGCGCACCGTGCAGCAGGCAGCTCTGTAACGTGCAGGCGCTCAGGCACGTCGGCCGCGCCGCGAACGAGGATCCCGGCCGAGACCTCGGACGCCTCCGCCCCCGGCCGGATGAGGACCATGGGCGTCCCGCACGCCAGTCCCGCCCCGCACGCGGCTTCATACAGCCGTCGCTCCAGCGATTCGTTGAACTGTGCCGGCGGCGCGTCAGTGCCCCCGGTCGCACCGGCGTGGAGCAGACGCTGAGCCGGCAGGTCGCCCCGCTCGACGCGCGTCAGGCCGTCCTGTCCGAAGGCGGGGGCTTCAAGCCCCGAGGGCGGCTGCGTGCGGCGGTGACTGGCCATCCAGGTCCAGAACTCAGGCTTTTCGAGCTCGCTGAAAGTGTCCATGTGGCCGCCGCCAGGGATCAGCGTCAGGCGCGGCTCGGCGCCGCAGCGGCGGAGCCATTCCGACATGCGGATGGACCTGCCGGCGTTGTCTGCGAGCCCGTGGACGAACCACGCCGGGATGTGCGCGATCTTGTAAGCTTCGAGCAGATTGCCCGTGCCTGCCGTGGGGGCGATCGCCGCGATGCGCTGCGGCGAGTGCATCGCCCAGGCCAGCGTTCCCGCGGCCCCCCGGCTGTGCCCGACGACGGACACGCGGTCCGGGTCAACGTTGTAGTGCGCCAGCACGTGGTCGAGCAGGCGATTGAGGATGTCGGGCTCCCATCCGCCCTGTATCTCGCTCTTGGGCGTGATGCCCACGCACGGCATCCCCACGCCGCCGGGGAACGCCGCCGTCGGGCTGCGGAACGACTCGACCAGGAACGTCGCGCTCGTCATGCCGTGCAGGAAGAAGACGACCGGCCAGTCGGTCCGACTCTCGTAGTCGGCCGGCAGGTGCACCCAGAAGCGAGTGTGCGTCACGCCGCCCCACTCCAGGTCGGGATGCTCGAGCAGCGCCAGGTTGCTGCCGCGCGCCTCGAGCATGTAGTCGCGTCCTGCGGCCTGCACGGGCAACATCCTCGTGATGTAGGCCAATGCCGGAAGGTGCGCCTTCTCGAGCTGCGGCCGCTCCGTATCCAGCCAGACGCGGGCGAAGCGGGCCACGGTGAGTTGCCGTTCCAGGTCGCGTCGCTCCGCCCCATCGGCCGCCGCCAGGCGCGAGCGCAGCGACCTCTCCGCGTCCGCCGCGACGGGCCCAAGCGCAGCCAACGTCCCGGCGAACACCTGCGCACTGGCGGTCAGCGACTCCTCCGCCGCGCCCGTCACGGTCGCGGTGACCGTCAGCAATCCTGCCGCATTCTGAGGGAGCGGCATCGCGATGGGTTTGTCGGTGCTCGTTTCGAGCCGTGCAACGGTCGTCCCCGACGAGTCGCGCACCTCAAGCACCGCCGGCAAGGCGGGCGGAGCAGCGTCGGGGCTCGGGTCGAACTGGAACTTGCCGGAGATCGCCCACGTTCCGGCGTCAACGACAGCCGGGAAAACCAGGCTGACGGCGTCAACGCGGGCCGCTGCCGGGGCGGGTGCGGACGCTTCCACGTCGCGCGGGGCGTCGGCCAGAGAGCATCCTGCGGACGACAGCAAGAGGCACAGGCCCACTGCCCAGATCACGTGGTTCATTCGGTCCTCGCTGCAAAGGGTAAAGACTCGGTTCCGCCACCGTGCCGGTCGCGTGCAGGCGGTCCGGGAGCGCCGGTGCATGTCACCTGCCGGCAGGGCCTTACTCGTCGAGGGCGTTCTGGCTGGCTTCGAGGAGCCGGGCGGCATGGACCCTCTCCGCGGCGGCGAGGCCGCGGAACATCTCCCGGACTCCCTCGTCCGCGGTGGCGTCCGCGCACCTGTCGTAGAGCTCCATCGCCTCCTTCTCTCTGCGGATGGCGACGAGGAAGGCGATGCCCAGCAGTTCCGGCTGGTCCTGCCCAAGACGCCCGATGGACTCGGCGCCGCTCAGGCCGACGTCGAGATCGGGCAGGTCCCCCGACAATCCCTCGGCGGCTTTGCTCTGGAGCAGCCTGGCGTGTTGCGCCTCCTGCTCCGCCAGTTCGGAGAATAGCTGCTTCAGGGCCTCCGTCTGGCAGCTTCTGGCGAGCTCGATATATCGCATGCGCGCCCTCCGTTCCTTCCGGACAGCCATCGAGAGCACCTGCTTGGCATCCATAACGACCTCCTCTTTGGTCCGCTTCCGCTCTTGCGGCGCCAAGCCGCCGGCGCGCGTCTTCTGTTACTATAGGACCAAGCTTCGGTTGGGTCAAGCAGCGGTGGCCGATGTGCCCGGGGGTTCCTCTGCGCGGGCTAATCCGACTCGGCGTCGCGCGCGGGGAAAGCTGGCAGGGAGAGCCGCCAGTGAATGGCAGCCAGGCGCACGGCGACCACAAGGAGCACGGCGGCCGTCGTGGAGACGGGCTGGGAAACGGCCATGCTGCGCAGAAGGACGAAGGCCACCCCACCGGCCAGTGACGCCGTGGCGTAGATCTCCTTGCGCAGGATGAGGGGGATCTCGCCGCACAGAACGTCCCGGACCATACCCCCTGCCACGCCGGTCATCACGCCCATCAGGACGGCGATGAGGCCGGGCGCGCCGGCCGCGAAGGCCTTCTGGGAACCGACCGCGGTGAAGATGGCCAACCCGAAGGCGTCCGCGAAGAGCAGGAGCCGCGGGTGCGGCCGGGCGAACCTGGCCGCAGAGAACGTGACCAGGGCCGCTGCGGCTGCCACGATAACGTAGGTCGTGTCCGCGACCCAGAACAGAGGGCGCACGCCCAGCACCGTGTCCCGCAATGTGCCGCCGCCGAGCGCCGTCACGAGCGCGACGACAACGATGCCGAACACGTCCATGTGCTTACGGCCGGCGGCCAGCGCCCCCGTGACCGCGAAGACGCCGACCCCGAACAGGTCCAGGTAGTAGACCATGTGCGCGGCCTCGGATAAGTGGCTCAGTCACGGCACCGTCCCGGGTTCGTGAACGGGTCGTCGGCGGGCACGAACGTAATCGGCGCCGCCGGCGGGCACGGGCCTGTCAGTAGAAGCCCTTCGGGCGCCAGGACAGAGCAGTCAGGTCCTCGTTCAGGCCGTCAAGGACCGCCATCTGGTCGGTCGTCAGCGCGAAGTCGAACACGTCGGCGTTCTCGCGCATCCGCTCACGGCTCGCCGACTTGGGTATGGCGACAACACCCTTCTGGAGTATCCACCGGATCATGACCTGCGCGGGGGTCTTGTCGTGCTCCGAGGCGAGCTGCACGAGTGCCGGCTCGTCGAGCCGCTGCGCCCGGGCCAGAGGCGAGTAGGCTTCCGCCTGGATGCCCTTAGCCCGGCAGTACTGGACCAGGTCCGGGCGCTGGTTGAAGACGTGCAGTTCGATCTGGTTGACGGCCGGAACCGACGACGCCTGCGGGAAGAACGCCTTCTCGAACCGGGCCACGGTGAAGTTGCTGACGCCGATGGAGCGGCACTTGCCCTCCTGCCGAAGCTCCTCCAGCGTCTCCCACGGCGCGGCCAGCTCGTCGGACATGGGCCAGTGGATCAGGTAAAGGTCCACGTAATCCGTGCCGAGCTTGGACAGGCTCTGCTCGAAGACGCTGCGTATGCTCGACGGGCTCAGGTCAAAGGGCGTCTTGGTCGTGATGAAGAGGTCCTCCCGCGGGATTCTGCTCCCGGCGACGGCCCTGCCGACGGAAGCCTCGTTCCCGTAGACGTGAGCGGTGTCCACGTGGCGGTATCCCGCCTCAAGCGCGTCCAGGACCGCCCGCTCGCACTGGTCGCCGTCTTCGAGCTGAAAGGCGCCGAAGCCCAGCAGGGGCATCTCGTTGCCGTCGTTGAGCTGGGCTCTTGTCTCGAACGTGAGGTCGCCTGCCTGACCGGTCATGTCCCGTGCTCCTTTTCCTTCGTGCAAACTCGCCCCATGCTTCCGACCGCTGGGGTGCTACAGCTTGCCCCATCCGATCCAGCCGGATATGAGGATGTTAATGGCTATGTCCAGTACACCGAGGGCATGGAGCGATGCTCCACGTTAGCGATAGTGTACGCCCCTGCGCTCTCGCGTCAAGCTGAGGGGGAGGAAAAGCCGGGGCCGCGGGGGGCTACCTCCGGCTCGGCGCCGCGCGCCTGGAAGGTGGGCAGCGAGAGGTGCCAGTGGATGGCCGCCAGGCGGACGGCGATCACGATGAGCATGGCGCCCGTCACCGCGAAGACGCTGACGCCGAACAGGTCGAAGTAGTGAATCATGCGCAGGGCCTCGGCTCGGGGAGAGGTCCGCCCGCAGCCGGCGGCGGGCGCCCGAACCGGCCACCATTCTGGGCGGGATCGGCGTTTCTTCCAAGGGCCGGCGCTGCGTGCGCCTCAACGCTCCGGGGGGGCCGCGTCGCTTCCCTTCCGCCGGGCATTCAGAATCGGACGCCGTACTTCAACAATTGGTTCGGGTCGTCGCGCATCAGCGTGAAGACCTTCTGAGCGTCCTCAATGGGCACGATCGGGGCAATGAGCCCCGGACACCTGAAGACGCGCTTGCGCATGAGAGCCACCATGACGTCGTTCGCCCGCCCGGCGTCCCAGTTCGGGAAGTCCCGCGGCACGTGCCCCCACCCGCAGCCGTGCGGCACGATCATCGTCAGCCGGTTGTGGTGCCACTCCTGCCCCAGCCAGAGCCCCCCAGCCTCGCCCTGGTAGAAGCCCGCCGAGCAGACCGTGCCCATCATCCGCACGCAGCGCAGCGCCGTCTGAAGGCCCGCATAGGCCCCGGAAACCTCGATGGCAATGTCCACGCCCTTGCCGTCGGTCCGTTCATGAATGGCCAGCGCGACGCCGTCGGCCGACGTGGGGTCGAACGCCTCGTCCGCGCCGTTGCGCAACGCCCATTCGCGGCGGCGCGGCAGCGGGTCAACGGCGAATACCCTCTCGGCGCCGGACGCGCGGGCCATCTCGACGGCGATCAGCCCGATGGCCCCCAGCCCGACGACGGCCACCAAGTCCCCGTAGCGGACGCCCGACTCCCTGATGCAGTGGAAGGACACGTAGCCCGGCTCAAGGCAGAGGGCCGTCTGCGGGTCGATCTGCCCGAGCGCGTAGAGCGCGTCCTCGTCGCAGACGTTCGTCTCCCGCACGTCCATGCGCCCGAAGACGCGGTCGCCCGGCTTCCAGTCCTTCACTTCCGAGCCGACGGCCTCGACCGTGCCGACGCCCGAGGTGCCGGCCCGCCAGTCGAAGACGGGCCCCTCCCCCGCCGGGGGCGCCTTGTAGTCCGGGTCCTCCCGGAAGAAGCGCATCTCCGGGTCGAAGGTCTGCCCGCGGAAGTTGACCCCGTCGAACATCCCCGTGGTGGTGCCGTGCTTGCCGGACGCCAGCTCCGTGCGGACCAGCACCTGCGTCGGCTTCAGAGGCGGGTCCTCGTACTGCTTGACCTCGACCTCGTAAAGCCCCGTAATCGCCAATCGCCGCGGCATATCGTCGCTCCCTCACTCCGTGTCCTGGAAGTCCTCAATCGGCTCGATGTCGGAGGCGGGGATCCACCCCGGCTCCATGCGCTCGCCGGTCTCGTGTCGCCTCATGAATCGCTCGTAGTAGCCACGCCCCCAGGGGTCGGACGGGGGGTACTGTTCGAAGATCTCCCCCCTGCCGGCCATGCGGGGGTCGCCCTGTTCGGTCAGCTCGCGCGTCATCTGCTCGCGCAGCTCCTCTGCACGCTTGAGGTGCTGCGGCTCATCCGCCAGGTTATCCAGGCAGTCGGGATCTTCCGCCACGTGATAGAGTTCATCGAGCGGCCGCTTGCCGAAGGACCATTCCCAGAAGTGCCGTCGCTCCGGGTCCTTGCGGGTCTTGAGGATTTCTGTCTTGGTGGGGCTGCCGTCGCAGTTGAGGTAGCCGGTTTCCGGGTTGCCGGTGGGCCAGCGGTCGGGCTCGAAGTTGCGCAGGTAGAGCCAGCCGTCCTTGAAGATGCCGCGGATCGGGTAGCCCACGTCGCTCGGCCGGCCGATGTCGTGGCGTTCTTTGCCGATCAGGACGTGGTCGCGCGCCGGGTCCGCCGCGTCGGACCGCAGCAGGGGCAGGAGGCTGCGGCCGGTGATGGGCTGCATCCCGGCCTGCTCTGCCTCCAGGCCGGCCATCTCCAGGAAGGTCGGCGCCAGGTCGATGAAGCTGACGTAGTCGTCCACGCGGCGATCCGGGTTCTTCAGCCCGGCGCGCCACATGACGGCCATGGGCAGGTGGTTGCTGTATTCGTATTCCTGCCCCTTGGCGCGCGGGAACGGCATGCCGTTGTCGGATGTGACGACGATGATGGTGTTGTCCAGCTCGCCGCGCTCTTCCAGGATACCGGCCATCGCCTGCACGTGGCGGTCGAAGTGCTCGATCTCGAAGCCGTAATCGAGCAGGTCGTTGCGCACGACTTCGTTGTCCGGCCAGATGCCGGGGACTCGGTCGATTTCGTCGACGCTCCGGCCGCCCAGGCGGGCCCCCGAGCCGTACTCGTAGGGCCGGTGCGGCTCCCTGCTGCCGAACCAGAAGCAGAACGGCGCGTCGGCCGGCCTGTCGTCCAGGAAGTCGCGGAAGTTCTCCGCGTAGTCGCAGTCGGAGATGTCCGGCGTGGGTGGGTCGAGCTTGCGCTCGTGCCAGCCGGGGCCGGTCAGTTCGCGCGGCCGGCCGCCCACCTCGCCGGGGTCGCCGGGCGCCCAGCCCTTGGCCGTGTGTCCGACGTGGTACCCGTGGTCCCGCAGGGCCTCGACATAGGTCTTGAACTTCGCCGGGAAGAAGCACGCGTGGTTGCAGGCGTCCTCGAGCTGCCAGGAGTTCCGCCCGGTCAGGATGCACGCGCGCGAGGGGGCGCACTTGGCATTCGGCGTGTAGGCGTGCGAAAAGACGACGCCCTCCCGGGCCACCCGGTCGAACCCCGGCGTGCTCACCCACGCGCACTCATAGGCGCCCATGTGCATCCCCGCGTCGTCCGCCAGGCACAGAAGTATGTTTGGCCGTCGCACTTCCCTTCCCTCCTTGTCTCCTCGGTGGTGCAAGCGGCGGTCAGTCCATCGCTTCCCCGGGCATTTCTGCCCGCCCGTCCCCGGCGACGGTCGCCGCCACCGGCGTCAGTCCCTTCATGGTCTCCCTCCGCAACGGTGACGGAGCCGACCGTTGGGCGGGCGACGCCGGCTCGGCTACTCGTCTCTGCGTGGCCCTCAAGGGTGTTTACACGTGCAGGCTACCGGCGGCCCCCCGGCCTGTCAATCGCAGCGCCCCGGCCGAAACGCGCTGAAAGACGGCGCGATGTGGCCTGCCAAGCAGCTTGACATGCCAGGCCTGAAGCATTACCTTTGGGCCAGATGGGTGCATCTCGGGCAATGTGTTGCGGAGGGCGCGACGGATGACCTGCCAGAGGGCGTTCACGCTGATGGAACTGATGATCGTCATGGTTATTGTGGCGATCCTGGCCATGTCCGCGGTGCCGCTGTACTCGGAGATACTCGATCGCTCCTATGAGGCCGAGATACTGTTCACGCTCTCGACCTTGCGGACGGCACAACGGGCTTACCGTGCGACGTGCGGGGCGTATCCGGGGGATATGGACGACCTGGTCGGCGGGGATGCGGGCATGCTCGCACCGGCAGATTTTCAGGACATGAAGTACGTCGAGTGGAACGATTTCTCCATCGACGGCATGGGCAACTCGATATGGCGGGACATGGACGGGAATATGGCCGGGAGGTACTCGCACACGATGGTCAGGCTCTCGAAAACGGGGGGCATTTCACGTGGGTGAGGATTGGGCAGGCGGACGGGGGGCGTTCGGCACGCCGGTTGCTGGAAAGATGGTAAAGCCTTCGTGTTACATGTTGAGCACGAATGCTTTTACGTTGATAGAACTGCTGATCGTGCTGATTATTATTGCCATCATGATCGTGGTGGCGGTGCCGCGTTACGGGCAGTTGGTGAACCGCGCTTACGAGGGCGAGATACTTTCCTCGCTGTCGGCCGTGCGCGCGGCGCAGAGGGCCTATCGGGCTCGTCACGGCGCTTATCCGACCGCCAGGGACGACCTGCTGAACGAAGACATGCCCCTGGTTTCTGGGAATGATTTCGAGGACATGAAGTTCGTCGAGTGGCTTGACTTCAACGTCGACGGCAAGGGAAACTCAGTCTGGAGGGATTGGGACGGCAATCTGGCGGGCAAGTACAAGTACTCGACAGTGGAGCTCGGCAAGGATGGCTCTATCACACGGGGATAGCGCGTCTTTCAGGCCTGAAATGACGGGGGGAGGCAGGCCCCCGAGTCGCCGCAAGCCGTTCACCCTTATCGAACTGATCATAGTCTTGCTGATCATGGGCATCCTGGCGGCGGCGGCCTCCAGCATGTCCATGCTTTTCACGTGGCGGGCCTATGAGAGCGAAGTGCTCTCGGCGCTGTCCGCCGTGCGTGGGGCCCAGCGCACCTATAGAGCCACCTACGGCCAGTACCCGGGCGATCTGACCGACCTCAGCGGCTCGTCTCCACCGTACATCGCCGCGGCGGATTTTGAAGCAATGAAGTACGTCCAATGGGCCGACATGTCGGTCGACGGCACCGGGGGCAGCCAGTGGAACGATGCCGACGGCAACCTCAGTCAAAGGTACCCGCACAGCGTCGTGCACCTCTCCGCCTCGGGCACGATCAGCCGCAGCTAGCAGCCCGTTGAAGAAGGAGGATTCCCCGGAGAGTGCCTGCGCGAGGGGCCGTGTCGGTGTAGCACAGGCGCCCTCGCCTGTGGCGTTCTCAGCCGGGGGCGGCTGAGCTACATTTTTC
>Ga0180432_10003943_pt1 | contig 20784 bp, 17 predicted proteins | sample SS_ome_10_FD_132414 | JGI IMG/M metagenome (GOLD analysis project Ga0180432, IMG submission 132414) | Hypersaline lake sediment archaeal communities from the Salton Sea, California, USA - SS_1_MS_2 metaG | ecosystem: Environmental > Aquatic > Non-marine Saline and Alkaline > Hypersaline >...
ACCCTCATAATAAGAATGCGCATCTATATAATCCTTGGAACCACATAAATCGATCTTTATGATAACTCGCTTTTTCATCATTTTGCTCCAATAGCATTTCTTTCAAAAATAAAAATAATTATCTATCCTATAAGTTTGTTATCCTATAATAGGGGAATGAAATTTGTCAATTCTAATTATAAGGCAGGACCGTAGGGCGGGAAAGCGAAGCCCGTAGGGCGGGAAAGCGTCAGCGCATCCCGCCTTGCGCGTATTTCATTTCGCGTCTCATTTTTCGCGTCCCGCTATTTTCCCCTTTCCCCTTTTTCCTTTCTTTTTTTTATTCCATTTCCATCCCCTGAACCTCATGATCCGCGGCCCAATCAAGGGTATAAATGCCCCGCTGCACATACTGGTGGAAACTGGAATACGGCCAATCCGCCACTCGCTTGACGTGGCCGTGCTTCACCGGGTTGTAATGGATGTAATCCGCGTGACGTTCAAAATCCCGCTCGTCCCGGATGACGTGTTCCCAAAACCGGCGCTGCCAGACGCCCCGTTCCCCCTTCTTTTGGCGCCGGTCGGAAAGTCTCTCGCCGCACGGAATCCGGGCCGCGAACCGCGCCTTGATATCGTGCCAGCGACTGGAAAAATCCGCGTCGCCGTCGGGCAACGTCCAGAGGCAATGCAAATGATCCGGCAAAACGACGATGGCCTCGATGGTGAACGGGCGCCGTTTTCTCGCATCTGCAAACGCCGCCCGCAGATCGTCAATGTGTTTGGTCAGGAGTTGCCGCCGGCGTTCCAGCAAGGCCACCGTGAAAAAGAAGGTGCCCCCCGGAACAAAGGCGCGGATGTATTGGGGCATGAGGCCAGTTTAACACAATTTTTAATGGACGGAGCTCGAAAGGCGGGATGCGTGCGTTTTCACTATGACTTTAAACTCGAAAGGCGGGATGCGCTGCGCTTTCCCGCCCTACATGATCTGATCACTGATCACTGATCACTGCTTTCCCTGCCAGCCGTCCCGCCTGTTTTGGCTTTTCCTATCTTTACCTGCTACCTTTTCCCCCAAAAAGCCTATGTCGAAACGCTGTACCGTCTGCACCCATCCCCACCGGGCCCTCATCGATATGGATCTGCTCAACGGGGTCCCCTACCGCAAGCTGGCCGCCCAGCACAACCTGAGCCCTTCCGCCCTCTGCCGCCACACCCGCCATATCGCCCGCAATCTGGAAGCCATGGACCGCGACCAGGACCAGCGTTTTAAGCGGGAGATCCTCGAACGGCTGGACCTCCTTAATGTGCGCCTCGACCGAACGTTCCAGGAAGCCACCAACAACCAATCCCTCCGCATCGCCCTGGACTGCATCCGGGAGTCCATCCGCGTCCTCAACCTGACGGAAAAATTCCGGGCCCGCCTGTTTGACTGATGACCGCCCATCCGAAAAACGCTTTTGTTCCGCAACAAAACGGTTTGAAAGCGATTTCATTTGCAATTTCAGCGGCTTATTTTGGAAACCCTGCGGCCCCAGGCGGCACTGGTGCGGCCCCAGGCGGCACAGGTGCGGTACCAGGCAACCCGAAATCCCGCTTTTTTAGCCCCCTTTTTCCCACCTGTCCTAAATTGCCGCCCCGAAAACACCCCATTTCCCCCGATTTTTGCTCCCCATTGAACCAAAAATCCCCCTGCCGGACTTTTTTTGCTCGCGCCGCTTGACATGGGTCCGGGGTAACTTACTTTAAAAGTAGCCAGAAACGTTGACATAAGTTTTGGCTTGCAGGTAGAGACCGGGACGGCGCTCGGCGCCGCGCTCCCCAAGGGGCGGTGAGATAGAGGCCGAGCCAGGGTCCGGCGCTCAAGCCATCTTGGGGCGGGGTTTCCGCTGAGCCGCTCGGCAGTACCCCGCCTCATTTTGATATGGGGACACCCGTATCCACCCCAGATCTCACCCCTCCCATGTGCGCGGGGCTGCGGCCGCCGCGGCCCCCGGGCTTGGAAAAACCCCTGACTTCACCCAGACAAGGAGGATATATCCCATGCGGATCGGCGATGTAGTTCAAACCGCGGATTGGAAAACGGAAAAACACGTCCCCGTCATCGAATGCCCGGACCAGGTCAAGGCCGACGAGATGTTTGACATCAAAGTGAGCATCGGCAAAGAAGTGGCCCACCCCAACACCACCGAGCATCACATCAAATGGATCCATGTCTTCTACAAACCCGACGACGGCAAATTCGCCTACCAGGTGGCCAGCATGGAATTCAGCGCCCACGGCGCGTCCACCGAAGGACCGAACACAGGCCCGGTCTACACCCACCACGGCGCCACCATTGCCATGAAGATCAATAAGTCGGGCACCATTTTTGCGGGTTCGTATTGCAACATCCACGGCTTGTGGGAGAATTCCAAGGCCATCAAGGTCAGCTGATCACTGGCGGGGATTATAAAAATTCCAACTCAGGGTCATTCCGAGTGCAGCGAATAATGATGTTTTTGCAAGTAGTTACAGATCAGACGCTGCCTTCGGAATGACCCCAGTTTTGGCAGGAGTTGTATTATCCCTTGATATATAAGGAGGTTTCCGGACGGCCGTTTCTTCGCGATAATACTGTCATGTTAACCTCCGCCCTGGAAAAACCCATCCTGATTTTCGGCTGCGGCAACATCCTGTTCGGGGATGACGGCTTCGGGCCGGCCGTGGTCCAGCATCTGAAGGAAAATTATCAACTGCCCGCCGACGTCCTGGTCTGGGACGTGGGCACCGGCATCCGGGAGATTCTCTTCGACCTGGCCCTGAGCGCCAAAAAACCCGACAAGCTCATCATCCTGGACGCGGTGGATTACCCGAACCGCACGCCCGGCGAGGTGTTCGAGATTTCCGTGGAGGGCATCCCGGCCCAGAAAACCTCGGATTTCTCCCTGCACCAGTTCCCCACGGTCAATCTTTTAAAGGAACTCCAGGAAGAAACCGCGATCGACATCCATATCGTGGTGGCCAGGACCGCGCACGTCCCCGACCAGGTTCAGCCGGGTTTATCCGATGAGATGGCCCGGGCCATCCCCGAGGCCGCCCGCCTGGTGCTGTCGCTGATTGATCAAGATAAAGGGGCTTGATTCGACAAGCCCCGGACGGGCTGACTCATGGGAAAGGCGGGAGGCGCTGCGCGTTCCCGCCCTACAGATACTACGTTGATTTATTCGCTAACTATTGAGATATATTTACAAATCCCCCCCTAACCCCCCTTTAGAAAAGGGGGGAAATTAAAGGAATTTTTACGCTACTTAACGTTTCAGAATTAAATGGTGTTTGGCTTGGTTTGCTGCAGCTTTTCCAGGGCCCGTTGCAGGTTGACTTTGGCCTCTTCGTAGAAGGTCGGCCGCAGGTCCAGGGCCTTCTGAAAGCATTTGGCCGCGTCTTCGTAGCGTCCCGCCAGGTAATAATGCACCCCGATGTTGTTGTAGGCCTGAGCTTCGTCGCCCGCCTTAAGGAAGGTATCGAAGGCCTCGGGGTAACGCTTCAGGGCGGCCAGGGCCATGCCCAGGTGCAGGTTGATCTTCTTGTCCTTGGGGTCCAGGTTCTGGCCTTTTTGTAAGAAAAGCAGCGCCTTATTATAATCCTTGACCTTCAAATAGGCCTGTCCCAGGGTGGCCAAAAGGGCCACATTCTTGTCGTTTAAGGCCACCGCCGGTTCCATGATCCGGATGGCCTCCCGGGGGTTGTCCTGGGCCAGATACGCGATACCCAGCAAATGGCGGGTTTTCACCCGGCTTCTATCCCTCCTGAGGACCTCCTGGAAAATCCGGATGGCTTCGGGAAATTCCTTGGACTCGAGATAGGTCAGGCCCAGGGCTTCCCGGGCTTCCAGCATATTCGGCTGGGCGGCCAGCACTGTGTTCAGTTCCTTGCGGGCGCTCTCGTGCTGGCCGGAGAGCAACAGGATCACCGCCACTTTGTAGCGGATGTCGTGGCGCTCCGGATGATCCCGGAGGATTTGCAGATAGTGCACCAGGGAACCGTCGTATTGGCGGCGTTCCAACAGGAGATCCCCCAGGGCTTCCCGGCGTTCCGGGCTCAACTCCGGCGGGGCCCCTGGCGCGGGTTTATCCGACACCGGATCGTAAGCTTCCTGCAGTTTGACGGACTCTTTAGTCTTCAAAGGCCGGACTTGCATGGACGCCTTTTTGCGGGAACATTGGCTCCCCAAGACCAGCAATGCCACCAGCAAAAGGTAAAATCCGAAACGACCGTTTAACTGCATGACTTACTCCTCCTCAGTCAGCCAGTTTAGCCAAGGGCTTCTTGCATTGCAACCGGTCTTGTCCCAGAATCTTCGACATCTGGAGCTCAGCGACCGGCCCGTGAGACAGGACTTCCGGGGCAGTCATTTTTTCGAGGCTGCCTTGGCCCGGTGGATTCGGTGTTTTTTCAACAGGGCATACAATCGGGGCTGGGATAAATTCGAGATGCGGCAGGCCTCCTGAAGGTCGTTTTGGGCACGGGCCATGAGTGCATGGAGGTAGTCTTTCTCGGCCTGGGCCACCACGGCTTCCCGGTAATCCCGCAGCCTGGGCAGATCGGCCCCGGCGGCCGCCGCGGGTGCTGCAGACTTTTTGGCCTTTTTTTCATCCCGGTACTGAAGGGCCCGCACCAGGGGCAAGGTCATGCGCTTGATGGAGGACTGCTTCTCAATGTAGTCCCAGGCGCGGTTGACCATAGCCAATTCGGCACCGTCCGGATCACCGGCTCCGGTAATGAGGATGACCTCAGGAGGATCGGGTAATTCCCGGATCTTCGGGAGGGCCCGGAGGCCACTACCGTCCGGCAAACGAACGTCCAAAAAGACCACATCATAGGAACCGTTGGAGGCCTCTTTAATACCCTCGTTCAGGCTATGGGTGAATCTCACCCCATGGCCCATGTCCGTGACCATCTCGGATAACATCTCACAGAACAGCTCGTCATCGTCAATGATCAACACTTTACCCATGGGACTCTCCCTTGCTTGTTTGGTCGATAAATTTCTGCATCTCTTGCTATTGAAAGCTAAGCCCAGGAGGTGCGCAAAACTCGGCTTATGTCTACGGTTCTTTTGACAAAACCCTTCTGATGGCGTTGGTCAGTTCGCTGATGGACAATGGCTTCATAATATGCTCCCGAATGCCCACCTTGGCAGCCTTCTCCGGGCTCACGGACTCGCTGAAGCCGGTGACCAGGATAATGGGCAGCTCGGGCCGGAGGGTTTTAAGATCTTCGGCCAGTTCCAGGCCGGTCATCTGCGGCATGGTCTGGTCTGTGATAACCAGGTCGAACCCCTGGGGGCTTTTCCGGACCATTTCCAGGGCCCTAAGGGGTTTGGTGGTTACCGTGGTGCGGTAGCCCAGGCTCTCCAGAATCTCCTTCCACATGTCCACCAGCCATTCTTCGTCATCCACCAACAGGAGGCTTAGGCGGCCGTTTTCCAGGACGGCTGCCTCAGCGCTTCCGGGTAATTGACCCGCCACCAGCCGGGGAAGATAAAGATTGAATTCCGTACCTTGGCCCAACTTGCTCCTGACAGTGATGATACCCTGGTGGGCCTTGATGATATCCTGCACGACGGCCAGGCCCAAGCCTGGACCCTCAGTGGTCTCGGTGCTGACAAAGGGGTCAAAGATTTTTTCCAGGGCCTCCTGATTCATACCGGGCCCGGTATCCTTAACGGCTAATCGGAGGTGGGGTCCTGGCGACAGGCCGGGCAACCGGGATACCGCTTCAACGTCCAGATTCACCGGAGTGACCGAAATTTCCAGGAGACCTCCCCGGTCCCGCATGGCCTGAATGGAGTGGGCGCACAGACTGATGATCACCTGGTGCATCTGGGCCGGGTCTGCCAGGATAACATCCCGATTTTCCGGCAAGGTCACGTTGAGTTCCAGACTGGAGGGCAGGGTGGCCCGGAGCGTAGGCAGGACATCCCGGACCAGGTCCCCGAGACGTACGGATTGTCGGTCCTGGAGGCTGGGCCGGCTCAGGACGAGCATTTGGTTCACCAGTTGTTTGCCCCGTTTTCCCGCCTTGAGCACCTGTTGCAGCCTGCGCCTGGAAACGTCGTCTTCCTTGACGCTCATGAGGGCCATTTCGGTATACCCCTGCATCACCCCCAAGATATTATTAAAATCATGGGCAATGGCTCCGGCCAGGCTGCCGATGGCATCCTGGCGCGGTTCCTGGCGCAACTGGGCCTCGAGCCTGGCACACCTCTCTTCCGCGAGCTTGTGTTGCGTAATATCGAGAAGCAGGATATCGGTATAAAGGGCGCGGCCATGAGGGTCGCAGGCGATTTGACCGTTTTCCTGGAACCAGACGATCCGGTCGTCCTTGGTTTTGAGCCGATATTGCCGCACGTAAGTATGGTCGGTTCCCAAACCCTGAAGAAAGGCCTGATGGGCCTGTTCCCGATCTTCAGGGATTATCGCGTCGGACCAGGCGCGGCCTCCCGGGGCAAACTCCACAGGGGCATAACCGGTCAGCTCTTCCAGGTGACCTTCCCAGAAAGTTACCGTGCCTTCCCGGTCAAGGCGCCCCAGGGCCACCGGCAGTTGATTTGCCACCAGGTTCAGGCTCTCGCGACTTTGTTTCAGCATCTCTTCGGTCTTGAGCTTGGCCGAGATATCCATGATCCTGAGGATAAGGCCTGTGGTTTCTCCGGTGTTTGGGTCGTTCAGAGGATGACAAAAAAGTTCTCCACGAGTCGGATCCCCTCCCGGTGGACCCGGTTGGGAAATCATCGCGTGAGCCGGTTTGCCACTGGCCAGGGTTTCATGAGCCGGGCAATGTTCACCCGGGGTAAGGGCGCCATGGATCACGGCGTGGCAATTTTTCCCCAACAGCGGCCCTTCCCGGGCGAACCAACTTTCCAGGGCGAAATTGACTTTGATGAAGGTGAGGTTCCGGTCCAGAACGGCCATCCCATCCTTCGCCACAGCCAGTACGCCGGCGAGGAGACCTTGCTGTTCCTGGAGGGCGCTTTCCGCCCGCGTCCGGCGCGTGTTGTCGCGGATGATCAACACTCCGCCGCGCACCTCACCCCGCTCGTCGAGAATGGGTGTCAGGTGCCCGGAATAAAAACCTTCCGGTCCGCTGGGAGCGAGCTTGTGAGGCTGGTCCAAATCGAAAAATCCCCGGTAAATTCCGGATTCAAAAGCAGGGCTTTTTTCGATAAGTTCCTGGAGAAAGGGAAGTACTCTGAAAATATTATTTCCCAGAGCTTTGGTTTGGCTAATCCCGGTTAAGCGTTCCAGGGGCGGGTTCCATGAGACGATGTTGAAGTCCCGGTCAAAACCCGCGATTCCCTCTGCGGCATGGCCCAGGATCTTTTCATATAGATCCCTTGCCGCTTGAGTTTCTTTATGATGTTGTTGTTGTTCCGCGGCGTTGAGTAAGGTGCGGCCCAGAAGTTGCTCCATTTGAATTCGGTGTTGCGCTTCGGTGCTCTCCGACAAAGACCGGGCCTGGCGGAGTTCAGTAAAGTCAACAGCCAGGCCTTCCAGGGAGGCGCGGTCCGCATCCAGGCGGCCGGAAAGCCGCAACCAGACAACAGAGCCGTCCCGACGGAAAAGCCGGGTCTCAAAGTTTTGGAGCCGGCCGTTTCGGGCGCTGTCCAGCAGGCGTTCGACAGTATCCGGCTCGACAAAGTGCCGGTGGGCGACAAACTCCCGCACAAGATCCGTTGCGGCCTCGTAGCCCAACATTTGGGCCAGGCGGTCATTAGCTTCCAGCATCCTGCCGTCGCTGAGGCGCCATCGGAAAAGCCCCACCTGTTCGTTGTTGAAAATCGTGCGAAACCTGTCCTCGATCGCCTGCAGGTTTGTTTCCCGGCGCCGCTGTTCGGAGATGTCCAGGACCAGACTGAGGATGGCTTGGTGGCCCTGGAAGTCGATCAGCCGGGAATGGACGGCCACCGGAAAGGTGGCCCCGTCCTGCCGTTGGTGGGCCGACTCGTAAGCTACTTCCCCCTGGGACATCAGGGTTTGGTGATGGGCTTCGGCCTGCCTTCGATGCTCCGGGACCATCAAATTCCGCCAGTTTAAACCGGGCAACTCCTCCCTGGTAAGGCCATGAGATTCCAGGGCTGCTTGATTGGCGTAGAGGATAGCGCCATCCAGGTCGAGAATCAGGATAGCGGCGGGGAAGGATTCGAGGAGCTGGTTTTTCTCGGCCAGATCCCCTGCCACTGTGGCCAGATCTTCTTGAACGCGGAGGTGGGCCAACGCCTGGCCACAAAAAGCAGCCAGAGTCTGAAGGAAATCGCGTTTCTCAGGGGGAAAGGCGCCGGGTTCGGAGGCATAGAGGGTCAGGACGCCGAAGACCCGCGCTTGATGGCTCAAAGGCAGGGCCAGACAGGACGATAAGCCCAGAGCATCAGCCACCTCCGTATAGGGGGCGGATGCGGATTCAGATGGAATATCGGAGCACCAGGCCGGTTGGCCGGTGCGGAGCGCGGTGGCGATGGGATCCAGGCCAGGCCCCTCTTCTGACCAAGACTCAGAGAGAAGCTCGAGGAAACCAAGGGCCAAGCCGGCCTGGGCCACCCGCTTGATTTTGCGAAGTTTTTGGTCTTCGATGAGACCGACCCAGGCCAGCGGGTATCCCCCGACCTCGACCAAAAGTCGGCACATCTCCTGAAGGAAAGGCTGCTCTTCGCCGGCTTGGGCCAGGGCAAGGCGGCAACCCCTGAGCAGCGCCAAAGCTCTTTGCGCCCAAGCCTGCCGGTTATCCGTAGGAGGGATGGCCTTCATAACCTGGTCAGAGCCGATTTTCCTTTATTAAATATTAACTTTTAAGTTGTACGATAACTCCAAATAAGAAAGAACTTGTATTTATAGCCCATATTTTATTTAGTTTTTTCAATATGATGAAATCAAGAAATAATTATTATAAAGTTAGTATTTCTATGTAATAATGTAATCCTAAGTAATTATATTATTCATCGTCAAGAAAATATTTAATGATTGTCAATAATTTTTCTGTTCTACAAGGGAAATTGAAAATCCGGATTGATTCCCTGCCGGTTCATTCTCTTGGCCCGACAAACTGCTTGACTCCGCCTGGTTGAGAGGGTAGCTTCAAAACATGGTGGCATTTTTGCTGGCCGTTCCCACGTATTGGACCCATGTGGATGGTCGCGGGCGGGAGGAGATTTTTTTTGATCATCCTACCCCGTTAAATACTTCGGGCACCCTGCGCCGCACCCTGGACAGCTTCATTCCCCTGGTGGACTCGGGAGTGGCGGTGGCAGTGGTGGCCGCGGGGACCGCACCGGAACTCCATCCGGCCATGGAAGCCCGGCTGCAAGAGATTGTCACCTCCCCTCCCCTCCCCTATCCGGTGACCTGGTTTTTCCCTTCCCACCTGAAGCTTCTCCGGAATTTCCTGCGCGGCCAGGGCAAGGAGGCCTGGGTCGATCTCCTGTCCCTGGATGGTTATGGCGCCATCCGCAACCTTACCCTGGTGATGGCCAACCTGCTGGAAGCCGAGGTCCTGGTCAGTCTGGACGACGACGAAGTTATCGAGGATCAGGAATTTTTGAGCAAAATTTCTGCTGACCTGGCCCTTTTGGGGCAGCAACATCCGGTTTTCGGGCTGGCCGGGCCTTACGTGAACGCGGACGGCCGGATTTTTGTGCCGGAGCCCGAAACTCCCTGGGGATTGGTGTGGCCCAAACTCCGCTATATGAACCAAACCATGGCCGCGCTGGTAGACAGCGACAAGCTGCTGCCCCGCACCCCCCTGGCCCTGGGGGGCAATATGATTCTACCGGCCGGCTTGTGTCGCCGGTTGCCGTTTGATCCCGATATCCCCCGAGGAGAAGATGTGGATTATGTGGCCAACGCGGCCATGTGGGGTATTCCCTTCTTTTTCGATAAGAATCTGCGGATTTTGCACCTGCCGCCGGAAAAACCGCATCCCACCTGGCTCAAGCTCCGCCAGGACCTGCGGCGCTTTGCTTACGCCCGCCGGAAGCTGAGGGAGCAGGAGCCGCACCCGGACCTGGTCAGGGTCTCGCCGCTGGAATTGGCGCCCTATCCGGGCAACTTTCTCACCGATGAGTTGGAGGATAAGGCTTATCACAGCCATGCTCTCCTGGCGCTGGAATATCTGGCCGCGGGCGATGCGGAAGGGGCTCGCCAGACCTTGGAGAACCTGTGCCTGTTCCAGCAGGAAAATACTTGTCCTCAAAACGCGTTTCAGGCCTACCTGGACCTGACCACCCGTTGGCAGGAGTTGCAAACCTGGTTAGCCGACCCCGAGATCGCAGCCCAGGCCCGGCAAGTCTTGTGGGGTCAACCTTGAGCCCGCCCCCCGAAGTCATTCAACCCAACCGCTGGGAACGGGACGCGGCGCTGCCCCGCCTGGGCCTGATTCCGGCCGGCGGCTTTGATCCGGCGGAAATCCTGGCTTTTAAACGGGCCGAGGCGATACCGGTGCATCTGGTTTTTCCGGTGGGAAACGCCCGGGAAGCCCGCAACCTCAGGAAATTGTTGGCCATCGTCCGGCCCCTGCACGGCCAGCTCGTGGACCGGGTCTGGATCGCGTTCGGCGGCCGGCGCCTGGGCGGCTTGACCGAATTGGCCCTGGAGTATCCGGGGCTGACTGTATTCGAGGCTCGACAGCACTTGCCTCCGGATCAACAAGAAATCCCCCTGGGCAAAGGCGCGGCTATGAGGGCCCTGCTGTACCACCTCATCGTTCACGAAGGGCTTGATAGTCCCCGGGCGGTCGTGGAGTTTCTGGACGCGGATATTCGCGCTCCCTATTTTTCCACCCGATGGATCGTGGACCCCGTGGGCGCGCTCCTGCGCTTTCGCCGGGTGGACGCGGTTAAAGTGGTCTACCACCGTCCCCGGGGAGGCCGCCTCAACGCCATGCTGCGTTCCTTGCTGGCCCTGTGTCCGCACCCCGGGGTGCAGGCTCTGCAGCAGTTGGCTTATCTGCTTTCCGGAGAGATGGCCGGCACGTTGCATTTTTGGGCCTCTCTCCCTTTCAAGAGCGGCTTTGGGGTGGAAATCCTGACCCTGCTGAGCTTTGCCCTGGACCACCTGGGCCTGTCTCCGGATTCTCCCGACCTGGACCGCCTGGTGCAGGTTCACGTGGGCCAGATGGACCATCGCCACGCGCCGCTGACCTCCACGAACCGGCGGCGGGGCCTGGATCAGATGGCCGGGCAGGTCTTCCACACCCTCATGGAAGTGCTCTTGAGGGAACGCATTCTCTTCTGGGGGGACTCAGCCACAGAAACCCCAACCCTGGATATTCCCCTTCCGGTAGCCCCGGGCCAGAGAACGCCGGATTGGCTCCAGGTATCCATCGGGGATCAAAGCCTGCCGCCCTTGAAAACGCTGATGGAGGTGCAACAGCGGCTTTATCCCGAAAAAGCTGTAAGCTGTAAGCTTTAAGCAATAAGCTTTTGGTTTGAAAAAATCAGCAATTTTTGGTGCGTAAAACGCACCCTACACAAACTTTGAGTTTTGAGTTTTGAGAAAATACAAAGGGTCAGGGGGCCCATCGGCAGCTCTGATTCCAACCACGCACAGGCGAGACGCCTGTGCCACCGGGCCAGCCATAATTTTGAGTGAGTCGTTGACTCATGAGCTGTTAAGGCTTTCTCAAAACCCGAAACCCCAAACCCGAAACTCGAAACTATCTGCTAACTGCTAACTGCTGACTGCTATCTGCCGACTGCTACTGGACGGAAGGAATCCCGATGAACGTGGTCCAAATCGCCCCTCCCTGGGTCCCGATTCCACCGCGGGATTACGGGGGCACTGAGCTTATGGTCGCCAACCTGGTGCGGGGATTGCTGGCCCACGGCGTGAAGGTTACGCTTTTTGCGGCCCGGGATTCCACCCTGGAGGTGCCGTGCCTGGGTCCCTTTGCCCAGGCGTTTTGGCCGCCGGACAAGTTCTCCGAAAATTTGCACCTGTCCTATGCTTTCCGGCACCTCAAAGACACTTCGGGCCAGCTGATCCACAGCCACCTGGAGAATGCCGCCGGCTTCTGGGCCCTGGCTGCGACCGGCCTTCCCCTGATCATCACCCTGCACACCCCGCTCACCCCCATGAAGGTGGATTACCTCAAATCCTTTCCGGAGGCCCAGGTGGTGACGGTGAGTGAGTTCCAGTACCGGCAATTGAACGGGCATCCGTCCCGCCACCTTATTGCCCACGGCCTGGACGTCGCGGATTACCCTTTCCAGGCCCACAAAGAGGACTTTCTGCTCTTTCTCGGCCGCATCTACCCGGACAAAGGGCTGCACACCGCCATCCGGGCGGCCCGGGAAATCGGCCATCGGCTGATTATCGCGGGCCCGGTTTTTGCTCCGGATCAGCCTTATTTCGACGCGCTGATCAAACCCGAATTGAATGGCCAGGTCATTATCAATACCGGGCCCGCGGATTTTGCCCGCAAGGTGGACCTGCTCAAACGGGCCCGGGTCCTCATTTCTCCTCTGGAGGTGGATGAGGCTTTCGGCTTGGTGATGCTGGAGGCCATGGCCTGCGGCACCCCGGTGTTGGCTTACCATCGCGGCGCGGTGCCGGAGGTGGTGCGCCACGGTGAAACCGGTTTTGTGGTGCACAGCTACCAGGAATTAAAAACCGGTTTGGAGCGGGTCTCGGAGATCGATCCCCAGCGCTGCCGGGAGCATGTGTCACAAAATTTTTCCCGGGACGGCATGGTGCAGGCCTATCTGGAGCTTTATGAGGCGCAGGGTTGAAGGAAACCAGGGAGGCTAATGTAGGGCGCGTCTTACGCGCCAAAAATGATGCGTGAAACGCACCCCACATCAGCAGTGTCCGATAGGTTTCTTGCCGTCGTCAGGCGATCAGGACTATTAAAAATGTAGCCGCGAGGCTAAGCCTGCGCCAGCACAGGTTGAAAACCTGTGCCACCAATATTTTCTTTCATAATGATCTGTTGGCACATAAATTAGAGGTTTTTCCCCCATAATTTCGGTGGGCAGAGCCCACCCTACGTAATTCTTTTATTATTTGTGATAATCTTCCAGGAGAAAAACCCAAGTTTTTTTCAAGGCAATTTTCGTAGCGGACTACGAAAAATAAGGTTCGAAACCTAGTCCGAAAGCTAACGGCGGGATGCGCTTCGCTTTCCCGCCCTACGGCTCCCTGTGGGGCGGGCCTCCGTGCCCGCCATAACGTTGGGCGGCCAGAGACGGCCGCCCCACCGGAATGAGGTCGTAGAAGAAACTTTTCGGAACAGAACCTCGGGAACCGAACATGATTCCAGTGTCTCACCTGACTTTACTTTTTGGGTAACCCGGTTTATCGTCAAAGGAGGCCATGCTGGTTAACCACCTGGTGCTGAAATTAGGGTTGGTTCGGTTTGCCACCTCCCTGTTATTTATTGTCCTGGCCACCGTTTTGAACCGCGTCCTCGTGGTGGAGCTCCTGGTGCCGGCTGCCTTGGTAACTTTCAGTTTCGCGTTTCAACACGTTATGACCCCGGTGGGTTTGGTCACCGGCTATTTTTCCGACGCGTACGCGCTGGCCGGCCGGCACCGCGCCCCCTACATCTGGGGCGGTATGCTCCTGTCCCTGGCCGTTATGCCCCTGTTCCCCTCCTGGGCCCTGGCCCTGGGGCAGGCCCCCCACAGCCGCGCCCTGCTCTGGCAGGGAATCGCCTTGTTTTCTGTCTTCGGCATGGGCACGACCATTTCGGCCACGGCCATCAATGCCCTGTTGGTGGACCGCATTCCCCGGGAAAACCGGGGCACCGCCATGACTCTCCTGTGGATTCTGACCCTGGGAGGGTTTATCGCCGGCTCAGCCCTGGTCAGCTTGCTTTTTCCCGAGTACGACCCGGCTTCCTTGAACCAGGTTTTCCTGCTGGTGACGATCGTGGCCCTGGTCCTCACTATTGTGGGGGTTTGGGGGGTGGAGCCTCCTCACCAGGGAGTTGCCGAAGAGCTCGACGATCAACTGGAGTTCTGGCCGACTCTGCGTTTCCTTTTCAGCAATCTGCAATCCTTGACTTTTTTTTCCTTTCTCGTGGCCACCATCTTTTTCCTGGCCATCCAGACCTTCCTGCTCACTCCTTTCGGGGGGGAAGTGCTGGAATTTACCGTGGCCACCACCAGCCAGTTCGGCATTTATCTTACTTACGGGATTCTGGCCGCTATGCTGGGAGTGCACCTGCTCCTGGGCGAGCGGGCCCGCCGGGGCTATAAAGGCATCCTGGCGGTGGCTCTGTCGGTGGGGGGCCTGGCTTTCGGACTCTTGAGCCTGGCCTCCTTCACCCCCAATGCCATGTGGGGCTTGTTTGCCCTCGGTCTTCTGGGGCTGTCCCGGGGCCTTTACAACGTGGGCCTGTCCCATCTGACCATGGCCATGGCCCACCCGCTGTTCAGCGGCATTTTCATGGGGCTGTGGAACCTGATGAGCGGCTTGGCGCTGGCCGCCGGGGAGATGACCGGAGGAGCCCTCAAAGACCGGTTTACCGAAGCCACCGGCAGTGCGGCGGGGGCCTATGGCTGGGTCTTTCTGCTGGAGGGCCTGGGTCTGGTCGGTTGCCTGCTCCTGCTGTGGCCCCTGAAGCAGGAAATTTATCGCCAGGACCTGGCTCAGCTTTTTAAGAAAAATCATTTGAGGACAAGTCATGCTGTGGATCTCGAAGCCGGAGAAAGCCTCCATGATTCGTAAATATTTCCCGGCCCTTGCCGGGTTGTTGGTCACCCTGGCGCTGCTGGGGGGTTGCGGAGCCCCGCCTGAACCCGCATCTTCTCACATCCTCACGTACACCTATGACAATGACACCAGGAAACTTATTCAGATCCTGGAAAAGCAGCTCCAGCTTTCCGAATATCAGGATTTCAACCGGCGCTATAAAGGCCTCATCATCCCGCAGTCTCTGCTTCTGCGTTTCGAGCCCTTTGTCCTGGCCCTGTCCACGGAAAGCAAAATTCCCGCGGTCCTGCTCCTGGATGCTCCCTGGGTTCAGCGCTACGGCGTGGCGGGCTGGCTCTATGAATTGGAGACCGCCCGCTTTTTCTCTCCGAAGGCCCTGGCCCCGCCTATAGCCGAGGCCTTCTCGGTGACCCTGCCCCAAGCCACGGGTGCGGCCGACAAGCGGTTGGTGGCCGTGCCTCCTTACATAAAGGGAAATATCCTGTTTTACCGGAAAGACCTGCTCAAAAAACACGGCGTCACCGCGCCCCGCACCTGGGACGAGCTCCGGGCTGTGTGCCGCAAAATCATGTCCCGGGAACCGGGGCTGAAATACGGCCTCATCCTTCATATGACCAATTTTGTGAACGACTTTTATCCCATCCTGTGGGGTTACGGCGGCGAGGTGGTTGATGCCGAGGGGCGCCCGGCTTTCGGTGAGCCCCAGAATTGGGAAGCCTGCAAGGCGGCCCTGGAAGATCTCAAAAGCATGCAGCCCGACATTATCCCCGGGCCGGAGCAGCTGAAATTATTTACCAAAAATGAAAGTCTGCGCCAGAGCTTTTTCCAGGGAGAAGCCCTGTTTATGATTAATTGGAACACCCGCACCTATAACTTTCGGCAACTGATCAAGCAGTGTCTGGCGAGTCCCAACGGCTGCCTCACCGACTTCAACCAGATCGGGGTGGCGCCTATCCCCTGCAAGCAGGGCCATCCCTATCGTTATTCCAATATCGGCTCCTTCGGCTGGGGGGTGAATCGCTTTTCGGTGGGCCCGGACCGGCTCTGGGTCATCAATCGGGCCCGGGAATTCATCCAACTGGTGACTCACAAGCGATTTCAGGTGTTGAACGCGGAAATGTATGATCATGTTCCTTCGTTGCGCGACGCGCTGGAAGAGGTCAAGAAACAGAACCTGAACCCGGTGGTAATGCAGGTGTACGACCAGGCTTTTGCCGAGGAGGACATGCGCTTGCGGAGCCGGCCCTATAGCCGCCGGGTCAACAATGTTTTGGAAAAGCACCTGGTAAGGGTGTTGTTCCGCGAGATCCAGCCCGAAGAGGCGCTCCTGGCGGCCCTCAAAGAACTGCAAAGTCCCGGTCCTATCTGAGGGGATTATGCCCGGCGAATTCACTCCTCCCCGACATTCTTTGCGTTCGCGGCTCTTGTTGCTCAGCGGCGCTACGTTCCTGCTGTGCGCCGGGGTGATTATCCTCTTTTTCCCGCTGCTGAACGTCACCTTGCAAAATCTCCTGGAGCGCAGCGTCACCAAGATGCGGGAAACCAAAGAAACCGAAGCCCTGACCATCGCCCGCCTGTTGGTCCTGGAGTTCTCCCAGATGCGGGAACTGATGGAAGCCAGGCCGGGAGAAGAAGATAAGGTCGACCAGCGCATCATGAACCTCATCTGGCAGAAGGTCACCTTCAACGAAGTCATCGAGGGCATTGAACTCATCCAGGACCGCAGCGATTTGTTGGGACGGCGCCTGACCTACCTCTTTTATCGCCGGGAAGCCCCGGATCTCGAACCCATGAGCGGTCCGCAAAAATTGCTCAAGCAGTTCCACGGCGCGGAGCGGAAGCTTCTGGAGGCCATCAACTCCCCGGAGACCATTGACAAGGAAAAGTTGGAGGTCGCGGTCAATCTGGGGCCCAAAGATGAGGGCCAGATGCTCCTGCGCTATCTGCCGGTGCATGTGCTGGTTCCGGAAGAAGGGGCCATTTTTTGGGGGGTGGCCAAAATCGGCATCGACCTCTCCGGACTTACCGCGCTGCAAGCTTTGCAGGACGAGGAACAGGAATATCTGCGCACCGCGATCTGGCTGGAGATTATTTTGAGTCTGTTCATTTCGGGGATCCTGGCGGTGAGCCTTTTGTACCTGTGGGCCCGCAGCCTCACCGAGCCCCTGCGGACCTTGAGCGCTACCGCGAGGGATTTTAAATCCCTCAAATCCACTGAGTATGATTTGTGGCTGGATAATCTCCGCCGGGTAGATCCCCGGGGGCAGATCGAGGTGACGGAACTCAAGGAAACCTTGCTGCGATTGGGAAAGGGCATCCACCGTCTGGGAGAGCGTCTTTTCGCCACCGAGTACCAGGCCTGTCTGTCCCGGATATTGGCCCGGGGCCTTGACGTCCTGTCAGACGGGGGAACCGCCGCGTCCGGGGAAAAGGCCGAGGGCCGGACGCGGGCGGAATTCCCCCCGGAATTGCAAACCGAATTGGCCGACTGGCAGCATTTTGTCTCCGACCCGGAAGGCGAGTGGCAAACCTTTGATCTGACCCCGATTCTCCAGCGGGCCTGGCGTCTGGTCAAGTTGGGCTTGCCCGCCCAGGCTGCGGCCCGCCTTGACCTTGACCCCCTGCCCCAGGTTTGGGGTTCGCCGGGTTATCTGGCCCAGGCGGTGCTTTTGCTGCTGGATTATGCGGCCGGGGTCCTGCCCCCTGAGGGGGAGTTGACCTGCCGGGCCGGGCCCCGGGCCGCGGGCGGCCTTCAGGTCATGATCGCGGTTTGGGGACGAAAATTTTCTCCCCAGGAGTGCGACGCGCTACTCCAGCCCCCCAAGGGGGAAGGGCAATTTGCGGAGAATCTGGGGCCTGCCCTGGCCGCGGCCATAATGCATTGGCATAAGGGCGAGCTGAGCGCCCGGCCCGAGGAGCCCCAGGGCCTCGGATTCACCCTGACCTTGCCGCCACCACCCACAGGTCATGAAGACAGCTCATCGCCTGATTGATGCTTTGCGTCTGCTGGCGGGCCTCCTGGGCCGCGGCGGCGCGTATATGGTCCTCCAGGTGCGGGGTTGGGTCGCTCGCCTTCTGAACATCTGCGCCCTGCTATACCGGCTTCTGGAAACAAGCTTTTCCACCACGGGTGGTTTTTCTCTTTTGTGGCGGGAATTGGTTCAGCAGGTTTATTTCTCTTCCATCCAGGGCATGCCCGTTCTCATTTTTGCCGCCTTGATGTTGGGCTTTCTGGTGATCGTGCACTCCACCCCGCAACTGGTCATGCTTCAGGGCGAAGAATTCGTGGGCTGGCTCCTGGTGACCATCGTGGTCCGGGAAGTAGGGCCGGTGCTGGCCGCGTTTTTTGTCCTCCTGCATTCCGGCTCGGCCATCACCGTACAAATCGGCACCATGTCCGTCACCCGGGAGGTGGAGAGCCTGAAGCTGCTGGGCATCGATCCTTATCGCCTCCTGGGAGTGCCCCGGCTCTGGGCCGTCACCTTTAGCGTCCTGTCGCTGTATATCCTGGCCGCGTTTTCCTCCATCCTGGGCGGGTTTTTGTTTTCCCAGCTTTTTGCGGAAATTTTTTGGGGCCTGTTCTGGCTTTCCTTTATCAACTCTCTGGAGTGGGTCGACGTGGCCATGGGCTTTAGCAAGTGCATCGCCTTTGGCATGCTCATCGCCACGGTGTGCATCTTTTTCGGCTTTCAGGCCCGTCAGGACATGGAGGAAGTGGCCCGCTTTACCTCCAAGGCCACCCTGACGGCCCTGGTGCTGTGCGCGTCGGTGGATATTATTTTGACCACGGCGTATTATCTGTAAAGGTATGGGTTGAGCTCCAAAGGCGGGAGGCGCTTTGTTTTTAGCAGTTAGCAGTTAGTTTCGAGTTTCGAGTTTCGAGTTGTGAGTTGTGAGTTGTGAGTTTCGAGTTGTGAGTTGATTATGATCCGTTTCTGCAAACTAAATTGATTTGATTTAAGACGCGACAACACGTAGGGTGGGCACTGCCCACCGATATAGACAGTTGGCTTTAAGATTTAATCTTTAGGCAAATGCTCATGAGCTTGCAGCTCTACTTAAAAAAACTGGGAAGATTTCGGTGGCGGGCCTCTGTGCCCGCCGGTACTACGGGCGGTCAGGGACGGCCGCCCCACCTGAACATGGCCGCTGAAAAAACTTTTCGTACTCTAATGTTCATTTGGGAACCAAGAGATAAGGTGACAACTTTTCTTGTCATTCTGAGGGAGCCACAGGCGACCGAAGAATCTCTAAATGCGAGATGGTTCGCTATGTTCAGCATGACAAGAAAATCGCTGCGAAGGTAATGATGATTACTGAGCAATGACTTCTTTTATTGTCAAAGCGGAGCATTGGACCAATGCCGTTCCCAAGCTGGAATTCGTGAACGACAAATGAAATAATTGGTGCGTAAGACGCACCCTACACAATTTGTGCGCCCCGATTTTCCAAAGCAGGAGCTTGGGAACGAGAGGTAAATTATTCCCAAAACTCGAAACCCATAGCTCAAAGCTTAAAGCTTAAAGCTGACAGCTCAAACGACGATACAACCATGCTGCGTCATAGCCTGATCATGCACCAGGTCTTCCTGCCGGACCTCCATCCGGATTGGCCCGTTCCCCTGGACCTGCAACTGGGACTCAATGAAATCCTGCTGCTGGAAGGGGTGGGCTGGAACGAGGCCAAAGCTTTTTGGCAGGTGGCCGCCACGCTGGAGGTGCCCCCGCAAGGAGAAGTGCTTTACTGGGGCAAAAGCCGGGATCAGCTGCCTCGAGCCGAGCTCTTTCGCCTGCGAAAGCAAATCGCGTACATCGCGCCCGGCCAGGTTCTCTTGCAACACCTTGATCTGGGGGAAAATCTGGCGCTGGCACAGTGCTATCACCAGGACCTGACAGTGTCCCAGGCCCTCGAGGGCCGGGCAGATTTCCTGGACCGACTGGGCCTGACCCCCTTCCTGAAATGGCTGCCGCCCCATCTGCCGCCGTATCTTTACTGGCGCGGCATCTGGGCCCGGGAATTGATCAAGGAGCCGGAACTGGTCCTGGCCTGTCTGGAGACCCCTGTATGGATGAAGCGAAATCAGGAGGTCCTGCGGCAAGTGCTGGAAGCCTATATGGCCGGGAACCGGGGCGCGTTCCTGCTGGCCGGCCGGGACCTCAGTTCCTTTTATCCCCTGGCTCACCGCGTTCTGCGGCCGGTGGCCGGGAGTTTTTCCGAAACCCTCTTGCTGCAAAGCCGGGAAAGATCTCCGGTGACCTTTTTCCCCCTGGTTTAAGGGAGCCGAGGAGACGCCATGGCCAAGCTCGGGCCGCGACCACAGCCCCGCACCTACCGGACCCGCATGGGCCGGGAGGGCCTGGTGGGTTTTCGGGTGGAGGTCAAGGAAACGGATCTCATGGTCCTGGCCCAGCGGGACTTGTCCGCCGAGGCCCGGGGTTTGATAATCCAGGAGCGCCAGCAGTTGGAGGCCTATATCCGGCAGCATCCGGATTTCCTCACCACCCTCGCCCCATACCCGCCCGATCCCTATGCCCCGCCCCTGGGGCGCGATATGCTCCGCGCGGGCGCGGCCGCGGGCGTGGGTCCCATGGCCGCGGTGGCCGGCGCGATTGCGGCCCGGGTGGGACAGGCCCTGTTGGCCTACACCGATGAGGTGATCGTGGAAAACGGCGGAGACATTTTCATGCATCTGCACCGTCCGGCCACGGTGTCCCTGTACGCGGGCCGCTCGCCTTTGAGCAACAAGGTGGGCCTGAAAATTCCCGCCCAACCGGAGACCTGGGGGGTGTGCACCTCTTCGGGCACGGTGGGTCATTCCCTCAGCCTGGGGCAGGCCGACGCCGCGTGTGTGGTCGCGGCCGACACCGCGTTGGCGGACGCCTGCGCCACCGCGCTGGGCAACCGGGTCACCGGCCCCGCTGATATTAATGATGCCCTGGATTGGATCGGGGGCATCCCCGGGCTGACCGGCGCGCTGGTGGTGGTGGGCGAACATCTGGGCGCCTGGGGCCGGATTGAACTGGTGCCGTTGTGAGGGGGCTATCAGCTATCAGCTATCAGCTATCAGCTATCAGCTGTCGGCTGACTGCCGTGAGCTAGGAGCTTTGAGTTTTGAGTC
>Ga0180432_10003946_pt1 | contig 20776 bp, 20 predicted proteins | sample SS_ome_10_FD_132414 | JGI IMG/M metagenome (GOLD analysis project Ga0180432, IMG submission 132414) | Hypersaline lake sediment archaeal communities from the Salton Sea, California, USA - SS_1_MS_2 metaG | ecosystem: Environmental > Aquatic > Non-marine Saline and Alkaline > Hypersaline >...
ACTAACGATCCCTCGAAGCCACTTTGTACCTGCCATTGAGAGTGCGCTGGGCGTTGGCGACAGCTCAAATATCAAAGGATGAAAGGGCCTCGCCAGGCCCTAGGTGGTGCGGAGTTGGTCGGCAGCCGGCGGCTCTGCTTTTTAAAGGAGCGTGCTGCAGCTCATTGAGGAGACATGGAGGGCGAACCTAGCGCCAACCCGTCCGCACTCGCGAGAGAAGCCTTGAAAATACGGAATGTCCTCGAGTTCTGCGCGCTGGCTACTGACATTGACCCGGAATTCCGCGTAAGGTTTGCCCTCCGCGATGAAGCGACCTATGAAGCAGCCCGCAATGCCCTGAAGCCGAAATGGTCCGGCGAATTCTCGCCTCAGTATTGGGAGAAGGTTGGGAAGGGGCTCTGGTTTTCGCTGTGCCCACGGCCCGGAGATGGCCTTCAGCACCCACTCCGCGCAGAGATATCTGAGGTCTACAGGCAGTGGAAAGAGTGCGGAAGGCCCCTTCCGCGCCAGGGATGCGGGAGCGGCATAATAAAGCCTGGACAGATCACTAACGACTTTTGGGAAGAACGCGCCCGATGGGGAGATGACGTCGAGGGGTTCCTGGCGGCGCTCTGGGCGTCCCAGGCAGGCCAGACCCGCAAGGGAGCCAATGCATAGAACAGCCCCGGCCCTTGTCCATCAGGGAAAGCGTATCCCGGAAGGTCGGACTAAGTTGGGCGCCCACAAACGAGCTCACATGGCGGCACATATTGAAGCCGCGCCTACCACTACACATGGTTGTGTGACATGAGCACACAAGGCACTGGGGGCGTAACGCTGCACAGCACCGCGCACCGATACCTTATCTCTGTTAAATTCTGGATCGGCTGTTTCACCGATTTGTCTCGGGCCCGGGACACCGAGCGCAAGCTGTGGGCCTCCCCCGAGCTTCATGGGTGGGGGGCTCTCCTTGACCTCGAAGTCGAAATGATTAAGGCGTGTCTCCGGAGGGTCCTATACAACAAAGGGTGCCGAAACGTGGAAGTTGTCAGGATCATCGCCGACACGAGGGAAGATTGCACTCTGGCCGTAATGCTCGCGGGGCCCGCCTCCACCGAGACTTACCTAGCGGCTTTGAGCGAGGGGTGCCTCGCCGAGAAAAACGCCTCCATTGTCTGGATGGGACAAGCCCCCGCACCTCTGGTCAGAAAGCCGCCCCCCGGGGCGTCGGTGTACTTCGAGCAGTGTTGGATGACCTTCGAGGGCGTTAGCTCGGTAGCCGGCCTTCCCGGCCAGTAGCCTGATGGTAATCGGGTCAACTCGGTACCAGAAGTAAAGGACTCAGATCGGCGATCTAAGAGACTTCTTCTTGACGCCGCGCGTCCGGGCGGATTTTTGAAAATTGAAGGGCTGCGAGCGACGGAGTAAGAACAATGACGGTCATCGGGACCGAGTACGAACACCCTGTTTATGGTGATGATATTGGTGCGGCCATTGAGGCCGACGATATTGACGCAATGTGCGTTATGAACGGAGCGGGGGTCCCCTGGGATCCTGAAGAGCCAACTCGGGCAGCCGAGTGTGGGAGCTTTATGGCTCTGCAAAAATGTGCAGACTTAGGCCACTTCCCCACAGCGAATACCTTTATGGCGGCTGTTGAGTCCGATCGGCTCGATATGCTCGAATGGATGTTGGAGTTCACCCCTGTGCCGCCAGGTCTCGAGTGGGTGCGAAGCGAGGCCGAGATACTAGGAAAAATCGGCGCGGTGGCGTTACTCTCTTGAACCAGTCCCACATGCCCAGATCGCATTGAGAGCTCGGTCGCTCCTAAAACGCCTCCATTCCCCACCACCAGAGACCTTTTTTAACTTGGGTACTTTTGAATCCTGAGGGTCTTTGGAACAGAAGAAGGAACGACACCACGCACTGATGAACCGAATATCGACGTTACCTACCCGCCAGCAGAGGGCCGAGGACATCGCCCAGAGGGTCAATTCATGCGGAGGTTACCTTCAGTGGGCCGCCACCTACGACCTGCCATTCTATCTCCATTTCGCAGTTCGAGACCTCGAGGCGTACTTTGGGGCGACCAAGCCCTTTACGCCGGTGGGCGGGGGGGAGTTTGGTACGCCCCCGACTTTGGAAAACGTCAGCGAGGCCTACTGGAGAGGCGACCTCGCTACCCGTAACTGCTTCGGAACCTCTCACAGGGAAGAGATCGCCGCTTGGTACACGAGGTGGGTTAATAGCGGGCGCCCGGTCCGCAATCAATCAGACGATAGCGAACTTTGGATGCGGATCGAGGAGCATATGGACCTGGATCCCAAGGGCTTTTGGGAGTTTCGGGCCGAGTGGGGCGACGACGTCAGCAGTACCTGCGGCTTCCTGGATGCGTACGATGGCGGCCGGGGGATCAAGTGACGGCCCCCTCAGTACCGAGGCTTTTTTGGTCGCGCGGCCGGGCAGGGCTTTTTGAAGTCGCAGGAACTGCTGGTACAGATAGATAGCATGCCCGGCGCAGCCACCGAAAGCAGTCCGAATGGGCGCGCAGTCGCGCTCACACCCCAAATCGAGGGCTCTTTGATGTATGCCCGCTGGGCCGCGGCGTACACACTAGACTTCCCGGTACAGTATCTCCTCGAGACTCGGGAGATTTTCAACGAGGTGCGCAGAAACGCCGAAACGGCGGGCTTCTGCGAAATCGCGAGCGGGCCGTCGCTAGAGAAGCCCCGGGACAGATCCGCAGAGATCTTCTGGTGGCGAGCCGGGGGTGCCTACTGGGTCCTGACGGCCTCTAAAGAAAGGAGGCGGGAGGTCCGGGAACAGTTCATCAGCTGGCGCGACCGCCAAAAACAGCTGCCGTGCAACCAGGCCGAAGTGCGTGAGTTGAGGTCGCGCATGATGCGACATCTCGAGGAGACTCCCGACGATTTCTGGGAGAATCGGGTCGAGTTCGGAGCCGATGTCGAGGGTTTCTTGCGCTCGTATGATGATCCACGGGTCAAGGGTTAAAAATTCGCCGTTGCCCAGCAGTTCCTGTGGCTTGGGGGGGCTCGGGGGTCCTCCTTTTTGGCTCCACTGGGCCGAGGGCCTTTTGAACGCCGCCTGTTCGGACTTTATACTGGCGCGATTTTTATGTATCGCAAGTTCCCTACCTTAAGTGCACTTTGTGAGAAGCACCGGCGCTCCCTACCGAACAATGCAGACGAAAACGAGCCCGCGCTCGAAATTGACGCCGAGTGGCTCCACGAGGCGAGGCTCATCCGCTCAGTTAACGATGTCAAGGATGAGCTTGCCGCGAGAGGGCCGGAAGGCGGAGGAACCTGGTTAAACGGCATCTCGGATGAGTTGTTGGGGTGCGTAGGGCTTATCCTCGGCTTGCCAGCCGTGCGGTTCAAAGTAACTGTGAAAGATTTCAAGCAGTCGCGCCCACCGAGTCTGGGCGATTTTGTCCTTGGGGTCCACGCTCCGGGAAGAACTATTAGCTACGGCACTCAGACAGCGACAGACTACCTACGTTGTTGTGTGTGGCTGGGCGGGTGGTTCAGCACACTGAACGAACTTAAGCTCGAGCCGGGCGGAGGAGAGGTGGAGTTCGAATTTGTATCGATAGCGGGCGAAACTCTGGAATCGATCAGGGCGGGGATAGATCATGGAATAGTGGCCGTAGTTTCGCGCGAAACGGAGGACGAATGGTATCTAGGAGGGTACGGGCCAATGATACTACCAAGCGCGCCTGGCGAAGCGATAAAAGGCGACCCGAGCTCTGTCTGATAAAGGTGCGCCCTAGCTTGTTCTTGCGGGGATCGCAGCAGCCTCCGCGAGTTTTTTATCCCAGACGGGAGAATGAGAGGTACTTTGGCCACAACGCAAAAGGCCGACGAGGACTAATTGTACTTCGCCCGACTGTGTATAAAGCATGGCAGCGGAGGGCGGCGAAAATTACACCCCCGCGTCCATGGTCCACATGGAGTTGGCCTGGCGAGCCGCGGCGTGGGACAACATCGTCGAATTCTGCGGCCGCACTGAATCGCCGTCGATAACTCGCTGGCTAACGTCCACGGAGGCGGAGCAAAGCTCAGACAAGACGGCTGACGCCAGCGACCTCGCGGCGCAGGCGGACCCGACCGTGTTCTACGAGATCGGCTCGATTCCTCTGTTCGAGGGCCACGTCCTGGGGCTGACCGCCCCGGGGCGCACGCGCATTCGTGTCGTGCGAGGCTCCGCACTCGACCTCGCCCGAGATTTCATTAAGAAGGGGGGGTGCTGGCCCCTCGTCGTCAACATGGCCTCGATGGCAGAGCCTGGCGGCGACGTCACCAGGGGCGGGCCCGGGCAAGAGGAGGAGCTCTTCCGCCGGACCAACTACCACAAGACCCTCAAGCGCAACGTAGATGGCCAGGTGCGCTACCCCATGGCGACCACGGTGGCCTATTCGCCCCGGGTGACTGTGCTAACCGACAGTGACTACACGCTACTCCCGGAGCCCTTCCCGGTGTCGATCCTCGCGTGCCCGTACCCTCGGGACCCCCCGCTCGACCCGAAAAGAGAGGCGTACGCGGAGCGCGCGTCCTATTCGGACATGTCAGCGCGCGTCCGAGCGATATTCCGGCTCGGTGTCCTGTACAGCCACAACGTCATAATCGCCGGCCCGCTTGGATGCGAGCCTCGGGGAGGGCACCCGGCCCGGCAGATCGCCGAGTTCTTCATCCGCGAGGTCGTAGAGAACGACGGGAAGTTCCGCGAAATCGTCCTGGCCTTCCCGCCCGACGTACCAGACGAGACTTTCCACATCTTCGACGAGCTCTTGACGTTTACCCCTTCGCCGGTGGTCCCGGCGGCGCGCCGGGAGGCCGCTGGCGAAAAGCCCCCGAGCTTTGCGGGCCGGCGGCTCGGCCAGAGCGCCGGGCGCGGGGCCAGCGACTCAGACCTTACGCCCAAAAAGGGGAGGCGGGCCGCGGGTTCCCCTCCCGTGGAAGAGGCGGCGCCCGAGCGGCCAGCGTCGGCTGGGCCCGCCCCGCCCCGAGCGTGTTCGGAAGACGGGAGCAGCGCTTCTCGTGAGGAGACTCTTCCGCCCGCTTCGCTGGCAGGCGAGGACCGGCACGCAGGCGCGCCACAGAAGCCGCCGGCCCCAGCGCGACAAAAAGTCCGACGCCGGCTATCCGACATCAGACCGATCCGGATCCCGGGGAAACCCGCTCTCGATCGGCGCCAGTCAGGCCCGGTCGGAGGCCAAGGATCGAGCCCCCTCCATTCCTCTGTCGCTGCCACATTTGGAGAGTCCGGGAGCAGGCCTAACAGTCCGAGCTGCAGGAACTGCAAGCAACAACATGGAGAAAAGTGCACCACAGACTATTAAGGTAGAAGGGGGCTCGATGCCCGTGACAATCACCCCTAACGACGTCGTGCCGGCGGCCTGCGAAGCTCTCCACCCCGCAGGGACCACCGCCCCCAAGAAGCAGGAGAAACCCGAAGCTCCGAGCCTCGCGGATTCGAAGAGCGCCGGAACCGCGCCCACCAGCGGCCCCCGTGACGAGGGCGACGCAAAGGATCTCCATTGCCTTTCCGAGTTAGCCGAGATGCCTCGCAGATGCAAAAACCCGGAAGCCGCCGAGCCTTCCACAGCCAAAAGCACAACCCCCGACGCGGTTAGCGGCCTCCTATCTCTGATGGCCGAGGCGTCGATCGACGCTCTGATCGAGGGCGAGCTCAAGTTCCGCATAGGTACGGGACTTAGGGCTGAAGCAGGCGCTAAGGCTGAGCTCAGGGATAAGCCCGCGAACACTGGGACAGGCTCCAAGGCTGAACCCGAGAGCTCCGAGACCGTAACAGCGGAGTCCGTGACGACCACAAGTACCCCCATGCCCAAAACCGGCTCGGGGGTATGCGAAGCGGTTCCTGCGATGCGGGCTGACCCGCCCAGCGGCGCCAACCCAGTGAGTCTCCTCGTGCTCGGGAGGCGAGCCGCGATCACAAGGAAAGGGATGGGGCGGCCAGAGCAGACGACTTGGCGGCGCGCTTCGAGCTCGAGCTCATGAAGACGACCCACGGGCACAAGGAAAAAGCCGAGGCGGCCGGCCGCGAAGGCACCCGGACCGCCATGATCTGGTTCTGTGCTGCCATCGCGCTGACTATCGCGCTCAGGTGCTTCTGGTTGGCATATTACGCGCTAGAAGGAGCCGATTCCTTGTTCGCGATCCTCGTGGGTTACGTCTGCCTGATTCTCCCCGGGTGCGGGATCATCGGGAACCACATCGACCTCACTGCGGCTCGCGCGCAGCGAAAGGGAACCCGCCGACAACAGAAGCTCGACGCCCAACGCCGCAAAATCTCCGGCGTGCCTACACCGTCGTGGGACTACTACTAGGCCCCCTCAGCTAGGGCGGAACTTCAGAGCGGCGGCCGACCTGACGGTAGGCGTCCAGGTCAGCTCGGGCACGCGATCGCAGATGGTCTGCCAGTCCCTGTCATTTTTGTCCAGGGTTTCTTGGCTCTGGAGGTAAATATAGTAAAGGATCCGGCGGTTTTCGGTGTCCTCGGGGTCGAGGATGCAGTCGAAAATTTTGTACAAGTAGTAGGGGTAGTAGTTCCGGTTCGTGCGCCCCAGGGGGCGGATCTCTTCCTCGATCTCGACGGCCATCGAGAAAAGCTTGGACGCGCGCTGGCAGATGCTCTCGGGGAGCTGGGGGGGGCCGACGCCCGTAAGTTTTTTGAGGATCAGGGGGACGTTCTTGTTGAGCTCGGTCCGCTTGATCTCGGGGTGGCGAAGGAGCCGACGGCAGGCGTCGACGTCGAGGAAACGCAGGATCAGGTTCTCCTGGCGGACGATCCTCCGGAGGCTGTGCAGGAGCTTCTCGCCGCACAGGTTGTCGGGGTCGTTCCGGTCGCCGAGCTCCTCTTCGGACTCCTGGGCCAGCAGGCGGACGATCCAGAAGTGGCAGTGGCGGTTGGGGTTGAAGGTCCCCGACTTCGCCTTCTGGCCCTCCTGGTTGTAGAACTGGGCTTCGTCGAAGACGGTCCCCACGAGCTCGCGGACCTGCGCGCACTGGGAGCACCGGAGCTCCGAGGTGTCAACGTCGACAACCATCTCGGCCTTGCACTCGGGGCAGTGGTTGTAGTCGATCCGGATCACTCTGTCGACGGCGAGCGGGCCGGAGGCGCCGTCGGCGTACTGGTTCAGGAGGAGGCGGATCTCGCTGTAAGCCTCCGCGACGCCCGGCGGGGGGGGCGGAGTCTTGGGGGGGGCGTACGCGGCGAGCCGGGCGACGAGCCGGTCGGCCTCGCCGGCGAAGTCGCCGCTGACGACGATCTGCCGGAAGCTTTCCTGGGCGGCGGCTTTGGCCGCGAAGCCCTTGGTGGCCGCGATGAAGAGATGGCAGGTCGAAAGGCCGAAGCGGGCGCGGGTCGCCTCGAGCTCGACGCGGAGGGCCTGGATCTCGGCGGGCGAGAGGATGGGGAGGGCCTTCGCGGCGCCCCCCCCGCGCCCCCCGCGCCCCCCGCCCTTGCCGGAAGCCCCGCCCTTGCCAGAAGCCCCGCCCCGAGGCGGGGCGGCGGAGGAGGGCTTGAGGGCCTCAAAAGCCTCGAGAAGTTTGGCCGCGAGCTCGAACTTGTCGTTAATCTGCCGGCTGGCCGTCTCCATTCAGAACGTGCGCAGACTCCGCCGGTTCGGGGGTAACATGTGGGCCCCATTTAAACCTTCAACACGCGGAGGCCACGAGTTTCGAGACCCCGCGGCCAGAAAGCGACCCTGAACGAGCGAGTCGCCGAAACCCCAACGAGCGCAACAATGAGCGTACCTAGCGCGCAGCACCAGCCAGCCCCCGCCGCCCCGGGCAGCCTCGCCGCGAACGGGAGGGAGCCCCCCAGCGGGCAGCCTGTGCCGGGCCGCGAGCCCGACGCCGGGCGCGGACGCGGGCGCGGGCGCGGCCGGGGCAAGGCCCGGCGCAACCGCAAGAAGAAAGAGGCGGCCGAGGGCGCCGGGCCCGGCGCGGCCCCCGCGGGCGCGCGCCCCCCCGCCGGCGCGCGTCCCCCCCCCTCGGCCTCGAGCCGGATCGCCGGCCGAGAGCCCGAAGACTTCGAGGCCCTGCTCAGGGACGTGACGGAGCACCCCGAGCGCCTGCTGGCCGAGGACGACCTCGACGTGGAGACGGTGCTCGAGCTCCAGAAGCGGATGAACCCCTACGCGTACGTCGTCGGGGGGGCGGCCGGCAAGAAGCGGACGGCCGCGGCCTCGTGTACGAACCTGCGGATGGAGTACGCGCAGCGCTTCGTGACGACCTCGGTCGTCGGCTTCCTCTTCCGGATGCTCGAGGAGTGGACGGTCCCCGAGGAGGTGCGCCGCTGGGTCCCGAAGAAGCGGGCGAAGCGGGAAGCCGCGGCCGCGAAAAAGGCCGCGGCCGAGGGCGGGACCGAGCCCTGGACCCCAGCCGAGCTGTGCGAGCGGGCGAAGGCCCTGAACGCGCTCGCCGAGCTCGCCCGGGAGGCCGAGGCCGAGGCCGACGCCGCGGGCGACCGGGCCGAGGCGGCCGACCGCGAAGCCAAAGCAGCGAGCCTGACCGGGGACGCCGGCCCCACGGAGAGCGAGGTCGCGGCCCTCTTCGTCGCGGCCGACGCCGCCCAGGCCAAGGCCGCGGGGCTCCACTACGCCGCGACCTTCGAGCTCCGGAAGCTCGGCCTCGAGTGCGACCAACGGATCGACGCCCTGGCCCGGTCGGCCTCCCGGCACCCCGAGGTCCGCGAGGTCATCGCCCGCGACCCGATCCCCCGTCCCCCCCCGGGCGAGCAGGTGGTGCCCGCGAAAGTCGCGAAGGGGATCCTGGACAACTTCCTCCGCAGCTGGTTCGAGTTCAACCCCGACGCCCACGTCCGGAAGGCCTACGACGAGGTCGCGATCGCCGAGGCCCTCGCCCCCGTCGAGGTCGCGGGCCTCCCCGGGAAGGTCCTCGGGGACACGGTCGACCCCTCCCGGCTCCCCCTCGAGGCCCTCCGGGCGAGCCCCCCGAAGCCCGCGTCGGAGGCCGACAGGGCGATGCTGGAGACCCTCACGGCCTCCCAAGCAAACTACAACACGGCCCTCGCCTTCCTCCGCAACGAGACCCTCGCCGAGACCCTCGCCCTCGTTTACGCCGACGGGGCCGCCGAGCGCTTCCGCCGCTACCTCTTCCCCGTGCGGAAGGGGTCGGCCGCGCGCCCGGCGGTCGAGGTCATCCCCCCCCAGGACACCTTCCACCGCCTGAGCTACTACATGGAGGTCAACTACGAGGAGCTCCGCTCGGCGACCGAGGCCATCTACAACGAGAAGCCCGACCTCGACTGGGCCCTGATCCTTTACGAGTACTTCGAGGGGTCCGAGGCCGACGTCAACGAGCAGTTCGCGACGTTCAAGGACCTCCACCAGGACGAGGTGATCAGCTCGATCAAGCACCTCGACTTCGGGGCCTGGACCCTGCTGAGCGACTTCAAGGAGAACCGGAAGAACATCGAGTTCCTCAACAAGCACACGGGCGTCCTCAAGCGGATCCTCGACCGCCACGCCGAGGACAAGAAGCTCGGGGCCGACCTCATGCGGAAGCGCGTGCGGAACCTCAAGGCCCAAAACATCCGCGAGGTCGGCCCCGACGCCCCGGGGCTTGAGGAGTACCGCAACCAGCGAGCCGAGGCCGGCAAGTCCTTGTCGAGCATGGGGGTCGAGCGGGTCATCGACCGCGAAGAGATGCGGCGCCTCGAGCGGGCGCGGGGCGACCTCGCCGCCGCCCGGGAGCTCGAGGTGCTCGACGCCTGCGAGAAGACGATCCGGGACCTGGGGGCCGCGGCCAAGGTCCGCGAGCTCACCGCCGACGAGGAGCGCCGCCTCAAGGAGGCCCAGGAGGACCTCGTCCGGGCCCGGGAGATGATCGAGGTCCCCGACGAGGCCATCCAGGTCGACGTGTGGACCCACGACACCGACTCCGGGGCCCTCAAGAAGACGAAGTTCTACACGCAGGCCGAGGACCTCCCGACCCCCGAGGAGCGGGCCGCCGCCGCCCGCCAGGCCTCGGCCCAGCAGGCCGCCGCCCAGCACGCCGCCGCCCTCGACCGGGCCGGCAAGGAGCCCTTCCTCGACACCGTCGCCAGGCCCCTGGCCCCCTTCGCCCAGGACGTCCACGAGCAGGGGCTCCGGTCCGAGCGCGAGGCCGCAGCCCGCGAGCTTGAGCTCACCGCCACCGAGTTCGACCTCGGGGAGTGAGAAGCCGCCGGCGCCCGCGAGCGGAGGCGCCGCGGGGTTTTTTTCGCCCCCCTGCGGCTTTTTAGAGGGGGGGGCGGGCCCCGATACCTACCGCCCGAATGGCAGCGAAAGCGTCCGGCGAGAACGGCGGGGGCGGGATCCCCGAGCTCTCGCTCCATCCGGCCCTCCTGGTCGACAGGAGCATCGCCATCTACGGCCCCTCGGGGACGGGCAAAACGGTGTGCACCAAAGCGATCATGCGGGCGCTCGACGGCCACATCGAGCAGGTCCTGATCGTCGCCCCGACGGAGCCCACCAACCGCTCCTACGACGGCTTCGTCGACCCCACCCTTATCCACTACAGCCTTTGCCTCGCCCGGGACGAGGGCGCCCGGGGGGAGCCCAAAAAGAAGCAGCTGACCGAGAAGCAGAAGGCGTTGAACTTCCTGGAGGAGATCTGGGCCCGGCAGGAGATGATGGCCTCGATCTACAAGCGGGCGAACAAGCTGAAGACCCTCGCCTCCCTCTACGAGCGCCTGCCCCGCCAGGCCCGGCACGCGGGGAACGCCTACGTGAGCGGCCTGCAGCGGAAGCGCGAGCGGGCGCTGGCCGAGATCGACAAGAAGTGGGGCAAAGAGCCGGCCACCCGCGAAGAGAAGCGGCACGAGGCCAAAGAGAAGTTCGAGAAGCTCCTCATCCTCATCTACAAGAAGTTCCTGACCGACCACGTCGCCGAGCTCTGGGGGCGGAAGGACATCAGCGAGGACGAGCGCTACAGCCTGGCCTACCTCCACTTCAACCCCCGCCTGCTCCTGATCTTCGACGACTGCGCGGCCCAGCTGAAGACCCTGCTCGCGACCGAGATCTGGCGGAAGCTCTTCTACCAGAACCGGCACAGCTACATCACCCTCGTCCTCTGCTGCCAGGACGACACCGACCTGAACACGAACCTCCGGAAGAACGCTTTCATCTCGATCTTCTGCAGCGAGATCGTCTGCACCTCGTACTTCGAGCGCACGGCCAACAAGTTCCCGAAGCGGACCCGGGACTACGTGTCGGGGGCGTCCTCCAAGATTTTCGCCAGGAAGCGGCAGAAAATCGCCTACATGCGCGAGGACGCGAAAGGCTGCCACTTCTACGCCTTCAACCCGCCGACGGTGAAGAAGCAGGTCTTCGGCTCGGGGGCCCTCAGCGAGCTGTGCAGCCAGGTCCGGGCGTCCGGGACCGCGATGGACCAAACGAACCCCTACTTCTCCAAGTTCAAGCTCTGAAGCCGCCGGCGCGCTTTTTCGCGCGCGCCCAATCTGTCGGGCCCTGATAGGGGGTATGAGGATCGATCGGGCGGTGGCGGTCTGCACGAGACAGATCGCCGTTCTCGCCGCCGCGCGGCCCGCGCGGCCATTCAACGGCCCGAGACTCTTTACATCATCCTAGGAGACGGACCCCGGGCGCCCGCTTATAGAGCTCTCAAGGCTCTTTGGCGCGGCGCCCCCAACTACGCGCGCCCCTCCCGCCCGATCGTCTCGATCGATCCAGCTTTTGCCCGCTGGGGGCAGGGCCCGGGAAGGCGCAGGCGCAGGCGCGGGCCAAGGCGAAGGCGCGGACGGCGGGTAAAAATTGCCCCGGCGGTGCCCGATAGCTAGAGCCCGGGCTCGGAGCTTAGGAGGGACGCCAGGCGGGCCAGCATCATCAGGCGCAGCCGCGAGTGGTGCTCCTCCAGGCACGGGGGGCAGGAGCCGAGCTCCTGGCCCGCGGGCAGGCGCCCCCCACACATCGAGCACCCGTGGAGGTCGCAGAGCCCGTGCTCGCCCCGGACCCAGCCGGCGCAGCCCGAGACGCCGCAAGCGAAAGGGCTCTCCAGAAAGCACGGGCGGCACAGCAGACCTCGGAAGGCCGGGCGGCCGCAGCCAGAGCCCTGGCACTTCTGGCCCGGGGGGTAGGGGGACCCCCCCTCGCACGGGGGGCCCCCGGCGTGGCGATCGGCGTTCGTGGAGGTCATGCCTTCGCGTTTGCGGTCGCGGCTGGGCTTCAGTTGTCGCACGCGCGGACCAAACTGTCACGGGACTATATATTACGCGCGGGCCCGGCTCGATGTCCGACTGTCAGAAGCAGCCGGCCACGTGCGTTTATGACCTCGGCGGCACGACCGGCTACCCCTCCCTCGCGGACTGCGAGCCAGGGTTCCAGTACTACGACGAGTGCAACGACGGCGCCAGCCGCTGTGCCAACGGCGCGTGCCCTGGGTGCTTCGCCATCCAGGGCCCCGCGGGGCCAGACGGGAGCCCGGAGTACCAGTACTACTGTCCCGGGATGAGCCACTACGCAAACCTGCGCCTGTGCAACGGGTCGGCGGGCGTGGCCGAGCTGAAGTGCAGCCCCGGCCGCGCAGTCTTCGGGATGGGTTTCCAGAAGAACACCGACAAAGACAACATCTTCAGCCGCCTGTCGACTCTCTGGTGCGCGACGCCGTCCGAGGCGGCCATGGGCGACCTAAGCCAAATGGAGAAGGTCGATACTCTCCCGTCGGGGGCGGCCTGTAAATCGACCACGAGCTACGATGAAGTCCACTGCCCCGCCGGGACGGCCCTGGCCGGCGTGCGCCAGTGGTACAACCACGACAACAGCAACGACGACAAGAACGGGACCCGCCGGCTCCAGTACGCCTGTCTCCCGTTCGAGCCCCGGGGCGCGCTCGCCGACAACGCGGGCGGGGGATGCGATTTCTACTCCACGGGCTCAGGCGACTCGGCCTACCCGAGCTACGACACCGACAGCAACCTATGCAAGACGAAGGTTTTCGGAGACCAGACGGACAATACGGGGAACGCCGGCGACGACGTCCTGCTGTCGTGCTACCCCCCCACCGACCCCCCTCAACTCTTCGCGATCTACCCTCAGGAGGGGCCGGCGGCTGTCGACGGCGGACCCGACTCCTCCTACGGAAACTTCTTCGTCACGGGGGTCGGCTCGGCCTGGACCGAAAAGAGCGACTCGAACCGGATGGACCATATCAGCATAACCTGCGGCGACCTCACCCAGACTCTCGCGCAGAGGGAGCGCGCCCTTGCCTGCTGCATGGGGACCTACGACGGGCCCGACTCGGACTGCACCGAGATCGGAGTCACGAAGTGCGTGGACCACAACACTACGGGCCAGTGCACTGGCTGCGACGAGACGATGGGCGACTACTGCGCCGACCCCGCGAACACCGCCGACCCCCAGTGCAGCTGCATCAACAGCCCGCTCGTCGGGGCCTTGACCGGGGACGGGACCCCGGTCCCCGCGGCCTCGATCCCCTGCTACGACTGCGCCTGTGCGGGGCTGGCCCCACCGAGCTGCCCCGCCGGGACCGGGATCCCGGGCTACCAGACCGACGCGATGGTGGCCGCGGTGAGCGCCGGCTGCGGGGACCTCACAATCTGCACGCAGAGCATCAGCACCGACGGCTCAGGGAACTACGTCTCCGGGAACGTCCAAGAGTTGGACTGCGACCCGGCCCCGACCGTCCAGCGCCAAGTCCCCCGGAGGCTGGTGCTCCTTGTGGCCTTCATCCTCTTGCTGCTCGTCGCCCTGAACATCGCCGCTCTGTCGAAAAAGAAGGGAAAGGGGGCGGGCTCGGGGCCCGTCCCCCCCCCGGGCCTCGATCTTCCGCCTCTCGAGAGCCTTCCGCCGCTGAGCTAGGTCCCCCGCCGCTGAGCCAACAGGCCGCCCGCCGATTTTTCCGCTACGCTCGATCTTCGGGCCTTCACCCGCCGGGCGCCCGGCGATTAGAGACAAGAGGGGCGCCGGATACCGCGGTCTAGAGGACTCAGGCCGGGATGGCAACGCGCGAGCTCTTGGCCCACGACAAGAAGCTCCGGGCAGTCTTTTCGCTCGTCGGCTCGCACTTCGTCGACATTTATTTCAACCACGTCTACACCTCGGCCCAGAGCCACGCACAGGGGGGGGGCTCGCTGACCAACGAGTACGCCCGCCAGGTGGGCACCTACATCGTCGGGGTCAAGAGCGACAAACGCGTCTACAGGGACGTCGTGAAAAACCTCCACCGCTACTTCCAAAGCTTCACCCAGTACGAGGCCGTGAGCTTCGGGGACTTCGTCGACGCGATCATCACCCAGCTCGTCCCGAAGGAGTACTACGAGCTCCTCACGGCGGACCAGAAAGACGAGTTCCTCAGCAGCACGATCTGCGACCTCGTCGCCGGCCTCGGGGCCTACATGACCACGCCCGACCTGCTGCTCCGGGTCATCGACCACCACGACGCCGAGGCCCAGGTCACGATCGGGATGGCCCAGAAGGAGGCGACCGCGATCCTGATGCGGACCCGCGGCGAGACCCACAACAAGTTCCTCCGGCGGGCCGGGCAGGCCAAGGACACGACGCCCGTCGGCACCGTCACCAAGCTCATCGAGCAGGTCCGGAAGCTGGCCCACGACAAGGCCCACCTCATCGCCAAGGTCCGGAGCCTCGAGACCACGGTCGCCGACCTCGAGGCCGAGGCCGCCGCCCAGCGGGCGCGGGAGCAGAAGTACCGGAAGCTTCTCCGCCTCCTCCAGACCGAGCGGGCCCAGGGGCTCGACGCCGCGGTCGCGCAGCACGCGGCCCCGCCCGCGCGCCACCGGATCGCCGAGGTCGACCCCTTCGCCGCCCAGGCGGCGGGGCCCACGCCCTCCTTCGCCGGCCGAAACATGATCGCCGAGGTCCCGGCGCACGGGGGCCCGGCCCCGCCGGGCGGGCCAGCGAGGGAGAGCGAAAGGATCGGCGCCGACTTCTTCGCGGTCGCGCCGCCCCCGCCCGCCTCGGGCAGCCGGGTCGGCGCCGACTTCTTCACGGTCGCGCCGCAGGCTTTGCCCACCCCCGTGGCTCCCCCCGCGCGCGCCGCCGCCGACCGGCCCGCGAAGAGCGGTGGGAAGCAGCGGGGGGAGCCACGGGAGTCCCGGTTCCGGCGCGGGGGGCTGGCCGGGAAGAGCGCGCCCCGCGAGAGCGCGGGCGCCGGCAAGAACGAGCCCCCCGAAGACGAGGTCCGCCCCGAGAGCCGCGCCCCCGCGGCGGACACCGAAGGTCTCGGGGATTTCATCGAGCTGGCGGGGGCCGGGGCGAACGCCGGGACCGGCGACTTGTTGGACGGCATCCTCGACGAAGATTAGCCCCCCCGCGCCGGGCCGCGCCCGGCGGGCCGCTCGGGAGAGTGCTCGCTTATTTTCGGCGTGAGTATACGCAGCATGGGGTTCGATTTCGGGTCAGCGATCAACGGGGGCGCCGAGTGGGTCTGCCGCTCGGACCTCGGGAACCGCGTCATCCGCAACCCGATCATCACCGCCCTCCTGATTACGGCCCTGTGCCTCATCATCATCTATGCCGTCTACCAGGGCGAGTTCCGCGAGGCGGGGTGGCGCCGGGCCCTCCGGGTCGGGATCTACATCGGCTTCTGCGTCACGCTCTTGCTCTTTGTCCACTACTACGCGCTCCGCCGCAGCGTCGAGGACGAGCACGCCCAGAAGGGCGTCCGCAGCGTGGTCGACTCGGTCCACCAGAACTATTCGGGCGCCGGCGCCGGGGCCCACAAGGTCAACCCCGGGGCGGTCAGCTTCGGGAGCGAGGGCGAGCTTCCGGGCTACGCCGCCGGCCCGCCCGGCGGGGCCGGGCTCACGGGCGGCAACGGGTACGCGCCGGGGCGGACAGACAACGTCGCCGCCTGGCACGGAGCCCCCGCCTACTCGCCGGGCACCGGCTACGCCCCCGCCTACTCGCCGGGGCTCGACGTGACCGACGCAGTCCTCCCGTCGGAGCTCGGCGCCTACTACTGAGCGGGCGCCCGCCTTTTTGTCGCTCTTCGAGCAACGCCCGATTGGAGCCAGAGGCCGGCCAGAAAAGGACAGACCTCCGGGCGAAGAAGTTCCGCGGCGCGTATAAGGCGGCCCGCCGCGGCGATGTCATACACGGAGATCAACCACAAGAAGGGCATGCCCTACGGGGGCATGCCTTACGACGCCCTCCTTCAGAAGCTCGAAGAGACCGACCCGGCGCTCGTCTCCGGCGTCACCGGCCACGACGAGTTCTACGACCTCGAGGAAGCCCACCACAACTACGTGCGTGCCGAGATCATCGACCGGACCCCCGACAACACCTACCTCGAGTCCGACCACCACCGCCGCGACCCGTCGCTCTCCCGGGGCATGCTCAACCTCCGCTACAACGGCACCCGGGGGAGCGACTACGAGCTCCCCCAGCACCCCGAGCTCTTCCTCGGCTTCACCGGGAACGACCCCCGGGGGCGGACCAACGACCCCCGCCTCGACAAGGCCCGCGCCCACGGCGAGGCCCGGGCGCGGAACTACGAGGTCCGGATGGGCCAGAACGTCGGCCACGGCGGGGCCGACGGCTTCCAGATCGCCGAGCGCCCCTGGACCGGGCCCTCGCGCGAGTACGCCAAGAAAGAGATCCACCGCCGCCTCCGTGACATGGGCTACACGAACTGGTTCACCACCGAAAAAGAGGGGCGCCCCTGGGGGCGGAACCAGGTCGCCGACGAGTTCCACGCCCTCCGGGCCCGGGGCGCGCTCCTCGGCGAGGGGGCCGAGAGCCTCTACGACCCCGAGCAAGAGCAGGCCCGCTTCCTCCAGGGGGACTACGGGCCCGCCAGCGGGCTCGCGGGCGAGAAGCCCCGGCGCGTCGACCGCTCCGGGGGGGCCGAGACCGCCCTCTGGCGGCGGGTCACCGGCGACGCCGACCTCGCGGTCGCCCGGTACGGCCGCGCCCCCGCCGGCGGCCGGGGCACCCGGGGGGACGCGGGCCACGGGGGCGCCCTCACCGCCCACGGGCGGAACGACCAGGACCTCGGGGCCTCGAGCGTCGGGGCCGCCGACCGCCGGCGGGCCCTCGCCGAGGGGATGAGCGCCGGCGCCGCGCACCGCCGCGCGGCCGCCCGGAGCGGCGAGCACGACACGGCCTACGGAGCCCCCGCGACCGGCGCCGGGGTCGAAGTGCGGGGCGTCGGGCGGGGCGCCGTCCCGGGCCTCGCCGCCGACCTCGCCGCGCTGGTCCGCGCCGACCAGGCCCCCGGCGGGCGGGCCCCGGGCGCTGTCCGCGACGACGAGGGCGGAGCCCTCGGGGCTGCCGCCGGGCTCGCCCCGGCCGGCGACGCCCCCCAAGCCGCCCGGGCGGTCCGCAGCGGCCAGACGGCCGCGCCCAACGCGCGTCTCGCCGACGCGGTCGCCGTCGCGAAGGGGCTCCGCGAGGGGACCGCCGACGGCCTCCGGCGCGCCCAGCAGCAGGTCCGCGCCGGGGGGCGCTTCGGGGCCGCCTCGGCCGAGCTCGGGGCCGAGGCCCTGGGGCGCACCCCCCTCCCCGGCACCGACGCCGGGCGGGCCGCCTCCGCCGCCGAGGCGCCCCTCGCCCGCGCGGCCGCGGCGGCCGGCCTCGAGGTCCACAGCTACCGGGGGGCCCAGGTCACCGAGCCCGGGAGCCGGGCGGGCGCCTCCGTCCCTGGCGGGGGGCTCAGGGCCTCCCTCCCCGGGCGCCGCGAGGGGCTCAACAAGGCCTTGCCCGAGTTCCTCAGCCATACCCAGACCTCCGGCGGCGTCCGCACCGGCTCCTCCTTCGGCGGCAGCGTCGACACCTCCGCCTCGGGGGCCCTCCCCGGGAGCAAAAACCTCCGGACGACCCACCTCGGCGTCGGCGCCGCGGGCGACGAGCTCGGCGCCTTCGCCAACATGGACGACGGGGTCGGGCTCGACTCCTTCGGCGGGTCCGAGCTCGCGAGCAACCGCGGGGGCGACCCCGAGCTGCTCGCCGCCCTCCGCGACCCCCGCCTCGTCCAGTCCGCGGCTTCCTGAGGCCTCGCGGCTTTCTGAGGCCTCGTGGCTCCCTGAGGCCTCGCGGGCTCAGTCGCCGCCCGCGGCCGGCGGCGTCCCCCCGTTCGCCCTAGCAAGCGCGTCTTTGTTGCGCTCCAGGACCGACCGCAGAGGCCCGTGCGGGGCCGACGCCTTTTTGGAGAGGCGCGGGTCGCTCTCCAGCTCCATGACCCTTTTTAGCACTTCGCCGCAGCCCGTGATGTCCGGCTCGTCGGGGAGGCCCTTCTCGTGGCCGAAGGGCTGCTAGTTTCTTGGAAACAAACAACACGTCCTGGCTCTTTTCGTTACTTCGTAACTATTGGGCTCAGGACGGTCTCTATCGACTTGATCTGCCAGCCTGTCGCCTCGTGGACCAAAGCTTCCGATGTTTTTTTGTTAGCTGTTCCAGCAAGGTAGCAGGTCAGGTTTTCCGGCTTTTCCGGGTTGCTGAACACGACTAGAGCTGTGTCCAACAACGCTTGGGTCGCCGGGTCCGACGCCTCCTTGGCGTTCATGAGCAGCCCATAAATCTGTGATGCGGTGATGTGGTCAGCTGTTTCAACGTGTTCATGCCCGAACACGTTGACCGTGATTTTGTTGCTCACCTGGATTTCGTTGTTGACCTGGTTGCAGATGTTGTTGGTCATTTCGACCTGTAGCTGCTGGATTTGGTTGACTGCCGCGCCGGCGCCCGCTCGGATCTGGTTATTGGACCCTCGCCCCCTCGGGGGCCCTTCGACCCCACTTACGGACTCGCGGACTAGCAACGCGAGCTCGGCGACCTGCTTCTGCGACTCCGCCAGCATTCGCTGACTTTCTGCCAATTGCTTCTGTAATTCTTGGCTGTTTGCGCTCTCCTCTTGCAGCCGCTTTACATGGGCGTACAGCTGCTCCATGCCGTCTTCGCTTCGTGTGATCTTGCAGTTATCCTTTTCGTGGCGCGAGCGGTTCGCCGCTTTCGCAAAGACGCGCCCACAGAACTTGCACACGAGGCTGGGAGATGGAGCCTCGTGCTCTCTGCCCGGGAGGGCTCCCGACAAAATCGTTTCGCAGGGGGTCTTCCTTTTTTTGTGTCTGGCGAGATCGCAGGGACGCTTAAACGTCTTGCCGCAACGCATGCACGCGTGACCCTCCATCTTCGAATAAAGCGGAAATTGGGGATGGCAGAAAGGAGTCTCAAGTTACACAAATGAGTCACAAGACTCCGAAAGCTCCGCATTTTGGAGTCAAAAAGGAGTCTAAAACGCGGAGTTCTCGGTCTGACAGCGATGGCAGTCACTGTGTGACCTTTTAGGCCGCGATCGCGAAAAAAACTATGTGTGCTTTGGGCTTTTTGTGTCGGGGGTTGGCTACTCTTCTCCCACAGTGGGCGGTGTCCCTCCGCATGCCTTGGCGAGTGCGCCTTTGTTGCGCACCAGGACTGTGCGGAGGGGGCCGTGTGGGGCCGAGGCTTTCTTCGAGAGGACCGGGTCGGTCTCCAGTTTCATAACTTCTTTGAGAACCTCCCCGCAGGCCAAAATGTCGGGCTTGTTCGGGAGGCCGTCCTCATGGCCGAAGGGCTGCTTCAGGAAGAGAACGTCGAGGCTCTTGCGGACCATCGGACTTAGGACGGTTTCGATGGGTTTGATTTGCCAGCCCGTGGGCTCGTGAACAAGCGCATCTGAGGTCTTTTTGTTTGGCAGATAACACGTAATGTTCTCCGGCTTGGACGGGTCGCTGAAAACGACTAGTGCTGTGTCGAGCAGCGCCTGAATCGCTGGGTCGGCCGAGCCTTTCGCCTCCATGAGCAGACGGTAGATCTGCGACGCGGTGATGTGGTCCACGCGCTCCTGGCCAAATACGTTCACGGTGACTTCGTTGCGAACTTTCACCTCGTTGTGGATCCTGCGATTATCGATCTGCGCGTGATCGCCCTGGACTGCCACCTCTGCAGAGGCGTCGCTAGGGGGCTGTTGGGAGACTTTTTCGAGGAGGGTGACTGCCTGGTTGAGACGCTGTGTTAGATCTTCGATCTGTTTGTCTTTTTTCGCGATCCCGGCGCTACGGGCCTCCTGTTGGCGCTTCGTGTACTCATATAGCAAGTCCATACCGGCCTCCGACCGATTTATCGGACAATTATGCTTCTCGTGCCGCCAGCGGTGCTTATACGTCGAGAACGTTCGTTTGCAGAAACGACACTGCGTGCGGTCTTGATCTTTAGCCTCCACCGGCGGCGCGATGGGAGCGCACGGAGTCTTGCGCTTTTGGTGTCTCTTCAGGTGGCAAGGAAGGTCAAAGATTTTCCCGCAGTCAGGGCACTGTCGGTCTCTTTTGGTCGGTTCTAGCGGAAATGCCGACATTGTAAATAACCTAACACAAATGGGTATGACCTTACGCAAATGGGTATGATCTGACGTAGATATCCTCTAATTTATCCCCGTTTCTGTAAGATTACCGGGCAAGAGACGGTCAATGAGGCGATTACGCCACCTGAACTATGTACTCTCCTTCTGTCCACCCGTTTGGAATTTGAGGGAAATTGGCTAATGCTCCAACACTCCTCATTTTTGTAAGGTGATCCCCATAAATGTAAGGGGGGGGGAATTTGGACGAGCTCCAAAAAACTCAGAAAAAAAGTTGGGCCGCAACCGGCCCAGGAAAAAAAGCTGCGCGTTCGCATTTTTGCGCCTTCCTGGCGTCTGTCAACATTGAGGATAAACCTTACGCAAATGGGTATGATCTAACAAAGTCATCATCCAATTTATCCCCATTTATGTCAGGC
>Ga0180432_10003947_pt1 | contig 20774 bp, 36 predicted proteins | sample SS_ome_10_FD_132414 | JGI IMG/M metagenome (GOLD analysis project Ga0180432, IMG submission 132414) | Hypersaline lake sediment archaeal communities from the Salton Sea, California, USA - SS_1_MS_2 metaG | ecosystem: Environmental > Aquatic > Non-marine Saline and Alkaline > Hypersaline >...
CTCATTTTATTCTCCTAAGAAAAGAAATTGAGGGACTAGCGAAATCGAGGAGTTGAAAGGAATCGATTAGCAGGATAGGATGCTACACTAGTCTTTCCTCTTCTTTTCTTCTCTTCCTTCTAAAGGATATGATATTCCATGCATCATTAACGTTGCACCACTTCCAACCATTATACCAATATGAAATAAATAGAAACCTATTATAAATATAATTAGATTTAATGGTATTAAATAATAATAAGGGACCCGTGCAATTTGCTTCTTATGAACTTCATTAGTAACATCAACAACAGTTTCATTTTTAGCAAAACTACTTCTAACTACTTTATATCCAAGTTGTGTTGCTTTTCTTCTATGTAGATATTCATGTATTGTTCCCATTGGAATTGCTACTGCTATAGCAATTAATCCATGTATAATAGCAAATATTAGTATATCAATCATTTATTCCACTTTTCAGCTTCTACATCAACAAGTATGATATCATTCATTTGTATTTGATATCTTTCCCACTCTTCGTAAGGAATAGTTATAGTATCATTTGATGCTTTTATTGCCATGTTTTGTGTCTGCTCTAAAACCTTTGTAAAATCTCCACTTTCAGCAATATTGAAAGGGTTTAAAGGTTCTCTAACTTCAATAGCCGCTTCTGGTTGCAATAAAAGTTTAACATATTTCCCTACTTTATGCGTCCCTATTACTTTATATCTTATTTTCATTAATATCGCTTCCCATGTAATTTTGGTCTTTTTTCATTTATATCCATTTTTCTTTTGATTTCATGGTCTATATCTATATTAAGATAACCACATAAATCTCCTAATCTAATAAAAGTGTCTGCTATCTCTTCTTTAAAAAGGTCTTTTAAACCATGTCTATCTGCTTCACATGCTTCTCCTATTTCAGTTACAATTAACATAAGTTTGATTGGTATAGACTTTTCTACTTCCCAAAACCCATGCTCAACTGCTGTCTTATGCGACTTTTCTACTAATTCCTTTAAATTCATTTTTTTCCTCCTCTTCTCTTATAATAGTTTTTATTCTAGCAACATTTTTCCTGAGGGCTCTTAAAGTATAAACTGGTTTTGCCCTATGATTTGCTGTTCTTTCAGTCATTAATTCTGCATAAACTTCTTTTAACAATTCTTTTCTTTCCTCAGGAGACATTCCCCTAATAACCCTTGCTTTTATTTTTTTCATTCAATAGACTCCTTAAAATACTTTTTAAAAATGAATAAAATATTAACCATCAAACATTTTAACTGTAATTCAGGACTTGCTCCCATTGATATTCTAAATTCAGTATCTCCAATCTTTGGCAATATTACTAACTTTGCCTCTTTTGGAATTTGTTTTGATTCTTTCACAACTCTATATAAAGATGTAAAAATTTCTTGGTGTGAATAACAATTATTATAAAGCAAATCATTAATCTTCTTATCTACCACAGAAATGTCCCCTTTTATTAGGCAAATTACCAAACTTTGGATATACTCATCGGATATCCAATAAAAAGAATCATAAACCTTTTGCTCATCAATTTCAGTAATTCCTGACATTTTAAATGCTGCTAAAGTACTAACTGCTCTTCTTAAAGACCCATCAGATAAAGTTGACAATAAAGATAACGCCGACAAATTGATATCAATTTCTTCAGCTTCAACTATTTTTTTAAGCATAATGTTAATATCTTGTGATTTTAATTTTCTAAATCTAAACTCAACTAATCTATCGGCAATTGGTGTAATGATTTTATTTGGATAGTTACAGCTAAAAATAAATCTACAAATTTCCGATGTTTCTTCTATTGTTCTCCTTAAAGCTGCTTGGGCATCTCTTGTTAAATTATCTGCTTCATCTAAAAAAAGTATTTTGAAATCATATTTTAAGGGAACAATTTTAGCATAATTTTTTATTTTTTCTCTTACAACTTTTATGCCCCTATCATCGCTTGCGTTAAGTTCCATAAAGCATTGACGCCAATCTTCCCCAAATATTTCTCTTGCTAAAGCAACAGCACAAGTTGTTTTTCCTGTTCCTGGAGCACCAGCAAAAAGCATATGAGGAATAGTTTTGTTTTTAACAAATCCTTGCAAAAAAGGCATAAGATGATTCTGACCAACTACTTCATCTAAAGTTTTTGGTCTATATTTTTCAGCAAATATTGAATAGTTACTCATTCCATACCAGCCACAATTCTTTTCATTGATATAGTAAAAACTATTATTGCTACATATCCTAAAGTTATAATTAGAATATGTTTTTTCATAAATATGTAAAAATCTATAGATGTTGAATACCACATAAAAGCAACAAAAGTCCAAAGTAATGCAACAACAAACATTATTTTACCAAAAATACTCATTTCCATCAACTCCTTAATATTCTAATAACATACCATTTTAAATAGTTTTTTATTTTTTTAATAGTTATTCTTTTTTAATTGCTAAATTAAGTTTTTCTTCTAAAATACCATTTTCCAGCCAATCTCTTGCTTTTCTATAATCATCGGAGGTATCAAATTCTATCCATCCTTTGCTTATAATATGTGCTTTAACTTTATAACCTCTATTAATAACTTCTTGTAAAATATCTGTCATAAAGGCTTTTTTCCATTTAGTATCACTATTATAAATATCTTTAAGAATTTTTAAACCATTTTTACTAAACTTTAACAAACCTACATATCTACCATCAATATCCTCTATACTAGGTTTGATTTCTCCTAATTTTGTTATACAATCATCATAATCTAAACAAAGACTTTCTAAATCAAAGTTTAGTTCTCCAAAACGTAATTTCCAGTATTCTTGCCAATCAGTATCAACTGTAACAACAAAATCATCTTTATATTTTAAAAGGTTTTGTAAAATATCTTTGTTAAATAAAATATCAGCATAAGAAACTACTATATCATCATCAAACTCTTTCCTTGCTTGCATTAATGATTCTACCATATTTGTATTTTTATAATCTTTATTTACATAATAACATATTCCATTATAATTTATAGTATCTGCTTTAAAACCTTTAACTATAATAATTTTATTAAACATATCATAACTGTTACAATTTAACTGATGTTCTATAAGAGTTTTTTCTCCAAACATTAACATTCCCTTTGGTTTAGTTGTCGTATAGTATTTCATTCTTATTCCCATACCAGCTGCTAGTATTAAAAATTTCATTTTTTCACCTACCAAATAAAAGTTATATCTTGTAACCAATCTATTATTTTACTATCAATCCATCTTGATAATCCATTATTCCTTTCTGGATGCCATTGAATTCCAATAATAGGATAATCAGGATGATAGATTCCTTCTATATATCCAGTATCAGCAATTGCGAAAGCATTTAACTTTTTAGATAAAGTATGTTCAGCAACAGCAAAATTATGATACGAATTAACGGGCCCCTTCCTTTTTCCTATCTGTTGAACAAAATCACTATCTGTCAAAACTATATTATGTACATTAACATCGTTACATTTTCTTTTATTCTTAACTAAACTACCCCCAAAATAAGTATTAATGAATTGCATGCCTCTACAAATTCCAAGCAAAGGAATACCATCTTGCATACAAATTCCAATTAACATTTTTTCTATTTTATCCCTTTTTGGTTGATTTCCAACATCTCCTCCCCCTGTTAGAACTATTGCTTCTGCTTCACTTACTAAAGATTCTATTACATCTTCATTATTTGGAACTAATACTATTTTATCAAAATGTTGATTTGAAAAATATTTCACATAATCATGTTCCAAACTATCTATATGTTGTTTATATTTGTCTTTTGATTCTTTTTGAGTTAATAACAATGTCATTAAACCACCTTCTTATCATCTACAAATATTTTTTGTTTTTTACAATCTATTTTTACTTTTTCTCCTTTTATTATTTTATTATATATTTCTGGTCCACAACCAATCGCTGCAGGGATACCAAATTCAGCACATCTTATAGCCATGTGAGAAGCAACACCCCCATAACAAGTAACCAATCCCTTGATATCTTTACCAAATATCCAATCATAACCAGGGTCAGCATTTCTCAATGTAACTATATTTCGGGTCGGTGAGGAGGAAAAGTAGTTGACATGAGTTATTTTGGATTCTACTGACTTCTGGGTTATGAAATTTGGTTTGGAAACATATGTTGGGATAACTTTAAAATCCTGTTTAGAAAATAAAATCGGAGGCAAACTTAATTTTTCATATATTGTTTTTTGTTTTTTTCTTAAATCAATTATAGCTGACCACGCTTCTTTAATATCTTTTTTAGTTCTTCCTTTTGATGTTAAAATAGTTTTTATATCAAGTTGTGCCATTTCTTCTCTTGTAAAACCTAACTTTTCACCTAATTCAGCAATAAGTTCTAAAGCATCACTTAAGTTTTTTGTAAATTCAAATTTAACTTTTTCTCTCATTTCAATTGATTTTCTTATAAAATATTCACTTTCTTTAAAATCATAAACATCAGGCACTTTGATTTGTTTTTTCTTTTTTTCTATTTTTGTTAATTTTATATTTGGATTTTTGTCATATCTTTGTGATGTTATATCATATGTTCCTGGTCTTAAATGTCCTCCCAATTTTACTACAGAAATAGATTTAAGATAATCATCATAAAAATCTTGGGTTATTTTTCCTTGCTTAACTAATGCTTTTAACCAAATGTTTCCTATAAAAGCCATTCTTGCCATCCTTGAAAAATCAACTGTACCTAATTGAATACAATATGTAAGCAACTTATAAATACCATCATTAATTGAATCCAACGAATCATAATCTATAAATTTTAAAATATTTTTTCTACTTTCTTTTAAATGTTGCAAACTTTCTTTTGCCTCTAAAAACCAATGCTGGGACTCCATAATTAGTCTTGTATGTATTCCAACTGTTTCACTAACTGTTTTAACTTCATATTTACTAAAACCTGCTTTATACAATTCTTTAATATCTTCATCAAAACCAGGATAAACACAATTATGAATTATTTCAAATTCAACTTTATCATGTAATTCAGGATGGTTACGAAGTTTTTTATGATAATACTTAACTAATTTTTCTTTTATTTCTTTTGGTAACTTATCAGTCAACAAACCATTAAAAGTTTGATTTAAATCAATATATGGTTTGCCACCAAATTCAGTCATTAAGTTATCTGGCTCAACATCATTATATCCCATTGTAGATAAAGCGTAATTCCAATGCCCATCAGTTATAATATATTTGTATAAGGAATAATCAAGCCTGTTAGGGAGGGTCCCAATCATTTCAGCAGGGTTCCAAAAAGCCATGTCACTATAAGCATTTCCTTCTTGAAAAGATTCCCCTAATTTGTCTATTAACAGAAAAACATCAAAATCTGTCTCATTTGACAAAACCTTATTTGCGGCAAGAGGGCGAACCTGGAAAATAACAATTTTCTTTTTCGTTATAGCAAACTCAATATCTAAAGGTATGCTGGGAATTAATGATTCTATTTCTCTTATTGCTTCTATAAGTTTCCACCATTGCTTTGGGCATTCCTTCTTTCTAATATTCCTAATGATTTCAGTTTTGGAATTTTCTTTGCCACTTGTAACAGAATCTGTACTACCTGTTTTATCATAATTTATAACATAATAAGGAGCATTGTTCTCAATTTTCCTTGTAAAGACAACTCCACTCATTGTTATATTTTTGGTTTGTCTTTGTACTAAAATCTCATTTTTGGGATTAGAATCATAACTTTCAATAACTTCGTTAATTGCATCAACCATTTCTTTTGTGTCATTTGCTGAAACATTTAAAATGCTTTTGTAATGACCAGCCTTTGATTCATCATACGCATCTTCATTTAAAGCAGAACTTCTAACAACTATTTTTTCAAAACCTATATCCCTGTTTATAATATCTAAAACCCAAGTTGGGTCATACTGCCATATATCTACTTTAAAAATTACAAAATCCTCAATATATGATTTCTTAAGTTTTCTTTTTAAATTTTTAAGAGTTTGTGCCTTAGTTGAGATTATTGGTTTTGCATTACCTTTGTATTTGATTTCAATTTTATTTTTATCTAATCTTTTATAGTAAGGAAGTGTAACAACTTCTCCTCCTATTGATTTAACATAATCTGAACCTGGTATAACTTTCCAATCATCACCATGGAATAAATAAATTTTAAAATTTGGTGTAAGTTTAAGGACTTCTTTTATATTGTTTTCAGGAGATTGTTCATCTTGCATCATAACTTCATCAACACATTTTAGTTGTTTAAGAACAGATTCTCTCTCACTATAGTTCTCTATAGTTTGTCCCCTTTGCTCATTTGCCGCCCTGTCTGTGAGCAAACCAACTACTACATATCCTGTATATTCTTTAGCTGTTTGTAACAACTTAACGTGGCCGTAATGGAGAAAATCCCCAATCATTTGAACATATGCTATTGATTTCATTTCTTTTTTCCTGGTATTTTACTAAACCATTCTTCAATTATTTGTGCTAATCTCCATCCAAAGTAACCCATAAAAAAAGCAAAAAAGCCACTAACACTAAATGTTATAACTTGCTCAAAAAACAAAGGATTATACCAGAGACCCCAGAATATAGTAAAACCTATGTAAAGAAAAATCAAAAAGAAAACCCATCTTAAAAAATGAATTGTTGTTTGTTGTAACTGTGCAAATTGTTTTTTCATAATGTATTCCTATACCATTCTATTGTCTTTTTTAATCCTTCTTCCAAAGCTGTTGATGCTTTAAACCCAAATTCTTTTTCTGCTTTGGAAACGTCTAATCCACGACGGGGTTGACCATCTGATTTAGATTTATCCCAAATAATTTGTCCATGAAAATCTGTAATTTTTGCTATAAGTTTAACCAAATCTTTTATTTTGATTTCTCTTCCTGAACCAATATTAACAGGGTCAGGTTTATTGTATTTTTCTGTTGCTAAAACAATTGCTTCTGCACAATCTTCAACATATAAAAATTCTCTTGATGCTTTTCCTGTTCCCCATACAATAACATCTTTATCCCCGAGGGAATGTTTTGCCTTTACAAATTTTTCTATAAGACCAGGAATTACATGCGAATATTTAGGATGGAAATTATCATTTGGTCCATAAAGATTAACAGGCAATAAATAAATTGCATTAAAATTATGTTGCTGACGATATGCCTGCGCCTGAACAAGCATCATTTTTTTGGCTAATCCATAAGGGGCGTTTGTTTCCTCAGGATAACCATCCCATAAATTTTTTTCTTTAAATGGAACAGGAGTAAACTTTGGATAAGCACAAACAGAGCCAATTCCAACAAACTTTTCTACTCCTTCTAAACGGGCGGCTTCCATAATTTGAGTATTCATCATTATATTATCGTAGTAGAGGTCACCAGGAAATTGTCTATTGAATTCTATACCCCCAACAATTACTGCCAAATGTATTATAACATCTATATCTTTAACTGCTTTGAGGCAATTGTTCCATATCCGTAAATCATTATCTTTTCGTCTTGGAATAAATATATTAGATTGGTCAACACCCCGTTCAATTAGTTTCTTTTGGAGATGTGTTCCAACGAAACCTGCACCCCCAGTTACTAAAATCTTTTTATCTTTTAAGTTCATTCATATCTGCCTCTGTCATTATTTTAACTAACTCATCAAATTTAACTTTAGGTTCCCAACCCAAAATCTTTTTTGCCTTTGATGCATTACCACATAAAGTTTCAGTTTCCGTTGGTCTAAAATATTTTGGATTGACTTTAATTAAAACTTTTCTTGTTGCAACATCAACGCCTTGTTCTTTCAAACCTTCTCCTCTCCAAACAATATCATAGTTAGCATAATTAAATGATTCTCTTACAAAATCCCTTATACTATGTAATTCCCCAGTAGCCAAAACATAATCATTTGGTTTCTTTTCTTGTAACATTCTCCACATACCCTCAACATATTCTGGGGCATATCCCCAATCTCTTTTAGCATTTAAGTTTCCCAAATACAATATATCCTGTAATCCCTTTTTAATTTTTGCTACTGCCATTGTAATTTTCCTTGTAACAAATCTTTTGCCTCGTCTTGGTGATTCATGGTTAAACAATATTCCATTTGATGCATGCAAATCATATGCTTCCCTATAATTTTTTACAATCCAATATCCATATAATTTTGCTACTGCATAAGGGCTCCTTGGATTAAAAGGTGTTGTCTCGGTCATCGCATCTTCGGTCATTCCCCCATAAAGTTCACTTGTTGATGCCTGATAAAATTTAGTATCAATATCCGTCTCCCTTATTGCATCTAATAATCTCAATGTTCCCAAAGCAACAACATCAGCAGTATATTCAGGAACTTCAAATGATACTTTTACGTGACTTTGTGCTGCTAAATGATATATCTCATCTGGTTCTATTTTTTTAAGAAGTCTATTTAAATTACTTGAATCCGTCATATCGCCATAGTAAGTAAAAAGTTTTTTGTTAAAGATTTTTTTGTCTTCAACTAAATGGTCTATTCTTTCTGTATTGAAAACACTTGCTCTTCTTACTATTCCATGAACTTCATATCCTTTTTTAAGTAAAAGTTCAATTAGATAACTACCATCCTGACCCGTTGCTCCTGTTATAAATGCTTTTTTCATATTTTATCTCCCCAACATTTTTTAAACATTGGACAGTCTTCTCCTATACAAACTTCCATTTGATGTGAAACATTACATAATACAATATCATTTTCCCAATCTATTTTTCTTTTCATTTTATCATCCTTTTAAGCATACAACCTTCTTTTCTCCACCAAACACACTCATCGTTTTCTGGGCATTCTTTTTCATAACCTGTACAAAATGATACATTACATTTCATTTTATCCCCTTTATACAATTACAAGTTACCTTCGCTACTAAATGATTACATTTTGGATTTGGATGAGAATCATTCTTTATAGTAATCTCATCTTTATTGTAAAAACTAAACATATTCCTTAAATCAAATGTTGCTATACTATTTTTCTCGCAATATTTTTTTGTTTGTTCATGGAAATAATCAGCGTTCCAAAACCAAGACGGCCACACAAATATTACTAATTTGATTTTATTCTTTTTGCAGATGTCCCTTATATTATTTAGATATGGTTGATTTATTTTCCATAATTCTTTTTGATTCTGTTCATTCATCTTTCTTTTCTCTTCTAATGTTTTTTCTTTCTTAAATAGTGAAAGTATTGGGTAAAAGTATAGGACAGTAAAGAAAACTTTTGGTATCCAACTATCTTTTTTTGGTTTAGCATATTTTGTTCTTGCAAATCCAAATAATTGTAAAACAACTATTTTTGGTTTATATTTTAATAATCTTTTAAGCATTTCTAATTCATGGGGAATTCCATATCCGCTTATGCCTGCGTTGACAACATCATATTTTGGTAATAGTTTTTGAAGTTTACCAGGATATGTGTCTTCTTCTTTCAAACCTCCCCCTTCAGTTATTGAACAGCCTAAACATACTATACTATCTCTAAAATAAAAAGGAGATTTTTTTGTTATGGGCGACCTTATGCCCTCATCATAAATTCTAATTTTTGGAATATTTGGTTTGCCAAGATTTCTTAAGTTATCTAATTGATATTTATTTTGATTGGGTTTGTATCTATAAAATAAACCATCTCTTTCCATAAGTAAGAAGGGTGCTCTAAATATGTAATGCAATCTAAGGAGCGCCTCCAAAAGAAAAAAAATTAATAGCAAAATCAATAAACTAATCCATAACATAAATAAACCCACTTATTGTTTGTTCCTCATCTTTATCAACTTTGATTCTTTTTGATGTTCTTTCTAAACTATTTACTAATCTTCTCATCAACCAGCTTTTTGGGTATAGTTTTAATAAATCTTTAATCATTTCTTCTCCTCATATTTATAAACATTCATTAACATATGATAAACCAAAAGTATACATACTATTGAAGGAACCCAAAAATAAGCATACATAGAAAAAACTAAAGGAAATGACAAATAAAAAGGTTTTACTTTAAATGCTACTTTGCCTAACGTATGTATTGACATTGCTAATGAAAGAAAAGCATACATCATTATGATTCCTAAGAACATTCTCCTTTTTTTATTTGACCATTCAATCGGTAGCCAACACATCACTATCCCACATATCTTCAGTATTATCACCTCTCTTAATTAAATATTTTCCCATGATGAGATAATCAATTCCTGTTCCCATCATACAATTGTATGCATCTTTCGGCTCACAAACAATCGGTTCTCCCCTTATATTAAATGATGTGTTAATAAGAATTGGAACCCCACTTAATTTTCCAAATTCTTTTATAACATCATAATAGTCAGCATTTTGATTTCTTCTAATAGTTTGTAACCTCCCACTACCATCAACATGAGTTACTGCAGGGATTACCTTATGATACTTTTCTTTTATTGGGTAAACCATTAACATATAATCTGTTGGTAAAGGAACTGGCTCATCACATTCAAAGTATTTTAAAGCATCATCTTCACAAACTACTGGGGCGAAGGGTCGGAATTTTTCTCTATGTTTTACCTTCAAATTTAAAATTTCTTGCATGTCAGGATTACAGGGATTAGATAATATACTTCTACTTCCCAATGCTCTCGGCCCCCATTCCATCTTACCTTGAAACCAACCAATAACATTATCTTTGTAAATAAGTTTGGCTGTCCTTTTGATTTTATCTTTTTTGGTTTTAAATGTTGAATATTTTACAAAGTGAGAATCAAGAAAGCCCTTGATGTCTTTGACACTAAATTCTGGACCGAGGAAAGCGGTGTTTTGTACATATCTTTCCTTATGCCCAAGAATTTGGTTATAACAGAATAAAGCAGCTCCTATACTATTGCCTCCATCCCCAGCAGCTGGTTGTATGTATATATTTTTGAATGGTGTATTTTTTAATATTTTACCATTAGCAACGCTATTTAATGCACAGCCACCAGACATAACAAGGTTATCTAACTGAGTTTCTTTATGCAAATGATGTAACATTTTAAATATAACTTCTTCAGTTACTTTTTGTAATGATGCTGATATGTCTTTGTGTCTTTGTGTCAGTTCCCCTTCCTTCTCTCTTATCGGTCCATCAAATAACTTGCACATCTCTTCGCTTGGCATCCATGGTTTATAATGAAAATCAAAATATTTCATATTCAATCTATAACTTCCATCTTCCTTGATATCAATTAATTTTAAAAACTTTTCGTAATATAGTTTGTAATCGCCATAAGGAGAAAGCCCCATAACTTTATATTCGGAGTTATTGACAGTGAAACCGAGATATGCTGTGAGTGTGCTGTAGAGGAGACCTAATGAATGAGGGAAATGAATTTCTTTAAGAATCATAAATTTATTTTGTTCACCAAAGCCATATGTTGTTGTTGCCCACTCACCAACCCCATCTACTGTAAGGATTGCTGCTGAATCAAAAGGTGAGGTTAAGAAACTACTGGCGGCATGTGCCTGATGATGTTCACACCAATAGATTTTGCCTTTAAAGTTTGTTGCTTCGCGAATGTGTTCTTCTATTTTTAATTTGTCACAGAGCCATGATGGAAGAAAGTTTTTGAATGTTTCATATGAGTGAGGAGCCATTTGTAAATGTTGATTAATGATTCTTTGTAATTTTAAAATTGGTTTTTCATAAAAGCATATGTAATCTAATTCACCATCAAGATTACTAAGACAAAACTTAATTGCATTTTCAGGAAAACTATTATCATGTTTTTTCCTTGTAAATCTTTCTTCTTCAGTAGCACAGATTATTTTACCATCTTTAATTAAAGCAGCAGCTGAATCGTGATAATAGCAAGATATCCCAAGTATATTCATTTCTAATATTTCTCCTCACAATTTGTATCTTTCTTATCAACCCAATAACTTTGTTGCTCGCCAGTTTTTAATTCCAACAACTTCATTTTTGCTCTCATTAGCAACCCAATCGGCAACAACACTATAAAATAAATTATATGCAAAAACAGCGAGTTAGCAATTCTTCTCTTGATTCTATTCCATTTCTTTTTTTGGTATCTTGAGAGTATCATTCTAGAAACTCCAAATAATAATTGCAGTTCCAAGACCGGCACAATATCCACTAAGCCATAATAAAATCCACGCTAGTTTAGGTATCTTTTTCATTTTATTTCTCCTCCAAAAAGTAATATCCATAGCTAGTTAATAACAAAAACATAGCAATCCCAATAGGAATTGAATATATTCCTATAACTTCATATGTTAAACCAACAAAAACAAAAGCAATAACAGGAGCAACGACAATTATAAGAGCACCTTGCCAAAACTTTTTCCATTGTCTAATGTTTAATAAATTGAATAACCATTTCCAATAACCTATTTCATTCATTCCAAAACCTCTTCATTTCTTTTTTCTTTTTTAAAATATCTAATTAATAAATAAGTTTTTACAAAAACAAACACACCCCATATAAAACACAAAATAATGAGATTAAGATTTGTTCTTTCAATGTTAAACATTAAGTATAAAACTAAAACAAGACCAGGTATCCAAATAAATAAATATACTTTCAAGCAATATATAAATGCCTTTTTATTTTTTTCCTTAATCAATAATACTCCTCCCTTTCAGCGTCTGTTATAGTTTTTGATATTCTTTTTTGGGTTTTGTTGGCAAGTTGTAATCGCTCATGCTGTCTAACATCTTTAAGCAAATCCATAACATCATTTTTAGTTTTGCAACTTTGTAAACCCAAAACTATTTGTAAATCAAACTCATCTGGTGATAAGATGTTTGCTTCTTTATCTGTGGCATAGTTCCATTTCATATCAATTTCCCATCCACAAAAGTTAAACCTTTTCTGTTTCTTTTCCATTTATAGCCACAGTTCTTGCAATCTAAAGTATTAAATGATGAATTCCATCTTAATTTGTCTGAATTACATCTTGGGCATTTTTTAATCATTCATTCACCCCGAATCGTTTGTTTACTATTCTTCCAACCATCAACTTTCTACTTGGATGCATAACATCATTTGGTATAGATTGTATATCTTTAATTATTTTCTGACGAAGAGTTTCGATGTCTACACAATTAAAAAAACCAACTGTGTTTTCTTTCCCTTTCAAACTCCATTTAGTCATTTTGATTTCTCCTTTATTTCAGGTTTATACAACTCATCAATTCGATACTGTTCAAGTTCTAAAGCACCAAGTATTCTTTTAAGACAATCCCTACAAATATAACAAGTATGATTTTTCTTTTTAAGAACTATAAACAAAAAGTGTGATGCATGAAATTCGCTTACATATGTTTGGTCATGAAATCCTTTTAACCCACAAATTTTACATTTAACTTTCATTCCAAAGCCTCCTCAAATATCTTTTTTAATTTCTTATTCCTCTCTTTCAAAGAAAACATTCCATCTTCAACTTCTTTACGGGCCGCTTTCCCTAATTTTTTTCTAAATGATGCTTTGCTTAATAAACCAACTGCCAACATTAATCCAACAACAACTTCTTCTCTTATTTTGTTTTCTCTATATCTTTTAGACCCCTTGTAATACAACATAAACTCTTTCCTTGTCTCGGGATAAGTTTCATAAGTAGGAATCAATATGCCTGTCTTATGATGTTCTATTGCTTCTGTATTTGACCAATAGTTTACAGCAATGGTTGGTATTCCATATGAAGCTGCTTCTAAATGCGTCATAGCATTTACGCCATTCCATGTAGGATGTAGAAGGATATCGGATTCTTTGTACAAATTTTCCATTTCTCCCCTTGATAATAACCTATCATATAATATAACATTATCTTTTTTAAGGATTTTGGAATATCTTGCCTTCAAATAACTTGTTAAGTTAGATTTAATAACTAATTTAATATTTTTAAATTCTTTCATTCTACTCATTGTTTCAAAAGCCATCATTACTTCCTTTCCACCTTTGTCATGGAAATCACAAGTTCTAAAAGTATCAACAAATAGCAATTGAACTTCATCTTTATCATATTTTCTTTTGAAATCCTTCTTGGGTACTGCTGGTCGCAGAATATCAACCTTATCATAAAATTTTGAATCATCGAATACTAACCTCATGTGCTCTTTGTTTAAGTTGCACCATGTTAAAATCTTTTTACAGGAATCTTGGGTAAAACTTTTATTGATTCTTTTTTGGTGAAATTTTTGATGTCTTATATCCCCAAATCTAAATTGCATAACATTATCATACATATTAATCCATGGTTTGTCTGTTTTAAGCAATTCAGTTGAAAGGGTTAAATCAACATCATTTGGAATTTTTGATTCGCCCTCCAATGCTTGCATCAGTAGAAAGGAATATGGTCTTGTGGCAAGAACTCCCTTATATGCAATCTTTCGCCATACTGGTATTGGTTTGCCATTATTGGTTGGCGTAGGAAATTGATATCCATCTGGGGGATAATTTATTATGCTTTTGTATAAAGCCTGAATAGTATCTTGATATGTTGAATTTTTGTTGTATTTAAAGTATAGTTGTTTCATTCAAACCCCGTATGTATTGGATACTTAATAACAATTGCCAAACAAAAAGCAATTAGTATCATTATTAAAACCAAAATCCAGTTTTCTTTAAACCATTTTATCATTTTCATTTTAACCAACCTTTATTATTGTTATAGGTTTATTTTTTAACCAATAAACATGCTTTGGATTTAGATTATAGCCACGATGGTCATAAGTAAAATACCAATACTCAGCACGATTTTCTAATTTAATATTTTTTGTAATCTTAAATATATTTGAAGTTAAATCTGCAACATTTATTTTAGATATGTAAACATACTTTGGAATTGTACATTCTTTATCTTTCCATCCTTTTTGAACTTTCATTTTCATTCTAATACCCACAATGCCACATGCATCTGCCTATATAAACCATACAATTGATAGCCATAAACCATAAAACCAAAAAAACAAGTTTTTCAGCAAACAAATCAAAAGCAGATATAATTAAAAAGTAAACAGGAATAAAAAATATTATAGATATGATTACATTTATTCCTATATTTTGAATATCTAACCAAATGATTCCTTTATCTATTTTCATTTAACAACCTCTTTTAAGGTTTTAATCATATAATCTAAATCATCTTGTGTAAGGTATTGATGGCAACCAATATAAAAGCCGTTTGCACCAACGTGCTCCGCATTCGGTAACCTCCCCTTATAAATATTCTTAAGGAACCCGAAGGCAGGTTGCTGGGTTGGTAAACAACCAAACAAAGGTCGCGATTCTATTCCCTTCTTTTCCAACTTTATTCTTAATTTTTTTCTATTAATATCTTTGCAAATTAATGGATAAGCAAAATAACTTACATCCTTAGAATATTTTGGTAATTGTAAATGTTCTATACCTTCCAACTGTTCATTCAAATACATTACATTTTGATTTCTTTGTTCTTTAATCCAATCTGCTTTTTTAAGTTGACAAAGAGCAAGGGCGGCTTGAAATTCCATTGTTTTAAAATTATAGCCAATCAATTCATGTGTAAATCTTGGGTCTCCTTCATACAAATCCTTTTTTGGACAGCCTGTTGTATTTCTCGTACAAATTGGACAATCACAAGCCCTACCATTTGCCTTTAACTTCCTAATGATTCTTATGATTTCATAATTATCTGTATTTACTGCACCTAATTCCCCAGCTTGGATATTGTGAGCAATATAAAATGAATAATCTGCTAATGTTGAAAACGTCCCCGTATGCTTGCCATCATATATTGTTCCGTGTGCTTGTGCAGAATCCTCAAATGTAATCATATTATATTTCTTTGCTATCTTATTGATTTCATTCATATCAGCAGGATATCCCATAAGATGAACGGGTAAAATCATTGAATATTTTGATGGGTCACCAACTTCTTCCAAATGTGCTTTTATATTTTCTGGAGTTATAACAAACGTCTCAGGGTCAATATCAACATATTTTGGAGAATAGTTTTCAAGGAATAAAGCATTGGTTGTCGCTGCATATGTTATGGGAGTAGTAATAACATTTTGCCTAAACGGTAAGATATGTCCTGTTATTTTTAAAGCCCTTAATCCAACAATCAAAGCAGCTGTTCCTGAACTTACTGCTATAGCATGTTTCGTCCCAACATACTTTGCCCATTCCTTTTCAAATTCTCTAACCTTTTTACCCTCTGATATTTTACCTGAATCTAACACATTATTGATTGCTTCTTTTTCTTCTAACCCAATTCTAAAATCCCCAACATTAATCATTTATATTTCTCCTTAAACTTTTTTAAAAGTCTTTTAGTATTTTTATTAAAATATGGGACAATAGCATTGATTTTACTACTATCTATATTTCCTATATTGTAAACATAGTCTCCAAAAGGAACATCTTCTTTACCCAATTCTTTTGCAATTTCCAATAATGATAAATTTCCTCTTGAAGCTAAATTAAAAATTCCGCTTGTATTTTCTTTTAATGCATACTTTATGAAGCGAAGAATATCTGAATATAAAACATAGTTAAATTTAGATTCGCCAGCAAGATTAAAATCAATATAATTATTCTTTAAAATTTTAGTTAAACTATTTGGTTTCATGTATGGACCAAGCAATGCTGTTGGTCTTAATATTAAATAGTTTCTATTATATCTTATAACTATTTTTTCAGACATAAGCTTTGTAAGTCCGTAAAGATTTTCTATTTTTTCTATATTAATAATTTTGTTTTCATCATAGACTTTTCCATCTTTTGGATAAACATCAACTGTAGAAATATAAATAAATTTCTTACAAGGTATTTTAACTAGATTATGTGTTAAAAGTATATTATCATTTAGATACTTATAAAGGTCAGGGGATTGAATATTTGTTGCTTTATTATTTGCACAATGAATAATAGTATTTATACTAAATCTACTAATAAAATTTATTTTTGTTTTTCTTGTAAAGCCTATAGTATTTGGAAGATTTTCTAATAAGTATTTTCCAAGACCGCTTTGGCTACCTGTAACAAGAATTCTATGGGTTTCCATATTTGTCAGCTACCTCAATTAAAATATATGATTCTTTATCTTTTAATGCTTTCTTATAAGTTGAATAAATATTTTTTGGGGAATCAAATTTTATAACTTTAATATTCTTAAACATTCTTTTAAGACCTTCAGTATAATCTGAGCAATGTTGCAAACCAGGATATAAAGGTTTGGTACTACCTACTGCTGTTCTAATAATTACTTTTGGTTTAAAACGACCTAGTGACATATTTTCTATTTTATCTAAATGATTGGCAAGTTGATTCATTGCCATAATTAAAAAATCCATTCTTGGGTAAATAGAAATTGGAATATAACCTTCTAAAGATAAACCTATTGACATTCCCATCTGTGCGTCTTCAATAAGAGGCATTTCTATTTTTTTAGATTTAGGAACATCATCCAAAGACTTTGACATTATGCTTCCTGAATAAGCAACTTGTTGCCCTATAAAGATTGTTCTTTTATCTGCACCAAGCATAGTCATTGATTTTTTTAATTCTTCTCCATATGTCATTAGAATACCACCCATTCCCCTACACCTTGATGAGGATATTTTCTTTTATATCTAAATGTTATAATATCTGGTTCCCAAATATCTGTTCCCCATGCTTTTCTTGTTGGTGTATTTACGCTAACACCATTGTCCTCTACAATAAATGTTATTGGTAAATCATTCCTTGCAGCATATTTTGTACACTCATGAAAAATCCCCATTTCAGATGTCATATCACCACATATAACCCAAACATGTTCTTTTCCTTTTTTTCTTTTTATAGCCATTGCTACACCAACTGCTATTGGCAAGTTTCCAGCCATTATTGCTGATGCAAAAACCTTGTGTTCTTTGCTATAAATATGAATACTTCTATTTTCAAGTATTTCATTTTTAAGCCATTCTTTATCTACTCCAGCAATTAATGCATGATAGTGACTTCTATGATTTGTAAAAATCCAATCTCCTTTCTTTGGTGTAAGAAAGTTTACAATTTCTTCTGAACCCACTGCTAAATGAACAGGTGATTTTATTTTTGCTGCAAGAAAAAGGTCTTTAATTCCTTCTTCAAATTCTTTTAATTCTTCTTCATTCATTTTTATTCTCCAAGATTGATAATATTTTATATGCAAAACTTACAGGGGAAAACATATTTACAGCCGCCTTTGATGTTACAAATTCTCTAATGTTTTTTCTATAAGTTTCATATTCCTTATCTGTAATATTTTTTAAATAATCAACTAATTCTTCAGGAGTATAATATCTATAATCAATAAATGTTCCATGTGGTAAATATTCTTCAACATCTGGTGCACCTAGATAAACTGGAATGCTTCCACAAAACATTGCTTGCATTGGTTTCTCGGTTATAAAACCTTTAAACCTTGAGTTTTCTGGACAAAATGTAAATTTATGAGTAGCAAATATTTTATAAATTTCTTCTCTGTTTTTTACTTCTCCTTTAAAACATCTTAAATCCCAACCTCTGCCATAAGAATGATAATTATTATGTGCAAGTTCAGTGGCAAATACTTTATCTGCTTTGGCTCTTATATCCATATTACTATAGTTATTGAATTTTTTAAGTTTTGGAAATAAACTATTTAACCTAATAGCCATTTTCTTATTTCTTAAAACCATACATAACATTTCCTCTTTTGGAGTATCAAAATATTGTGTTATGTATTTGAATAGTAAAGAAACACAGGGATAAAGAAAATGCACTTGGGGATAATCTCCATATTTATAAATAGTTAAAACTGCTTTAAATCTTTCAACATATTTTGGATTACAAAGATTCCTTCCATAAAATACATTATAAATTGGAGGCTCACTTCTGAAAAGAATACAATCTTTTTGAGGAACATCATCAACAGGTTCCCCATTCCAAGATATCCCTACATCAGCTTTTCCTTGATGAACAAAATAAATATCATATTTTGCTAGAACATCAATTCCATTGTGACCGTAAAGGTCCTCGTTTTTTAACCAATCTTCAACTATATTTGGTCTTCTTCTATTACTTTCCTTGATTCGTATCATGTTCTGCCTTTGCTATTGCCTTTTCTTTTTCAAAATCTTCTTCGGTTATTCCCCTTCTATCCATTTCTTCTTTTATAACATTCATTGCTCCCTCTATCATTGGATTTTCTGTTCTTTCATAATCTTCTTTTGCTTCTTTATATCCCCTAAGAACTTCATAATTTGTTCTTTCCTTGAGATATTCCCTCATTTTCTTTATTTCTTTTTCTACATTAAACATTGCTATTTCTCCTTGTTTGTTAACTCAAAAAGTTTTTTAATGGAACAACATTTATATTCTGCTTCAAAACATCTTTCATAATTTAAAATTGACATAGCAGTTTCTTTCATAACTTTATAACTACTTCTCAGTAAATGATTTGCATATATAACCATTGAAACTTCAGCCTTTTTTAATTCATATTCAAATATAGAATTATACGTAGTTGGAACTACAACAAGAGGAACTTTCTTTTCCAATTTTTTGTATTCCTCACAAAATAATAATATTTCGTCTGGTTTTTTATTCTTGCTATGAATCATAATAGCATCAGCCCCTGCTTTTATGTATGCTTTTGCTCTTTTTAACGCATCCTGTAAATCATGGTTTGATATTAAACTTTCTATCCGTGCTATTATCATAAAATCTTCAGTTATTTTAGCATCGTTACCAGCCTTTATTTTTACACAAAAATTCGGAATTAATTCTTGTTTATGTTTTGCATCTGGCATTAAAGAATTAATCTTTGGAAATACTTTGTCTTCAATTATTATTGCTGATACCCCTAATCTTTCTAAAGTTTTTACAATATAAGTAAAATGTTCTATTTGTCCTCCTGTGTCTCCATCTACAATAATTGGTTTTGTTGTAACTTCTAATATCTCATTGATTGTTTGAATACGTGATGTAAAATCAACTAACTCAATATCAGGTTTTCCTTTTGATGAACTATCTGTTAAAGAAGATTCCCATATAGCATCAAATTCTTTATTACCAACTTTAGTATTTTCTACAACCAAAGCAGATAAACCATTATGTGCTTCCATAACTCTTGTTAAAGGTTTGCATTTGAGGGTTCTTTTTAACAACCCCCTTCTTTGCTCTGGTGTTATTCCTCCACTCCTAAAATCTTCTATAATCATAGTTGAAGATATCCCTTTAGTATAAGGAATTTCTACTAATTTCCCACCCCATTCTTTAAGAACATCAATAACCTTTTGTCTTGTTTCTTTTTGTGCACCAGTTCGCCAATCATCTCCATTTGTAACTATATCTGGTTTATATTTTCTAAGGTTATCTGTATAATCTAAAGTATGTTGTGGTACTATTTTCCAAATTCCTTTGATATTCTCAACAACTTTTTTTCTTTGCTCATAAGTATTTACAGGAACCCTTTTATATGATGCTATGGATTCATCCGTCATTAATCCAACTATAAGTTTACCAAGTTCTCTTGATTTTTCTATAATATTTATATGTCCGTAATGGAGGAAATCTGCACAAATGGATGTATAAACTATTCTGTCTTCCATATATCAACACCAAATTCTTTTTTCATATGTAATGCTTTCCAAATTTGTCTATAAAGTACACCAACCATAACTCCCAAAAGAAATACTGCACCTATCATACTAAACTCATCCGTTAACATTACATAAAACAAAAATACAGAAATAGGAGAATATCCTAAAAGAAAACCGTAAAGCATAGCACGGTC
>Ga0180432_10003949_pt1 | contig 20759 bp, 23 predicted proteins | sample SS_ome_10_FD_132414 | JGI IMG/M metagenome (GOLD analysis project Ga0180432, IMG submission 132414) | Hypersaline lake sediment archaeal communities from the Salton Sea, California, USA - SS_1_MS_2 metaG | ecosystem: Environmental > Aquatic > Non-marine Saline and Alkaline > Hypersaline >...
CCGTATATAAGTGGATTCTTTGAATATTTTTCTCTGAATTTTGAATTACTCGGACTTAAAAAATTAATCACTACCTGCTATAAAAATGACCAGCTAGATTTATTCAGTAAAAATAAAGATGAAAAAGCCATTTATCTTGAATATTATGGAGATAAGAACGGTAATCGTGTTCCTGACGTAGATGGTGATTTATATATGGTAAAAAATGGAATAGTTGATGTACCATACGCAAGAATTTTAATTAAACGGAAGTAATGAAATCGATCGAATAATCTATCCTCCCATTATTGTAGGAGCAAAAAAAATAAAAAAATCTAGCAAAAGTAAAATAGAATACTATAATATAATAATGGGGCTAATTAGTCCCATTTGGTGGCCATGTAACTTCACCTTCCATGCCCTGCGATCTTCCTCCTTGATCGCCGGGCGAACGAGTTACGATCCGCATGCCGGGACGCCGAGGGATCGTAAATCGGAACGATTGGTTTAATAATACCATATCGAATGATCCGTCATTTATTCTAGCTAAAAGTAGGGTAGGGCACGCCCAGCCTACCCAAACGAGGGGATAATACGTTATGATAACAGTAGATTACGTTATTGGATACAGGTGTATGCATTGCTACGATTACTTTTTGACTAGTACTCGGATCGATGATTTTGACCCGTCGATCAATCCAGTATGTCATAAATGTGGTCGAGTGATGTTGCCGTATCGTACTAGAGTACGCATGCACGTAGACGACGCGAGGGAAGTGATTTACAAACACCAATACGCGCGTCAGTGGGGGTCAACGTGTAACGTGACCACTTACGTCGGTTTAGAGGATATGATAATGGGTAACGACGTAGATTATCGATCGCCGGCGTCAAAACTAGTATACGCAGATTACTAAAAGGAGAGGGGCATGGAAGAAGATAAAAATTATAAAATAAAACAAGACGTATATTTAGCGCTGATAAAAAAATCCGCGACTGAAATACTAGACGTGATACAATCTCTATGTAATAGTGAGTACCAATACAATACAATACGATCGAAAATACTAAGACTACTAAACGACGACGTAAGATCGATCGCCAACTGGATAGACGAAAATGAACATCAAACTACTTGATAACGATAAAGTATTCTGGACTTCATTTTTTTCCATTAACGGATTATCCATATTGATAATGATATTGAGTTTATTCTAACCAATACTTTTTTATTTACGATTTCTTTTATTTATTTATTTATATTTACACTTTTATTTATTTATATTTACACTTTTATTTATATTATTTCTTTTATTTATTTATATTTATTATTTGTTAAAATCCAACTAAGTGGGAGGTTATATGTCAGTCAAGCGAAATAACAAAGGACAATTTGTCAAAGGATCGAAGCCTTTGGGAGGGCGTCCAAGGGGATCGAAGGGCATAGCCGCCTATATAAAAGACAATACCAATAATCTGAAAGAACTCATAGACATGGCGTTGGATCTGTTGAGGAACGAGCGCACGGTTACGAAAGACAAAATCACGTTGCTGAACATGTTATTGGATCGATCCATTGGTAGACCCATACAGCATCAGCAGTTGGAGAACGTTACGCCCGTGCCAATTCAATTCGTAGAGATCGATAAGTAAAATTCCGTATAGTATAAGACCAATAATGGCGTGGTTTTATGCGAATAGGGTAGGTGATAAAAAAGGGCTTTGCTCCCAGCATGGTATGAGACAAGTAAAAGTAACTAGATTATTCAAAAGGACTTTGCAATCGACCGCGCCTGCGATAGTACATCGTGGAGGGGCAAGGTCCTCATAATTCCAAGTCCTTTAGTATAATACAATTTTTGGTTTATTATTTGACGAACGCGCCTGACTGTAAAATATTGATCACGAGAAAAACTCTCCCCGCCCTTAAAATGACCGCGCAAAAAGTATTTATAGACTTAATGAGGGATTATGGATATCTCGATTATTGTGATTATAACAAATCTGACAATACGTTGATTTACAAGCCTAACAATGGTTTCGTTTCGTTTTCGTCGATACAAGACCCCGAACGATTCAAGTCGACCGAGTGGAACCTAATTTTCCTTGAAGAGGCTAACGAATTTACTTATAATGATTATACCATCCTGAATTTACGTCTGTCGGCGCCAGAGACCCTGCTCCCTAACAGGATGATACTAGCCCTCAACCCGACCGACGCTTTCACGTGGGTAAAAAGAGATTTACTCGATAAAGATGATAACGTAGAAGAGGTAGTATCCAATTACAAGGATAATCCATTTCTACAGCAGTCATATATCGATCGATTACTCGCCGTCAAGGATCCATATTACCGTAAAGTATTCGTTGACGGTGAATGGGGAGTATTACGAAACCTTATATTCGATCATTGGTCGGAAGTAGACGTATTGCCTCAAGCGGAGAAAACGATATACGCGATCGACTTTGGATATAGTGACCCTACCGCGTGCGTGGAAATAAGAATTACCGAGGACGGCGCCTACGTAAAAGAACTATTGTACGTGGCTAATATGACTAACAAATCATTAATATCGTGGTGTAAATCCAATCTAAACAATGACGTAACGATATATTGTGATCCATCCGAACCTCAGAGGATCGTAGAAATGAGACAAGCCGATTTACCGGCGCGGGGAGCAACGAAGGGTCAAGATAGCGTAAGAAAATCGATCGATACGGTAAAATCAAAGAACTTATACGTATACGCCGCCAGTACTAATTTGATAAAAGAATTACGATCCTACAAATGGCAAGAGGATAGAAATAACGTACCTACGAATAAACCAGCGGAAGGATTCGATCATTTGGTTGACGCAATGAGATATGGCATACATACCTACTATACGAACTATACTAATTACGAGTTAATTACGTAATGGAGATAACACATGACGATAAGAGATAGTATTATACATCTATTGGGGGGATATACTAACCAACCGGCGCCGCCAACGCAAACCGTAGAAAAATCAACGGAAGGATCGATCAACGAAGTAATACCTGCCGTCGTAGGCGCTAATATGGAGTTTTGGAAAACCGGCAAGATTAGAGACGCGTATAACAATAATTACGTAATATATCGTGGTATAAACCTACTCGCCGCCAATATCGCCAAACTACCCCTACGGATATATCGTCGAGGCGAGATATTGCCAGAGGACTTTATACTTCCCGGCGGGTTTGATCTACAAAATCCCGCCGAAGATACGTCACTTTACGAATTACTGTACGAAACTAGTATTTATTTTTTTTATCGTGGAGAATGGATGGCTTACGTCAATTTGTATGAGGGGTCTCGTAGAGTGTTTGATTTACAAGTCGTCAATCCAAAATTTATGAAGGAGAAGTATAACAAAGAAACCGGCAAGATTGATGGTTGGATTTTCGATCGCAATACTTACGTACCCAATGATCAACTTATTTACGTCAAGTTCTTGAATCCGGATAAATCACGAGGACTTGGTCCAGTTGACGTGGTACTGGACGAAATCCAGACCGATCGAGACGCCGTAGAGTTCAATAAAAAATACTTCGAAAACTTCGGCAAAGTAGGCGGAACGTTATACGACGATAAAGGAGAAGCCACCCATGAACAGATGAAAAAAGTAGTATCCGAGTTCAACGCGCACCACCAAGGAACCAATAGCGCGCATAAAATACTCGGTTTACCGCGCGGGTTGAAATATCAAGAACTATCACAGACCATGCGCGAAATGGAGTTTCTAGAGTCACGAAAAGACATACGCGATAGAATACTAACCGTACTAGGCATTCACAAAGCCGTGGTAGGAGTAACGGATAAAGTCGATAGAGCCGTAGCCGAGACCGCAATGAGAGTATTGTGGCAGTTGACGTTACAACCCGCCGCGATTAGAATAGAAAATAAACTAAATCAACATTTATTCAAAAGATACTTTCCGGAGTATCGATGTCATTTTGATTTTACGTCGATCGAGTATTTACGAACTAATCGCAAGGAATTACTAGAAGAAGCAAAAACGTATAGAGAATTAGGATACACCATTAACGAAATAAACGCAAGATTGCAATTACAAATGGAAGACATAGAAGGTGGCGTGGGAGACATGCGGTTAGTGCCTCAGAATCTAATACCAGCGGAAGATTACGCGACGCCCATGGAAACGCCCGCAAATAAGTCGATCGACCAGCCTCGTCCCTCTCAGGAGGTCTCAGACCATATAGAGAAGTCTATCGCGTCCATAAATAGACGTACTAGATATTTACGGAGAAAGTACGAAAAGAAGTTTCAGTCGAAAATGTCAAGATACTTTTCGAAACAACTAGTAAAAATCATCGCGGAGATAAAATCAACCAAAGCCCAAGAATGGGATCGACTACTAGTACTTGCAAAAATAAAACGAATTACCGTGGATGACAAGAGTAGTTTATTGAAATTATTGGAACCGTTATACGCGGACGGATCGAAAGAATCCGTAGAACTGGCGCAATCGATCATAAACGTAGAATCGAACCCACTCGTAAATGACGAGGTCGTGAATAAACTATCCAATCGTATTGTAGGAGTTAATGATCATACTTATAATCTAATACGTAGACAAGTAGTTGACGCGGACAATCTTGGAGAAACGATAGATCAACTAGCCAATCGAATTAGGCGGGTGGGAAAGTTCAACGCGTCGAGAGCCAAGTTGATCGCTAGGACCGAATCCGCAACCATGGTTTCGGCTTCCACCCACGCGGAATATCAAAAACAAGGTATTAAGAAGAAAAGATGGATTACGTCACGTGACGACGAAGTAAGAGAAACTCATAGAGAAAACGAACGACAAGGCGCGATAGGCATAAACGAGGCTTTTAGAGGTACGGGAGAGCAGTACCCAAGTCAATTCAACTGCCGTTGCACGATTGCGCCGATAGTGGAGTCATAAAATGCCGAATGATAATATAATCAATAGGTTGGATGAGCGAACTCATACCATACAAGAAGATACCAGATATTTACGCAACAGAATGGACGAGATTTGCAAACAACCGATCGAGTGCAGTAAACGATTCGTATCGTATAAAGCTCTTGGATTAATACTAGCTTCGATCGGCGGGGTAATAGGATTACTAAAATTAATATGTACGTCGGAAGCAATGGCTGCGATACTAGCGATATTATAAGGGAGTAATAAAATGGAAAATACGTTATACAAATATTTTTCGATCGATAAAGGAGAATTCGACGAAAAAGACTTTACGGTGACCGCGACGGCGACTAAAGAAGTAGTCGATCGAGACGGAGATATCATAGAAGTGAACGGCATAGATTTAAAAGCGTGGAAGAAGAACCCCGTCATTATGTTATTCCACGACTATCATGACTTTCCGATAGGGTTAGGCGTGGGAAAGAAAGCGTGGATCGAAAACAAAGAACTAAAAGTAAAGTTCAAGTTCTTGATCGACGATAACGAAAAGGCGTTTCAGGCGGCGCGGTTGTGGAAAGCCGGCGCCTTAAAAGGATTATCAATCGGTTTTCGACCAGACTACGAGTCCGTAGAATTTCCAGAAAAACGAAAAGACGGCGCGTCAAGGATATTCAAAAAAGTAGAGTTGTTGGAAATCTCGGTGGTGCCAATCCCATCCAATAGAGAGGCGTTAATGGCTAGCGTAGGTAAATCAGTAGAAGAAGGAAAAGTAGACAAAGAAGACGCGGATATTTTGGAGTCTTTGCTAAAAGAGGAGCCGAAACTAGAAGAAAACAAAGAATTAATAGAAAAAGATAAAAAAATAGAAGAACTTGAAAAGAAATTAAAAGAATTAGAGTTAGAGAAAGAATTGGAAGAAGTAGAAGTAGAAGACGATTACATTACTAAACTATACGCAGAGTTCGAGGCTTCAGGCGATACCGATCGACCAGATGAAGACCAGATCGACGATGCTATGGGTAAGTATATCCAATCGTTATTTGAGGAGAAATAAAATGGACGAAAGAGAAAAATTGATCGGTTTGTTGAAAGAACAGTTGAAAGAGGAATTAGAGCCTCGCATGACGGAGATCGAAAAAAACGTCGCCGCCAAAGAGGAAGAGACCGCCAAATACTTTGAAGAGCATAAAGAAATCAAAGATTGGTACGACAACATGCAGGGTAAAGAAGTAAATCTGAAAACCAACTCTGCAGGCGAGCAGAAGTATATTTTCAAGGGGTTCTCCATGGACGTGCAGAGAAATCTGAAAGCCCCTTGTAGCGAGGAAGTAGGAAAAGAAGTATCCAACATGATTTACAAAGCGTTGACTAGTTCTAACACCGGCGCGTACGCAATCCCCGAGGAATACGGCGACGCGTTATTGGGTCTCGCTGAGTTGCAGTCATACGCATTGTCAAGATGTCGCGTCATTAGATATCCTGGCAACGTCATGAAACTGCCTTCTAAGGGCACCCGTGCAACCGTAGACGCGCAAGCGTTTGGGACCGCCAACGCCGCAGCCGCTACTACTCTTGGTCAGTTGACGTTTACGATCGACAAGAGAGTAGGTTCATACGAAACCATTTACAACGACGTTCTTCGTCAGGCTAATTTTGACGTGATCGGCGAGTTCGTGGAACCAGTCATGGTAGAGGCGATCGGACAACAGTTCGATGATTATATGTTTAACGGAAGTTCCGAATTTACCACCAACGTTACTGACGACGCAACCTCCGGCGCGACTTTTTCCGGCGCGATCGGATCAAGTTCTATCACGTTTTCGGGGTTGATGGACGTAGAGTTTGCGGTAGAGCAGGAAAGAGGTCTTGGTAATCTGGAATGGGTCATGCCTCGTGGCGTATTCAAATACGTGGCTAAGTTGGTAGACACCAACGGACAACCTATTTTTAATAGAGACCTTACCGGCGCTACTCCATACATGATCGACGGTTACCCAGTGTATATCGCTCCGGCAATCTCGGCTACTCCAGCCGACGGCGCGATCGCGATGGCGTTTGGTGATCCAAAGCACTACGTTATTGGAGTCAATCAGGAATTGATGTTTGAAGTCAATCCATATATCCTTATGAAGGAAGCGCAGACTCAGTTTATCTGTCACGCTACTGCGGATGGTAATATTGACGGCGCGACTTCATGGGCTTACTACAAACGTAGTGACTAATGGGTTAATAACTCCCCCTTCGGGGGGAGTATAATTAAGGTGAACCATGTCAATAAAAATATCAGATAAGATCGATATAGTAGATACTTGCGATCAATGTGATTTGAGAAGACTAAAAAAGATAAGCGAATTTATAAACACGTATGAGTATCCATATAAAGTTATAGATAGAGAAACCAATAAAGAGTTACGAAATATAGATAAATTTGTGATATTGCCCAATGGATTCATAGAAATTTATAGTCGGCGGATAATAAAAAAAGTAAAATTCAAAACTACGGACGTGGATGGAAAAGAAATAAAATTTATAAAATTGCCAAAGGACTTGGAGGTATGATGGACAATCGCAATAAAATGATAGATAGTAATAAAGTAGTCATAGAATGTCTAACCTGCAACAAGAGATTCGTGGTAGACAAACATTCGATCGGCGGGATAAAATGTCCCAAATGCAATCGATCCAATGAATTGGTAATCAGTAAAGAATACCTTGTGCTAAAATAGGAGATATACGATGTCAGTAGGAATATACGCGTTATGCGGTCTGGACGACGTGAGAAATTACTTGCATATGCCAGACGCCAAAGTAGACGATGATATGGATACGCAACTAGAGACCCTTATCGATCAAATGACCGAGGTATTCGAGAACTATTGCGATCGACAGTTTTTATCGAGGGAATACGTGGAGTATCACAATGGAGATGGGGGCAATACGTTATATACCACTCATTATCCAATTACTTCGGTGTCGGGAATTTGGAATGATACGGGTTGGGATTATGGTAGTGATTCTTTAATGAGTTCGGATAACTATGCGGTAATGGGCGATTATTATATCGTAGCCAAGAATACGTATTTTACGAAATATACTCGTAATATTAAGATTATATATACGGCTGGATATTCTACCGTCCCCGCCGACGTCAAACTCGCTTGCGTGGAAGAAGTGGCTAGAAAGTGGAAAAACAAGAATGAGATAGACGTACTAGCCAAGACCGCAGAAGACGGATCAATTACCAAATATACCAAGGATTTATTACCCTCTACCATACGAGTACTCAATAGATACGTAAGGTTAGGCGCATGCTAGAGTTCAAAATAAAAATAGACAAGAAGAGTCTTAAATCGATCGAAGACGCACCCGACGAATTTCGCAGAGGGTTATTGGAGGGTATGAATAAGTCAATGAAACTCGCCGAACTAACCACCAAGAATAGGATGGGTAGATCAGGCGAGATAGGCATAAAGTCTGGTAGGTTGAGACGGTCCATTCGATCACAAGTGAAACAAAGAGGATCGTCCATAACCGGAGTATTATTCAGCAACGTCATATACGCGAGGATACACGAGCTTGGAGGGACCATAAGACCTAAGATATCCAAATACCTCAAGTTCAAGATAGGCGATAGATGGATTTCGGCGCGGGAAGTAAATATACCGGCTAGACCATATTTAAGACCGTCGATCGAAGAAAACGTAGAAGACATAAAAGACTTAATAGTATCAAGTATAATCAAGGAGACGGGATAATGGCTAATATTACCAACGATCGGAATACCATATTGACTCAGCTAAAAAGTGATATGCTAGATAAAATGCACGTCGGCAACGGGTATAACTTTACGCCAGGCGAAATCAAACGAGGCATTTATACCTACGAACAATGTTCGATCAAACCTGCGATCTACTTTTGGTGTTATAGGGACGAGGCGGCGGGCGCGTTCGCAAATTGCGAAGAACGACGACTACATATATATATTTATGGATATTGTGATACTAATTACGTTAGTGATAACAAAGATATACATGACTTAGCGGACGATTTGGAGTATTTTTTATATAATGATTTTACTTATACGGACGATACCGCGCTAGGAGACGCGATCGTCTATGAATCCGGAGAGAATAGTACCGGATCAATGTTTGAAATAGAATGCCGTGTGAGATACGAAAAAGATACTACGGCACATTAATATACTGGAGGAATAAAAATGAGTACATATCTTGGAAGAAACGCTAAACTTGCGGTAGGCGAAAATACCGTATCCGAAATGATGAACTGGGATATTACCATATCGGCGGATCCGATCGTCGAACCTACTTTCGGATCGACTTGGACTACCGCCCATGGACTTGCGACCACGGGCTGGACCGCAACCGCCAATGGACTATTGGATCTGACGGATAGTGACGGACAAGTCACCCTGGAAAACGCAGTAATATCAGGCACCAAGTTGACCAACGTAAGATTTTACATTGACTCGGACGAATACTACACCCCCGATACCGGCACTGACGCCAGTGCGGGATGTTACGTGATCGAGTTCTCGCCTGGAAGCGCTCAGGGAGACGTCGCTAGAGTGGCAATCAGTTTTCAGGGATCTGGGCCGATCCATAAAACTTCGTAATATCGAGTAGTTAGGAGGATAAGGATAATGAAAATAGATACTAAATTAAAAAAAGGTCATTGGATTAATTGGGAGGATGGGGTTAGATTCTCAATCCGTCCCTACCCCGCCTCCCAAATCCGTACTTACGACAACGACGAAGACGCGCAGATGAAACAGATATTAGATATGTTTACGTATTGCGTGGTAGATTGGGAAGGATTCGAGGATGAAGATGGGGAACCCTTCGTTTGCAACGATAAAAATAAAAAATACGTATTCGATCATTTACACAACGTAAGAAATTACGTTATTGATCGTATCCAAGAAGAGTTCAGCGGCAGAGAAGAAGACCTAAAAAATTAACCATGATCGCTGAGTGGGACCACGGATATAATCCGAAGAACCCGCAGCGCATAACCTGGCAAGAATTTTATCAAGTCAAGAAAGGCAAAGCGACGTTCGCACAATATTGCGATCAATATGGATTCAACCACAAACCAGCATTATTACCTGGAAATTACTTGGCAATGAGCGTCATAGAACAATATTTACCGATATTCGTCAATGGCATGGGTGGAATACAAGCCGAGGGGATTAAGTTGGTGATCGATAATTTACCTTGGATAATCGACGCGGATAAATCGGATTTGATACTGCGGATAATGACTTACGTATCCAAAGCGATCGAAGTGAGTAACGATAACAACGAGGACGACAATCAATGGCGAAAAAAATAGGCGTAGATCTAGTAGTAAATGACAAGGGCACCAAAAAAATAAATAAATTCTCTAATAATATAGGTGGTTTGTCTAAGAAATTACTTAATTTGAAAACCGCGTTCGTTGGAGTAGCGGCAACCGCTGGTATAGGCGCGTTCGTTAAAGCGACCCTAAAAGCTAGTGATTCGATCGCAAAGACCGCAGACAAAATAGGATTAACTACCGACGCCCTCCAAGAGTTACGATACGCCGCAAGTCGAGCGGGGGTGGAAACTAGTACTATTGACATGGCGATGCAAAGATTTATTCGAAGATTCGCGGAAGCGAAGCAAGGCGTGGGAGAATTAAAAGACGTACTAAACAAGTATAATATCACTACCGACGATAGCATGGAGGCGTTCAATCAACTAGCCAACGTAATAGCCACGACCGAGGATAAATCCGAAAGATTGCGCATAGCGTTCAAGGCGTTTGACAGTGAAGGCGTAGGATTAGTCAATATGCTAAAATTAGGTAGCGCCGGCATGGATGCATTACGCAAACGAGCTAATGAGTTGGGTATAGTATTAGATAATGAATTATTGAGAAAAGCCGAGGCGTTGAATGACGGCCTTACTGACCTAAAAGAGGTAATATCAAAAACATTGATGCGCGCTTTCTTGGAACTGGCTGATCCACTAAAAGTGATAGTTGATAATATGACCGCATGGGCAAAAGCTAATAAGGAACTAATAACTGATAAAACAGTAAGTATTTTCGAAGATATGGTAGAAATTACAAAATTTCTATCCCAGCATATAAACGAATTGATCACTGCAATGAAATTCTTATCCACTGTAATAGCTTTTAGAGTAGCAGTGGCTTTCTCAAACAGTATAGCCGTGATAGCAGCATATGGTAAATCCATGATGGGGATTACAGCTGCCAGTCAAAAAACAGTCAAAGCGACCAAAGCGGTTGGTGGGTCTCTTGTAACCGTGGATAAACGGGTAGGATCCATACGACGCAAGTTTCTGACGGGTAGGATGAAAACTTTTGGTATAATAGGCGTATTATTAGGTGGCGCTTATGGAATTACCAGATATTTGACGCAAATCGAGGAATTTGGTAATATATTCAAAGCGGTTACGGCGTCACTGAAGTATGACGTTCAGGTAGTGTGGTTAGTTCTTCAACAATCATTCTATGCGACCATACATGCTTTGAAGAATGCCTGGGCAGACTTTACCAATTGGATAGGTAATAATACCCCGGATATTTTGAAGGAACGATTAGGAATAACTACAAATATAATTACAAAACCTATAAATCAGGCTGGTAGAGATATAGATGAACGCCTGGCGACGCTCAAAAGAGAATATCGGGATTACCTAGAACAACTAAGAAAATCAGAAATGCCCGCACCAGTAGTAAAGCCTGACGTAGATAAGGTAGCGCCACCCAAGAAGGTATTACCCCCCAAGACTGAAATAATACCTAAAAAACTGGATTCGGACGTAGCTGACCTATACGCTTGGGCTCCAGCAGGCGCTCCTGTTAGAAAACCTGATCCAGAAAAAACACCAATAGGTGGCATGGACGCCGTATTGGATGACTTAATAGATAAATGGTTCCGCACCAAAACCACAATGACGAAAATAGCCCAAACCGTTGGAGAAAGTCTAGCCTACAACATAGGTGGTCCTTTAATGGATTTAATCGAAGGTACTAAGACGTTGAAAGAGGCGTTCTCGGACATGACTCGATCGATGGGGCGCGAATTGATACAAATGGGGGTACGGTTAATGATATTGCGGGCGGTCAAATCCGTGTTTAATTTTGGAGGCGCGGCTGCGGAGGGGGGTATATTCCCTGGTGGATTCCAACCTTTTGCAAATGGTGGCATAGTCAACAAACCTACTCTAGGACTAATCGGAGAGGGCCACAACTCCGAAGCGGTCATACCCCTAAAAAATGGCAACGTTCCAGTTGAGATGAGGGGTGGAAGTAAAGCGTTGATCAATAGTATGACGATTAACGTAACCGCGTCTCCCGGCATGACCGACGCGGACGCAAAAAAACAAGGAAAACAAATAGCTAGATCGTTTCAGTCAGAAATCGATCGCAGGATAATGTACCATAAACGACCAGGAGGCATGCTAGCGTAATGACTACTTTTACTTGGACGGCTACGTACGCGACGACGGTGGAGACGACTCCTCGCGTCCTAAAAAATGAATTTGGAGCTGGATACACCCAACGAGCAGGTGATGGTATAAATACCATGTTAAAAAAGTGGGCGGTAGAAGTCATAGGCGACGTATCTACGATCGACGCCGTAGAAGATTTTTTAGAAGCGCGAGGTGGTTGGGACGATTTTGATTGGACGCCCCCACGAGCCGCCGCGTCGAGTAAATATATATGCCCTACTTGGAGTAGGGAATTTTACGGAGACGACGTCGATAAAATGATAATGAGTTTCGAGGAGGTAGCGGATCTATAATGACGCACGCTAAAATAAAATCCGACGTACAGACCGCAACTCCGGGTGCGGTAGTAGACATGTGGATGTTGGACGCAAGGGATCAAGGGGCTGGATCGATAATATATTTTACCGCCGGCACCGTATCAGGAGTATCCAACGTAGTACACAACGGCATTACGTATAGTCCTTTGCCGATAGACGTAGACGGACTAGAATATAACGCGCAAGGAGAAACTCCTACTCCTACGTTGACGTTATCTAACGTATCCAAGACTTTGCAGGCGGAAGTGATTAATTACAATGATTTATTGGGGGCGACTTTGACCCGCCGCCGTACTTTCGCAAAATATCTGGACGGTCAACCCGAAGCGGATAGTAGCGCGATTTGGGAAGACGAAATATATATAGTACATAGAAAAGCGGTACATAACAAGTATCAAATACAATGGGAAATAGTACCAGAAGTAGCCGCCTACGGCAAAAAAATACCAGGTAGACTAATACTACGAGATTATTGTCAGCACGTATATATTACCACGGACGCTACGAACCATACCTGTCCGTATGATCCATACGACGCCGGCGATAATCCCAGCCACAATTACTATGACGAGGACGGTAACGTAACTACTAGTGGCAATGACGTATGTGGTAAGAGATTAACTGATTGTAGATTACGATTCGGACAACGTGGGACTTTACCTTTTCGAGGTTTTCCAGCCGCGGCTAAAATAAGAGTATAATAGTGGGAGGGACTAGGATGATATTTTCAAGCGAGGCGATCGAAGACGCCAAACGACACGCCGTAGACGTATACCCAGCCGAATGCTGTGGTATGATAGTCGATGGAGTATACCATAGATGTGATAACGTCGCCGAAGATATAAACGTGGATTTTCGGATTCCTAACGAACAAATCATAGAATATGGAAGTAAAGGTAAAATAGAGTGCGTGGTACATAGTCATGATAGTTGGGGTCACCCGAGTAGGGCGGATCAAGAGAAGCAGATTAAAGCCAAAATACCATATTGTATCATTAACGTACTTCCAAATAAACGCATAGACGACGTATTTTGGTGGGGCGATCAAATACCCCCCGACCCTTTGGTCGGTAGGAGGTTTCGCAATGGATCGCATGACTGTTACGCGTTAGTACGAGATTGGTATAGACTACGTAGAGATATATTATTGCCAACGTATCCACATAGATTGACGTGGTTCAACGACAAGTTAGACGATATGGGTAACGTGATAGAACCCGCCATCGACCTAATAGTAGACAACGTACGTAACGCGGGGTTTGACTTCGTTTCGACCGATGAATTACGAGTGGGAGACGTTTTACTCGCGCGAGATAAATGCAAACTAATAAATCATACGGGAGTATACGTAGGTAAGGGTAAGATATTACACCATTTATGGGGCAGATTAAGTTGCAAAGAGCCAGTGATAAATTACAAAAAATACGTAGAGAAGGTGGCGCGACATGTTGCGTAACGTACATTTGGTTGGGGATATAGGCGAGAGGTATGGATCGACGCACGTATTTGACGTATCGACCGTGGGAGAAGCCATAAGATTACTCGCGGCTAATTTTAAGGATTTTCGATCGAACTTTCGAGAGGGCGAATATTACGTCGCCAGAGGCGAGGATTTGGACTCCGCCAAGTTTTTCGAGCATGAATCGGAAGTACAAATGAAATTTGACGACTGCGATTATTGGATCATACCGAGATTGGAAGGCAGCGCCTCCAATAAATCTAAGGGCATAGGACAGATATTCTTAGGCGCGACTTTGCTGGCGCTGGCGATATTTACGCCGGTGTTCGGTCCATACGCGTTTTCGGTCGGAGTGCTAGGCGCTGGATTAATACTTGCTGGAGTAGGTACTTTATTGACCCCGACCGTGGATGATAATCAAGATGATCGACAAGAAGATCGTATTACCTATACGTTCGGCGGAGCGGTCAATAGACTAGAGCAAGGTAACGCAATACCAATATGTTACGGTAGATTTGGAGTAGGATCGATAGTAGTAGCCACGTCACTAACCGCGAGGGATAACTAATGACAGACAAGGACTTGGATAGACTAGACTTTTCGGGAAGCAAAGGTGGCAAGGGCGGAGGAGAAGCCGCCGGTGGAACCGAAAGTCCCAATAACTTATTTAATAGTTCTATAGCAAGATTGATCGACGTATTATGCGAAGGAGAAATAGAAGGACTCGTCGATGGAGACAAGTCCATATTTTTAAACGAAACCCAGCTACAATCCGATACCGGGGTATACAATTTTGACGGAGTGACCACGGAGACGAGAGAGGGTACTCCAAGTCAGAATCCTCTAGACGGGTTTCCAGACGGCGCCCCAAGCGCGACCAACGTAAACGCGCAACTTACCTATAACAACCCGATATCACGTACGATTACGGATACCGATACTGACAGAATACAAGTAATAGTATACGTACCTGGTTTACAATACGTTGATTCTACCACCGGCGACATTAACCCTACGTCGGTGACGATACGAGTACAATGTAATGACGTGATAGTAGGTAATATAGTCATATCGGGTAAAACCACCAACACCTACCAGCGAACCTATGCGATCGATAATCTATCCGCCTATGGATCGGCGCCGTATACGATAAAATTAACTAGACTAACCGCAGATAGTAATAGTACTTATTTATCCAACGATACGTATTGGTTAAGTTATAATGAGATAATCGACGCCAAGTTTAGGTATCCCGATACGGCGTACGTCGGATTGACCGTCGATAGCGACAAGTTCGGGACGTCGATCCCAAAAAGATTATATGAGATCGATGGCATGAAAATAAAAGTGCCTTCTAACCGTAACGGTACTACTCGTACTTATACCGGGACGTGGGACGGTACTTTTCAAACCGAATGGTCCGATAACCCCGCGTGGATATTATATGATTTGTTGACTAACGCGAGATACGGATTAGGGTTAGACGAAGCCAAGGTAGACAAGGCGGCGTTATATACCATAGGCGCGTATTGCGACGAAGACGTGCCGTATTATGACGCTACGGTTTCGGGAGAAGAGCCTAGGTATAGATTTAATGGTTTGATTCAGAAGCAAGACGACGCAATGAAGGCGATCGAAGCGGTTGCTCAATGCGCCCGCATATCAGCCTATTGGGCTGGTGGACTGATTACCTTTTTTCAGGACTCCCCTTGTGATCCTACTAGATTATATACCGACGCGAACGTAAAGGATGGATTATTTACGTATGAAGGATCGGCTTTGTCACAGAGACATACCGTCGCAATGGTCGCGTGGAATGACCCAGACGATTTTTATTACCCCGCGATCGAAGTAGTCGAAGACAGAGACGCCATAGCCAATTACGGGTGGAGAGAGAAAAGAATAAACGCGATCGGATGTACTAGCAGAAGTCAAGCCCAGAGAATGGGCAAATGGTTACTTGACTCCGAACAGACTGGGACCGAACTAGTCAAATTCGTCGGTGGATGGGACAGCGCTGACGTAATGCCGGGGGAAGTAATTAACGTAGCCGACCCGCATTATACTACCAAACGGTGGGGCGGTCGTATATCCTCCGCGACCCAATCAAGTATAACCATGGACGCCGAGATTACGTTCGTCGGTGGAAATACCTATACGTTAGAGGCGTTTACGCCTTCTGGGGTATTAATGTCTCGTACCGTAACCAACCCTGGTACTACCACGGATACCATATCCGTAACGTCTAATTTTGACGAGACGCCACAAGTACATAGCGTATTTATGATTACGAGCGACGACGTGGAAGAACCTCGTGAGTTTAGAGTATTGCAAAACAAAGAAGTCGATAAACACGAATACGAGATTACCGGATTATTGCATGATCCCAACAAATACGCGAGGATCGAACAAGGCATATATTTTGACGGACCATACTACAGCAACATACCAGCGGGTGAATTAACTCCGCCGACGGGGTTGCAAGGGGAAGAGTTTACCTACGTCGAAGGCGGGTTGAAGAATCAAAAATTTGGGGTGAAATTATCCTGGATACACAGTAGTGACGTGCGGACCGAGTACTACGACGTGGAGAAGGCTACGTTATCTGGTACGTATTATCCTCTGGGAGTGACTAGCACCAATTATTTCGAAGACAAGCCGGTCGAAGCCGGCACCTATTGGTATAGGATACGAGGGGTTTCGGCGGCGGCGAAAAGTAACTACGTAACGTTAGATAATTTCGTAGTATATTCAACCACTTCAGGACTTAGAGACGTAACCGGTTTACAAGTAGTCGGAGGCGGATACGTATTCGGCGGGCAAGATTGTGAAATAGAATGGGACGAGTTAATCTCCACGGCTAGTGGAGTATTGAAAGATTACAAAGTCATGGTGCGTAAAGGAGACGACGATACGTTACTTAGGACCGCGTATCCCACCCGCGCCTACTACAAATATGATTATAGAATGAATCAAGACGACAACGGCGGTACGGCGATTCGAAATCCAAAGTTTCAAGTTTGGGGGAGAGACGTTTACGATGGATTAAGTCAAAACCCAGCTACGCACGTAATGACTAACCCCGCGCCGGACATGTCAGGATCGACGCCTACGATCGACGAGATTTTTCAGGGATTGAAGATAGATTGGACTAACGTTACTCCGTCCGATAATGATCTTTGGAAGTATAAAGTATATTGTGACGAAAATAATCCACCTACCACGGAAATAGCGATGGTAGGTACGGATACTACGGTATGGGTGGAGCCGGGATTGTCAAGTAGTGGTACTTACTCGGTGCAGATCGAACCGTACGATAAATTTGGGGTTGGGACCAAATCAAACGTATCCACGGGTAACGAACCATTAACGTTAAATATAGTAGACATACCCGAAGAACTACGTGGTAGTATAGTAATGTCCGATAGTGACAATAATACCACTACGACTCTAGCCAAATTATACGATCGCAACAAGACTAGCGACGGGGTTAGTTACACCATATCCGGTACGGATACTTGGATCGAATATAACTTCGGCATTACTAATTTTATCGATCGCATATCCGTATGGACGTCCGCTAGCGGAAACGCCTACGTGGCGTATCAAAAAGAAGAAGAAGGATGGAATTATCTCAAGGCGGACGCGGACCACGCCACGTCAAGTGGAAACGAACTGATCGACGCGAGTAGTCAATCAGACGCAAGGACCAACTATTGGGCGCTGGAGGCGGGAAAAAACGTCGCAATATTTCCACAGCGAATAATCGCCGACGAGTGTAGATTATATTTGACCACTAGTGGTAACGCGGCTACGATTTACGAACTAGTATTTATGAGAGAAGTGATCGCAGAACAAGTAACGGCTGATAATCTATCGTCGATCTCCGCCAATATAGGTACGATTACGGCTGGTATAATACAGAGTAACGAATTATCTACCACGGAGGGATTCTTACTCGATCTTGATACCAACGACATGAAAATCGGCGGAACTATCGATCCTAAATTTTACTGGGACAACTCGGAGGATACGTTATACATTGACGGCACCGTCAACGCGGGTCGAAGAATAATCGTGGAAGAAGGCGGCGATATAGTCGTAGGTAATCACAACATAGTGCTAGAGTCGTCTAACGATAGTCTATACGTTGCGCCAGACGGTGGTAAAGATAGTAATGATTATATCGAGTTACGTGATGGGGAATTATACACTTATTATTATAACACCACTACCTCGGCGCATGACTTATACAAATCATTGATACGTATCGAGAGTGGGACCGCAAGTAATGAAACTAGAGTGACCATACCTGGGATTTTCCAGGAACAACCTAATATATTCGTAACTCCACACGAGATTCAGACTTACAACAAAGATTATTCGGCGCAGTCACAAACCATATCTATCGACGCGTATGACATAGACCAGACGGTTAGTGGATCAACCACGTGGCAATTTACTCCCCGCGCGAGATTACAACTATCCGATGGATCATACGGCGCAGTAATATACGACACCAAGACTCGTAACGTGTCTACGTACAATTCTTACGCCGATCTAACCGGCGTAACGGTCAATCCAGTAGCCAATACTAGATCGATTACCGTAACCATGCAGTGTCAAGCGTATTCCGCCCCAGTCGGCTCGTATGATGATGACCCAGGGGAAGAAGTTGACCTAAAATGGTATAGACAATATCACGCGGCTCATTACTACGCGCGATTATACTATAAAGTCAACGGATCGTGGCTCAATAAATACCAATACGTAGCAGGCAATTACAATAATTATTCCAAAATCACTACCGTCGTACTTGATACAGGCACGCAAGCCTTTGACATTACGGACTTTTATTGTTATTTGGATATTTACGGTCAGACTTCGGGATATTATTACGTCGATGGGTACGAATCTCACCCAGGGTCGATCACCTACGAAAAACTAGTATCGGTATCCTATACGTCCGACCAGACGTCCGCCGCCGTGGTTGCGTCTGGTACTCTTAGTTGGATTGCAATAGGTAGATAATGATACTGATAATGTGGTCGGGAGGACTTGATAGTACCGCGGCTTTATATCATTACCTCACGCGATCGACCGAAGAAATAATGACTCACCATATATTTTTATACGATCGCAAAGAACCAAGATTATATCAAGAAAGTATAGCCGTCGATCGAATAAGAGATTACTTGAAAAAGAATTATCGATCTTTTAAGTATACCACTTCTCAATATTTTAACCCATTGGGAGGCAAAGACATAGTACTAGCGTTATTTACCGCCGGTCAAATAATTAATAATATCAAAGAAATAAACAAAGTAGTCACTGGTCGGTGCAAAGAAGACGATTTGAATAGACCAGGTACGGACCATGACAAAATATTTTATGCGTCGATCAACGAATTATCTAATCACGTTATTATTGAAAGACCCATGCGATCGATGACTAAAAACGAAATAAAGAAAATCATGCCCAAGGAGCTAGTCGATCTAACTTGGTCATGCCGCAGCCCTAAATTCGTAAAAGGCAAACCCATACCTTGTGGGCAATGCCACGCGTGCAAAGAGCGAGGAGATAAATAATGTCAATAGCAGCTACTTACGTTTCGGACAATAGTTTTACCGTCGTAGGGGACCAGACGACCGTATTAATGGCGGGCAGGAGAATCAGAGCCCACCACCCTGGAATGTATAAATATGGGACCATTAGCGGGTCGTCATACGCAGACCCTAATACTACCATTACGTTATACGAAAATAATCTACTGGCGACCCTCTCAGGGGTCGATTATGGTATTATAGGCAACGGATCGACCCAGTCATTGCCGATTCATACGCATAATGGATATGACGACGGAACGGGTGGTTCGATCGACCATGGAATACTACTGGGATTATCTGACGACGATCATCCACAGTATCATAATGATACTAGAGGAGACGCAAGGTATTATACTCAAACGCAAGTAGATACGATTAGTGGATCTTTATCCACCGAGATCGATAATGACGTTATTACTCATTCCGCTAGCGGAGACCATGATGGTAGATACTACACCGAGGCCGAAGTAGATACTATATCAGGCGCTTTATCCACCGAAATTGATAGTGACGTAACTACGCACGCAAGTAACGCAAGCGCGCACCACGCCAAATATACCGATGAAGAGGCGCAGGACGCGGTAGGTAATATTATAGCCGGAGCGGGTACGGTATCCGTGACCTATGACGATGATGTCCCGTCCATTACGGTTAGTGGATCTGGCGTAGGCGACCACGGATCATTAACTGGGTTGACCGACGACGATCATACGCAATATTTATTACGAACGGATTTTACTACGTATTCTGGTGACATTATTGCACAAATGCCTACTGATTATTATACTACCGGACAAGTAGATACGATTAGCGGAGCGCTAAGTTCTGAGATCGATAATGACATTACTACGCACGCCGCAAGTGGGGATCATGACGGTAGGTATTATACCGAGGCTGAAATAACAACAATCTCCGGAGATATAGTTTCTCAAATCCCTACC
>Ga0180432_10003950_pt1 | contig 20755 bp, 11 predicted proteins | sample SS_ome_10_FD_132414 | JGI IMG/M metagenome (GOLD analysis project Ga0180432, IMG submission 132414) | Hypersaline lake sediment archaeal communities from the Salton Sea, California, USA - SS_1_MS_2 metaG | ecosystem: Environmental > Aquatic > Non-marine Saline and Alkaline > Hypersaline >...
ATCTTGGATTGTGGGGTTTCTGGTTTTCAGGGCTTTCAATGGGAGCTGGGCCTGCGACTGGACGAAATTGTGGCCAAGCGAACCGTTACGGGGGAGAAGCTGATTATCTTTGCCGGCCCCTCGGTGACCACCACTATGTATCGGTCTGGGGAAGATATAAAGGCCGAGCTACGCTATATTGTAGATACGGCATTCAGTGCGTCAGGTCTTTTTATATTGCCGAATAGCGATCTTATGCCTAATATCCCATTAGAAAATATCGCCGAAGCATACCGTTATGCGGCGGACTACAGTAAATCACATAAGAAATCATAGCGAAGGTTACGGTCTGGGAGAACCACGATTATGCAACGTGATGCATCTGAAGCAACGACGGAGAATTGTAACGAAGTGCTAAGGACGGCGCGAAAAGACGCCTGTGACAGGTCTGTTGTCCCCGAAAAGATTAGTCTAGCTGTCTTGGGGCTTGGCTTTGGTGATCGTCTGATTGACTCCAATATTGTGCGTGGGCCGGGCAAAGACTATTTTGAACTCACAGCCGTGTGTGACAAAGATCGTGCCAGAGCTGATGCTGTTGCAGCCAAGCATGGCGTCAAAGTCTATTATGATGTCGATTCTTTGCTGGAGGACAGCGATGTAAAGGCCATCTGTGTGCTGGTCAGTCCGGTGGGGCGAGCGGCCTTGATTCATAGAATCATAAAAGCGGGGAAGGACGTCCTCACCACCAAACCCTTTGAAGCAGACCCCGATGCCGCCATTGACGTCTTGGCAGAAGCAAGGCGATTGGGACGCGTTGTGCATGCAAACTCACCAGGCCCCTTACTGACGGAGGACTTGGCGTGTGTTAAGCAATGGCATCAAGAGCATAATCTGGGACAAGCGATATGTGCTCAGTGGCACACATGGTGTTCCTACCGTGAAGAGCCGGATGGGAGTTGGCTTGACAGCAGGGAGCAGTGTCCTTTGGGGTCTATGGCCCGCTTGGGTATTTATGGTATCAATGATCTGCTATGCTTTTTTCCTGAACCTGAGTGGCTGCAGGTAATGGGCTCGAGAATCTTCACCAAGAGGCCAACGCCTGACACGGCGCAAGTCTCAATACAGTTCCGAAACGGCGCCATGGCTACCATCATGACCTCTTTCTGTATACAGGACGGCGCGCCATATTCTGATTCTGTGATTATTGGGTTTGAAAACGGGGTGGTGTACCGAAACGTCGGGCCTGAAGATTCTTTTCCCCGAAGATCTGTCCGGTTAGAACTGCAAACATGTGGCGGTCCGGGGCATGAGATTATTACAGACAAACAACATGTAGAAATTTACAGCTGCGCCGGCCAATATCAATGGGATGTGTTCTATCGGGCTATACAGGGGGAGACTTTCGATGAAGTTGCTTATGCGGATCGCATCGTAACAAGCTTGCGCGTTATTAACGCGATCCAACGGGCCGATTCGAGCGGCCAGCGTGAACAGGTTCAGATATGAGTGAACGCACACTTACTGTCGGGCTTTACGGCATCAACGGCCATCAGATTCACGATGTGCTCCTGGCGCATCCACAGGCGTCGCTTGGCGCCACGGCCGGAATGCCCGAGCAGAAGCTGCCCAAATCGCTCATAGAAGCCCGTGATGTTTGCCATTACGAAACGCTTGACGAACTTCTGGCCAACGAACAAATCGAACTGGTGTCTCTGTGTTCGCCAAGGCGTCGTGACCAGGCAGAGGAGGCCATTCGGTGTCTGGAAGCGGGTAAGCACGTTTACGCTGAAAAGCCTTGCGCCATGACTGAAAGAGAGCTCGATGAGATTGTTGGTACGGCACGCGCCGTGAACAGGCAATTTCACGAAATGGCGGGGACTGCCTTTGAGCAGCCGTATCTAGAGATGCGGCGGTTGGTCAAGGCCGGAACGATTGGAACCGTTGTGCAGGTGTTGGTGCAGAAATCCTATCCTTATGCCGACTGGCGTCCCGAGAGCGAGGATGTCGACGGTGGCTTGCTTATGCAAGTTGGCGTCCATGCCCTGCGGCTAGTGGAACATGTAGCGGCTGTTTCAGTCAACAATGTTGAAGCAAGAGAGACTAAACTGGGCAATCCGCGTAAGGATAATCTGCGTATGGCTGTTTCTATGGTCATGGAACTTGAAAACGGTGGTTTGGCCAGTGCTGTCGCCAACTACCTCAATCCACCTGCGTTTGGCAGTTGGGGCAACGAAACGCTAAGGATATTTGGCACCAAGGGGTTTGTCGAGGCTGTCGATGGTGGCCGACGAACCCGCCTTGTGTTGAAGGAGAAAGACTGTGGTCCTCTGGCCATGAACGAACCTTCCCAGGATTACTTCATACGATTTCTTTCCTCTCTGCTTGGGGATAGCGAAATGCCTTTAGACTTGGAGGAGGAGCTACATCCGACGCGCATGGTCATTCGGGCAAAGGCTAAGATAGCGAGTCATTGACAGATATGATGGCGTGGGGTAATAGAGGGGGGTAGAGTAGGTGTGTCGAAACTCTCAGCTGAAAAGAAAAGGCCACGGAAGTGGCTTTGCTTGAGTATCAAAGGAGGCGTCAGTGAACTCTCGGCAACGTGTTCAGGCTGTTTTCTCGTACGAAATACCAGACCGCACTCCCTTAGGTTTCTTTGCTATTGATTCTGATACGGCGGCCAAGGTGTTGGGACGCGATACGTACTGGCGGGCCAAGGCAAAGTGCCAAATAGCGTTCTGGGAAGGGAGACGTGATGAGGTTGTGCAAAGTTGGGTCGCCGACGCCATAGAACTCTACACAAAAGTAGATATTGTGGATATAGTGAATGTTGGGTGCATGGTGGCCGGCATAGCGCCGCCGCGTGATTATGAGCCTGATCCTCCAAAGAAGATTGAAAATGGTGTCTGGAAAGACCGCGAGGGGCGTGTGTTCAAGTACTCCCCTGTCACCAAGGATATTACCTTGGTGGAAGACCCTGGTCGTTGGACACGCGAGTTTTCCTTCGATACGGAAGGGTGGGACGGCACAATAAATCCGCCAGACGAATCGGTGTTTGAAGCAGTTGATGCCATTACTGCGCATTTCAAAAATGACCGTTTTGTTCTGGGACCATCGGGGGAGGAGATGGCCTGGCTCATGCTGGGAGGTTGGGAGCGAGGGCTAATGGAGGTAGCTCTTCGGCCTGAAGAGGTCAAGAAAATCTACATGTCACATGTTGAACGAGCAGAAGCACTTGACCCCTATTTCTTGAGGGCGGGCCAACATGGAGTCTTGTGGGGGCAAGACTTGGCACACACCCACGCTCCGATGATGAGCCCGAAAGCATACAGGGAGTTGTTCTTTGAAGGCTTTCGACGTCGGGTCCAACGAATGAAGCAAGAGGGGCAGGTCGTTATTAAGCATGCGTGTGGCAACAATTGGCCTCTGCTGGACATGTTTGCGGAAGCGGGCATTGATTGTTATCAGTCCGTTCAGGGCAGTGCGGGAATGGACATCATTGAGGTGCATAAGAAGTACTCGGACAAATTTGCACTGTGGGGCGGGGTGCTCTTAGAGAATCTCGTCAGCGGCTCCGTTGAAGATGTCCGGAAAGACGTCGATCGGGTCATGGGGACAATTGCACCACAGCACCGATTCATACTGGGCACGAGTCATTCGGTAGCGGTAGGCACCAAGTATGATAATTTTATGGCATTGTTAGACCAATTCAATCGGTGGATATGAGGGGTGACGCGTCACGGCCCGGTATATGCGCCTAATTGAAAATGATATAGATGGCAATCATAAGCACTGCCAGGACGCTCCATAGCACCCATACCTTCTTCGTCGAATGCTTCGCTTGACGGTACGTCTCTGCCAAGGTCGGCATCTCCTGCTCGCCGGGCGACTTCTTGGTGACAAGTGACAACACAATCATGGCCACCATCAAGACCACCCAGATGTAGAAGCTGAATAGCATGTAGTGAGGCATGGGGATGGATTCCGGCCACCAGAAGAGGTAAACGGCGCCGACGACCATGCTAAGGCTGCCCCCGCCGACCAGGGTGATCAGAGCGGCCTTGCCTGTCGCGCCCCTCCAGAGTACGCCCAAGAGAAACACCGTTGACATCATGGGGGCGATGAAGCCGATCAAGGAGCCCAGCAAGCTGAAGAGGTCCATCTTAACGGTGCTTAACACGATCGAGAGTATGACTGAGATAACAGCGCCGACGAGGGTGACGATGCGGCCAACCAATTTGACCTCCCGCTGCTGTGCAGAAGGACGAAACTGGTTCTTGTAAATATCCAGAGTGAACACCGTGCTCAGTGAATTCAGTCCGGAGTCGACCGTACTGATCAGAGCGGCGATCAAAGCGGCCACCATCAGGCCAATGGCTCCGTGCGGCAAACACGTGGTTACCATCTTCATGTAAGCCCAATCCGGATCTTTCAAGTTAGGATAGAGCACAAAACAGGCGATACCAGGAATAAAAAAGATCAGCGGATCCAGTATTTTCAGAAAGCCGGTAAAGGCCGCCCCAAGCTGGCCCTGTTCAGTGTTTCTTCCGCCAAGAACCCGCTGGACTATGGTCTGGTCGGCACACCAGAACCAGATGGCTGACACCATGTAGCCTAACACCACCGCGTGCCAAGGCCAATCGGGGTCGTCGGCAGGCTTAAAGAGGTGCCAGTAGTCCGCCGGTACGGCATGGATCAGTTCGGAAAGGCCACCCACTTTGTAGATGGAGACAATGGTCAGGGTGGCCGATCCCACGATCATGAGGATGACCTGGAAAGAGTCCGTCGCGACGACCGCCGCCAGACCCCCGGCGACGGTGAAACTGGTTGCGACAGCGGCCAGAACAACAATAGAGAGCCAAACGGGCCAGCCCATAATCTGACTTAGCAGCTTGCCGCCGGCCAGTTGTATGCCGCCCAGCCAAAGAATCAGGACGGAAAATATGGTATACCAGGACAGGAATTTGCGGCAGGGCTCGCCGAATCGGATAGCCAGAAATTCCGGCATAGTAAAGATCCCTGTGCGCATGTAATGCGGTATGAACACCATTGCCAGCAGGATTAAGAACAGCCACGCTAGCCAGGAAGTGTTGCCCATGACGATGCCCGAGCTGTAGGCCACGCCACAGGTCGCGATCATTAAGGAGGGGTTGATGTTGGTGCCCCAGATGGACAGGCCGATGTTGGTCCAGCCCAGGGTGCGACCCGCCAGGAACAGGTCTTCCGAGTGTTTTCTTCGAAAGCTGACCCAAAAACCCAAGGCTACCACAGACGCCAAATACACTAAAATTACGGCGTAGTCCCAGTGGTTCAGATTTTCATGAATGGGCATATGCTTCCTTTAATATATGAAAAGGTGAGACTAAGAGGGGACGTTATAGCGTTCCAGAAGGCGCAAAACCTCCTCTTCCTGATGCTTGAAACCCTCGACCACAAAGACAATGCCTTCTGCCGTCCCCAATTGGTCTGTCAGGATGTCCAACGCGTCGAGGCTTCCGTCACATTGGCTGCTGAATATCTGAATGAGCTTGCCCGCCTCACGGATGCGGCGATACACCTCGGGCCAATGCCTGATATCGGGCTGACCCGCCCCGGGAACCCATTGGATACCTTTGAGTGAATCGATTTCGAGCAGCGCATCCAGATGCCTTATCTGTCCCGGACCATCCATGTGATAAAAGGCGTTATCCAGGCGATCAGCCGTGGCAATCAGTTCCGGCTGTACGAATTCGCGAAACATGGCAGGGCTGATCATGTAGGCGAAGTCACACTGGAGCATATAAAACGGCGTTTCAGAATACATGCTGTCCCACGCCGCATACCCTGGATTGGTAGCAGCCGTCAGCGAAGCAAAGCTGTCAAAATAGTGCCACCAAGCCTTTTGCAGTTGGCAAATATGCTGTTTGATGAGTTCGGGCTGGTCATACAAGTCAAGAAGGAGCTCCTCGCCCGGCCGGAATACAGAAAGAATATCCAATATGCCGCTAAGGTCTGTTATGCCTATCAGAACATCGCCCTGCCAACGACCTTGTGCCGCCTGGACAATATCCCTTATCCGAGAGAAGACAGGGTTTTCACTATCAACACGCCACTCCAATTCCGCAAGGTTCGCAGGCCGGTCCGTCTGAAACCAGACGGTATCCGGGCGGTTAACGAGTTGCGCTCCGAGAAACGCAGCCACAACACAGGCGCCGAAATTCGGGCGAACCGTGGGAAAGGCGTCACCCAGGAATCGTGTGCGCGAAAGATTGTAATCCCAACGATCCACAACGGCCTCCGGCGAAGCCTCGGTGTAGTGAGACGTATATTCACAATCGGGAAGCTCGGACGCGGGCCGGCCGGCATCGTAACCCTGCAATCGCGCAAGGATTAAGGGTCTATCCAATTCGCCCGTCCACCATTGCCTGGCGTGCTTGCGCACCTGATCCCATTGTTGCGACTCAAACTTGATTGGCACGTGACATCTCCAGTAATATAAGTGGCATCAATCCCCTCGGCAGGGTAGGCCTATGGGAAACTCTCGGTGCTCGGGGTACATGTAAGAATGCCCGCGACTCGAGACACTCCTGTTTTCCGTTCTAATGAGACTCCGCTATCCGTTCGATTTCAATGGGGCCCACCAGCCGTCTTGCCTGGACGAGCGCCTCTGCCCGGATTGTGTACTCGGCGGGGTAAAGGACTTTCGCCTGGTCGGACAGATTCTCCATGTCGCAACTGATTTCCAACAGGGCCAGTGCTTTCTGAGCCCGCACCTGCTCATCCGGCGAGTCCGATGCCATAAAGGTTTGCACCTTCTGGCGAATGAGTTCTTGTTGAGGCCCCAGGATGGTACGCAATGTGGCTTTCGGAGACGTGTTCAGTTGCGAGTGATCGACCCCGCCCACGATCATCTCCGCCTGCAGGAGGTTCTCAAAACAATAGCCATAGTTGAACGGGTGGATGATGTGCGGGGCCTCAGGCAGCGTGGGAGGCCACTGTCCGTCCGAGTTATAGGAGTTGGTTAGGCACAGCCAAGCCTGCTCTACCTGTGCTTCAGTCAACTCGGAAAGCTTGTGCTGGAGCTTCTCACGCACCATATCCTGCCAGGGACGAAGCAGTTTGGCCATGGGCGTCGTTGCCCAGGTGGAGGCCCGGCCGCCGTGCCAGGCGGCGTCGTCGTCGCAACAGAACGTACTCTGTAGAGGCGTCAGCGAACTGCAGGCCTTGTCAAACGTGGTGAACTGCCCCATCTTTTTGCACGCCGTCACCAAGGCAATCAGTTTTTCTCTGGAATCGGGTACAGCCTCAAAAACATTGTCGGGGCAATTCTGGTACTTCAGACGGAACCAACCATTGGTCCCGACGTACTCGGCATCATCCGCGTAGATTATCAGGGCCCCCTCCTGCTGCCCACTTGCCTGCTCCGAGTAACGCTCAATCAGCCCGAGATACTGCTCGAGACTGTAACCTTCCATGCCCATGAAATACCGGACGCCAAACTGCGCTACCCGGTCCGTACGCAGGAACACCCGCAGGGCGTCTTCCGGTAGGCCCTGCACCTTGTTGAAGGGAAAGTGGATCGTAGGCTCGTCGCCGCCCAGGTCATACTTGAAGCCAAAGTTGTAGAAGGCCGGCGTGGCACTGAACTCCACCTCATGGATCTCCGGACGCACCGGCCGACCGCTACTGTCGCAAGAGCGGCTATACGCTTCAAAGTCGCCGATGAGATGACGATAACCCGCACCGTGCACCAATTTGGGAATATCCTCTCGCCAGCCGCACTCGGGGTTCCAGAAACTCGCGGGACGCACCCCCAGGTGCTGCTGGTAACTGCGAAGTGAAAATTCCAGCGACCAGCTATCGTCCTCATAAGGAAAGTTCGGCAGCATGGGATGCGCGTAGGGCGAGCCCATGAATTCGCACTGGCCCCGCTCTATCGCCTGGCGAAGCTTATCAAGCACATCGGGGCAACGCAACGCGATCTGGTCAACCGTATAGCCTGACGCCTCAAAAACGTAGGGCGTCTCCGAAAACTCCTGGGCCATGGTGTCGATGAGCATCTCATAAGACTGACGAATCACGAACTCATAATGGTCGGGTGTCAAATAAGCGTAGTTGAGATTCGCGTGAAAGATGCTGATGTATTTCATTGCTTCTCCACAAACCGTGACTCTATTGAAAACGTTACCGTGGGAGGCATGCTACTGAATATTCCTTATTTGTCAAGCATTTTGACAAGGGCGCGGGCCCGCAAGAAGGCGCAAAGCCCCACCCACGCCCGTCACCGCGACCACGTGACTGGGCCACGGCCCCGGAGCCAGTCACGGGGCACATAGACCGTCGCACTGACACACCGCCTTCGTCAGCTCTACCGTGTGGACTGGCCAGTACTATTCTATAGCCATCTTAACCACCGGGTGAATCTTCACCGGTCCAATCAGCCCTGAATCAACCATACGAAACGAATTCCAGGAATACCGGTGAAAATCAGACATATTTGTATAACAATACTTCTGTTCCCTGGGCAGGCGTTGATCGCCGAGCATGCGGTTCGACCAGGTATTGGTTACCTTGACAGTCAGGGTGTTCTGGCCCGGACGCACATGCGGCTTGATATCTATAGCATAAGGCGACTTCCACAGAGTCCCCAGAGACTTGCCGTTAATCGAAACATCGGCCACGCAGCCGACTTGGCCCAGGTCCAGCATCATTTGCTCGCAGCTCTGCAGGTAAGCCGCCGGAATATGAAGGTCTTTATGGTAGGTGGCGCTGCCGCTGAAGTATTTGATGCCATCCTCCGGAGAATCGGTCCAGGACATCAGCCGGTCAAAGGTTGTTTCGGTCGGCGCTGCCCATCCTTTGGGGAAGTTGACCTGCCATGGCCCGGCAATCTCGATAATGTCGGGCACGTCTTTTACTTCAATCCGCTTGGCCTTACCATCAGACATACGCAACTGGTACGTTCCCGGTTTAGCGGCCAGCACGGCGAATTCGCCTTTCTCGCCAGTCAGTGCCACCGTGGAGGGAGCATAGGTCGCCCGTGACTTTGGTTTCATGCCGCTATGGTTCACCAGATTGGCAGCGTGGCGCTGATAGAACTGTCGCCAGCTGGAATGTACCCGTTGGCTGGATACCCCTTTCACCGTGACACCAGGAATTTCGTTGTCGCCGTAGAACTTGACTTCCGAGAGTCCCGCACGATGCTTGTCGGAACCTGAGTGGTTGGACAGGATCGCCAGCTTGACATATCTGATGTCTTTTGCCTGCACGTTGAGACATTGCGAAAAATCTTCGTAGGCGTCGCCGCGAGCGGGCTTAAGGGTAAACTTGCCGATGCTTTGATAGTCAACGTTGTCGGCAGAGGTGAATAGTTCGAGGTCTTTTACGCCTCGATTGTAAAGGCCTTGCCTGGCTTCGTTGTAATTCCATATTCTGATTTCTTCTAGGTCGCAGGGCTTGGCTAAATCGAATATGATCCATTGGCCGTTGGCATTTCCCTCGCTGAGCCACATGGTCCCATCTGCCGTGTTGCTATGATAATACAGAGATTCGGGCACATCGGACTTGGCGGAGCACATAACGGAGGTGACGTGTCTATCCACAGGTTTGTCTCTGAAGACGACAAATACGGAGCCGGCTGGACCTAATCGCAGAGGAATCTTCGTCCCCAACTCACGTTCTTCGTAAATCATGCATGCTTCTTTCCGGCCTGTATCTGGATCCCAGAACTCGGGCGTCTTGCCTTTTACACGAAAGACGCAATCCGTTTCAACCGTCCCGTCGGTCATGTTTCGCACAAAGTACCAGTCCTCATCCGCTGTGCGTCGGTGAATATAGTCCAGCTTGATATAAGGGGCTTGTGTGTCATACGAAAAATCAGGCGTGATGTTTCTGGATTGGAGCACCTCGCGTTCTGTAAGGCCACAGAAAACGGTGCCCTTGCCGTAACGGTGTTGCTTGGTGACACCGCCATCACAATCGCCCCACATATTGTCAGCCAACATCGTTAAGGTCTCATTCTTCTTACGGTAATCCACCAAACCGGGAACGGTCGCCGGTTTGGGCCCAATGATAGTGGCGCCCTTCTTGACCATTTGAGCCAACTTCTGCAGTACCTCGAGGGGCATATGGTCCTGGTTGGGCAGAACGAGAACTCTGTAGGTCATGCCGTCGGGCAGTACGATATTGCCGTCTTTGACGTCCATCCGTTCCAGAATCACCTGGCTATTAACCACGTCATAATCATAACCTTGCCCCAATCCCTCGGGGATTATCTTCTTCGGCACATCGTGATACTGCGGATAGAAGTTGGGCACCTGATCACCATAATAGTAACACACGTCAGCCGCAAACAGGCCGCTGCTGAGCATATAGCTGCACCGTGCAATATAATTATGAAACGGGCGAGAGCTGGGCCACCAGGCGGTATTCAGATCAATGTCAGAGCCCCAGTGGTAGCTCCAGCCGGGGCCTTTGCCTACAACCGGGGAATGGTCAAAGGTGTGATAGGTGACACGGTTGAGCCCTTCACAAAACGCCCGGTCGACAACCTTCTTGTAATCAAAGGGGCCATTGACCCAACGCAAGCCGCTGGTGAAAGACTCAGCATCGATAATGCGCCTGCCATATGCGTGAGCAGCGCTGGAGATTTCTTTGATCAGAAACATGTTTCGGTGTTCGATCCAAAACTCGCCCATGGGAAGATGTACCGCACCCAGAGCTTTGAGCGAATCAATGTCCAGCTTCCAAATCGGCGGCCCAGGACCGCCCGCTTCCGACTGGTGCTTCAGGCCGTATTTCGCCAGCACTTCTGACCCTGTGACGTAGTGCGAGTGAATCAAGAGATTACTACGGAACTGCAGGAAGTCATAGAGGAAACGATCGGAGGTTTCTTTGTCGGTCATCTTCCAGCCGTACATACACGGAATATACGGAACCAGGTCATAACCAAAGGCCTGCTCAAAGCCTTGTGTCATATTGTCCGCCCACAGGTCGGAACGGTCCATTTCCATGCTGTCGGTGTGCAGGTATTTCAAGGCTTTGTCATCAAAACTATCGCCGCCCAGTGAGGCAAGCAACTTGTCAATAAAGTACTGAAAATGATACTCAGTCGCCTTGCTGTCTAGAAAATCGATCATCAGGCCAGCCGAGTTGGGGCTGGGCACAATCAGTGCCTTGCCCGTATTGGTGCACACAAGACGCATGATGACCCACTTGCCGGCAGGAACGTCCCACGTGAGATTGCCCTGCTTGTCCATCTTGTCGCTCAGATCGACCACCGCCGAAGGCTTGGCAATAATCTTGTCTTTTGAGTAGGGCAAGGCGATAGTCGCGACGTCTTTGTAATACAGCGGCAAGCCATCACTGCCCTTAGGGGCCTTGTTCTCGGGAAACGGCAAGTTCTTCTTCAGACGGGCAGGCCCTTCCGCAATAACTTCTGTCACGTGCAAGGCTTTGCCCGCATTTTCCGGCGTGACCCATTTGCCACCGGCATTCCAACCGCTCGAGACAAACATGCCCAAAATCAAGTCTCGCTTGCCAGCCTCATTCACCGCGTGGGTAATGGCCTTGACGGATTCGGGCCCCATGAATTCCGGCCCCGCAGGGACGGCTTCGTTGTCGATCTCGGTAAAGCACCACCCGGCGTGAACGTCCCAGATATCCGCTCCCCCCATGCCTTTGTCTTTCATCTCGTCGAGTTCACGCGTGATGTGGTCCAGCGAGACATTCCCATTGAGCCAGCACCACATCGCCCGAGGCCGCACCAGCGAAGGCGGATCTTGGAAATCATGCTCTGATAAACCCTCACTTGCCGCGGTACAGATAGGTTGCAAAACAACGCTGACCATTAACAACAAGAACAGGCATACACATTTCGTCTTTTCCACGGAAACATCTCCTTTACAAAATTGATATACTATTTCTTTACAAGTCCTGGGCTGACAAGTGCGCGAAACCGCACCTTACCTGATACGTTCTTACCCGCTGCAACATCTTGTTCGGTAAACACGGCCATGCAGATTGATTCGTCTACGTACCGACAGTCGTAGGTGATGTAGATGGTGCCGTCCTTGGCCTGGACTCCGTCCGGGTAGGAGACCTTTCTTTCGTCGAGCAGCAGGCCGCCCGACCAGGTCTTGCCATCGTCGTCCGACAGGTAGGCGGTCATCATTCTGCGGGTGTCCACGCCGTCGGCATGCTTCACTAAAAGGAGCTTTCCGGAAGCGAGCCGGCTGACGAAGAACCGGGCCTCGACGTGTGGAATGTTGCCCTGGCGAACCTCGCTCCACGAACGGCCGCGGTCCGTGGAGACGCTTTCGCCGATGCCGTTGCTTATAATGCGGACCAGCATCCATAGCGATCCATCCCGCCGCTCCACGATCATGTGTTCGTCGGCAGTACGCAATGGCTTAGGCAGGTTGGCAGCCCCACGCACGCGCCACGTCTTGCCTTCATCCGTAGAGGCAACCATTCGCGCACTATGGTCTGTCCGCCAACATGACGCGGGCAGGACCCACTCGCCCGATGACAGCACAGTTGGTTTGCACATCATAATTCCATCGGTGAGGCGGCGAGGCTTCGACCAGGCGGAATCGGCCTTGTCCGGATCATCGTTGGTTATGGCCCAAACGCCGGCGACTGTCGCGTTATGGCCGACAGTCTGAGCCCAGAAAGACCAGAGCCTACCCGTCGGGTCCACCCAAAGTTCGGGGTCAAACGCACGTACCGGACCTTTGCCGTCGGGGTCGATGATGACAGTTTCTGTCCAAGTCTTGCCGCCATCGGCACTGGTGGAAACCACAACATAGTTGTTCCGGTTTTCTCCCGGAGTTGTCCCGGCATACCATGTAGCCCAGAGCCGTCCCTTAGGGCTGATGGCCAGACTCGGGATACCCTGGAACCGTCGCGAGGCGTGCAGGTGACAACGGCCCGGGTCGGTAATTATCTGGGGCGGTCTCATAAAAGCGGGAGCGTCCCCTTTCAGCGCGACCGCAGCACCACCCTTCGACGCACCTGTCTCAGCACAGACCACACTGGCTAGACCAAGTACGACCACCCAACATAGAACAAACGCTAATCTAATTGTCCTGCAATCCACAGTAATGCTCCTTTAGTGGAATGACTATGTTCGTGCAGAAAAAACCTCAAATCCAAGCCTGAGCTTCTCGTTTCACAATTCGACCAGCGACACCTTCTGCAATCTCTACGCCGCCTTATCCAGGCGAAGGAGGAGCATTTTCCGCTCTGGCAGTAGCTCCCAGCATCACTTGGCCTCAGCCTTCTTCTTCTCGATGGTGAACTTGCCCAAGGCGTAGGAATGCACAGCGAAGTCCACATCAATTAAAAGCTCAACGGGCTTGCCGGGCTCTAATTGATTCAGGTCAAGCGTGTACGCCCCGGTGCGGCTCCCACGAACGCTGCTGGAATGTTCATCGACGGCAATCTCCTTTTCGCCTTGCACGGCCGCCACCCGCAAGATGTTGAAGGGGGCATGGCCTCTGGTGTATTTGAATGTGACGGTGTAGGTGCCCGGCGTTTGGATGTCTTTGGAGGCATCATACGACCAGCGTATGGGACTCCACGGCAACTCATCCTGCTCCCACTTCTTGGAAACAAGCGTCAAGACAGCCGGCTCCATCACTTCGGCACGGTACTTTTCAAAGATACCTCGAGCCACGTCACACGGATTGCCCTGAGGCGTCGTCAGGAAATCTTCGCCCGATTTGTCATACCACTGCGTTTCAAAGTCAATCCGCCACTCTGTGAATGGCTTGTAGTCAAACTCCTTACCTTCGACAAGAGAATGCTCCACACGTTTGATGAACTCCTTCCACCGCGGCAGGCAGTAAGACGAAAAAAGCCCGTGCCATTGGCGCGAGGCATAGTCAGTCAGCGTGCAGCCGGGCTCATGCCACGTCGTAAGGATCTGACGGCTGTTGCGCTCGAAGTAAGCCTTTTCCTCAGGTGTGCGGCCCCAACTGCGGGCATCGGCAATCCATGTGCCCAAGAGAAACTCCCGCCGTGTGCCCAGTAGGGTCTCAATGTCAACCCCTAGTTCCAACAATCGCTGGGCCGCCTTACGGAAGGCCGGAAGGTCTTTAGTATCGTAAGCAACGGCCATGCGATGCTGGAGCACTTGTTCGTAATTGCCCAACGCCTGCCTCGTTAGATTGACCAGGTCAAACTGGTATCCATCGCTCTTCCGGCATGAGGCATCGGCCTGCATCAACTGGTTAAGGGCTTCGAGCAGGTCGGTTTGGCCATAGCGAACTTTGGGCCCAGGCCATAGCCCGATCTTGAGTGCTTCGTAATGGCTTCCCCTCAAGTGTGGTATACACTGCAACAAGGAACCGTGCCCCCAGATACCACTTGTCCTATCCAGGAATACTTTGTTCAAGAGAGTTGTCCATGCCTTGATGGCGAATGGGTCTTCACTGCCACAACGCGAAACCGCATACTGGGTTATCCACTGTTCAAGATCAAGAGGCGTATCCTGAAGCCAGGGACGTTCCAGGACGAACTCGTAAGCGACGGGGTTAACATTGAGGCCCTCCAAGGTGGAGCCAATCCCCAGGCAGCCTTTTTCGTCCAGGGCTACGCCCATACGGGCATTGGTCTTTTTCAGAGGGGCCACGATATGCGTGGCGCCCCCGAAGTTGGCTAGATAGCACCAGATAAACGGCGCGCCGGCAAATCCCTTGGGGTTCCTCCTGTAGAGTTCGTTTTCTTCGCAGTTGTAATCAAGGATGACCATACGCCCTTTGGGCACCGCGTTAACCAAGGCCGCTATGTTCTCCGGTCTTCGCCAGTTTCCAAATGAAAACGTCCAGGACATTTGGTACCAGACCGCCTCCGGATCGGCCTCTGCCATGCCATCGTAAATGCCTTTCGCCACGCCGCCCAAGTAAGCAGGCTCCCAGCTGGGCGGATCCATCTCGTTGAAGGGATCAGCTGCATAGAGGTGGTCGGTCCCATACAGCTTGGCCTGCTCTTTGATAAAACGAACCTGAATGTCCCTGAAAAGCGGGTCCGCGGGGTCAATGAAGAAGGTCTCGAAGTGTCCTGACCAACTGACCTTGCTCAGCTTGACCTCCGGCTTGACCGTCTTGAGCACTTCGGGCACATGACCGGCAAACCCGGAAAGAATCGGCTTCATCCCCAACCCCCGAGCCCGGCAGAGAATCTTCTTCTGCAGCTTCATTTGCCCGTCAATATAGGACATGGGCAACGGCCCACCCCACGCGTCGAGATTGCCCATGCGGTGCCATGGCAGATGCGCCGGACCGGAGAAGTACGCTTGAATGTCTTGCTGCTTCAATCCGTAGGACTGCCAGACCCGCAGCCAAGCCGCTTCAAGCCCCGCCTGCGCCAACGGACGGTTAATGCCGTTCATCGCCATCCAGTCGATAAAACGCTCCCAACGTTCCCAACGCCACCAGGGCATGGTATACCCGTAGGTGCAATAGTTCATAAAGAACCGTTCCCGCGCGGCACACGTGCGACGCACTTTGGCCGTCGGCAAAGGCAGCTTGCCCGCAATAGACAGCGGGCCGTCAGCCAGCCAATCGTAGCGAACCTTGGCCAAGGAGGCGAGATACTGATTGAACGCCATAGCCAGACTGACGCCATTATTGCCACGAAGCACGACACGCCCATCCTGCGTGTCAAACTCAAAGACGTCCTTGCCGTCGGCAGACGCAATAGTCTCGCACCTGAATTGACTGGCATGGGCAGGCAAAACGCGTGCGATCAAAGCCTGTGCCTCAGTAACGCAGCAAGCCGGCTTCTCCGCTGCTGTCAATGCCACCGGCCCCATTAACAAAGCCATCAAAATCATTCGTACAGACATGTATCATCCTCTTTTAATCTCAATTGGCATGTCGCCAGTTTGAAACACTCCATGTGCCTCGTAAATAACTGGCGCCTTTCGTAACAAGTAAAAGGTGTAGGTCCACTGTATACGTCATTATCTAAAATGTGCTCTACGGCCTCTGTCGCTCTCTCGCGGTTGTATTCTTCTATGTTATGGACAATCCACCACGTAGTCTGTGGCAAACGGCGACGCGGGAAGCCCCTCCCGGTTCATCAGGTTTGGCTGGGCCAGTTCATGCCAACCGAAACGTACAGCTACAGGCTTGGAGACCTCCGTGCTGGAGACAACCACGTTGTCGCCTTCAATGCACGCTTTCGCATCCACGAACTTCATGTCCTCCCCGGCAATCGTGAACCAACTAAGGGGCTTGCCCTCACGAGATTGCAGGCCGCTGCCCACGTGCTCGAACGTCACGCGAACGCGTTGGCCTTCGACGGACATGGACTTGAAAATGGGGCCGGCGCAGACCAGGTTCTTCTGCCCGTAGGTTCGGGCCAAGGCCCAGAGCGCCAGACGTTTGCCGACATCCAGTTTGTTTTCCGGGTGAATGTGGTCCAGATCAGCAATGTCGGTGATGACGGCCATGCCCGTATTGGGTATGGACAGGGCGGCAGCCTGTTCCGCCCACACCCTGGGAAGTTCAAAAGGTGTTCGTACGCGATTATATTTCATGTAATTGAAGGGGGCAATTTGCACGTAGTAGAAGGGAAACGCCCCCTGCCCCCAGGTCTTTCGCCAGCCTTCGACAAAGGTCTTCATGCGACCGCAATAGCCCTTGCTGATATGGTTGGCGCAGTCGGCTTGGCCTTGGTACCAGAGCACGCCACGAATGGCCAAGGGCACCAGCGGCTGGATTCTCTGACGGTAAAGGTTCCCGTCCGGCGCCATCCACTGATGAATCAGCGTACCGCCGTCCGTGACATTGATCAGCCCGATGGGCACCTTGATGGACTTACGTATCTCCCGCGCGAAAAAGTACATCACAGCCGAGAACCCCCCCGCGCCGTTCTTGCCGAACCCGGTCCCACGCCCCCGTGAGACATTTTCAGGAGTACAAGGGCACCAATTGCGGAACAGACCATGGTAGAGTCGTATGTCAGGAAAGTTGGCCGCCGCGGCTTCCTGCGCACCATTGGCGCTCTCCACCAGCCCCATCTCAATATTCGATTGGCCCGACCCTAGCCACACCTCACCGATCAAGATGTCGGTCAACTCAATCGTGTTCTTGCCGGCAATAACCAGCCGATGCGCCTTGCCGTCGGCCTTGACGGCCGGAAGGACCACCTTCCAGTTGCCCTGTTCATCGGCCTGGCACGTAATGGGTGAGCCATCATCCATGGAGACAGCAACGTGTTCATTTGGATCAGCCGAACCCCAGATAGGAAGAGGCTTCTCCTGCTGCAACACCATGTGGCTGTTAATCACTTTGGGCAGGCTGACGTCAGCACAAACTTGAGCACACAAAAACACCTGACATAAGGCAAGCCCCAATGCAATTCTCACGCGATACATAAAACATCCTCTCGCAATAGTGCACGGAGTCTTGTACCATGCTCCTCATTAGTATTTCGCCAGGCCATCACACGGTGCTCCCAGGCCAAAGCATTTTCCGCTTCTTCAGCGGCAAACCATACTGAGGCTGAAGAAGCCGAAACAAACAACCATACCGCAACCCGGTCTTTTTGTGCAGCATAATAATGGGCGCAGCAAAAGTCGCGGGCGTCCATGGTTTCGCTTGCCTGGCTCCTCCGCTCGCCATTTGGGCCGTCGTTGCTCTATATCTCAACCACTTCATTGTGGAAAGCCAGGTAGTTCTCCAGCGGCACGTCGTCCCCCACTTCGGTGCTGCTGCCGATTAGTAGTCGGCCTTCGGCGCCCACCTCGTCGATCAAACGTCGCGTTTCGCAGCGTATCTCTTCCGGGCTGCCCACGCGAAGCAGGTGGGTCACATCAACGCCCCCTACGATGGTCAATTCGGGAAAGCGACGCCTTATCTCGTAAGCATCCATGCCGGCAGCCTTTTCGATAGGATTCAGGCCGTCAATGCCGGTTGCGACCAGGTCGTCCAGCAAACACATAATGTTGCCGTCGGAGTGAAAGATCACCTTAAGGCCGCGGGCATGACAGGCTGCGGTGAATTGCTCGACCTCATCCCAAAAGCCCACTTGAGCCAGCATGCCCGGGCTGACCAGGGGGCCGTTCTTGTAAGCAATATCAGAATAGATCATCGCTAAAGGGCTGGCTTGCTCGTGGCCGGCCACTTCAATGTAATTTAGCGTCTCTTGCTGGTATAGCTTTATCCATTGTTCAAGCAGGTCGAAGTGGTCCATCCATAGAAAGCTGACCATTTCGAGGCCTACATAATAGAAGAGAGCGTTCAGGCTGGTGGACGGCGTGCAAAAAACATTAACCGTACCGCCAAGCGTGCTGGCGTACTGTTCTTGTTTTTGCTTCGTTTGCTCTTGTTTCTGTGGGTCGCAGAGCGGCTCTGTCAGATCCAGGCATGCAGTTCTTGCCAGTCCGCTCTGAGCTTGATCAAGGTAGTCTTTCATCCATTGGGCCCAACCCTCGACGTTGTCGTACGCCGGCTTCTCAAGCCAGCACGTCCATCGTTCGTTCACTCGCACGTTGCCCGCGGGATCGGTGAAACGCGTTTGAGTAGCGTGGGGTGCCGCAAGAGTGCGCGTGGCGTCCAGACCGTTTGCCGCGGCAGCCTTGACAACGGCCTCGTCGTCCGTCCCGTCAAGCGACGCACCGCCGAAGTGCTCGATTACAGCGTCATTAACGAATAAATCAAACACTGGGGGCCGTTGGGGAGCTCTTCCTGCTAGCGACTGGTCAATGAGTATGCTTGAGTTACGCATGACAACCTTTCGTGCTCTTAAACCGTGGTCAGTCAATAATGGCAGGATACTATGTAATAGCGGTAAGAGCGTCAAGCCTTTACTGCAGGGGCCACGCGTTATCATGGTCGGGCAGCTTATCCCTTTTGGGTAGTCTCTTCGAGGGAATTTGTGGCTTCTTCGGGGCTCGATTGCCACGGAAAACATTCAAAAACACCGCTGTCTTCTGAGGCTCACCTGCAATCAGCCTGGCGTACAGGGTGCGGCCCGCCGCGTCTTTTTGACGCGGGATGGAAATGCGAAGATGTCATCACTGCTTAGTCGCAAAGGCGTCGCCCAGACGGGTATGGTGCTCACCGGGCCCGAGCATGCCGGGGGATGGCCTGGGGCTCTCGCCGGCAAAAGGCTTTATTATAATGAGCGGAAGGGCGAGCACATCAATCTTTCGCCCGTGTCGGGCAGGGACGCACCTGAGTAATCAATATCTAAGAGAAAAACCTGTGTACAGCCCCTGCCAGAGAGAGTAAAATGGCTAGGAAGTCGGCTGGTGAGGTAGCTTCGCATACATTCCTAATGCTGTAGGGTCATTAATGTTTAACCGCCTGAACAAGAAAGGCGAGACAATGTTACATGGTAAAACTCAGTGTGCAGGCCGTAGAGAAGCCAGGGGTGAATTGAGCCGTGTGGGGATAATGATGGGGCTCTTGGCCTGGGTGGTGTTGGCGGGGCAGGCGTGGGGGCAATACATATTTGATGATATGACGACGCACAATGCAACGGGTACGCTGCATTTTGCCGAGGACGGTGCGAGCAGCGCGATCAACGGGATCAACCGTCCGCCGGCGGTCTGTTTCAACAACAAGACGTATATCACATATCAGGGCGTGAACAACGCGCCGATGATCACGGTGTACGATCACGTGAAGAAGGCCTGGGGGCCTATCGTCAAAGCGGGGACGAGCCCGTTGGGTGATGCTGATACGCACGGGGCGCCTTCGATGTTGATTGACAAGCAAGGCTATATCCATCTTTTCTTCGGTTCGCACGGCGGCTCGCAGATGTATGTCAAATCGCGGCAGCCTGAGGACATTACGGACTGGGAAAAAATGGCGCCTATTGCGGGGAACATGACGTATCCGAACGCGGTGACGCTGGAGAGCGGGGAGCTGGTGATGATCGGTCGCACGGGTCGCGGGCATGTGTCGCCGTGGGGTGAAATGACCTCGAAAGACGGGGGCAAGACATGGAGCAAAGTGAAGGCGGTGGTCGATTATCGTCCGCATGGTATTTACGGGGCCTCGACGGTGGGGGCAAACAATAAGACTATCCATTTCGCCTGGAGTTTCCAGAACAAACGCATAACAGGCCAACACGCATTCGGAGACGTCAGACGCAAAAAGCAAAATTGGTGGACTGGCATTTGGGATGAACGTCACCACGCGTTTTACGCCATGCGGGACGAAAACGGCGTCTGGCGCAATGTGAAAGGGGAAGCGATCAAGACGCCTCTGAACCTGGAGCAATCGTTCGAGAAATGTCTGGTCTATCGAGGCGATTGGCCCGAGCATGGGCAACACCCGTTTGTGGAGGTTGACTCCAGAAATCGTCCCTATGTGACGTTCATCAACGGGCGTTTGCCGGACGACCGCAAGCTGTGGAATGCTGACACGGTGGATTATGACCAGAAGTTTGCCCGCTGGGACGGCACGAAATGGAATGTCGTAACGATTACCCAAACAGATTCGATGTGGGATATGTGTCAGGCTGTCTTCTTTGGCCCGAAGAAGGATCAGATCGACGTTTACCTCGTGGCTGAAGGCTCGCGAATCAACGGCAAGATAACAACCTATGGCCGTTGGGGTGGCGACATTCAACATTGGCGGAGCATGGATGACGGGAGGACCTGGCAGCAGCAGGCCGACGTGATCACGTTCCTGAGAACGGGCCGACTCTTTATTTACCCGACGCGGGTGGTAAACTATCATCCGGATGGAAAGATTGTTTTTGTGAACTTCACCACGGATCAGGGCTATCGAGCAGATGATTTTCGGCACAATGCATATCTGTATGGTGATTCGGG
>Ga0180432_10003951_pt1 | contig 20738 bp, 40 predicted proteins | sample SS_ome_10_FD_132414 | JGI IMG/M metagenome (GOLD analysis project Ga0180432, IMG submission 132414) | Hypersaline lake sediment archaeal communities from the Salton Sea, California, USA - SS_1_MS_2 metaG | ecosystem: Environmental > Aquatic > Non-marine Saline and Alkaline > Hypersaline >...
AAAACCAACAAACACTAATATCAAAGATAAAATCAATTCATTTGTACCCATATCTACTGATACATTAAGACATATTATAACTATTCTTGATCCTTCAGACGAAATCAAAAAACAAAAATAACTAAATATATACTACAACTAGAAAAACACGTAAGTAATCTAAAAGAAAACTTGAAGAATCTAGAGAAAGACTTAATATAAAATAAAACGCCAAATATCACACTGCGCGTGCTCGCCAATCGCACAATTCCTTCCAATTGAGATACTCGAAACATTCAAATCTACTATCGCCTAATCAAAGTAAAAATATATACCAAACTGATCAAACGGTGCTGCGCGCGTGCCGATTCTCGCAACGGCGTTAACAGAGGGTCCGCGGAATTCTCTGAGCACAAAGTTGCCATAGCTCGGGAAAAAAACACGAGCTCGCGAAAATCGAAATTCACAGTTTTAAATTATTTTTTTTAATTTTGTGCGGGCACTCACAGAACTTTTTTGCACGAATTCGAATCGAACTTTCGTAAGCGCAGTCAGACAGAACTCGAATTTGCGTTCGCGAAATTGCAGACATCTACTTCTGACATTTCGCTTGAGCACGTAAGCGCGATCTTGCGGACTCTCTCATTTTGCGAATTGTATGTCTTGAGAATTTTGAATGTAGTTTGAATTCTAGTTTTCTAGAGAGAGATTGCAAATGAGAAGGGAACGTGCCGAGAGAATCTGACTGCGACGGTACAGATATGTAGGGTCTGAGCGCATGCGATTGCGAGAGTTGTGTGTGAGAGAGATTTTGGTACGGCCATTTTTGTGTGAGGAGGGGGCGCTCTTGTGGGAGCGCCCGTTGAGGAGGTAGAGTGAGCTATCTGGCGATGATAGCTTTTTTAGTAGTTTTGTAGTTTGCTATGTGTGCTTTGTATGCATAGAATCCGGATGCTAGGTTTAAATTCACTTTGTAGTGTCCTGATTTTTCACCTGTGATGTTTTTAATTAGTCTTCCTTGTATGTTGTAAATTTTTATGTTTACGTTTCCGTGTGAGAGTCCGTATGAGAGAATTCCGTTGTAGAGGTTGATGTATGGTTTGATTGTGTTTGTGATAGTGGGTATGATTGCAGAGGGTTCTGTGATTTCTATTGTGAGTGTGAATGAGATTGTTTTGAGTCCGTCGGTGACTTTTAGTGTGCAGGTAGTAGAGCCGGTTTGTTTGGCTTTGATTGTGTAGATAGAGTCAGTGTTTGAGATTGAGATGTAGTTAGTGTCGGCAGAGAATTCGAAAGTGAGAGGATCTGTGTCATTAGTAGAGAGAATGAAAGTAGTTGAGTCTTCTGTGAGAAGTTCTATAGTAGAGTTTGAGTTTGAGATTTGGGGAAAGTTGTTTGAGGTAATGTCAGCGAGTTTTGTAGTGTCTGTAGTAGTGTCAGTTGAGATGATGTTTGATTCGTGCGAGAGAGTAGTTATAGAAGTAGTTATTATTTTAACAGAGTCGGTGATAATTGTTTGAGTTTCATTTTGTGTAGTGTCTGATGAGAGAATTGAGTCAATTTCTGTGAGGATTGTAGTGTCAGCTCCGAAGAGTGCAATTGTGGGTACTAGAGAGTCTGTGAGAGTAGTGTCACCGTCTGTGTAGGTAAAATAGAGTTTTGTGTTTGTGATTGTGTCCGAGATTTTTGATGGATTTGGAGTAGAGAAGATTGTGTCTCCGGAGATTGATGTAATCATCGAATCTGCTTGTGCAGTGAGAATTGTTATGATGTCATTGTCTGCGTCCGAGAATGAGAAGATTGCAGTGTCGGTAGTTGTGAGTGAAAGTATTGCTCGAATTTTTGAGTAGTTAGAGATTCCGTTAAGAGAGTCAATTTGGGGAATTGAGTTTGAGTAGTTGATAGTGATTGAGAAAGTAGTTGAGTCGAATGTGTATTTTCTGGTTGTGTTGCAGTTAGTGTATTCAATAGAGTCTGTCATTGTGATAGTTATATCGTGTGTGCCGGTGTCTGATTTTGTAGGTGTGCCTGAGATTTCAAATTCTGTGTTTGAGATTTTTGATATTGAGAGAAAGTTTGGTAAATTGTGTGAGTTTACAAATGCATTTTTGTTTGTTTTGAGTGTGTCTTTGTATAGTATGTTATTTGTTCCGTTGTTTGAGGGAGTTTCTGTAATTGCTATTGTGTCATAGTAGATTGTGAATGAGAAGTTTGTTGTGTCTTTGGAAATTCCGTCAGAGATTTCTATAGAGATGTCGTAGTTTCCTGCATTTGCATTTGTTTCGTCTATTGTGTCGATTATTGAGTTACCTGAAGATGGTATAGAGAACCATGAGGGCCCTTCCAGTTTTGAGAAAGTAAAAGATGAATGGTTATCATCTTCTATGTTTATGGAGTAAGCGTAGCGGATTCTTTTTGTAGAGATGTTGAGATGTTGGATAGAGTCTTGGTGTGAGTTTGTAGCAATTGGCATTGAGTTGAGTGCAATTAGCTTTATTGAGTCATTTTTTCCGATGAGAATTGAGTCATTGTAGAGATCTGTGTTGAGACCGTAGTTTGTTATAGTTGGATAATTGTATAGTGTGATTGTGTCTTTTGAGTGGATGTCTATTTTTGAGATAATTGTGTCGAATACGCTTACAAATTCTGGTTCGTATTTGATAGTTATGAAAGGGTTTGAGTTTTTGAAGCCTGCAAGTTGTATGATTTCAATTTGTGGAGTAGAGCCGCCGGGAATTTGTACGTATAAATCGTCTGCATTTCTATTAAGTTTTCCGTCTGTTCCTGTAGTGTATGAAGTAGAATCATTTGTGACGAAGAGGTTTGTAGATGATTGAATTGTTTTGATTGAGTTGCCATTGAGATATAGAGTAGTTGATTTAGTTGTCCAAGTGCCTTTTTCATTTATGAAGAATGCATCAACGTCTGTGTCTTTGAGAGTTTTGAAGTTATTGTCCATAGAGAATAGTGAGTCTTGTTTTGTTATGTATAGAGAGTCTTCGTATGCTTGTATGTTATTATAGATGTTTGTGTGTGGAAAGTAGAGAATGTAAGTCGTTGTGAAGCCGCCGTTTGTTCCGGAGCCGATATTTGTAAGTACAAAAAGAGTGTCGTCTGTAGTAATTACTGTGATGTAGTTGATGAAGTTATTTGTTTTGAATATTTTTATGTCTTTTACTTTGTTGAGGCAAGTGTGATTTACATCTTGTCTGAGAGTTCCTGTTGTGTCGTAAATTTTGACATCGGCCGAGTCATTTCTTCTTGAGATTCCCCAGAATGCTTTATCATGTGTGGGATGATTTAGAATTGCGCATTCAAATTTCCAGTTGGGATCTGTACCGACTGTCAAAAAATGTTCGACTGTCATGTTTGCTGGATTAATGGGAAAGATTTGAGTACCAGCAAGTAGTGAAGTTGCTAGTAAAAGTAGTAAGACGAGTGATTTTTTCATGATTTTTCTCCTTATAATGAATTGTGTGGATCGGCCAGTAAATCTTCTAAAGTGGGCCAATTATTATTTCTTCATATTCATTTTGTTATCTCTTTCTTCTTTACATAAGTTGCATATCCATTCGCCATTTTCATCTTGTTCCCATTCAGGATTTTGATCTATAATATCGTTAGGACACTGTGTTACTCTTTCATCATAATATCCTTCTGCACCGCATTTACATTCTATAATCATAATTTTTCTCCTTTTATTGATTTTTTATCTACATCTCCTCAGTAGTATAGTCATGTCGTAGAAGTCATGTGGCCTCTAAAAATGACCGTCTGTATTAAATATCTTAGAAAGGCTTAGATGTCTATTATATGAGTTTCTACGTGATTATTTTTGATGTTCCAAAAAATGGCTGTTTGTATACAAAAAAAATCCGTGGGCGCGCACGAGAGGAAAGATAAAGAAATGCGCACACCCACGGTAAACCGGTCAATGACCGGAAATTTTTTATTCTTCTGTCTGTTCTGTTTTTGTCGTTTTAGCAGCTTTTCTTGCTTTTATTTCTTCAAGATGAGTTAGCTGTTCAGTCTTACTGTCAATTGTTGCAGATACTAATGTATCCATGAGAGCAGTTACTTTGTCAAGATTTTTGTTGAACTTTTCAGTGTATGTTACTCTGTCCAGAATAAGTTCAACAGGCGTCTGTGACTGTACTGAACATTTGCCGAATTTTGATAGGTTGAGTTCGGGATGAGCTTTTTTGAGTTCATTTGCTTTTTCTCTGTCGATACCGAAGTAGAATATACAGCGGGATTTACCGTTTACAGATTTTGATTTTTTGCGAGCTTTGAAAGCTATACATCTAAAATCTTTTTCTCCGGAGCGTTTGAAACCGTATATGATTTTTCCGCATTTGTATCCGAGTTTCGTAATTTTGTGGCCACTGATTTCTTTTTCTTTGAGAGAATTTTCAAAATCAATGGTAAGTTGTTCCATTGGCGGGCGAACTGTCAGATCTTTTTCTTTTGTAGGAGTTTTCTCTTTTGCAGACTTTTCAGATTTCTCTTCATTTTCAACAGTCTGAGCGATTACGATTCCGTCTTCAGTTTCAACTGTTGCTGTTCCTGTTTCATTTAATGCATCGTTTAAGTTTGGCATCTTTCCTCTCCTTTTGTTAGTTTTGGTTTTTCAATTTTTTTCGTCAGAAAATTATGAAGTTTTATAAAACTATTTCTTACTTTGCTTGACGATTTAGTTTCAAAATGTTCTCTGTGATATAATGTTCGTTTTGCTTTGATGAGCAAATCTGCATTGTCACCAATGAGCATTGATTTGACCGGTTGAGGCATAGATTCGTCCATTTGAATTTTGAGAATTTGTTTTTGTCTTCTTGGTATGACGACATGTTTTAGGTACCTCAGTTTTGACCGATTAATTGCTCGGTTTATTAGTGAACAACCGAGAGGTAATTCATTGAGGATGCCGACAATTTCATCCAAAATAGATATCTTAGAGGTGTTGACGTCCGTCGTACATTCGAGTTCTGAAATTCTGTCTTCAAGACTTTTCAACTCCTGTTCTAATTCTTTTTTTGTTTTTACTTTTGTCATAGGTCTCCTTCGACCCTTTCCTCTCTATCTTTCCTCTCATTTGAGCGGTCTTTTTCCTTTCTTATTTTTTAGATTTTTTTGATTTCTTTAAAGTTTCATTGACGACACTTAAGACTGCTTCTTCAACAGCGGCGCCGATGTTTTTAGATACTGCAACATCAACTTTCTTGTAAACACTTGCTTTTATTGAAGGCACTCCCTTAAGAGCTTTTTTCATCGCTTTCTTAGCGATCTTTGTCATTTTCTTTGCAGTTCTTTTGAATTTGACTGACTTAACGGTTGCAGTCTTTGCACGTTTTTTCTTTTTCGATATTACGATCCTCATTTCTGATTTACGGATCTTTTTTGCTTTTGACTTGGCTTTCTTTTTCATGAAAAGCTCCTTTTTTAAAAGTTAAAGTTAAGTAAATTAATTAAAAAAATTCCTTTCTTTTTTTTTAGAAACTATCGTAATCTGTTTCAGATGTTTCAACTATATTGAATCTTACTGACTGTGCACCAATTGCTTTGAAAAACTTAGTTAGTAAGTCCTGAGTTTTCTGAAGTCCAGAACGCTGGCCTGCTCTTGTAGTATGAGCAATTAGGATATTAGATCTGGCTTTTATTCCAATGAAGTTTACTCCTACTTTTGCAAGCTGCTTTTTATAATTCAGAACATTTAAGTTTTCAATAGTATCTTGGCTAAGATGAATTATATTAGCAGGAACATTGCGCCATTCAGCTAAGCCTTTTATGCTAAGTCTTTCGACTGTTACATTGCGACGAAATGTCACAGTTCCTTCAAGATTTAAGTTAGTATCATCCGTCTTAAAATCAAGCCGTACTACCATCTTTCCTCCTCCTTTTTGGAATTGTATGATAATCTATTCATAGTATAGTTATCATGTTTTTTGTTTGCTTTGATCCAAGCTTCTAAGCTATATTTCTGCATCGACTTACGAACAGCATTGACATTTTGTCTACGCATTTATTGTCCTCGCGTCATTTCTACGAAGTCTTGTTCTTACGCAATTATCAAAGATATTATTAATGAAATTTACGATTTCTTCATTTGAATCAAGTTTATTATAGAATATAACTGAATCAATACCCTGGCCTGTGCCTACATCTCTATTTAGTCGTGTATTGAATTCGCAAAATCTCAGTTTGAAGTTAACTCCGCGCGGCATTTTAATAAATGGCCGTAGATTTTTACTAATGTAAAGTTTGTTTTCATCTAATTTTCTGTCTCTTGAAAGTCTGAATCTCCAAGGTACCCACATACCGTTTATTGGATAGATTTTAACTTCAGGAACAGCGAACCGAACAATTTTGAAAACTTGTTCAGATTCAAAATCTTCTCTTTCATTATAGTCTATTAATTTAAGTTGACATGGTTGAAGTTGAATTTCTCTGTTTCCAGTAATTGGAACTGATGGATTGCCAGCAACAGTTGTATTAGTCCAAAAATCAAGCATTCTATTATCGCCAAGATCAAATTGTTTATTAAATACTGTACTTACAAAATATCTTATTTGATTGCGATAATAACGATCTTTTGTATCTCTGCCTGTTGGTAAAAGTAAGTTAAAATCTTTTCTTTTAGCAACAGTTCTTCTAAGTTTTCCGCGATTTGTAGTTCCATTTCTTGAAAGAATCGAATCAAAGGCATCATTTTTAGTTATCCACATTTCAGCTATTCTTTGAGCAGTTGAAAGAGTAGCTTCTGTAAATTGAGGTGTTACAATAAATGAAGGTGCTGAACGATATTCAAATCCTGAGCAACCTTCATAATTTTTTCGTTTTATTTTTGAAAGTTGATTATAAGATTTGTCATGACGCTTTCCATTAAGCATCTTTTGCATTCTCATACCAATGAATGAATCTAAAGAAAGAGTTAATTTATTTCCGGAAGATAATGTTTCAACTGATTCTGTTGTGTGTCTTCGACTCCAAGAATAATCTCTAGAAGTCATTGATGATGTAAAATCAGTATTACTTGAAAAATGAATATGACCGCCTGTAGAATGATTGTGGTTTTTACCACCGCCAGCTTGTAATGTATAATTATTAAAATGAGATTTTGTTTTTGTTATTAATTTTCTTAAATTTCTAACTACGGTTCCAGGATGTAAATCTGCAGTAGGATTAAATTCTCCAACAGCTCCACAATGATCTGGTTTGATTATACCAGATTTTGTACGTTTACTATAATTGAATGTTATTTTTTGTCCATGTTCATTTACTAAAGTAAATTCTGGATCGCAACCTATTTTTACTGGCATTTAAAAATTTTCTCCTCTCTCTTTAGTAATCAAGTTGAAAAGTGAATTATGGCCGTTCTACGCTATTGCGTAACCTTTAGCTAATTTACTATTGACTTTTTCCTGGAGTTTTGCATCAGCTGAGTATTTTGAGCCGCAGCTCCAGCTTCTTATCTGACCGTCAGTTCCTATTCTACCCCAATGAGCTACGAAATTTGTACCGTGTGTCCAACCAGTCCAGAATTTTGAACTGTGGCCAGATTTATTTCTGCTGTTAAATCCTACTTTTTCTAATTTAATTTTTCCGTTTATAGCCATGATTTTCTCCTTTTTTTATTGTTTTTCCTCTCAGTAATATAGTCATGTCGTGTGCGCTGCGCACTTCAAAAAAAGGCTGTATAACTCGTTAATAATATTTCACTTAAGATTTTATTTTTTAACCTACTAGAAAGGCATAGATTATGCTAAAAAGCGTAGTTAATGGTTTTATACCTTTATTTTCGTAGAAGTCCCGAGAGAGGTTCTTAACTTAGACAGTCAATTTTTGATGCGCACTGCGTTCTACAGCATGACTATACTACTGAGGAGAAAAAATAATCAAATAAATTTGAAATTGTAGAGGAAATAAGATGCCATCAAAGATTACAAAACGAATGACAAAAGAATATGTTAAAATGAGACTTAAAGAACCTAAACAAGCAATAAGAGCTTTAGTAAAAATTTATTCTTTTCAAACAGCTGAAGAAAAAGCAACAGAATCTTCAAGATGTAATAACAAAATGGGCTTCACTGGATATGATGCTGAATTTTTATCAAAACTAGCAAAACAATATCAAGAAAAAAATTGGTTAAGCAAAAAACAAATCAAAGTTGTGACTGATATAATGCCAAAATATTGGAGACAAATAGTAGAATCAAGTAATAAAGTAAAATTAGAATCTCAAGTATTGAAACAAAAAGAAACAGATGAACAACAATTATCTTTAAAATTAGGAGACAAAAATGGATGAGTCCTTTACGGTTGACGGCAATACATATACGCGGCAAACTCTAAAAGTAGGCAGGAATGAAACAGAAACAGTCTGATAAAATATTATATTTTGCATACGGTTCAAACTTGAGTATTTCTCAAATGAAACGCCGTTGTTCAAGTTCAAAAATCGTTCGTAAAGGAATGTTAAAGAATCACGATCTTGCGTTTACGAAATATTCATCCGGTTGGGCAGGTGGAGTAGCGGATGTTGTCAAACAGAAAAATAAAAATGTTTGGGGATTATTATATTCAATATCATATGAAGATTTGAAAAAATTAGATATGTATGAGGGTTATCCCAATTCATATAGTAGGAAATTGGTATCAATAAATTGTATGAATGCAATTACAAAAAATGTTTGGGTTTATTATGTAGTAAAAAGAAGTAATCATGAAGCACCGTCAAAAAAATATTTGGGTATCATAAAGACAGCTGCACATAATTATAATTTTCCGAAATATTATAGAGATATGCTCAATAATGTAGATATTGCAAAGAAGATAGATCATAAAGTAAATTTTAGAAATTTATTGATAGAGAATAAAAAGACAAAACCGATACTTACTAATAAGATTGTCGACATTAAATCAAAACATGATAGAACTTATATTTTAGATGAAGATTATCTTTGGGATGCTAATAATGATGATGAAAGTATCGATTTGATCGAGGAATATCCTTATAAATTGAATCTTGATGATCCCGACAATTTATATTATGATTAGAATGTAGTAGAAAAAATAACCATTTAAATAAATCAATAACAAGATGCTATGTTAGAAGAAGTGGACCTGCATTCTGTGTAAATAGAGAAAAAAGAGTAAGATGTCTTGAACATTATTTAGAAAATTGTCCAGAATAGTAAAAAAGAATGGGAGAAAAAAATGAAAATAAAAGCCGGAGATACTGTAAGATTAAAAAAGAATGTTAATCATACATGTCCAAAAGAAAGAGACAATTACAGGACTGCAAAAGTAAGAGCTGTTCTTGAAAGTATAGAAGGCGGAATTTTTCTTGAAAGAGACTTACGAGGCTGTAGGTATTGGAACGTAAACGATCTTGAAAAAGTTAACAATAATTCTCATCATCAATAATTTCTTGTGAATCTGTATGTCTACGATTTCTCGGTGCAGAATGCGGATATACTAAATCTGGTTTAATCCTCTTCCATTCTTCTATTGACATATCAATTTCTAATTTTACTCTATCTTTACGTTTTTTGTTTTTCTTATTGCAATCCTTTGGATTACTTGAGTAGAAAGTGATAGCATTGATTTTTATATCGTATTTTTGTGTGTTCATTCCAACTTCCACTTTCAATTTTTTTGCCTCCTCTTAATAAAAGTTTTCCGCCTTCGTATACAAAAACTTTGTGACCTTTTTTTGTAGTTGTTGTTTTCCTCAAAAAAAGGCTGTTGTCATTCCATTCATTATATCCTTCTAACCTATCAATAATTTGTAACTTCATCGAAGATAATTCATATACCTCTCCTTTTACTGTATGCTGAAAATTATCTACAAGTTTAATGTGTGGAAAACTACTTCCTGAACCAAACATCTCTGCAGATATCTCATCTTCTTCTATGAATTTTCCTCTAGCTTTTGTCATTAATCTATGATTTCCAAATCCTTTAAGTAAAGTACCATACACAAACATTAATATAGAAGGAAATAATTTTTCTCTTTCTTGTTTTATGAGACTTCCACTAAGACAATGTTTATATTTTATATTTCTAATTAAACCCACTTTATCAGTAATTTTTCTATTTGTTAAATTATGAAGACATCCTTGTTCAGCTGCAACATTCAAAACTATCTTAATTGCATCTTTTATTGACATAATGCGTGATCTCCTATCTTTTTTATTTTAAACCATTGAGCAGTTTCAAATTTTCTCTTAATACTGTATTCATACTTAGAATTGATGTTTTTTATTACAATACCCTCTTCAAGAGCGTCTTTCCTATTAACTACAGTTTCATAAAAATCAACCAAATTTCTTCTAATATGAAATGTTCTAAAAACTTGACCTTTTGACTTAGAAATTAATGGTCTTTTTTTAGGCGCTCGAACCCACTGTCTTAATTTTAAGCGTCTTTCTTTAAGCGGAAGATGTCTTATATCTCTATCTCCCCAAAACATACAATCCCAAAGAACTACAATGTTTTTTACATCTTTTGTTCTTTTATCTATTAGTTCACCGTCAAAAATAGAACCAACAGGCACATTCTCAAATTTATGTAAAAATAAACCTGAATTAATGTTAATCACAGTTCCATGACGATTATAAAATATTAAAGAATTTTCGTGTACATGAACTTGTAAACGCCAACCATTATACTTTATCTCTGCATCATAATTATCATCAATATTCAACTGATTTCTAAAAAATGCCGCATTAGGCCAAAGTCTTGTCGGTTGTGGCGGATAAAAAAAGTTCATTACCAATCCTTTCCGGCATCATATTCATCGTCATGCCACTGTGCTAATTTACGTTCAATCAATCCTAGTAAATGATTTGCAGATTTTTGTTTTTTCTTTTTCTTTTTAACTTTAAGATGTTTTCTTAAAGATTTCATAGCATCATTTTTCTTGATATTAGGCTTACCTTCATTTGTATAATGTTTAGACATTTGAATTTTTCTTCTCCTTTTTACACTCGCAACCTTTACAAAATTTGTGAGTTATATTATTATGTTTAGCATGTAAACACCATTTTGGTCTTTGTAAAAGATTGACTAAAAGATATCCACAATAATATTCGTCTAACCAACCTTCTTTTCTCTTTTTCCAATATGACATTAGTTGTTACTTTCAAAATCACAAGCATCTAAATCATTTAATCTTTGCTGTTCCATACAAGCAGCTACTCGTTCAAGATGACTTTCGTAATCATGATTCTCTTCGACAGATTCTCTATAATCTTTGTTATAAGTATGACCTGTCTGTCCATTTGGATTTACCCAAATATTAAAGTCATTCTTTTCTGCCTGGTCTGCTAAATCACGAAGATGTGCGCAATACTGTAAATAATTTTCATTTTCTTCTGGTCCAGCTTTTTTTGCTTCGCCAGCTCTTTTGTTTGTCAGGCGAAATGCTTTTATGATAGCAAGTTTTACATCTTTGTTAATTTCTGTTTTTGGTACTATTGTTTTCATAAATTCCTTTCCGACATCGTCCAGGGAGGAACTCAAGTGAGCGGCAAAACGAGCTCCTCCGAGGATCGAATGCGCGTTTATTTCGGATACTTGACTGCCGGTGTTGACTGACAAGCATCAAATACTTTTTGTATTGTTTCCTTCTGATTTTCGTTAAGAGAATCCTGTACCAGAAAATAATGATACTGAAAATCTTTTACAGGACTTACGGTCTTTGTCTTCTCAAAAAACGTCTCATATTTTTCGCCAAGTAGCGACTTCAAAGCTTCTTTCTTTTCCGGTTTCAAAACTTCTGTTTCATTCACGGTAAACATAGAACTAAAATTACTCTCAAAAATATCTTTAAGAGGCTGTTCCATATCTGCTGAAAGAGGTGTATAACGATCTTGAAACTGTACTTGCATTTTTGCGTGAGTTCCCTGGACATCAATTGTTTTTACAAATGATTTTGCTTCATGAGATTCTTTTCTTTTACCGGTAACGTGATCGATTAAAGTAGATTTATGAGCGGCAAGTTCACCTTTTTTATTCTCTATTTCCTGATTTATACCAATCATTACATCTACTAATTTTTTCTTTGACGCACGCTTTCCATCTACTGCTATTTTAACTTCAGGTGAATCAACTGTAAGTCTATTCGGCTTCTCTTTTTTTGATTTCTTTCCTGATGCAGTTTTAATATCGAGACTTGTTGTCATATTTTTTCTCCTTTATTTTAACCAACAATAATTTTTTTCTTCGCAATTTTTATATTCTTCACAAAATATTCCAGAAACTGGACACAGTCCTCCTATTTCTTGTCCAGAATAATTGCAAAAAGTACATCCTGTGCCATTGCAACTTTCACAAATTTTATTTTCAGAACTTATAAATTCGTCTTCGATTGGTCTTACCATATTCCAAGTCCTTTCTCATACATATTGTTGGTTTGTTCTTCTTCAAATTGTTCATCAAGATTATCAATCATTTCTGTTTCAATTATTTCGCCAACTCTCTCTAATACTTCAATTTGGTCTTTTGTATATTCATTCATATTTTTCTCTTTTCTTAAATTATGATTTTCGGTTATTGTTCAAGTTTATTTTTTGCTTCTAAATTTCTTTTTTCTGCTTCTATATATTTTTTGTTAGCTTTAGCAACTTTTTCTTCATATTCGCTTTTAAGCTGTATCAATTTATTCTTGTGATTTTTGATTATTTGGTTGGTTCTTTCAATTGTCTCATACGCAAAATATTTATCATCTGCATAGGCAGAATATCCACTATGTTTATGTTTAACCATAACGATTCTAGCATTTGGACGTGTTTTGCGTTCTTCAGCAATTTGTTTTTTCGTTTCATCCTTGAATGAATTATAAATTCCTGTGAAATTGAGTCCTTGTAATTTAGCTTTTTGTACATTCATTTTTATTTTCCTCCTCAATAATATAGTCATGTTGAAAACGCTGTGTGCCTCAAAAATAGGCTGTCTAAACCGTTAATTTCAAATAATATAAGAATTCTTTTTTATAATATCAATATTTCTTTTTTCGGGACTGAGAAGGTTTTTACTGATTCTAGGCGAAAATAAGCCTTAAACTCGCCACGTCGTCCTGGCTTTTTCGAGTCTCAGAAGATAAAACGTATCTGAAAGGCGTAGATTATGCTAAAAGCGTAGTTAATGGTTTTATACCTTACTACTGTATAGAGAAGGCGAGAGAAGTTCTTAACTTAGGCAGTCAATTTTTGATGCGCAATGTACACGCAACATGATTTATCGCTCATGGTATTCGCTGATAACAAAGAACATGTCAAACAAATTCTCTTAGATATAGTTAAATTTGGATACGAATGCATAAATAAATATAACGAAAATATGCATGATTCTATTCATTATGTTGACGTCAGACATAAACTAGGAAAACTTAAAGAAATTGAAGAACAACTGAAAGACAACAATATTGAAATTACAGAAATTAATACTAACCAGATATTTAAAATTGGTTGGGCCGATAACGATTCAATATAAAAATCGGCAGACGTTTTTGAAAGGGGTAAATAAACGTCTGCCGAAAAGTGACATCAAGTCACGCCAATTCTATTTCAGATTCTTTATACGTAAAAAACACAGTCTCACTATAAGGCGGTCTCGGATAATACTTACACTTATACTTACTATCTTCTAACACTTCAACTACTTCAAATTTCTGAGTTCCACCAATCTTCTTTACAACATCTCCTACTTCAAATGCCATTTAGAACCCCCAATTAAAATTATCAAATACTTAAATCCTATAATACAAACATAAGATATAATTACCAATATCCAAGGAAATATATTCTCGCGAATTTTTTTCTTCATATTACATTACTATCTACTTTATCAAACAAAATTTACTCTCGTTGCAAAAATCTCTACGCGCGCGATAGCTCATACCCGTCGCATTTAATAGCAAATATACGACTCAAAATGGATACATATTTTTGTATCCTTACGCGCGCACGCTCGCACGTACACACGCGCACATATACGCGTTGACAAATCGAGTACCAAAAATCTACGCTCTCAAAAAATGGCTGACGATCTATACATACAAATTTTGAAAAGTTTTACAGATTATCTCGAGCTTCAATCAAATCAAATCTCAGACAAACTTCAACTTATTCATAACGTTTCATACTAAAAACCATTTTTTGACGTGTCATTGATCTTCGACATGACTACTATACTGAGGAGAAAAACAAAGATGAACGAAATAGTAAAAGACATACAAAAACACGAAGTAAAAATATACAACAAATCCGGTCAAATAATCGAAATAAAAGAACACTCAAAAACTGTCACAATAGCAAACCAAGAATTCTCTGTCAATGCTATGGAGCTCGCTCGAATGATAAGAAACGTAACTCAACAAATCGGTCATCACAAAAGAACAGGAAACGCATACTCAGCATATCTACTAAATAACCTCAGAAACATGAGAAACGAAATGATTGCAGATCTTGAATCGAATTTCAGAATAGGCCACTTAATAAACGACTCCGGAAGATCTGTTTTCTACAAACTCGGAAAACAACAAAACGAACCTGAATTACTCATCAGAAATGAGAATAGAAGGAGAATATCGAGGTGACACAATCTTTCTGTTTAGAACTTACAAGACAAGCAAATTTTTGCAAACTAAAAAACTTCAAACTACTTGGGCTTCACTATGAAAGCGATGGGTTAAGAGCTACAATGAAATGTGACCTTGACGAAAAAAAATACGAAATAAAAATAAAACCAATCTAATAACCAACATACCAAAAGAACTGGAAGTATATGTAAAAGAAAGGAACAAGTAAATGGATGTAAATATCGAAAAAGTAGATAAAGCAATATCAGATACTTTAACTATAATCACAAGTTTAAACACAAAAGAAAATATGATGTTTTTAGGAGCGATACAAGCTGCTATTATAGGTGGTATAATAGCTGAAACAAATGAAGATTAACCGTTTTATGGACCTACTAAACTAACAAAGGAGAGTGAGTTCTATTTTTTCCGGATATATAGTAGAATAGAATTAACAAGAAACTCTATATATTATCATCGGACTAATCTCCGGTATATTTCTTGACTCACTCTCTATGAAAACAAAAAACTAAAATGCAAACTATATTCATACTAATAATCGGCGCAATAGGAATGGCACTACTAATATTCCTATACATACTAGAAGACATATTTCAAGAATGGGCCAACGAAATAAACAAACTAAAAAACAAACTAAAGGAAAAATGAAAACTATCCTAATTGACGACGACATGGTCGGCGAAGTTGTTCAAGAAATACTTGAAATTGAAGGCTTCAATACTATACACCCTAAAACCTCACAAAACTCTATTGATCACGCGTCAAAAAATAAAATAGACTTAATAATAACAGACTATAAAAAACCAACAATGTCAATACAAAAATTCATAACTGAAATAAAATCTCATTGTCCAAACACACCAATAATAATGTACACAGGCTACTCTAAAATTGATGTTGTTCATGTCGAAGGCATAAACGAATTCATTGAAAAAACTTTTGAAAACGAAAAACTAATACCAACAATCAAAAAACTACTGGAGGAAAATCCTTCGTAGGACACAGCTGTCTTTAAATTATTGAAAGGAGTATCAAATGTCTTTAAGTATAGCAGGACCCGGAGATTCAGTAACATGGATGCCCTGCGGAGGACACCCAAACGACCCGAGAACAGAAGAAATAGATTACTGTGAGAAATGCAACGAGCCAATGGATGAGCACGAGGTGTTAGATGGTGAGTATATCTGCCTTGATTGCTACGACGAGATAATGGAAGCAAGACAGGCAGTAATTGATGAAATAAGGGAATTAAAATTTGATTTTTTCCAAGCAAAAAGAGAAAGTAGAAAGCATTTATTTGAATGATGTATATAAAGACAAGTATAAAAATTATTATGGTTCAACAGATAAGCTTTTTTCTTATCAGGTGACAAAAGAAGAAGTATTACAAAAAATCAGCATACATGATTTAACTTTTTTCGGCCGGAAGTTTGATTGTGAGCCAATTGGTGATAAATTAAGCCCGAGAGTATTATATGAAATTGATGGTAAGAAAACAAAAAAAAGGCTTTCCAAATGCCAAAAACTATAAAACACTAATTTTCTAAAATGAACGAAACACAAAAAACTATAAACAAAACTCTAGCTACTCTTGCTCGTCAAGAACACAAACAAAATCAAAAATTAGGCCAATTCATCTCAAAAGACGACATCATCAACCTCAAAATTGCGCTCGAAAGAAACGAAATACAATCTTTATATGAACGCTAATAACATGCAAAGAAGATGTTGTTTCTGTCACAAACTACTAGGCTTCAAAAAACCACTAACTAATTTCAACGAAACAAGTACGTTCTGTCTTGAATGTATGAAAACTCATTTACCCGAACTATACAAACAAACTAAACACGAAAAACGCATAAACTGCATATACGAATTCTGCCTCAAAAAAGACCACTGCGGTCTAACCGAAAAAGCAGAAAAATGTCTAATACACTGGGAATTCCTCAAAATAGAAATCACAAGAGAAAGAATGCTTAATGAACTCAAAAATGACATGCCCAAATAAAACTTGCACATTACATGAAAATTGTATTATACATCCTGAATTCTGTTCTATATAAACAACTGCCCTATATTTCACGAATGTAAAAGACCCTTCAAAAAATCATGTAAACCAAAATGTGACAAAACGTCACAATAATCTTCTAGTGCCTCACACTTTACGGCGAATAACCATCAAACCGTATTCGTCTAGAATAGGTCGTTAATTCGTAACGAGTTAGAAGAAAAAATACTCAAAAATTACTACAAAAATACATTGAAAATGACCAATGCTTCGCGAAATAATTTCACTCACGCTACTCGACCCGCGAAATGATACGTAAATTTCTCATATTTTTCACTGCATCTTGTAAGCGCAACTAGAATTACTTGCCACACTGAAAAACTCAAGATACTCAAAAAATGGCCGTCACTATCCACTACCAAAACACACACAAATAATCAACCTCCTGAGAAATCCCTATACTATACACACTCACGCTCTGCGGACTTTACTGAGCACGTTCCCTCACACTAGACAGTCTCGTAAGATCGAATATCGCGTGAATACAATTACAGACAATAACAGACAAAAGACCAAACAAACTATTCACAATTCATAAATAATGAACATTTGTGCGTACGCCTGCCTATAGAGCCAAAACACATATAATATGTCTGACAGATTCTGAGAGCGCGGGCCGTGCGCGCTGCGAGCGAGCGCAGAATTTTCCAGCGGGGCCTAACAATTGTCTACCTACAGCATTACGCGCGACAAGTAATTGGCCAATCGCGATATTTGCTTTCTATTTTTTATATATATAAAATTTGAGAATGGTTTGACTAGTTAAAGAAAATGATGGGGAATATAGTATACATGAAAAAGAAGGTTGTGTTTTTTTAGTGTGATTTGTTTTTATTTATTTGTGACCCCCTTTCACTTACTGGTTACTGGCTCGCTCCATTGTTCTTCACACTGGTTTGGGTTAATACCTTTTTCCTTAAACCATTTTTCAACATTGTGTTGTAATTCTTCTATAGTTTCCCCTGATTCAATAAAGCTATCAGTAGTTCCATCTATATCTATAGTAAAAAATATTTTAAAATCCATCACTCCACCTCTTCACTTACTGGTTAATCTTTTTCAAATCATTAGCTCTAAACCAATCTATGTAATTTTTCCCATATTCTACATTGTATTCAGTCCATTTGTTAGTTTTAGTTTCTATAGTCTTAATTTTACTTATTATACCATTATATGATTTTTTAATCTTGTAATTTTGAGTAACAACTTTTCTACCATAACAATTAATACATACAACTTCTGATTTGTCTTTTCTGAATAAAATTCCTTCACCTTTGCAAACCTTACATTTAACTTCTCTTGTCCTATAATCATAATAAGGTACTTTAACCTTACTACCTATTTTAAACTTCATTAATTACCCCCCTTCACCGAATACTTACCGGCTTTAATCTTTTTCTATTTCTTCAACTATTTTTTTTATCTTCTTTTTAGTAGGTAATCCAGCAATTTCCAGTGCTCTAACCTGCTCATCAACACTTTAAACAGCTCATTCCCTTCCGGCTGTTTTTGTTTGTACATTCTTTCAATTAATATTACAAGTTTATCTGCTTCATACCGATTTTCATATAAATCTTTAACGGTTATTTCCTGTTTTGTTTTATCCATTATTTGTCTCCATATTCTTTAACATAATTGCACTTTCTAAAGCTGCTTCAGGTTTGTGATAATAAGGCGTTTCCACGTAATGACCTTTATAAATTAAGGTTACAGTCCACCCATCTTCTTTAGGAATTTCACAAGTTTCCATATCAATTTCTTTATTTTTCCACAACCCTCTAAAGCTATCTCCAAGTGTTAAAATTAACTCCCCTATATCTTTTACCTTTTTAAACTCTTTAGGCATAGCATCAACATTTATTTTATTAGGCTTCTTTTTACTGAATTTAACTTTAACCTCAACCGACTCGTATTTGTCATCTGCAAATATTCCTTGTAATCCTGAGCATAGTAGTTGAGGTGAAAGCTCTTTTAACATTTCCTGTTCTGTGTTTTTATCCATCACTTTTTTCCTTCCAATTTTCTTTTGTGACTACATACCATACTGTGAATACATCTATAATCCATTACTTACTCCTTATCAGGTTTATTCATTAACTGCATAGCAGCATTCCATCCTTTTTCATACCCGTGTACAAACCGTTTAGTTCCTTGAAACATGTACCATATAAATCGGTCAAAACCTTTTAAGCTATTACCGTAATTTACTAAATCTGCATATAGCGATGTTGCCATATTTCCACATGCTTCTTTTTCTGTTTTTTTATCCATTACTTCACTAATTTGGTCATACTGTTCTTCCGAAATCATGCACTCATCTGGTAACATTTCAGATCCTTTTGCTATGACATACTTACCTGATGCTGTTGTGTATTTTATGCTTTTCATCTCATCCCTCATTTTTTTTATTGAATATTATTTTTTTATATATTTGTAGTTTCTTCTGTAATTAATGTAGATATCTTTACTAAACGAAAACCTAAAATTTTTATATTGAATATTTGTCCCATTCTATTTTTTTGACCAGAAAATTTATGTGCTTGTTCTTTCATTATTTTTATCATTTCTTCATTTGGTTTTTCATTAAAGAAAATTGCAATACTTTGATAAGCAGGAGATCCTGTAGTTTCATCATCACATTTAAAATGTTTACCAAACCCATTATTTCTAAAACCTGGAGTTGGGTAAATTTCAACTGGACGGAAAACTCCGTGTTCATCAGATTTTTGTTGTATTATATCTATAAATGGATCAGTTCCTATTTTAATTCCTACTTCTTCATTCCATATTTCTGCTTGTTTATTGCCTATTCCACATTCTCCTATTTGACCAGTACAATATGCGCATAATTGTCTTTCAAAATTACCAGAATAGGAATCTGTATCAATTACAAATAGATACTCGATTTTTGAATTATTTTTTATTATAGAAGTTTTTTCTTTGTACTCTACACCAGTATCACAAGTCTTATTTTTGACTTTTTCCATTACTTCATCAACATTTGATACTTTTTTACCTGTTAATGAGTCTATTACTTCCCAGTGAGAGAGTGTTCTCCATTGTCTGCAAATTTTTCAACTACTATTGGTTTTATCATTTTTTCTTTCTATATATATTAATTTTCCGATTTTAAGCCGCCCTTTGATCTATTTTTATTACAGTTATTACATAACTTTTGTGTTGTCTTTCCATCTTCCTTAAAACCTTCCCAACCAGAATCATTTTTTTCAGTTATAACAACATTACAATCCAAACAAAAGTCTAATTCATTACTCTGAATAGGTTCTCTTGATCCCCAGGGTGTTCCTACTTCTAAATCTTCCATATTAGAACTATCCTTTTAATTATTTTCTTTTAATTTTAAATTTGATAGTACTGCCTGTGTTATGTCTTGTCTGTAATACTCTTGCCAATTATCAGAATGAGTACATAGCCCACGAACAATTGCTATAATTTTTCCGTCTTCTTTTTTAATAACTATATCGTGATATTTTTCCATCTTCATCTCCTAATTATTCTTCACTGTTTTAGCCATTGAATTCACCATATTCAGGGCAAGGTCTTCATATTGCGGGAATCTCTGTAGAACATTGATGATTTTTTTAAGTTTTGGGCTGTATTTGTCGGCAGCAGATTTCTTTTCGGCTATTTTATTAAGTTCTGATTTTAAGTCCGGAAAGAAGTTGGCGTCATCTGTAGATTTTATAAGGATATTCAGGACTTTATTTCCTGTAGTACCTAAAGTGTTAAGATTTTCTATGATTTTCTGAGCATTATTTTTCTGTTCTGACATGATTTCTCCTTATTTTTGATCTATTATTACATAACTTTTGTATTGTCTTTCCGTCTTTCTTTATCTTACTATTTCAACCCATTTACCATTAAAAAATAAATTAGTTATATTATACTTTGTATCTACATATAATTCTTCATGTTTACAAACAATGCCTTCACAATACACACCAAAAATACAAGTATATACTTTATCACCTACTTTAAGTCCATTTTTATTAGTAACAAGCGGCCAATTTTCATATAATTTACCTTTACACTCAGATTTTTTATAAACTGGTGCTCCTGTGATCTTTT
>Ga0180432_10003955_pt1 | contig 20725 bp, 20 predicted proteins | sample SS_ome_10_FD_132414 | JGI IMG/M metagenome (GOLD analysis project Ga0180432, IMG submission 132414) | Hypersaline lake sediment archaeal communities from the Salton Sea, California, USA - SS_1_MS_2 metaG | ecosystem: Environmental > Aquatic > Non-marine Saline and Alkaline > Hypersaline >...
CAGGAGTATGTTCAAGATGGCGGTGAACAGGAGTATGTTCAGGATGGCGGTGAACAGGAGTATGTTCAGGATGGCGGTGAACAGGAGTATGTTCAGGATGGCGGTGAACAGGAGTATGAGCCAGAGTGTGGCCAAGAGGAGCATCCAGGCGAAGATGAGACTGAGTTCTCCATCGGCGATGATGATGAGTTTGAGGAGATTCAGGAGTTGCACCCACAGGTTACCAAGTTGCTTGACATTCTCACATCGGATGGCAAAGTGTTTGTGCTCAGGGAGGATGATCTGAAAAATATTTTCATCAGAACACTCAAGATGCAAGGAATGATGATTGAGCAGATTGGTGGTGTTCGGGAACTTGTTGAAAATCTTACCGAGGAGGTGGAGGCTCTCCAGGTTAAGGTTAATGCATCATCTAAGCGTCCCTCCCCCAAGATCGGAGTCAACGGCTCTTCGAACCGGAGTTCTGCAAATGAATTGCTACAAACCCTCGATGGGAATGGGAACAGTAGTGCCAAGCCAGGTGCCAAGAGTAGTGCCAAGAGCGAGAAAGCGCGACCACGCAATGGTAGAATCTCACTGCGACGAGGAGCAGTGAATAAAAAAAAAGCCCAAAAGCCGGGTCACGCCAGGGGCAACATAGAAGATGAATTGGAACAGCTTCTGAGTTGCTATGGTCAAAGTAAAGAGACCGATTCTGTCAATGAAAATGACAATGACAATGGACCAGAATGTGATGGGGAGATGGATATAGATACAGAGCAGTTGAGGGCTAATCTGGGAGCATTTTTCCACCGCATATATGTTCTTGACATGACCAACAAGGCTAATGACCTTGCACAGAGGCTGCAGGATTTGGGTTTTGATAATCTTGAAATAGTTTCATGGTCTGGTAGCAAGGGAATGGTGGATGCTCTCCCGAACCTGATTAGCAAGGCTAAGAAGGAGGGTCATGAACGTATTATGGTTCTCAAGGACAATCTACTGATTCACAAGAACATTATTACTGAGCTTGCTCAGCAGCTTTCTACCCTGAAGGACAAAGCACGGGTCCTCTACATGGGGTCATCCTATACTCGTACAAAGAATCATCAGGCATTCGATCCACAGTTTTATATGGACACATATGAAGACCTAGAGAAAGCAGGAATTAACACTGTTGAAAAGGCTCAGAAGCACTGGAAAACGAGTGGACATCGCCAGGGAAGATGGGGCAGTCGCCACATTAGTCATCCTGAAATTGTCAAGGATCTGTCTGCCATTTGTATCCACATGGATGTATTCGATGTCCTAGTTCAAAGTATGGCTGGCGGCAAGCGCAAGGGAGAGCAGAGCTACAAGACTTTCGAGAAAGCTGCTGCAGAAGTCGTCTATGCATTGACTCCACCTCCATTCATGAATGAGTTGAACAAGTATAACCGTGCTAAGAATAGGTGCAATGCATTCCTCTATGCTTAGTTGGCATCATAGTTGTAGATAGTACTTTGTATGTATATGTACAATACAAAGTACTATTGTGTACTCTTGAAATGCAGCCAAGTCGCAACATCTGTAGATCTGCTAGCACGTGAGCGGTTAACGGATCTAGCAGCGCAGATTGACTTCGTTGCCATATGGCCAAAGATCTCTAAGACGATGGTAGCAGATGGTGAAAAAGAGCTGGAATATAGTTAACCTCAAAAAAAGGCTTGTTGACAATCAAAGCACTAAGATCAAGAATAAGATCGCTGTCAAGGTTGTCAAACTTTGTCCAGAACCAGATCTGATTATTAACCGTGTGGATTTGGGTCGCGAAAGATATCACAAACTTAACTTCGAAATCAATCTTCCTCAGAGGTCCCACCTGGAAATTAATATTTTCGATCCACATGGTAATATTTTAGCCCATGGAATAAGTAGCAAGGAATCGTTGGGACTAGCTTTTCAAACTAGTTATGAATGGATCTCTGTTGAGATCAAGGCCCATATGCATCGTTTAAACTTATATTTTTATATCATGCGTATAGTGCAATCATCATGTGTTGCGATACCTTCTGACACGAAATGGTTGTCAGATATGGATGCATTGGTCCTTGACTCGTGTCCGAGCCAGTCAGGAAGAGCTATTGGCTCCGATTCACTATCTACTGAAGATATATGGAGGTTGTTGCCACAATTTCCTATCTGGGACCATGTTCTTAAACCGAAAGCTGGGATGAATGCAGATGTCCATTTTGAATTACTGATGCGGAATTGTGGCAATAAGTTATTGCAGACCTTTATCGGTAGCGGTAGTAAACAGTTGCGAGAGAATCTGTGTGATTATGGTGTCTGGGCGCCACTACTATTCTCGCTTCCACTTAATGACCATTATCGCCATTGTGATCCAGCATTTCTTAGGAAAACGATTGCATCATCAAACACAGCATCATCCAGTATTGACCTCATTGAGCAGCGTCGCGTGGTGACCGAGAGATTTAATACCCTCATTGCTGGTGTCAGACAACAATGTCATCAACGAGATGAGTTGAAGAATCGAATGGAGATGCTCAAGGAGGATCGCCTTGCACGTATTGCTGAGGTGGAAATATTGCAAGAGCAGATCATGCCAGATTTGGAGAATAATAAATACTATTGTAACATTTCCGACAAGAAATTAGTCCTCGAGAGTCTCAAGGATCATCTGATGAAGGACCTCATGAGACAGAATAAAATTAAGAAAATATCCGAATACCTCTTACAGAAGAGCAAGACTATTGAGAGCCCAGATAAACTATTCAAGGAGACCTTGGAGACATATGGTAAAGGGATAGTAATGTCGTATAACCTTCTCGGAAAGGACTTGCTAAAGATAGAGAAAGAGCTTAAGAAGGTTACAGAGATCAAGGAGAGGATGGAGGGAAATCCGGATAGCCATGAAGGTATAGACGACTATGATGGTCTTATCGAGGATATAGGAGCGAAAACGGATGATATTAATGCTTTGACCAGGTCACAATCAGAGATTGAAATGTCAATAGAAACTGCAAAATCTCAACAATGGACGTTGTTCTATTCCTATCTCGAAAATATTATAAAAAGTAGATTGGTCGCACTGTATTCACAGGAAAAGAAGAATGACACAGGGTGATAGCGGCAACACCACGACGAGTGTTCATCTGGAGCTCTCCAATGCTGATTTCAGGGCACATGTCGAGCAAATGTTGCGTGAGAATAATTCTGATTTTTCAGACCCTGATCTGGACTTGAAAAAATATTTGGACAATTATTCTGAGTTGAGCAAGGGTGGATTGAACGTCTCTGTACCTCGCACTAACCAGATCTTATACAGCACATGGCTCAAGAATCAGAATAGACGCTCCTTGCGCCACCTAGATTTTTTGGAGAATGAGGGTATACGTGAGAAAAATCTTATCAATGAATATTTCGACAAGATCTATGTCCTCAATCTGGACAGGAGGCCGGATAGATGGGATAAGATGAAAAAAGATTTTGAGCGATATGGAATTTATAATTATGAAAGATTTACTGCTGTCGATGGCATGCATGCTCCACACTATCATGAATGGCGCCATTATAGTAAGATGCCCCTATCCAGACACGAACTCATTCGATACCGCCGTAAGGCGATAGGTAGTCCAGGTAGTTGGGCGATCCTCAAGGCTAGCTATCGCATGTTGCGAGATGCCAAGCAGCGTGGGTTTAAGAGGATTCTAGTCCTACAGGATGATCTGCTGTTTCATAAAAATTTTATAGCAGAATTCGCAAAAGTCCCCAAGACTGTCAAGAAGGACTGGAAACTACTATATTTGGGCGCCACGCAACATAATTGGGCACGTATTCTCAAGTCTCGAAACTTTTACTATCCCGCAGGAACTGCGGATGGAGCATTTGCGGTCGGCATAGATTGCAGCATTTTTGATGAATTGATGAAAGAGATTGTTAAATTTAACATGCCATTTGACTCAGGTCCGCTTCGCACCCTACAAGAAAGGTACTTATATGACTGTTACGTGCTGGACCCGAACCTTATCATTGCTGATATTCGTGACTCCGATCTGCGACATAGTCGTGATCTCGTCTTGTTTGGCAAGAGGTTTCACTGGGATGTTAATCTATATAGACTGACATGATCCTCGTGTGCAAAATGTAATCGATGCAGAGTATAGATAGATATGGATTGGTTCAAAAAGCTATTGGGGACTGAAGATAGCGAAACGTACCGCATTTCTACTGCAAATACCGAGGAGGCGGAAAAGATTCGCAAGGATTTCCTCCATAAAGTGACATATTCTGATGTTGATTTCTTTCATCTGAATGGATATTGTGGTTGGGCAAAGATAGTCAAAGCATATGATGGTGACACAATTCACTGTGTCCTCTTTGTGAATGGCAAACCATTCAAGTTCAAGTTCAGATTGGCTCATATCGATACAGCTGAGAAACGCAGCGAGGATGAGGCCGAGGTGGCATGGGCTCTCAAAGCTCGCGATAGACTTGTTGAACTAAGCGAAGATGGAGTGGTCTGGGTCCATTGCTTTCGTCATGACAAGTATGGTAGGGTCTTGGCTGAACTTTTTCATGAACCAAATGGTGGGTTCAGTTTCAATGATGTCCTTCTGACCGAGGAGCTAGCATATGAGTACCATGGTGGCACACGCAGAGCTTTTCGGGATTGGGCCCCAGAAAGGGCTTGGAAAGGTAAGGATGCAAATGCAGTGGTGACTGAATCTGACCCTGTCAATGTTGACAGCAATATCCAGGACACAGCGGTACTGGAAAGGTTCTAGATTTAAATAGAAATCTTACATATGGGCTTTCTAGGACTATCAAATATCCATCCTTTCGTACAAATGCTCTCTGCGATCCTGGAGATCTCACAGAGAATATCATACTTACATGCCTGAGTTGTTCCTTCTGTATCATCAAATAGGGAATCAACCAATGTGTCGATGTCCTTGTCAAGAGATTGGTTACACAGATCACTAAAACATGGATAGAGCCAGTGTCCTTTGATACTATCTTTGGAGAAGCTACCTTTCTGGAGGTGGTACATTGCTAATTTTGGATTGTATTTGTAATCAAATCTGCCTCTCAGAGAGTTTAGAAGGCGCCCATGACCAACCACCTGGGTATTGAACGATGTTCCCCTTGACCGTAGATCACTATATATTAGAGACCTGATGAACGGCGAGTTACATATGGTTTCCCCGGTTTCTTGCAGCTCTGTCAGGTGCTTTTGTAGTATACTTGTATGGAATTCATGGATCTTTTTCCTTTTTCTCATATTGACTGGGTCGTTGTAGCGATTGTGTCTGTGACATATGCATTTCTTCACACCAGATACATTCTCAATTTTACACGCTTTTGGCACGTTTGTTGTACAAAATATTGATGGCAGCTTCGCAATCAAATATTCTGTTTATATGTATACGATGGTCACAAAAAGGATGAGCACACTTGCCAGGTATAAGCTTGGTAAGGTCATAGTCAAGACAGCTAACTCTGTCATTCAAGAGGCATTGGACTACACAAATATGAATCAAGACCTTGTTGTCAAAAGGTTAGATATGTCACAATGTAACAAGAGCAAATTAGCCCTTTACCGCAGAGAGGTGCTCATAATGAATTCAGTTGATCATCCAAATCTTCTCAACTACATTGATGGATTCATCCATCGTGAAGAGCTGTATCTGGTGATGCCACAGTATGCGGCAAGCCTGGCAGATGTATGCAGCGGACATGGTATCAAAGACAAGGTGTTGATTGCGAACATATTTGGTCGTATTCTACAAGGACTCTCCTATCTTCATAGTCAAAGGATAGTACACAGAGACATCAAAGGAGGCAATGTCTTGCTGGATCCGAATGTGGAACCAGAGCGTCAGCTTGTCATTACTGATTTTGGGGTTTCCAAAGAATGTCTTGACCAGGATCCAACTAGTTTTGTAGGAACACCATGTTGGATGAGTCCGGAGTTGTGCGAGAGTGGTGGTGTTGACTCATATGATTCTAAGACTGATATCTGGTCGATTGGTATCACATTTCTTGAGGTGTATTTTGGTCGCGCACCATACATGGAGTATCCACCTATGAAGGTCATTATGTTGATCCACAAACAGCCCCCACCAATACCATTTCGACATGAGTTGGGCGGACATATGTAAATCTATGTTGGAATTTGTCAAAGCATGTCTCAAAAAGGATCCTGCAAAGAGAGCTGACTGCCAAAAACTCCTTAGCCTACGCTTGATCAAGACCAAAAAACGTGAGGGATCATATTTCACAGATAGAATCAGAGAGCTTGTCTCTAGAATCGGTATCAGTGCCTCGGCAATAGAGGGCTGAGTACGGCAATGAAACACAATCCGACCATTCCCCCTGTAAAGTAACCGAGGGCCTTGTCACGAGATGGTACATCTTTCACCGCCTGACGAGTGATGTATGTGCTGAGTAGTGCAGCACCAGCGACAGCTCCAAGACCGTGCATGCATTTCAGATTCATCTTTGCTTGTGTTCTGTGTGTGTATGTAAAACATACATAGGAATGTGAATGTTGTTTCAAATTTTCTGCGTCAGGAAAATTGATACTATCATCAATCACATCATACATATACTTACAACATTACAACATTACAACATTACAACAACACGACAACACGATGTCTGATTCATCATCTTTCCTATCTCCACAGCGTCTATCATTGCTAGGTCCCTCTGATATCGGACATCATGTCAGGCTCCACGGATGGGTATATGCAACTCGTGCACAGGGTGCAGGCAAACTCGTTTTTGTAGATCTTGGCGATGGTTCGACTGTATCTCCACTGCGATGCATTGCAGTATCATCAACCTACGGGTCCCCAGAGCGATCAGATGAGGCAAAGGGCCCGTACACTCTGTTGACATATGATCAAATGTGCCAGTCAAGCCATCTCTCTATTGGCTGCTCAGTCATGCTTCATGGTCTTGTCACCGCTCCTCCGGAGGGAACAACCCAGGCATTTGAAGTCAAGATCATGGCTCTCTATGTGATTGGTGGTGTTACAGACCCATCCAAATATCCGATTCAGAAATCAATCCTCAAGAAGCCCTTGCAGCTTCGTCAGCACTACCATGCACGATTCCGTGCGCCACTTATTCAACAATATATGCGAATCCGGTCTGAAGCCCTGTTCGCAGTTCATGAGTTCTTCCACCAAGAGGACGTACCCCTTCTGGACCCATCTATCATGACATCATCTGACTGCGAGGGCGCTGGTGAGGTCTTCAAGGTCTCACCACAGTTTTTCAGCTCAGGCGCAATCGCAGCTCTGGGCGAAGGAACAGACAAAGATCAGGACAGCACCCTCTCCCAACCTTACCATGAGGTTGGATTGACGGTTAGTTCTCAACTGCCACTGGAGGCGATTGCTATGGGAACAGGTTCAGTCTACACTTGTCAGAAATCTTTTCGCGCAGAGAAATCACTCACTGCAAAACACCTGGCAGAATTCCTGCACATTGAATTTGAGCGGTATTTCATCGAGCTTCCAGACCTGCTGACTTTTACAGAGCGTCTGGTCAAACACTTGATCAGCAAGGTTCTGACCCGCTGCACCGACCAGTACAAGTATTTCGATTCCAAGCTTGCACCCACTCAGCACCAGGGACACAGCCACTTCCTGAGCTCAATGCTTGACAAGCCATTTGCCCGGATCACACATGCTGATGCGATTGAGTTGATGCAACAGCATTTGCGAGAGAAGGTCAAACACATTGGTGAGTCGGGAAAGGAGGTTCGCCTCAAGTTCAAGGTCTATCCTCGTCATGGTGAGGACCTGGGTGCCGAACACGAGAAATATCTGGTGCAACATTTCGGCACATTCGTTTTCGTAACACACTGGCCATCTGCCATCAAATCCTTCTACATGAAACAGGTCGGTGATGGCACCTGTGAATCTTTTGATCTACTAGCACCTCTGGTAGGCGAGCTGTTTGGAGGGTCCATGCGTGAATGGCGCTATGATGTCTTGCACCAAGAGATCGAGAAACGCGGTATGGATATGAGTCCCTTGCAATGGTTTGTGGATCTACGCAAAGACGGCACCGCACCACATGGCGGATGGGGAATGGGATTTGATCGTCTTGTTATGTTCTTGACCGGAGCTTCATCTGTCCGAGATGTGGTACCATACCCGGTCTACTACACACATTGTCCTTACTAAAGTCTAGGTACATGCGTTCAGAATCAAAACTTACTTTGGTATATAGAACAAACAATGCCAATGTATACTACTCGTACTCGTGTTGGTCTGGTTCCTCCCATCCAATCTGCAATCGTTTCAGAGACTTGTATACCGGGTAGGGAAAGAATTGTGGAGAGGACAGTGTGTGGTCCAACAGTGTGTGGTCCTGCTCCTTTTTGTACCCCTACTGTGTGTGAGACCGTTACAGAGACCTTTTTTGATCCTCCCATCATCGAGGAGCACATAGAATATGAGGGTCCCCCTTACGAGGTCTGCCGACCTGTTTACCGCGGGGGATGGCCCTATGACCACTATGAGGTGTCGGGATCCTATGAGAAAGATCATTGTTGCTGCTGCATTGAGAAGGAAAAGAACAAAGAACCGAGAGAGAAGAGTAAACGAAACCGTGAAAGAAAGATCAAGCCGCTGAGAATAGGTTGCAGGAACAGGAAAGGCAAAAGGATTACCAAGCCAACAAGAACCGAGGACAAGAGTTAATTGCATTAGCCGTGGAAGAATCCAACATAGAAACCGCTACCGAAGGAAACGATGGATGGTACACCAAACTTGTTTAAGCCGTTAACTCCTATCTCATCGGAGGAACCATGCATTTCCGCCACATAGTTCCTGCCGTATTGGCCAATTGATTTGACCGTCTCTGATATAGTCTCGATCTGAGTTTCGGCAACCCAGCCACGAATTTTTGCGAGTTGGAGGCCGCTATATCCAGCCAGGAGACCGAATGAAACCATCTGTCCCAGTTTCTTCAATGTGTAACCAGTGACAAGCCCAGCCATGGAACAAAGAGCGACCTCAGTGACTAGTTCAGTATTTGCACCCATAGTAGTTGTGCGTGTGTATATTGTATATGTGTCACATGACCACTTGGACAATCAAATTTTGTTTACTCATCACATATTTGTATATACACATATACTATACAATATACACATATGCGATTTTGCCAATTCAGGGATATATTTGGTGCCCCGGGTACAGGACTGCACAGCATTCGCCTATTCAATATCGCAATAGTAGATGTAATTGCCACCATTCTTGCTGCATGGATGATTGCATACTATACCAGATATCGATTTGTGTGGGTGTTGGGAGCTCTTTTTGTTCTTGGTATCTTTTTTCATTGGGTATTTTGTGTGGATACCACTATCAACAAACTCCTCTTTGGTAGGAACGACTAGCCTACCTCTTATACGGTCACGTTGCTGTAGCGTGCACTTTTTTCTGAGATTTTTCAGTTTGGAAATTTATTTTTAATCCTCCAAAATGTTTGTGAATTTTCACGTCTCAGTTGCCGTAATTGTGTTCCTATTAGCTAAGTCTAGAGCACAGGATATGGATCAGAATATGGATCAGTGTCGGCCTCCGGCCTCCCCTCGGCTGGCTCAGTGGTCGCTACGCTCCCTTGCCCTCCGGGGGCGCGAAATTGGGTAAAAGGCAAGTAATAGTAAATCCGCATTGTGAAACCATCAAGCCTTCTGAGCCAGGGACTATTAATCTATTTCTTAAACAGTTCCTGTTGCTGTAGCGTGCACTTTTTTCTGAGATTTTTTGGATCCGAAAATTATTTTTAATCCTCCAAAATGTTTGTGAATTTTCACGTCCCAGTTACTGTAATTGTGTCACTATTAGCTAGGTCTTAGGCATCCAAGCCTTCTAACCCAAGAACTATCAACCTATTTCTTAAACAGGAACTGTTGCTGCAGCGTGCACTTTTTTCTGAGATTTTTTGGATCCGAAAATTATTTTTAATCCCCCAAAATGTTTGTGAATTTTCACGTCTCAGTTACTGTAATTGTTGAACTATTAGCTAGGTCTACGGTACCCAAAGTTTGCTGACACATTATGGAAAATTGATATGCATTGCAATCAGTTTGGATTGTATTTGCTCGAGAACACATGAACACCATCGACGAACATATTCGACTAGGATATGCCTGTATCAACCTCACATTGAGAGATTCATCAAGAAAGATATGCACTAACCGTACATGTCGATTAGATACAGCTATCAAGGCTGGTGCTAGAACGGGTCAACCTCCTGGCACAGCTGTTTACTCACGTGCAATATATGACTTCTTGGTAGATTACGGATTGCGCAATACATCGGCAATACTGGAGATTGTCAAATGGCACATTGAGAAAGGTATGCTCTTCTATCGTATGAGTAGTGATATCTTCCCACACATTGACAATGATCGGTTGCGAGGTCATATGACAGATTCTGATATTGATCAGTACCGGAATCTTGATGCATTCACAGAGAATCTCCATTCCTTGGCCAGATTGGCATATGAACATGGTGTCAGACTGACCATGCATCCGAGCCCATTCGCTGTCCTTGGATCTCCTGATATTGAGAAAGTACACAGTACAATCGATACCCTCAAATGGCATGCTCGAATGTACGTGGTAATGGAGGAATATATTTGTGAGACACATGGTGTCAAGCAAGCGTTCCGTGATTCTATTCTGTGTTTGCACATTGGTGGCAAGTACCCAAAACATGGTGGAAAAGCGGCTACATTGGAGAGATGGAAGCACAATTTCAGGTATATGGTTCCTGACTGGGTTCAGAGGCGCATCGCTATCGAGAACTGTGAGAAAAATTACAGTGTTGAAGATTTACTACCCGTTGCACAGGAGCTCAATATTCCAATCATATTCGATTTCCACCATTACGACTGCTATCCGGATTTTCACAAGGATGAACCTCCCCAGAAACCATGTTCAGAGCTGTTGCCTGCGATCCTCGATACCTGGTCAAGGCGACACATGCGACCAAAATTTCATCTCAGTGATCAGGATCCAGCAAAGTCCCGTGGTGCACATGCGCCATTTGTGAGTTCAATCCCAGACTCACTCCAACGATTACATACTGAACGACCAGAACTGCTTTTTGACATCATGATCGAGGCTAAGGCCAAAGACTATGCAGTCTTCTATCTTTTGCACAAATATCCACACCTCAACAAAACAAAGATAACTTCGCCACTGGGAATGATCCCAAGTAGTCAGATGTTACCTCCTCTGCAAACCATTTCCCGCATACCACCACCCTGTATACTACCATCTCGCACGACATTGTCACTGCCACCACTGCCAGTTCCAATCCTACATGGGCCACTGGCACCGCCATTGCTGATGCTGCCAGTCCCAGTGCTTCCACAAATGATCAACAATAGTATGTAGTGTATGTAGTGTAGTGTGATGCATCATTGTTTTCCTGACCATGGTCTTTGGTTCGACTGATCTCAGAACGTAGATCCTCAAGCTGGCTTTGAAGTTTTCGAATCTCATTCAGCAGCATATCATTTGAAACATTGTTTGAATTGTTTGAAACACCGACGCTGCGTTGCTCCCTGGGTTTGTTGATTGTGGAGATAGTGGCATTGTATTCAGCGAATTTTCGTCGACTCACAGCGGGGGCTGCAGGCTCTGATTCTGATTCTGACTCTGACCCAGCAGAGCCAGCACTGAAACCTCTCTTTTTCAGATGATTGTTGTATGACATTTTGAAATCAGTTACCAAATTACTGGCATACATATTCTATCATTTTTTACTTTGGTATCCTCACACGTGTCAAGACATAATCCGACGGGAGGCCAATACCATGAACCTCGAGGAACTCATTGCATTCTGGTGATAGGTCTGCGACTGTGATATCAATGTAGTCACCATCATCGCTATCGCTATCGCTATCGCTGTCACTCTTCTCTGCACAGGCGCGCCAGTTATTGTTCAGGTCGACCAGCTCTCTCTGGATAGCATCAAGCTTTTTGTCGAGATTGTCGCATTGAACATTGGTCGAATCTTTACCAACCGTATTGTCAGACTCTGATTTCAGGTTTTCCCAATATTCATGCAGAGACGGATGATCGTCATCGCTGCTCTTGTGGCCCTTACTGTTTTGCAGTTGATATAAAATGTCTCTAATCGTTTCACCTTCGTGGGGCATGTGCCTGTGTCTCTGTCAGACTGAGATAGTATTTAGGTTAGGAGTGCGGTATTCTGGATCATTTTTGCTGGCACGTGTATAAAAAATACCCGATAATTATAAGTACAATGACAACGAGATTGGAGCCAATGGCCCAGCAGATTGAGATGGGAGCAGACCCATGCTCTCTCGAGAAACAATCATACAATTCATACGATACAGACCAATCAATAAAACAATCTATCACACCTTCTATGTTGATTCAAAAACCACCACTAACAAGACCATTGATTTATAGAAAACTTTATCCAGGAATCTCCATTGAATGGCTGGATGCAAATTACGGACACTATCTCATATCTGGTGAAGAGAGTTGGAGAGAGATTCCCAGGAGATTTTGGTTCAAGCTACAGAATCAGAATGGTGTTGATTCGTGGTGGGATATTCGCCAACTATTGCTTCAAATAACACAGTGCCTAAATAGCAGCAACATGGGAAACAGTTACCCTCAATTCCCCCATGATCCATTCACCAGATATCCGATTCCATACGACCAATTGGACCAGTTATATTTGAGAGCACATGAGCTACAATTATCAGTGCACTGCAGCACATTGGTATTCCTTTACTGGCTTCATGGTAAAAAGATCCGCAAAAAGGACAACCGATGGAAAAAGACGATATTGAACACGAAACAGTTGAATATGATATTGTGCACATGGCTCCGGTTTCGTAATATTAATAGCCAGGATTCTCAGGGTAATTTCATAGGAATTTGGGAGCCGAAACGGCAGGAGATAGACGTATTTGAGCGCAATTATCACCAATATTGTCAGCAGCCTCCATTCATGTTCGAATTTGGAACTGAGATTATCAATCCACGCAGGAAGATTTTGGAAGATTTTTTGCGGAGATTACCAAAAGAGGAGTGGGACCTTTCTATGCATTCCTATCCGGTGGAAACCAGTCCTTACATATTTTACCCCAAGCCACAACATCGATAGAAAACAGACAAGCAGAGGAGACCATGTGCTCCGTCGTGTACCAATCTGACAGCATATTATGACGGTATTTTATTTTAAAATAAAATACATTTTTGCACTCATCCAGCATGACAGAGCTTAGAGCTATTCCACCATAATGTATTATCAAAAACAAAGCATAATGCCAGCTAAGACAAAGACGACGAAGGTTACTATTCCAGTTGTTCAGAAACCAGTTGCTGCTGCTGCGGCCCCAGCAGAGGCGGAGGCTAGCCCAGCCACCCCAGCAGTTGCTCGTCCATCCAGTGATGAGGTGTTCGAGCAGACCCTGAAAGATGCTCAGAACCTTGTTGTTGCTGCTCGTGGCATGGTTGCCCGTGTTCGCGAACTGAAGCGCACTCATGATCGTGAGCTCAAGGAGTCTAAGAGAGCTTCAAAGAAAAACCGCAAGCAGTCTGGCGGTGCTCCACGCCCACCAACTGGTTTTGCCAAGCCAACAAAGATCTCGGATGCTCTTGCCGATTTTCTCAAGAATGTTGCTGGCAATGCTGATGTCAACCGCGGCGACCTGATGACGCGTACCGAGGCGACCAAGCGTCTGAACGCTTACTTTATTGCCAAGGATCTGCGCGATTCTGAGGACAAGCGCAAGATCCACTATCAGAAGGATGCCGCCCTGGCCAAGCTGATCAAGCTTCCAGCTGGCACCGAGCTGACATACTTCAACCTCCAGACGGCCATCAAGGAGGAGTTCCCAAAGGCATAAATTAATAGCACATACATTGTGCTAACTGTTACTGTATTTCATACAAATTTACACAATGTGATTTATATGAAATATTGCGATCTCATGAGATGATGAACCGAGCAGAGAGCTTCTCAGGGCATGATTCCTTTCTGATGATGGATCTCTTGAGCTTCTGCAAGCATATCATTGAGACGTTCCAGAATCTGATGGCATGCAATCTTCAACACGCGCAGTGCTTCATTGCGCTCATCGTTGAACAGATTGGAGAATGAATCTTTCTCACTGAAGAGTGGATGGTCTCGTTCAGGAGTTTTAAATGTGAGATTCATAGTGGCTTCCAGAGGGTGTGGAACGCGCCAGTTCGCGAAACATTGTTTCATCACTGTGAAATAATCCTCCTGCGAGTAATTCTCTCCAATGAGATGATCAAGGATATAGATGTAATGAGCCTTGATGAGCTGACCCAGGGTCGCACTCTCAATCTTCTCGCGATCATCTATGGTAATGACCATTAGGTTAGGAATGCTCTGACTAAACTTGACAGAAGCTCGTTCAGAGATGCGTCCGCCGAAGTCCTGGATCTTTTCCAGCACATCCATCCGAAATGACTCAACCTTGGCAATCAAAACTTCAATAGCACGAATCCAGATCTGGCCTGGCCACATGTGGCCATTGTATTCAATTTCGAGGAGCCAGCGCTCAGGCATATCGTAACGAATGAGGATTGGATCTGTTGAGAGCAAATAATCCTGCTGATCTGCAATGGGATCATGAGTATCCTCTTTTGGATGCAGTTTGGCTTCCAGTTCAGCCAGCTGTTTAAGAGCATCATCATGTGTTTTCCGCAACTCATTCAGGCGACTCTGGATCTTGGCTTTCTCTTTTTCAAGGCCAGCTGGATCGTTGATAAAAAATCCACTTGATCGCGAATCCCAATCTTTTTGCTCTTCTGGTTTGAGTGCATTCCATTCAGCCTCAGCCTGACCACGCAGCTCATCTGTTTGCGCAGGAGACAGAGGACCCCCAGTCTCCTTGACAGAGACAGTGTTTGCGTCTGTGACTTTTGTGGAGATATAGAGATTATGACCATCGATGTTATTCCAATAATCATGCACCTTGTGAAGCTCGATCTCGGTGATCTTTTTCTGACTCAGGTATGGCTGCATCTCGCGATCAACAATTAGATTGTCAGCTGCATTCTTGACCTGTTGTTCATAGTCGTAATCATCGCGTGCCTCTTTGCGCTTTTTGAATCTGTACTGAGGGATGGCGGAGAGCCATCGAGCGTGTGTGAGCTCATTCGGGAGCATACTGTTCGGGTTAATAACACCACCAGTACCAAGCGCCACTGTCATCTCTGTGAACAGGCTCTCACCCTTTTTAAGAGCGACCAGAATTAGCTCGGGATATTTGAAAATACCGTGATGGAATTGTTCATCCATTTCCTCCCACTCTTCACCTTCCAGATTGATGAAGTTAATCTTATCACTCGCCTTGTTCATAAGCTCACGGCTAATTGGAACGGGTGTCGTTGGTTCCGTGCCCACACCATCACCTCTGCGGTGAAAGATGCGAATATCTTTGCAGCAGGCCTGCCTGAGTCTGTTGTACATATCATCCTCATCATCAAGGTGCTCATAGCGCAATGGCTTGTTCGGATTCTTGGGATCACACAGACGAAAAACCCAATTCTCTGGATCTGGAAACAGATCAGTATCTCCATGGATCGGAACCATTCCAACTCGATCTGAGATCTGTTGTGCGCTGAAAACTGTGAGATTGCCCATCTCCAATACTCCATCATCGCCAACGAAAGTTTCGGGGACAAGAACATCCTGTGTGAAACCCCAAACAGGGACCTCACTTAGAATAATACGACGCAATCCGTTGACGATGCTGTTGTCAAGTCCCGCAAGCAGTGGTTTTCCGCCAGGGGCAGCAGAAGGATTGCCAATCTCAAGTGCGAGACTGGTTGCCTCCCCGATCGTTGGATCCGACTGACTCAAATCCCACTTTGAATGATACTTTGGCACGGTGGTAGACATGATTCTATAATTACCATCACAAGAATTTCGCACCTTGCATCAATTTTCATGACTTACCCGTTCTTCCCTCTACGACTATCCATTATCTTGCGCAAAAGCTTGTCCTGAACCTGAATGGTCTTTTCCATTTTTGAAAGCTTGCTCTTGAGCCGTTCAACCTCTATAGAATCGTCAATATCATTCACAACATTCAAACCCTTGGAGACGACACCATTGCTGTCTGAATCAGATACACTCTCAGAATCCTCACTGCTATTACTGTCCAGATTCCATTGGTCCTTATCTTGTATAGCATACTGATTGGATTGATGGTACCTCTGATTCTGAACATGCAATTGCTGTGTTCCAGTGCCTATCTCACTCCCTGGATATACTGGATAGACTCCCTCATTGGGTTCACATTCATCCGGTTCCACAACTGTTACAGTGGCTCGCTGAGGAGCATACTGATGCTGCTGCTGTTGAGGAGCATACTGATGCTGCTGCCGTTGCTGAGGTGTATACTGATGCTGCTGCTGCTGAGGTGTATACTGGTACTGCTGAGGTGTATACTGGTACTGATGCTGCTGTTGAGGTGTATACTGTTGTTGCTGAGCATACTGTTGTTGCTGAGGTGTATATTGATACTGCTGAGCATACTGTTGCTGAGCATATTGTGGATGGTGTTGCTGAGCATATTGTGGATGGTGTTGCTGAGCATATTGTGGATGGTGTTGCTGAGCATATTGTGGATGCTGATGTTGGGGGTGTCTGGTGTACTGAGGCTGTTGGTACTGAGGCTGTTGGTGCTGAGCATACTGGGGAGGCAGGCGTTGTTGAGAGTATTGGGGTTGTGTCAGACCATATTCAGAAGGCCAAAAATGTTGTTGGTGTGTTTTTTTCTTTCTGGTCGTTCTCTTTTTAGCAGTTTTGCGAGTGCGGGTCTTGGGCTCCTGGTAAACGACTAGCTGACCACCTTCATCATCACCTGCACCAGTTTCATCCCACGCGGTCTCATTGTCATCTAGATCTGGTCTAACTTGTGCACGTAATCTGCGGCTCTCTGATTTGTATTTATTAATTCTGTCATACAGCTCTGAGGTATCTGCTTTTTTCTCTCGAGAGATGGATGTGTTCTGTCCTTTCATGGTCCTTTCAACCCGTCGTTTTAATCTTGGGTCGACTCTATTTGGGTTTTGGTGCGAGCCCTGCCAGATCCTATTCACCTTTCCGCTAGATAGGCTGGTCAGGTTTGCACTCTGAGTGGGATCACCAACCGTGCTGAAGGCCATGTCACCTGCTGCCATCATAGGTTGTGGGTCTCCCTGCACCTCTTCCAGCCCTCCAGGGCTTTTTTGTCGATGGGAGTCTTGATAGTGTTCAAATATTCGATTAAATGTTTTTGAGCTGAAGCGGCCTCCTTTGAAAATGCGACTGATATCGCCCAACTGATGCTCTATCATAGCATTCTCCCTTTCCAGATCGGCCAGCGTGCGCTCCTCCATGGGATCTGATGTATTGGGAATGCCATGGGCAGCATTGTATGCTTCATTGAAACTATGGGGATTATAACGCGATGGATCAATCCGGTGTGAATATTTAATAGAATTATAGTTGAAATTGTTATGGCCGCTCTTGAGGTCATTATGTCCAATATTACTCTCACCTCCTACCTGTTGTGAATTATGTTTGATCGTGTTGTATGCAGTCTGCAGGGCTTTATATAACCTCGGATCACCTCCCTTGTCAGGGTGGCATGTACGTGCAATGTGCAAGAAAGCTAATCTAGCTGTCCGCGCATCTGCAGTTCGAGGAATCTGTAAGAGCTCATATGGATCCATCTATATACAAAGTTAGAGAACTTACAGAATGGTTGCCCGCACTTCAGCCAGTGCAACTTCCCATGTGGTCGACAGCATTGGATTCAAGGCTGGATTCAGTGGTCAAATCTCTTCTGAGGAGTCCCCACTGCCGCTGTTTGATGGTTTGGAAAGGGTGTCCTGAACAATATGATACTGCGACGCCAGTTTCTTGGCAACAGTTTTGTCCATAAATTCAACTGCAGCAGCATGGGAGGAGAACTCACGCTTCCTGGTTTGAGAATATGACTTGCCAATACCACCGAAGTTGATAGTGTAGACCTTGCCATTGATGATACATTCCCAATACTTGTTGGATCTCCCATCATTGCATACCAGGTAGATATACTTTCTCTCGCTCTCACTCGCACTCGCACTCATACTCATGTTGATATACTATGATGTATCTGGTTCATATACCAGATATACCATGCGAAAAGTCAATCATTTTTTAAACTTTTGTGAATACAAGAATGGGTTGTCCGCCTCAGACCAAACGCCATCAGTCCGTGATGGATCAGGTGGAGGATGAGCTGGTTCCTCAGAAATACAGAGTGAGAGCACCAGATCTAGTGTGGTCCAGTAAGAATGTTACCTGGCATGGTCAGGATCTAAATAATTTATGCAGCATTTTGATGGACTCAATCAAATATGGGGATTCAGACAAAGCAAATAGTATTACGATTGAATTGTTGGTCAGTGGGTATTCATCCCGTATATGGAATGTCATCTGGCATAGCATCATGTTGCATGGACTCGGTATGAGAGCACCAGATCTGTGGTCTATGTTCCTGACAGAGTACAAAACCCTGAATGCTATTAGAAATAGGCTCAATCGATTAGGGCGTCCCTGGGACATTGCAAATCATCAAGAGTACAGGAACCACCTTGCACATTGTGTGACAATTCTGTGCGTAATGTGTGCAGATGAAAGCGAAGCGACACATGTTCTGCCGCTTGGATCATTGTCTCCACAAAACAGTGAGACTTACATAACATCCTGTTTACCTGCCTCTAGCCGTGCGCGAGGAGTTGCACAGGAGTATATTCTGTTGACAAAGACTGAGAGGTCATCAACGATTGGCTTGCAAGAGCTCCATTTCAATCTAACGCGGTTCCTACATTCTGTCAATACATTACAAGACCTCATGAAGGTGTCGGATGTTTCCAAAGCATCTGAAGCCTTGGAGGCTGCGACATCAGAAACATTTTTCTGGATCTATGAGATAGTGAGAATGAGCGGTGCTGAGTTGCATTTAAGAGGAGATTTCCAATATTATATGCCTAAATTAGACCCTGTTAAGGTCCCTTGGGTCACCAGTGCTGCCAACATTCTGTGGAATTATCTGTTTATCAGGTGTTCAAACAAGCAATGGAAATATTTCACCATTTTATCAGAAGTATACACAATGGCATACAAACATAAGGATGTTATAACCTGTGCAGCTATCCTGTACAATCTGTTGCTCATGCAAACATTGTATTCCCAGCAAGCCCCTGCACATCTGTGCCTGTATGATTCTCCTGTTGTGATTCAGGCGGTGATGAGGATAAACAAAGCATATGTGCATGCATGCGCATAATATATGTGCGATGATTCTATGTCATTGTTAGTTGGTTGGATGAGTTATTTGACATCTTTGACATTCTATTCAGGTCGGTTGCAAACCGTAGGACAGTCAGATAGTAAAAGGTATGATTTAAGGGAATTTTACAACTCTCAAAAAAATCGGAAATGGAAACTCGCTGATTCAGAAGAGTTCCTGGAATCTACCAATAAGATGTGCATAATGGCCAATGGCAAGGAGATCTGGTCAACACATGACAACATGGGTATCGGGATCATGAGTTTCCAAATGGGAGCCGATGTGGATAGTTACAGTCCAGAGTTTCATCTCAAGAGCTATGAACACTTTCGTTGGAATGTGAAGAGCGATTTGATCAAACTGCTGCGTAAACTGGATACTGTGCGAGATAGTACCATGTACCATGTTATGTTCATACGTGACTGCAACCCAGGAGAGCTTAATAAAGGGCTACCTGAGAGTATACGCAAAAGAGTAGGGTCTACCTTACTCCCTAGAATAAATGACCTTAAAGAGCATCAGAGATTTAGCTGGATCTTGGTGATTGGACCAGAGCAGACTACATCATCGTCCACCCCGCCCATAAAATTACCTTTCCAGAAACATATAAGTGCATGGTCGCGTGGACCAGTTAATAGAGGATCACAGGGTTCATCTATCCTTGGTCAGTCATTGTCTACTAACTGTGCAGAGGTCCGCCTCAGACTTTAACAATTACAATCGGTTTCACTGACTCACCTCTGTGTAAGCGGCCCTTCATAGACCTTCGTCCATAATGTATTTGTGCAAAAGTTGTATAAATTTCCTTCTGTCTGGATTCATCAGTTTGACAGTATCATCGGTAGTCCAACAACCGATACCGATCTGATAGCCTGGCGAATTGAAATGTACTCGATTGCACACCGTATACATATTACTATCTTGCAATTCATCGTATACCCTTCTTGCACATGTTGTGCAGTACCCCACACGCCCATATGTATGTAGACTCCTGTTTGCCATTTGGTATTGTAGTATATGAGAGGCAGATGTGACTGGTTCAATTTTCCTAGTACCACAGACCTTGTCCTAAGTGCGCATGGAATGTTTTCGATCAACTTGAGAAGAACCAATTTTCACGTCTCAGTTACCGTAATTGTGGCACTATTAGCTAAGTCTAGGGCACAAAAGTCTTCTGAGTCAGGAACTATCAATCTGCCTCTTATGCAGGCACCATTGCTGCAGCGTGCACTTTTTTCTGAGATTCTCCGACTTTGAAATTTATTTTTAATCCTCCAAAATGTTTGTGAATTTTCGCATCTCAGTTACTGTAATTGTGGCACTATTAGCCAAGTCTAGGGCACCAAAGTCTTCTGAGTCAGGAAC
>Ga0180432_10003956_pt1 | contig 20722 bp, 24 predicted proteins | sample SS_ome_10_FD_132414 | JGI IMG/M metagenome (GOLD analysis project Ga0180432, IMG submission 132414) | Hypersaline lake sediment archaeal communities from the Salton Sea, California, USA - SS_1_MS_2 metaG | ecosystem: Environmental > Aquatic > Non-marine Saline and Alkaline > Hypersaline >...
CCGAAAAAAATCCTCAATGCTATATTTATATAGAGCCAACAGCATGACATGAACGAGCTGCTGAGGTTGCTTGTGGTTGCGATACTTGTGAGCGCCGCGTACGCGCTCCTCGGGTGAACGCCCATGGATGAAGTGGTAAGGCTCGACCGGAAAAGCTTCGAGGCCCTTGCGGGCAGGACAAGGGTGAGGGTGCTCAAGGCATTGCTCGAGCGCAGGAAAACGCTCACCGAGCTTTCCGCGCAATTGAAGTTCTCCCCGTCCACGATGAAGGAGCACATGAGGGTGCTCGAGGACGCGGGGCTCGTGGTGCAGGTGGACGAGGGCAGGAAGTGGAAATACTACGAATTGACGAAGATGGGGGAGCGGGTTGCGCGGCCTGTAGAAATACGCGCAATTGTCATGCTTGCGGCATCGCTGTTCCTGCTCGGGGCGGCGCTGCTCAACATGTTTTCCGCAGTGGGCCCTGCCGCGATGGTGCAGGGAGAGGTGCAGCTCATGGCTGCTCCTTCCGATAGCGCGGCTGCCGGAGGGGCGGCTGCCCCCGCAGCGTACGAAAGCGATGCGGAGGCGGAAAAACTGGGAACCTCGGAGGGGGCCGCTTATGCGGCGCCTGGAGAGATGCAGGAAACTGGGAACCGGGGACTGGAAACACACGGCGGGGAACTGGAAACAGGAAGCTGGGGACAGGAAACTGCCGGGCTGCCGCTTCTCGAGATTGCGATGGTGCTGGCCGCGGCAGTGCTGGCGGGGCTGGCGCTGCTGAATGCAAGGGAAAGGAAAGCGCTCTAGCGCACGGGGCGGGCGCCCAGATACCCTTTTAAGTTTCGTCTTCCCATTCCCGGCAGGTGGGAAAATGAAAGTTGCTGTAAGCTCTGCAGGGGAAGGGAAGGGAAGCAGGCTGAGCCCTGTTTTCGGGAGGTGCCCGTTTTTCGTCATCGTGGACACTGAAAGCGGGGAGGAAAAAAGCGTCAAGAACACTGCGGCGGGCCAGATGGGCGGGGCAGGAATGACCGCGGGCCAGCTGGTCGGGAACGAAGGGGCGAATGCGGTGGTCACCATGGCCATGGGGCCAAGGGCGTTTGCGGTATTGGGGCAGCTCGGGATAGAGGTCTACGAAGGCAAGGAAGGGACCGTAGAGGAGAACCTGGAGCTGCTCAATAAGAAGATGCTCAGGAAGATGGATGAGGCAAGCGGCCCGCTCGCGCCGGGAGCGGGGGGGCGCCCCATGGGCCCCGGAAAGCAGCGCGGGGGAAGGGCGTGAGCCCTCCTCTTGGGCAGGAAAGCGCCGGGCGGCAGTGCTTCGGGTGTGAAAGGTGAGAATTGCGGTAACCGGGGGGAAAGGCGGTACGGGAAAATCAACCGTCGCAACCGCGCTTGCGGTGGAGCTAGGGAAAAGGCACGAAGTTGTGCTCGCGGACGCGGACGTGGAATGCCCGGACGACCACCTCATCCTTTCCATAGAACGGAAGGGATTCGCGGATGTCAAGCTTCCGCTCCCTGCCTTTGATTTTGAAAAGTGCATAAAATGCGGAAAATGCGCGAGCACATGCAGGTACAATGCAATCGTGCAGGTTAAGGGGAAATATCCCATATTCGATCCGGGGCTGTGCAACGGCTGCGGGGCGTGCATGCTGGTGTGCCCCGCGGGAGCGATAAGCCGGGGGCAGCGGAAGGTCGGGGAGATTTTCAGGGGGGAAGGGCACGGGATATCGCTATTCTCCGGGGAAATGGAAGTAGGGTATGAGGAGGCATCTCCCGTTGTGAATGCCCTCAAGGAAAAGATTCCCAAGTCCGAGTTTGAGATAATAGACACTGCGGCCGGAACCCACTGCAATGTGATATCAGCGCTCAGGGGGTGCGATTATGCGGTGGCAGTCACCGAGCCGACGCCGTTCGGGGCGCATGATTTGGAGCTCATCCTCAGGCTGGCGGCAGTGCTGGGGGTCCCTGCGGGGGTGGTCGTGAACCGCTCGGATTTGGGGGAAACGGGGGAAGTGAATAAGATTGCGGAGAAGCATGGCGCGGAGGTAATTGCGGAAATCCCATACAGCAAGGAAATGCTGGAGAGCTATTCAAGAGGGGAGCCGGTGGCGGGCAAAGGGATACTGGGAATTGCGGAGATGCTGGAGGCGATGCTCAAATGAAAAGGATAGTTGTGCTCTCGGGGAAGGGCGGAACGGGAAAGACCAGCATTGTCGCTTCGCTTGCGCTTGCCGCTGCGGCGGAAGGCGGCGGCCTGGCCGCGGTGGACTGCGACGTGGATGCGCCAAACCTTGCGCTCCTCTTCGGCATGGGGGAAGGGGATTTTGAGGAATGGAAAGGCATAAAGGCCAGCGAGAAGGCGGCATTTGACAGCGAAAAGTGCGTGCACTGCGGAAAATGCAGGGAGATATGCGAATTCTCGGCAATAGAATGGGACGAAGGCAGGCGGATGCCTGGGATCGACAGATTCCTTTGCGAGGGGTGCGGGGCGTGCGGCATAGTGTGCCCCCCGGGCGCAATATCAATAGAAAAAGTTGAGAACGCGTCCATCGGCTGGGGCAGGTCGAAATACGGCTTCCCCGTTGCAACGGGCCAGCTGAAGATGGGCGAGTCTTCCTCCGGCAACGTGGTGGCGGAAGTGAGGAAGATGGCGGATGCGGTTGCAGGGAAGGAAGGCGCGGGGCACATGCTCATAGACGCTGCCGCAGGCATAAGCTGCCCGGTTATTGCATCGGTCACTGGGACCGATTACGGCCTGGTGGTGACTGAGCCGACGCCGCCCGCGCTGAGGGACGCTGGGAGGGCAATAAGCCTGCTGGGCCATTTCGGGGTGCCCACGGGGATGGTCCTCAACAAATGGGACCTTAACCCGGATTTCAGTGAAAAGGTTTCGGAATTTGCGGAGCGGAACGGGGTGCCGGTATTGTCCAGGATTCCCTACGACAAAACTTTCACAAAGGCGGTAGCCAAACTGGTTCCGGCGGCGGAACTGAGCTCTGAGCTGAAGGGGATGTTCAGCGGCATCTGGGAAAAAATCCGCTGACTACTCTTCCTTCTTTTCCGCCCTCCCATTCACGCAGAAATAATCCCCGTTCAGCATCATTGCCGCGAATACCGGGCAGGTCGGGCAGATGCAGCCCATCCGGTCTATTTCGCACGCACTCCTTCCCACCTTGCAGTAGAGCACCTCGTTCTTGCCCTTTGAGCACACGTTGTAGCTGGGGCATGCCGGGCAGGTGCATAGCGCCATGCTGCTTTCAATGTCTTCTTCCATGTCTTCCCCCTCCCCGGGCGCCGCGCCCGGGCTATGACGTAAACTCGAAACCAAGGAATTTAAAGTTTTCACTTGAAACACCACCCATGAAGGCGACCATTGCAGTGTTCCTCGGAATGCTGTTGCTATTCGGCTGTGCAGGCAGCGGGGCTGCCCCTGAGCCTGCGGGGGAAGAGCCGTCCGGGCCGGAGGTTTCCGGCTATGCGGCGGAAGTCCCGGAGGAAACGGGGGAAGAGCCGGAAGCTGCCCCGGCCGAAGAGATCGAGCTTGAATGGGAAACCCAGCCCGAAGACGAAGTGCTGGAGGAATACGCACTTGCCAAGCTCGTGGACGGCAACGGAGGAGTGAGGGACCACTACGGTGCCGACAAATACTCATCCGAATCGATGAGCCTCATGCTGGAGTTCGCGGTGATTGAGCAGGACAAGGAACTCTTCGACCGCGAATTAAATTTCATGCTTGAGCATTTCCTCGACCCGGAGCAGGACCTGGTGTTCGCAGAGCTGGACAACAACTATCAGCCTGAAGGCGGGGTGAAAAGGGGGACTTCGGTAGACAACATGCGCATCGCGAAGGCACTCCGCAGCGCAAGGCTGCAGTGGGGCGACATCGCCTACAAGCAATATTATGAGAGGATTTCCGATGCGGTGCTCAACAAGGTAACCAACGACAACAGGCTTGTGCATGACGTGTGGTGGGACGAGGATATCGAAGTGGGCTACTGGATACACATGTCAGACCCAGACTGGGAATTCATGAAATGGCTGGCGAAGAGGCAGCCGATGTGGACCATAGTTTCCGTGAAGACGCTTCCGCTTGTTTCCAACTGCCAGATGGACAACGGCATGTTCTCGGCGATGTATGACACTGCAAAGGGGACCTGCACTCCGCTGGAAGGCGACAGGATGAGCGCAACGCGGGAAATGCTCTGGGCGGCGCTCAACTTCTACGAATTCGAGACGCTGCCCCCCGGCGAGCAGCTTCTCCTGAAGCTGGAGTCCGACTGGGACAGCAAGGGGAAAATCAGCGACGCGTATGATGCGGCGACCGGGATAGGCAGCGGCGAGGAAAGCATAGGGGTGTACGCGCTCACCGGGAGGCTCGCGGTAAAGTTCGGCAGGTGCCGCTTCGCGGAGGAGATGCTGGACAAGGCAACGAGCTACCGCGTGGAGGACAGGGGCGACCCGCTCTACGGGCTGCTTGCAAAAGACGGGGAAGCGACCGCGTTCGGCAATTTTGAAACGGTAACGCTGATGGAGGAGCTGAAGGGCTGCGTGCAGGCGACTTAGGCCCGCACCTTCTTCAGGTAATTCATGTCGCGGCAATCCGGGCAGATGTGCTTCCCTCCGAGCGATTCGTAAGAGAGGCGCATGTACGGGGCGCCGCGCCTGAGCGCATCGTATTCCTTTCCCCGGACAAGATGGCCGCAGGCAAAGCACCTGAGCATCTCGCGCCTGCTCTTTTTGGGCATGGCCGCATATCGCAGGCAAGAGTTATAAACTGCGCACACACGCGGAAGTGGGCGCAAGGGTTAAATACCTCATCTTTGAGGGAACATGCGAGGGGGATTTTTGATGGCATACGCCGGAAACCTTAGGGAGAAGCCCGTCATAACGGGCGTAGGGTGCACCAAGTTCGGGAGCGTTCTTGAGACCCCGGAGATAAAGGGGCTGACTTTCCATGAGCTTGCGTGCGAGGCCGCCTTCGAGGCGATGGACGAGGCAGGCATAGACCCGAAGGAGATAGACGCGTTCTACATCGGCTCCATGGTCAGCCACATTTCGCATTTGTATTCCCACCACACGCAGCTTGCGGACTGGCTGGGGCTGCAGCTGAAGCCCGGCCTGCATTTCGCGACCGCGTGCTCCACTACCAACACCGGGCTGGGGCTTGCGGCGATGGGCGTGGCATCGGGCAAGTTCAGGAACGTGCTGGTTCTGGGATGCGAGATACTCTCTTCCACCGCCACGGACAACCCGCTGAAGAGGGAGGCGCTGGACCCGAGCACGCTCTGGTACTGGACCGACTTCGGGGTGGACCAGATTTACGGGTACCACCATTCCTACGACATCGCGACCGCGTACGGGGGTCTGCCCACGCTGGGCTACGCGAAGAAATACAAGGTGCCGATGGAGAAGATGGACGACGCAATGTGCGCTGTGCACAGGGCGGTGCGCATCCATTCCGCAAGGAACAAGAAGGCGTACGTTCAGACCACGCTCGAGCAGGAGGCGAAGAAGGCGGGGTTCAAGGACATATATGCTTTCTGGAAGAGCAGGAAGAACCCGTACCTTGCATGGCCGACCAGGGTGAAGAGCGCGCTGAACACCGTGGACGGGGCTTCCGCGATGATTGTCAGCTCGAGGAAGGAGGCGAAGGGATATTTCAAGAAGGAGCCGATAAGCCTGGAGGGGTTCCACTGGAGCTCCAGCAACTACCCGTGGTACGGCAGTGACCCGACCGACTGGGCGATAGACAACACCGCATTCAGCACTGCGCTGAGGATGGCGAAGGTGAAGCCCAAGGACATCGGCTATCTGGATGTGCACGACTGCATGCAGATATACCAGCTGATACAGGCGGAAACCTGCGGCTACTTCAAGAAAGGGGAGGCATGGGAGGCATTCCTCGAGGGCCGCACCCTCTACAAGGGAGACAAGCCGATGAACACGTCTGGCGGAAGGCACGGGAAGGGCCATGCGTTTGCCGCGTCCGCGGGAGCCTCAATCTACGAGGCGGTGAAGCAGATGCGGGGCGAGGCGAAGGGGAGGCAGATTCCCGATGAGCCTGAGGTTTCGGTGGTGCACAACCATGGGTACGGGATGCACTCCGCGGTGAGCGTGCTGAAGAGGTGATGCACATGGAGAGAATGGTTGAAAAATTCTACAAGGGGCTTGCGAAGGGCCAGATTTACGGGGTGCAGTGCAGGAAGTGCAAGCACTTCGTGTTCCCGCCCAAGGCAGGGTGCGAGAAGTGCGGCGCGCACAGCATGCAGTGGAAGAAAATCAGCGGCGAGGGGCAGCTGCTGTTCTTCTCCAGCGGCAACCTGCCGCCGATGAAGTTCGCGAAGTACCATCCATATGCCTACGGAGTCATAGAGCTGAAGGAGGGGCCGGCGTTCTTCACACAGATAGAGGGGCTGGACGTATCCAATGTAGAGGCGATAGAGAAGCAGAATGCCGGGCTCCCGATGAAGGTGAAGGCCAAAGTGAAGAAGATGGCCGGCATGAACATCGTGGTATTCAGGAAAGCAAAGTGAAGCCCCATGGAAAGGAAGGAAGTGGAAAAGAAAGTGAAGAAGGTCGTCGCGGACGTGTTCGGGGTGAGCGCAAAGAAGCTCTCCCCCGGCACCAGCTTTGTTGACGACCTGCACGCAAAGTCCATGGACATAGTGGAGCTGCTTGCCGCGCTGGAGATGGAATTCGGGTTCCGCGTCCCGCAGAGGGACGTCCGGCAGAACAAGACGCTAAAGCAGGCAGTGGATTACATGTACGGGAAGGCGAAGAAGCTCAAGAAGAAATGACCGCCGCGGCAGCCGCGCCGGCGCGCGTATAGGATACGCTCACCAGCACCTTCCTTATTTTCCTCTTTTTTGCAATCCTTTTAATATCGCCGTGCAGCCTTATCGAGGGCGCGCCGGTTTCGGGATGGCGGACGAGCTCCACGCCCTTGCCCTCAATCCACCCGGTCCCGAACGCCTTGTAGACTGCCTCCTTTGCGGCGAACGCGGTGGCAAGCTTGTAAACGTTCCCGCACTTTGCGCATGCGATTTCCGCTTCGGTAAACGTATTTTCCGCGAAGCGCTTTCCCGCCCTGCCGGAGAGCTTTTTGCGCAGCTCCGCAACGTCCACGAGGTCTATGCCCAGGCCCTTCACCGCCATTATCTCCCCCCTATGGCGGAAACCGCCTGCTTCGCAATCATAAGCTCTTCATTAGTCGGTATAGCAAACACTTTCACTTTCGAGCCGCGGGAGCTTATCTCCATCTCCCTCTTCACCGCCTTTCGGTTCTTTGCAGCGTCGAGCTCCACCCCGAATGCGCCCAGGTAGGAGCAGATCTCCTTCCTCATGGAGGGGGAATTCTCCCCTATCCCCGCGGTGAACACTATCGCGTCCGCTTTTTTCAGCGCGGCCATGTAGGCGCCGATGTACTTGGCCACGCGGTAGGAGAACATCTCCAGCGCGAGGCGGCAGCGCTCGCTGCCCTTCTTCGCGTGCCCCTCAATCACCCGGACGTCCTTGCTCACGCCCGAGATGCCGAGCAGGCCGCTCCTGTGGTTGGCGGCCTCGAAAAGCTCATCGTACTCAAAGCCGTATTTTTTTACAAGGTACTGGAGGGCTGCGGGGTCCATGTCGCCGGTGCGGGTGGCCATCATCACGCCCTCCAGCGGAGTCATCCCCATGCTGGTGTCCACCGATTTCCCGGCCTTCACCGCGCACAGGGAGGAGCCTGCGCCGAGGTGGCAGGTAATCACGTTGGGCTTTTTCTTCTTCAGCAGCTCGGCGGCGCGCAGTGACACATACTTGTGCGACATCCCGTGGAAGCCGTACTTGCGCACCGCGTACTTGTCGAAATAATTGTAGGGAAGGCCGTACATGTAGGCCTTCCTGGGCATGGTCTGGTGGAATTCTGTGTCGAACACCATAACCTGCGGGACGTTGGGCATCGCCTCCTTCGCCTCCTTTATCCCTGCGATGTTGTGGGGGTTGTGCAGGGGCGCGAGCATCTCGAACGACTTGAGGTAGTTGAGCGCGGCACCGGAGACAAGCGCGGACTTCGCCATCTGCCCGCCGTGCACCACGCGGTGGCCCACCACCGAGATTTCGCTCACGCGCTTTACTCCTCCCCATTTTTCGTCATGCAGCATCTCCAGCATCAGCCGTATGCCCTGCCGGTGGTTCCTGACTCCAACCTTTTTCCTGAACTGCTTTCCGCCTTTCCAGTGGGTGAGCTGGGTGCCCTTCTCCCCGATTCGCTCTATGTGGCCCCGCAGCAGGGTGCTGAAATCGCGGCCGAACAGGCGGTACTTTATGGATGAGCTACCGCAGTTCAGCACGAGCACCTTCTTCATTTTTTCCGCCCCCTCTTCGCCCATGTGCTGAGCATCGCGGCCACGCCGACTATGTCCTTCGCTTTCGCGCCGCGGGAAAGGTCGCTCACTGGCTTCCTGAACCCCTGCAGTATCGGGCCGTAGGCGTTCGCGTGCGCAAGCTCCTGCACGAGCTTGTAGGATATGTTGCCGGAATCCAAGTCTGGGAAGATGAGCACGTTTGCGCGGCCTGCCACCTTGCCCGTGGAGCCCTTCATCTTCTTTTTCGCGGTGGCCATGGAAAGGGCGGAATCGCCCTGCATCTCCCCGTCTATCGCAAGCCCGGGGGCCTTCCTGTTCGCCAGCTTCACGGCCTCAATCACCTTGTCTGCACGAAGGTGGATTGCGCTTCCTTTGGTGGAAAATGACAGCATCGCCACGCGGGGCTTCCAGCCCATGAGCTCCTTTGCGGTCTGCGCGGTGGTGACTGCGATGTCTGCGAGCTCTGAAGGCGAAGGGTCTATGTTGACCGAGGAATCTGCGAAAAGCAGGAGCCCTTTCTCGCCCGCGCTGCAGCGCGGGATTTCCATGAGGAAGAAGCTGGAGGGGACGGAAATCCCCTTGCGCAGGCCTACCATGCCCTCTGCCGCGGTTATGACTTCTGCGGAAGAGGTCGCGGCGCCCGCTATCACCGCATCCGCCTCCCCCATCCCGACCATGAGGCACCCAAGGAAAAGTGGGCTGGAGAGCATCTTCTCCGCGAGCGCGGGCGGCGCGCTGCGCACCTTCCGGTATTCCTTTACGTATTTCGAATCAACCCCGCCCAAAGTGTCAATGACCTCAATGCCCTTCAGGGAAACTTTCAGGGATTTCGCGAGCACTTCTATTTTTTCCCGGTCGCCAAGCAGCACCGGGCTTGCGATGCGCCTGCGCCCCACTTCCGCGGCCGCGGCAAGTATGCGCTCCTCCTCCCCCTCCGGGAAAACCATCCTGCAGCCCGGCCACGCGGTTTTCCTGAATGCGGAAACAACGTCCATGTTCTCCCCGCTGGGCTTACCGGCCCCATCAATTTAAACCTTGCCATGGAAAAAAGCGCATGAGAGGCATCGTTTTGCTCGCGCTCGGCATGCTGCTGGTGTGCGGGTGCATAGTTTCGGAGCAGAGGTACGCCGGGTCCGGGGAAACCGTGGTTTCCCCGCAGGGAACTCCGGATGAAGGGGCCGGAGGGGCGGCTTCCGCGGAAACCGCTTCCGTTTCTGGCGAAACTGGTGCGGGCGCGGAACCGGCCGCCGAAGTTCCGGGGGAAGCCGGTACGGATGCGGCATCCGAAGGCGTGCCTCCTGCAGGCTCGCCAGAGCGCGATGAAACGGGCGCGGGCGCCCTGATGGGCGAGGAGCACCTTACTGTTGAGAAGACCGAAATCGGCGAGGGCGAGACAGAGAAGGAATACGGCGGGATGCGGTTCGACGGATACACCCTACTATTGGAAGACCTCACGGACGACTACCCTTATCCGTGCGCGGCCCTGCGCGTAGTGAAAATCTCGGGCACGGAAATCACGGAGTACGAGAGGACGGAAATCTGCCCGGGCAAAAGCCGGAACTGGGAATCGCCCGAGGGGAAGGAATACAGGATAAAGGTGTTCGAAACCGCGGCGGGGTACAGCGAAGGCGCGGCCTGGGCTGACATCGCGATTTACGGGCAGTAGAGGCTCCAGGCCGATGGCGGGAAAGGACTCCGGGCGCCCCCCCGGATTCGGCTTCTGCATCCCGGGGCAGCGGGCACGTGGCTCAGGAGGATTCCGCTTCCTCTGCTTCCGGCTCCTCAATCACGATTACGCCCCTCTGGGGGGTGATTTTGCACTGGTAGTTGTACACGCCCGCCTTGTCGAATGTGTAGGACCAGCTGACTCCCGGCTCAAGCTCCGGGGAATTGACCCCGTCGAAAACAATCATGTGGGGCATCATGTCATTGTTCACCCAGGTGACCCTGGTGCCAACCGGGACGACCGCAAACGAAGGGATGAAGCCGAGCGGCTTTATCTTTATCTTCAGGGCGGACGCATTTGCGTCATACCCTGGGGTCGAAGTGAGCATCCCCTGCGAGGCGGTGCACCCTGCGAGAAGCACTGCTGAAAACATCACGGCAAAAAGCAATGTGCGGCTTGTGTGCATCTATTCCCTCCATGCCTGCTTCGGGCTTAAGGTATAAAAATGCTTTTGAACACTAAAACGTCGGAGAAGGTGATGGGGTGGAGACAAACGAAATTACTAAGGAGGAGCTGAAGAAGAAGCTTGGGCGGAAGGAAGACTTCATCCTTATCAACGTGCTTTCGGCGGAATCGTATGAGAGCATGCGCATACCCGGCTCGGTGAACGCGCCGGCGGACGACCCTGAATTCCTGCAGAAGGTGCAGCAGCTCGTTGCCGACAAGGGGAAGGCAATAGTGGTATACGGCCCGAGCGGCGCGAGCCCGGCATCGCGGAAGGCGGCGGATGCGCTCATGGCCGCGGGATATGAAAACGTGCTGGACTTCCGCGGCGGGATGGCCGACTGGATTGAGGGGAGCTACCCCATAGAGAGGAGCAGGCCGCCCGAATACCGGCCCCCGCACCACGGGCCGCCCGTTAAAAAAACAGGGGAGCCGGAGAAGGAAGGGGAGGAAGGCAAGGCCGCGCCTGCAGAGGGCGGGCCGGAGCCGTCCGCGCTTGCGGAAAAAAGGTGCATGCCCTGCGAAGGCGGGGTGCCGCCCCTTGATGAGGCAAAGGCGCAGGAAATGCTCGGGGAAGCCGAGGGTTGGGAGCTGAAGGGGAACAGGATAGTAAAAGAAATCAAGTTCAAGGATTTCAAGGAGGCAATGCACTTCGTGGACTGGGTGGCGGACATCGCGGAGGAGCAGGGCCACCATCCCGACATCCACATCTCATATGACAGGATAAGGCTGGAGCTGTGGACGCACGCCATTGGCGGGCTCTCGGAAAACGACTTCATAATGGCGGCCAAGATAAACCGCATCTAGAGCTTTCCGCGCCACACTTCGGATTTCCTGAGCTGCTCCTTTGCTTTTTCTTCCGCCTGCTCAGGCGGCATGCCCTGCGAGATGAAAAAGTTCTTGAACCCTTCCAGCACCTGCCCGAGCGGCTTGAGGCTTCCTTCCGCATCGGTGCAGTGGGTGCAGTAGGGAATGCTCTTGTCGCCCTTTGCATGGTCGTCCGGCTCAACCAGGGGCATTCCGCAGCTCATGCACTTTGCGCCTGCGATGGTCTTTGCGAATGCGAACATGTGCCCGTCCGGGTCGCAGATTACGAAGGTGCGCGAGCCCCACGTCTGGTCCGCGATTTCCTGGCAGATGAGCACGTCCCTGCCCTTCAGCTCGTTGTAATAGGCATCTATGTCAAAATCGTCCGGGACGCTGACATAGTGAATTACGCCAGCGCCGACCGCGGCATCCTTGTCGAAGCGGAAATTCTCCAGCAGGCTTGCCTTCATGTCCACGACGCCCTGCAGCATTATGTTCGAGCCGAAGCGGGAAATGTCCGCATACTCCGGGCCTTCCCTGTCCGGGAAAACCATCCCCAATTTGAAGCCGAGCTTGCCCTCGTAGAAATCGAGCGCCCTCTTCAGGTCCTTTACTCCCAATAATGGCGATATCTCAGACACATTCCCACCCTGCAGTAAATTGCGGTGGAAACTATAAAATGCTTACTGTGCAATAACGCAGCCATGATAAGCGAGCTGATAATGCTGGTGCTTGCGGCAATATTCTTCTTCGTGGCACTGTCAAAGTTCGGATGGGTCGTGCTCTTCATAAACATGGTTATTGCGCTCATCGTGCTCAAGCTGCTCGGATGGCTCGGGGTGAGGATACGCATAGACGCGTTTACCCTGTTGTTTGTGGTGCTCGGGGGGATACCTGCAGTGGTGATACTCGCTTTCCTCGTGCTCACCGGGCTCGGGTTTAAGGAGAGAAGATAGATTCCACCGGGTAGCGGGAAACCCGCTTTGAGATGGAATACTTGTGCGCGTCGAAGCCTTTTTTCGGCACTAATTCGTAGATTGAGTGGTCGCCCTCATTGTCTATGAGGTGGCGCAGCACATTCACGCCCATCCCGTAGTTGCTGCCGTGCGCGCCCGGGTCGTTGCCCCTGCCCGCAATATGCGAGAAGGGCATTATTATGCGGCCGCCGGGGCGGAGGTGCACAGGCGCCTCCAGCATGAACCGCCTCAGCACGCGGCCGTGGTCCATGAAGGACGGCGCAACAGGGTGGTCCTTCAGCGGCCGGTCGTGGAAATGGGGGTGGTGGAAAACGATGACATCGAAGTATTCGCCGGTATTGACCGGCTCGAACAGGTCGCCCTTCCTCACTTCAAGGTTCTTCCTTGTGTTGTGCAGCTTCGCGTTTTCAGCGGTGTTCATCACCGCGGCCTCGGAAATGTCGGTTGCGACCACGTGCTCCGCGCCGTATTTTGCCATGAGGACGGAATAGAGTCCCGAGCCGCAGCCGATTTCGCATGCCATCTTCCCGCGGTACACGGCCGGGTTCTCGAAGAGGTACTGGGCCATATGGGTCCCCGCAAGGGAAACCTCGGGGCGGACTACGCCCTCATAGACTATGAAGTCGTGGAGGCCAAGATGGCTGAAGAAATCGGTATTGTAGGTATTGTGGGTATGGTCACGGAGGAGCTTGTTCAGCCGCCTCCGCTGGTCGGGTTCCAGCATTGGGTGTAATTGCAGGAGCAGTATTAAATTAGTATCGCAAAAAGGGGGAATGCGCGTCACCAATATACTATCATTTTGGGGCAAAAACCGGCAATCCCTTTTAAACCATTCCCTGCACTAGTTCTCAACATTTTCGGGGTCATGAGGTAACCTGGTATCCTGCGGGCTTCGGGAGCCCGTTATCCGAGTTCAAATCTCGGTGACCCCATCAGATTCTCAGCGAGCCGGCGAGCAGCGCGAAAAGCCCGAGGAACAGCGCCACAAGCGAATACTTTCGGGTCATTTCCATGGACGCCTTGTCGTGCACGAACAGGATGTACAGTGCCACCACCGCTATGCCCGCGTCCGCAAGAAGGAGCAGCGCCCCCGAGACGATTGAAAGGTGCAGCCCGGAGAAGAACGGGATTACGGAGAGGGGGATGAACAGGAGGTAGAGCGCGGCCGCAAGGCCCATGGACGCATTCTTCCCGATGAGCATCGGGAGCGTCTTCGCCCTGCGCGCCGCCTTGTCGCCTTCCATGTCCTCGACTGTCTTCACTATCTCGCGCGCAAGGCCGGAAACAAAGCCAAGGAGCGCAAGTATCCAGATTGTGAGGTTCGGGTACACCTGGTACACCACTGCGCCGAAAATGAAAGGAATGGACATCGTCGTCGCGATGAACACGTTGCCCACCACGGGCAGGTCCTTGAGCTTTATGCTGTAGAGCACCGCGAACAGGTTGTAGAAGAAAACTATCATGAACGCAATCGGATTGATGAGGGATGCCAGGAATATGGAGATGAGGAATGCAAATACCGAGAAGCGGAATGCGAATTCCGGCTTTATCGTGCCGCGCACGAGCGGCCGGTCGTTCCTGCGGTTTATGCGGTCTGTTTCCACGTCCATGTAGTCATTGAGCGCAAAGGAGCCCATTTCGCTGAATATGGGGACGAGCAGGGAGAAGATGAGTATCGCGCCAAATTGGGGGAACCCCTGCAGCACTACGATTTCCCCTATAAGCACGGCCACGGCGAGCATGATTGCATGCTCGAACCGGACCAGCCGGAAAAACTCTTTAATTGTTTTGAGCATAAAGGTACCTCACAAGCAAGCTTAATAAATAGTTAAAGGTGCGCAAAATGCCGCTTTTCATGGGAAAAAACAGCGGGCCGGGAAGCCCGCGCTTCTGCATAATTCCGGTGCCTTATGAGGGCACGGTATGCTACAGGAAGGGCGCTGCGCAGGGGCCCTCCGCGCTGCTTTCCGCAAGCGCGGAAGTGGAAACCTATGACGATGAGCTGCGCACGGAAACAATTGGGGAAGGCTTCCATGTACGGGGGATGCTTGGGTGCGCCGGGAAGGGGCCGGAGGAGGTTTCCGCCCTTGTGAAAGACGAGGTGCGTGGGGCGCTTGAGGGCGGGATGCTGCCCATAGTGGTTGGAGGGGAGCACTCCGCAACCATTGGCGCGGTTGAGGCATTCGGGAAAGAGGTTTCCGTTCTATGCATAGATGCGCATGCGGACCTGCGGGATGAGCTCGGAGGCGAGAAGTTCTCGCACGCATGCACGATGCGCAGGGTGAGGGAGCGCGCAGGGAAAGCTGTGCAGGTTGGCGTGCGGGACATGAGCGCGGAATGCGCGCGCATCGCAGAAGGCGAGGCGAAGGGGACGGTCTTCGGCGTTGATTTTGACTTGGATGAGGTGCTGGGGCTGCTTGGCGAAAAGGTGTATGTGAGCATAGACCTTGACGGGTTCGACCCTTCGGAAGTGCCGGGGGTAGGCACTCCTGTTCCGGGGGGGCTGCGCTGGGCAGAAGGGCTTGCGCTCCTCAGGAAAGTTGCGGAGCGGAAAGAAATCGTGGGCTTTGACATAATGGAGCTTGCGCCAATCCCCAACCAGGTTGTGAGCGAATTCTTCGCCGCGAAGCTGCTATACCGCATGGCAGGATATACTTCTGTTTCCAGGGGGCTGGTTCAGCCGGGAGTGGGGTGGAGCCACACGACTGGCTAGCGAATTCCTTGCGGCGAAATTATTGTACAGTATGGCGGGGCATTCACTTCTGCGGAATCCCCAGGTGCTCCAGGATGTAGCCGAGCACGTGCTCCTGGAAATGCCGGTTGCTCGGGTGGCCGAGCTCCTGCCCGGCCTGCAGGAGGTAGGGGTGCGGGGAGAAATGCGGAACAGTGATTACATATCCTTCCAAGTCTGCTGAGGCGAAGATTGCATGCGCGGGCAGGCGGCCGGAGTACATGCGCCTTATGAAATCCGAGCGCATCGCCTCCTCCTTCTGCAGTATGCGGCCCTCAACACTTTTGTGCCTGAACGTGAATGAAACATCTATTGTTTCCTGCTCCCCGGTAAGCAGGTTGGCGGCGGGCTTGCTTGCCTTCACCGAGAGTGTGAGGTTCTTGCCGTCGAATTCCGTGCTGTATTCCCCCTTCCCGAAATCGAGGAGAAGGTAGGAGCTGAAGTAGTCCACGCCGGAGTCCATCCCCACGGACTTGCTGAAGAGCATGAGCTTTTCGGGCGTGAAGAATATTGAGCGGGTGGCGCCGTGCGCGAAAAGCGGGGGCAGGCGGCTGCCATTGAGCATCACCTGCTGAAAATAGTTGTTGGGCATTGTGTATGCATTGCGCGCCTCGAAAAGGGGCGCGGTGATTCCCATGGGGAAAGGGACGGAGGAATAGAGGGAGCGCTTGAGGGAGGGGAACTTCCCCATGAAGCCCTTCGTGCGTTCAAGGCGGGAGGAATCCTCCTCCTGCATGAGCTTGATTTTGGAAGTATAGGTTGCGCTTTCGGCGGCCAGTTCGCAGAGCCTGCACATCCTATCCCCCTTTCTTCCCAGCTTCTTCCTTCTTTTTCACTTCTTTCTTTTCAACCTTCAACTGCTTGAGCTCCGGCATCCTCGCCCTGAGAGAGATGAGGAGCAGTGCCTTGGCGGTCTCGAATTCCTGGCCCGAGCCTTCCCTGAAAGAGAGCGAAAGCGCGCCGTCCCTGTAGTCCCATTTCTCCACTATGCCGGAATTTTCGCACATCGCGCCGATTTTGGCTTCGTGAGTGGAGTGGATTTTCGCAAGCCTGATTTTGTAGGAAACCTTCTTCCCTGCATAGGGGTGGTTGAAGTCCACCATCACGCGGCCGCCGCTCACGCTCTTCACGGTGCCGTAGTTCCTCCCGCGCTCGGTATCCACGTGGATTACGAGGCCGGGCTCTGGCGCGACGTTGAACTTGCGGAATTCCGCAAGGGACATGATTTTCACGAGCTCCTTCCTGCGGCCGCCGAACGCCTTCTCCGGGGGAATTTCAATCTCCTTCTCCTCGCCTTCCTCCATGCCCTCCAGCGCATCATGCAGCCCGGGGATAACCTTGTCGGATTCTAGCGAGATGAGCATCGGGCCTTCCCTGCCGTGGAGCCTCTTCGCAATTTCGCCCGAAGTGGAATCAAATACCGTCCCTTCGTCGTCCCTGCCCTCGAGCTCAACAGCCAGAAGGTCGCCTTTTTTTGCCATCAGCAAACACTCTCCGTCGTGATAGAGGGATGTCCGATTACTATTTTAAACATATCGCAGAAGAAGTTAGGAAAGGAATTCTTGTGGTGCGTTGAATGGACAAAAAAAGCCTTTTGCTGAAAGTGGTCGTGGTCGCGATAGTGCTCGGGTTCATGCTGGAGAGCTTTGCAATCGGCATGGGCGGCGGCAGCGAAGAGGGTGGCGGCACGCAGGCCGAGGTGGCCGAGGGGAATGCGGACATAGGCCTGACCATAATCTCGTACCGGCCGTACCTTTATTCCCCGGTGCTGAACGGGAGCACTGCCTCCGAAGTCTCACAGATGGAAGGTGTGGAGGAGGTAATCCCCGGGGATTCGCAATACGTGATTTCGCTTCTGGACGGGGACTATGCACACAGGGTTTATGCGCAGATGAAGGAGAAGTACGAAATAGAAACCAGTACGGTGGCCACCGTTTCAATGCCCGCGTACTTCAACATGACTACGGATTCGGGGGAGAGCATGGGTGTTGCAGGCACCCGGTTCGAATATACCATGAACCCGGTTGCAGACATATCCGGGAAATTCCTCGTGAGGATGAGGCTCAGGGCAAGCAACGAGGTTGCGGTTGCGGTAATCGGCATAGTGCCGCTTGCGGAGGATGCGGCATTCAGCCTCAACGGCACTGTGGAATCCTATGAAGGGGAGGCCGTCGCTTACTCGGTCCCGTGGGAGCTGCGCAATATTGACGAAGAATACCTTGGCGGCGCCGAGTACGGGCGGGTGGATTACGTGGTGCTTGCGGAGCCGCTCAGCCCGCTGGAGATGCAGTCGAAGAAGTTCGAATACGTGGAATACATTTCCGAAAGCATAGTGAAGGTTTCTGCAAATTTCACGGACAGGAACAGGGTGCTGATCGATTTCGGCGCGGATGTGGAGTTCCCGGAATCGGAGCTGAATGCGGAAGGCGCGCTCCCGGAAGAAGTGCTGAACATCACGCCAAGCGTTTCGCGGATGTATCTGGTTGCAGTTGAGCCGGGCGAATATGCGCTCCCGAGGGAAACCTACCTCGTGGAAACCGAAAAGAACTGGAGCGAGGGGCAGGAAATCGAGTTGCTCGTGAATGCAACCGTGCTCGGGGAAACGGTTGTTGAAGTGAATTCGATAACCGGATGAGCTCAGTTGTTCGTGGATGGCAGCTTCACGCCAACCACCTGGGAATTGCCGTCAATCCTTGTTACGCCAAGCACCGCGCTGGCCATGCCCACCACAGTGTCATCGTGGCTCACCACTATGAACTGGGACTGGCCCGAGAGCTGGCGCAGGAGGTTCGCGAGGTTCTTGCTGTTCGCCTTGTCGAGGGAAGCGTCCACCTCATCCAGGATGTAGAAGGGCGAGGGCTTGTGGAACTGCAGCGCGAATGAGAACATAAGGGCAAGCAGCGTCTTCTCCCCTCCGGAAAGCGCATCCAGGGGGCTCTCCCTGCCGCTGCGCTTGAGCTTTATGTAGAGGCCTGAGTTGAATATGTCTGCGGGCTTGTCTAGGTAGAGGTAGCCCTCGCCTATGCTGATGTATTCGAAGAGCTTCTTGAAGTTGTCGTTCACCGAATCAAATGTTTCGGTGAATGCCTCCTTCTTCTTTTCCTCTATGCTGGAAATCATCTCCATTACCGCATTGCGCTCTACGCGGAGGCGCTCAATCCTCTCCCTCACTTCTGAGATTTCCGCCTTGCGCTTTTCATACTGCTCCGGGGCGGCGAGGTTCACGTCGCCAAGCTCGGAGAGCTGCTGCTCCGAGCTGCGCATCATCTCTGTGAGCCTTTCCTTGCCCTTCTCCTCAAGCAGTTCTACTTCTCCGAAGGATTCCATTTCCGCCTTCAGGTCGGTGAGGCGGGTGGAGATGGACGCCTGCTCCACCTCCAGCTGGTGCAGCTGCTTTTCGGACTTCTGCGCCTGCGTGAGCACTTCACCCCTTGCCCTGCCCTTCTCCTGCAGGAAGGATTCATGCTCCTTGGACTTCATGAGCAGCTTCTCGAGCGTCTTGCTGGATTCGCCAATCCTCTTTTCCACTTCCCCCATCTGCTGCTGGAGCTCCTTGCACCTGGAATCCAGCGAGCGTGATTTCTTGCGCACCTCGGAAAGCTCGGAATTGAGCTGCTTTTTCTTTTCCTCCCGCGAGGCGATGCCGCGGAGGCGCATCTCCTTCTCCTTTTCAAGGGAGTCCAATTTGCCGCGGAGCTCGGAGTATTGCTGCGTGAGCTCCTCCTGTTCCCTCTCAACTTTGCGCATGCGCTCCTCGTGCTTCTTTTCCGCGGACTGCAGCTCTTCGTTCTTCTCCGCAATTGCGGAGGAGATGCGCCCTTCCTCCTTTGCGAAGGCGGCGCGCTTGCCCGCGAGCACGGAAAGGGATTTTTCGAGCTCTTCGATTGCGGCCGCGGCCTCCTTCTCGGCTGCGCGGCGCTTCTTCTCCGCCTCCGCGCGCTGCCTTGCGGATTCTTCAACGAGCTCGGCCTTCTTTATTTCAACTTCGCAATCCGCCTTTTCCCTGCGCAGGGAGGACATTTCCTCGCGCACGTTGCGCAGGTCCGCGAATATGCCGTTCCTGCGCTGCTTTGCGTCTTCCAGCTGAGATTCCATTTTTGTGAGCTGGGCCGCAACCGCAACGCCGCCGCGCTTCTTGCCTCCGGTTACGATTGCGGAGCGCTCGAACAGCTCACCGCCGAGGGTCACCATGCGCGCTGAACCGAGCCCGGCCTTCTTCGCCTCCGCATAGTCCTTAACTAGGAAGGTGGAGCCGAATACGTAATCCACTGCCTTCTTGTACTGGGCGCTGTAGCGCACGGAATCCGAAAGGGGGCTGAGCCTGCCTGCGGGCGGCTTGGCGAAATTCAGCTCCTGCAGGGGGATGAATGTCGCGCGGCCGGCATTGGATGCCTTGAGGCGCTTTATCACCTTCATCGCGACATCGGAGCTGTCCACCACCACGTAAAGGAGGCGGGCGCCGCCTGCCGCATCAACAGCTTCGGCATATTTGGGGTCGAATTCAATCAGTTCAACGAGGGGGCCGTGCACCCCTTCCATTTCCCCGGAGTCCTTGAGGCCCTGTATGAATTTCACCGCGGGGTTCATTGCGCCCGGAGAGCTTTGGGCGCGGAGTATTGCAACCTTTTCGCGCAGGTCGAGCAGGGTGCGGTCAAGGGAGGCGCTTTCCTCGTTGAGCTCCTTTTCCCTTCGGAAAAGCGCGTCTATTTCCCTGGAAACCTGCTGCTTCTTCTGAATGAGGTCCGGTGCGGAAGCGGCGCTGCCCCCTTCTGCGTCCTCCCCGGAGGAGAGGCTTTCCAGCATGCGCTTCTTCTCCCCAATCAGGGCAGAGGTGCGGTTCTGCTCGCCCTCGCAGCGGAGTGATTCCTCGCGCACGCGCGAAAGCTCCCTTTCAAGGGAAGAGATTGCGGAGCGCACTGCCGCGGCCTCGCGGCCCTCCTCGTATTTCACGCGCTTTTTCTCAAGGGGGGCGATCAGCTTCTGCAACTCGGCGGCATCCTTCCCGATGCCTTCGAGGGCCTTGTTTTCGAATTCCATTTCGGAATCGATTGATGACATTTCGGACCTGAGGCGCTTCTCCATTTCCTTCGAATCCTCTAGGGCCTGGGCCGCGGAGCCGAGCTCGGACTTGAAGCCCTCCATTTCGCGGAAGAGCGTGTCGCGCTTTTCCTTTTTCGCAAGCTGCTCGGCAATCTTGCCTTTCTCCGCCTCGCCCCTGCGTATTTCCTCGTCGATTGCATCAAGCTGCCCCTGCAGCTCAGTGAGCCTTGAATTCGCGCTCTCCATCTGCGCGGCGATGCGGTTCACGCGGGACTCGCTTGCAGAAAGCTCGCTGTGGATGAGGGTCGCCTTTGCGCGCTGGTGCATGCCGCGCGCGGAAACGTAGCTCTCCGCGCGGCCCTTCTCCCTCTCCAGCTCATGCAGGAAGGCCTCGCGCTCTCCTAGCACGAGGTTTGCCTCGCGCATGCGGTTCTCCACGGTCTCGAGCTCGTGCATCGCCTCCTTCTTCTTTGCCTCGAATTCCGAGATGCCCGCGACGCCGTCGATTATCTCCCTGCGCTGGCGGCCGTTCATCTCAATTATGCGCTGCACTTCGCCCTGCGCGATTATGTTGCGGCCGGTCTCGTCTAGGGAGTATTTCTTGAGCGTCTCGACGATTGTGCCGCGGGTGGCCTTCTTCCCGTTGAGGCGGTAGGAAATCTTGCCGTCC
>Ga0180432_10003957_pt1 | contig 20721 bp, 17 predicted proteins | sample SS_ome_10_FD_132414 | JGI IMG/M metagenome (GOLD analysis project Ga0180432, IMG submission 132414) | Hypersaline lake sediment archaeal communities from the Salton Sea, California, USA - SS_1_MS_2 metaG | ecosystem: Environmental > Aquatic > Non-marine Saline and Alkaline > Hypersaline >...
ATTGATACGATAGGAATTGACATGGGACAAACACTAACAAAGATAGCTCTAGTTGAGGATAAAAGCCTTAATTTATTGATCCTTCCTACTCAAACAGATTTTCAAGAAATTAGATCCTTTCTGATGACAAAAAAGGGTAAATACAATAAATTTATATTTACTGGCGGTAAAGCTTTCAGTTTAAATAATGATTTCTCAAACGAAGTGGAAACCCTACTATTAAATGAATTTGAAGCGAATTCAAAAGGCATAGAAACTTTATACATGCTAAATAAGAAGAAAGAACTTCCACCATCGTTAATAGTGTCCATTGGTACTGGAACCTCAATAATATTAAAGAGGGAATCCTTTCAACATCTAGGAGGAACTGCTTTAGGAGGGGGTTTCTTCATGGGATTGCTCAAATTGATTTATAACGAGATAAAATATAAAGAAGCAGTAGAAACCGCAACAAAAGGAGATAGATATGGGATTGACCTAAAGGTATCGGACATTTACGATGATGAGGATAATAGGGTTGACAATATTTTCAGGGAATTCACAGCCGCTTCTTTCGGAAAAGTTGAAGATATAAAATCTGCCAAGAAAGAAGATTTACTTCATTCAGTTATCAGTTTAATTTCCGAAAACATTGGAATGCTCGCAAGTTTCTTAGCTGATAAGGAGGACGTGAAAGATATCGTTTTTTGTGGTGGTTTTACAATAGAAAACAAGATTTTAAGGAAGGCAATTTCTCGCATCTGCATGTTTCAACAAAAAAAAGCGGTCTTTCTAAAAAATGCTGAATTTATGGGAGCAATTGGAGCACTCTTGAGTTAAATCTTTGATTAAATTAAAAAAAATCAGGAACCCTTTAAGGGCTCCCTTTAGGCCAATTTGGAGATTTCTACTCATTGAATATCTCGTAGAAACACTATAGAAATTGGTCAATAATAATATAGTAGGAATTGTAATTATTTTTACCTAATAGAATTTTAATAAAACAAAACGATTAGAAAGGAATCTATTACTGAAATCTTAAAAATTAGAGAGATTATGGCACTACGTGCCATTAGCGTGCTTCCTCAACAAGTCATCGTTGGTCAATTTCATTTTTACAGCCAATTCCGCTATTATTCCATCCAAATATGTAAACGCAACCTGTTCAAAAGCTGTTCCCTCAGGTGTGAGAATTGCGGTGTCGTCTCCAGCATGAGTTCGGTCTTGTTTCGAACGGCCTTTGAGTTTAATCGTAACATCACCAATTCTACCGATTATCGTCTCTGGGTGTGAAGTAATGCAGACTATTCCTTTTGGTTTTACTGTGTTCACAATATTTTCAAGCAAACTCACGACTATTGCTGTTGTTCCTGAACCAGATAACACGATCAAAATATCTTCCCGGGAAAGCGCGGGATTGCTCGCTAAATTTGTAACCATATATACTTCGGCCCCTAAATGTACTAATCTTGTAGCAAAACATTGCAATATGAACGCACTTCTTCCAAAAGCTAATAAGAAAAATTTACGATTCTTTTGTAATCCTTCGTAAGCAACTTTAATAAAATCTTCGGTGAATTTAGCATGCTTTAGATTACTAAGATGATCCATGTTCGCTTGAAGGTTTTTCATTATCAATTCCATTGAGGCAAAAAGGACTTTTTTATTCTTCCCAATATTGTTATTTACTGACATCTTTATGATTGTTCTTTAGCAGTAATATAATCTTTATAATGGAGAAAACAAAATATAGTTTACTCAATTTTATTTTTTCATTTATTTCTTAAAAATACATGCAATTTTGGATAAGATAAAAAAAAAAGAAAAAAACTATTTTTGAAGAGCAATTGCGGAATCTGATGGAACTTCTTTTTGTAGTAATTTAAACGCTTTACTTGAGGTCGAAAACGTTTTGGCGTTATGTTTTTCTACTAAATCAATAAGTTCTTCGTCAAAAACTCGCACGAAAACTTGAATATTAGGGTATCGTAGGTTTAACTTAGAGACCAAATATAATGAATCGTCAAAATCAGAATCTTGTTTCCAACAAATAAATACTTGTGACACCTCATCTAATTTCACATGTTCTCGTAAATCACTTAAAAAGCACGCATGTTCATTTATTATATGTAGTTGGTCGTTTACTACAAACTCAATGCCATCGTGCTCGTCATCAAAAAGATAAACCTCGCGTTCAGGCAGCAACGAAATGTGATGAGCAATGCGATGGGTTAAAGAATCTCGTCCAATAACAATTGCTGTTCCTTTTTCTCCGTTAGTCCATTTTTGGATGCCTTCCATCGCCCATTTTGAGATGGAAAATGAATATGCATTTAACGGTTTTTGCTTTAAGTATTCTTGTACATGTTCTCCAAAAGCTCGAACATAGATTCTACAATTGGGATTTGTTTTACGAATCTTTTCCGTGCAGATTATTGCAACTCTCACATCATCAATATTGATAAAGACTTCCTTAGCCCGCTTTACACTAGCAAAGTTAAGATTTGAGGTCTCTGTCGCATCTCCCACAACTACTGGAAGACCAGCCGAAATTAAATCTTCTACTTTCTCTTGATCGTCCTCGATAACACAGAAGGATTTTTTATTGTCAATACAATATTCTACAATTCTCTCAGAAAGATGGTGATATCCTATGATTACAGTGTGATTACGCTTATGTTTCGCAATAATTTTACTGGTTACTACTGGATTATACTTCTCCAGTAATTCCCCCATGATAAAACCAAAAACGATGACCTCCATTAAAATTGGCCATACTAATACGAAAAAATTAGAAAAATCTGTTGGGGTAACAGGCGAACGAATTGTCAAGGACATCAATAGGAGCGCCCCAAAACTATGAAAAGGTTCTGCGATCGCAAAATAAATGAAACCACTTAACCAAAACAAGAACAGAAAAAGAAAAGGTAGCTTGTATTGCTTGAGTTTAAGTTCAATTTCAATAAATAGATTCATCATCTTCATAAAATTTAAAAATACTTGTTAGCATAAAAACGATTTGATAAAGATTAACCTACTATGATAATATTTATTATTTCCTTACTATCTCAAGTGGTTTTACTTTTCCACCGATAATAAGAGGTTGTGATTTTTCAGATCCATATGCATCTCCTACTGGATATATTGGAACTTTAGGATCCTTAAATAATGTGCCACATCCAAAGAAAGACCTTCCCGGAGAATCAAATATCCTCAAAAGACGCCCAGGAAATCGCTGAATATATCTTGCTAAATCTAAATACACAGAGATGTCATGATGTAATTGAATCGGATCTATTTTATCCCATGTATCTTCGCTAGTTAGCATTAGATGGCTTGAAACCTGCATTCCCATGCAAGGGATCCCTAGATTATCAAATGGTCCCATCTCGCAGAGCGTCCAAATACGACTTATAGGTAAAGCTAATGGCATTCGCTTGTTTCTTAGCATTGATACAAAAGTTAGAAAAGTTAGTATGAGATTATCCGATGTCAAACCAATTCGAGTTGGAAATATCCTTCTACTTACTCTTTTTGAACCAATGAAGACCGGCGAAGAAATGTGATCCATCCACAACATTGCAGAGATTTTTGGTATTATGTCATCGTGATTAGCAATAAATCTCAGAGAAGAAATATTGCAATTTATCCACACATGAGACCCTGAAAAAACGAAATACATTGTTTTTGCTCGAGCTTTCTGCGGTATTTTTGAAAACTGCCTTGCAACCTCAAGAGCACCTACAACACCAACCGTGTCACAAATTGCACCCTCAAAAGTTGAACAATAATGAGCTCCAATGAGAATTACATCCTTGCTTTTAATTCGCCCAGATAACTTTCCAATTACATTCCATACAGTTGATACTTTTCTTTTTCCTTTAATTGAAATTGAACCTTTAAGAGGTTTTTTATTAAGGATTTCTTTCAATTTTAATGCGTCTTTTCGTCCTATGTGTAGCACGGGTAGCATAAATTGCTTATCTTCACCTATTTCTGCAGGTCCAGAAACATTGCTTCCTCCTGTTGTTTTTATTCCTGGTTCTAATATTTTCAAGGAATTACCCGGTGTATCTTCGAAATATCCAACCATCCCTACCACACCCCGGGTCCAAGCAGCATCATATGAAGCTAATAAAGGATATCTTTTTCCTCTTCCACAAGGTCCCTCGTGATTCATAAGCGACCCCCAGTTAATCAATACAATTTTCCCCTTAACATCTTTACCCTTATAATCTGAATCCGTTCCATATCCAATGTTTACGATATCAGCGTTAACATCACCAAAACCAACATTGTTTTGAGGACAAGAAATTATAAATCCCATCTCAGGTGAGTCTATCTTAAAGTTCCATTCTTGATAGAACACGCCTCGAAAATTAATTGGTTCTAGCCAAGTTTCAAGACCAAATTTTTGAAGTTGGTTCACTATAAAATCTCTAGCTTTTTCTATATTATCGGTTCCAGGAATGCGAGGAGAGAATTTCGAAAACTCGATACCCCAATTATATACTTCTTTAAAGTTCTCTTTCAATGATTAATCAAATCTATTTTTAATAAAATATATTCAGTTATTATGATTAAAAAGATTTTATCTTTTAATGACTATAATGTGGACAAAAAATGTCAAATCATTGATTTATAAAGTAAAGAATGTAAATAAAAAGATAAGAAAAAAAAATTAAAGAAAATTTATTGCTTCTTGTTCGAAAACTCTCTTTACTTGTATTTAATGGAAAGTAAGAGGTCGTTCTTCGTGATTTTCTTTCGGTTAGCATGCATGGTAAATGCTCGAGCTTGTTCAGTCAATCCGACAGCAGTCTTTTCTAAGTGATCAATTAATAAATCTACTGCGTTTCGGGCGACGATGCTTGCACCTTGTTGTTTCATTAATCTCCTAATTGGTGACCACGCAAAACTATGTTTCTTTTTAGCCATTTTTTATTCCTCCAATTGATTTTTTTAAAAATGTAAGGTCTTTACTTTTTTTTGATTAATTTTTAGAGTACCTTAGATATAAATATATCGGAAGAGATATTTAAATGTTTTGTATGGTTTGGGTAAATATGGCGAAGTTTATCAAAATAATTTCGACAAAAATTTTTTACCATCAAATAAAACGAAATTTTTCTGCGATCATGTCGATGGTGATCACGTTAAAAATTGTGAATTAATTTATTTTGAAATGTGGTGATCCGATCGTCAAGTAGGAAAATTTACGATTTGACACCATTTTCTTAGACTACATTGGAATTCAAAAAAATATTAAATTAAAAAATTTAGTTGGTTATTAACGTGTCATTATTTTTCATGTGATCATTATCGTCAAGTGATAATTCATGTTGGAAGTAACAATTAATTTTAACATGGAGATCGTGAGGTGTTTCACATAATGTCATGTATTATTAACGTGTTATCAAGTCAAAATTCTTTTAATATATGAAATTTAGAATGCAAGGATCACTTTCGAATCATGAAACCGAAAGATAACATGAATAGAATTCGCATGAAAAACTAGTGTTTATAAGATAATAGTGAATATCATATATTAAATTAAAAAATTCAAAGGTAAATTATGATGAGTAGCAAATTAAAACCAATTACGGCTCCACCGAGTAAAGAAGAGCTGTCAAATCGGTTAGATAAGGTAAGAATACTGATGGAAAAAGAGAATTTGGATTATTACATCTCCTTTGATCCTGTTAATATCTACTATTTAACCAATTTTGCCCATTACATTCACGAACGCCCTTTCATTCTCGTGATTACAAAAAAGGGGGCTCCTAAAATGGTCGTTCCGTTATTAGAGAAAATACACGTGGAGACGAGAGCCCGATGTGACCTCGAATACGTGGATTACTACGAGTTCCCGGCACCAGAGGGGAAAAATTGGTATGACTATTATCACACTCTAATTGAAAAGAGTGCTAAAGTAGGGATAGAATCTGCCATGCCCATGGGAATCGCAGAACAAACACCGGGAAATAAAATTGTTACCGATATCATCGACGAGGTGCGTATCATCAAATCCGATTACGAGATAGGGAGGACTGTTCACGCGTGCAGGGTTATAAATAAGGGAATGAAAGTATTACTGAAGATATGTCGACCTGATTCATTGGAATTTGCCATTTATTCAGAGGTATCAGATGCAATGCAAAAGAAAGTGATTGCCGACATTCCTACGGCAAATCTAATGGTTACAAACTTAAAAGGAGCAGTATGGCCGCCCAAAATATCTCACGATCCACACAAAATCCCTACCATTTTTGAGCCAATGGAAGAGGGTGGACCTCACGTATCGATTGTAGGTGGGCAGGTAGATGGGTATGGAGTGGAAATTGAGCGAACATTCTTCCTGGGTAACGTTCCAGAAAATACAAAGAAACCATTCGAAGCCATGATGGAAGCCAGGGCTTTAGCTTACGAACTTATTAAACCGGGGGTAAATATGGGCGAAGTAGATACTAAGGTGAGAGATTTCATTGCAGATCGCGGTTACGGAGATAAGATCATCCATAGGACTGGACATGGATTAGGTATTACAGGACACGAGGCGCCATACATTGCAGAAGGATACAACAGGAAATTTGAACCGGGAATGCTGGTCAGCATAGAGCCGGGAATCTACATACCGGGAATAGGAGGTTTTCGCCACTCAGATAGCGTTTTAATAACCAACGAGGGGTGCCAAAAATTGACTCGTGCTCCCGAAGAACTTGAAGAGTTGACAATCTCTATTTGATTACAGTCGATTCCATAAAAAATTATAATTTAAAAGACAAATTTTATTTAATTCCAATTATTTAATGCAATTAACTAAGTATAATATTTTAAAATATAATTCTAAAAGGTAAAAACATACATGTCTCAAGAGATAATGGTACCCGGCGCATGCGGGGTTGCAATAAAATGTAAGGATGGCGTAGTATTGGGCAATGATAACCGTGCAACTTGGGGATACACGGTTACGAACAAGAATACAAAAAAAGTCTTTAAAATAACGGAAAAAATTGGTCTGGCGGCCTACGGGTTAATCGGGGATTTTCAGATGTTAGTTAAAATCTTGAGAGCCCAAGCAAACCTTTACGAGCTTGATTCGGGTAGTAAAATTACAACGAAAAGCATGGGTAAGATGGTTTCAAATTATCTTTATTCAAGAAAAATGTTCCCGTTATATACTAATTTGGTCATAGCGGGAATGGATGAAGATGGACCGAAATTATATACTCTGGACGCAATAGGTTCGTTAATACCTGAAGATTATGGGACCACGGGAACTGGAATGTTATTATCAATCGGTATATTAGAAGCTGATTATAAGCCCGATATGACGGTCGCTCAAGGAGAGAAATTGGTTGAAAAAGCAATAGCAAGCTCAATTAAACGAGATGCAATGTCTGGGAACGGAATAGACATCTTAACCATAACAAAGTCTGGTCCAAAAGAAAAGTTCATTGAAGTGAAAGAACTTGGAGAATAAATAATTCATAACTTCTTTCTTTACAATCGTACTTACTCCTTCTATTTTATAGGTAAAGAATTTATTTCATGTATATTTACATATAATAATGTAGTCTTTCACGAGTCGAACGAGTCTTGAAATTAACCAATAACATCTTCAAAGATACCAGAGAAATCAAAGGATTCACGCAGGAAGATATTTTAAAAGTGAAAAATGAAATATCAAAATTTAAAGCTGAAAACACTGATCAAAACGAAATCGACGACTATTTAAGCAATAATTTGTTGAGACCCGGGATTCTTGAATTTTACACGGAATACATAGCCAAGATTGAAGAATTTATAGTTAACTATTTAGATGTTAAAACCAAAACAGATGTTATAAACGGTCATGATAACAATTACGATTTAAAATCAGAGATATTAGACGAGATTATTTTAATTTCCAATAATTTAGTTAACTTAAGCTTGAATTGTCGAAACACTAAAAGATTTTTGAAAAATATTGCTTTTTTGGATGAACTCTCAGAGTCAACGCAATTGCTACTCGATAAAACCACTGAATTAAAAGCAAGACTAGAGAAAAATTTTAAAAAAATTGAAAAGGACTACGATAATCACTGCAACCTGTGGATTGAAACAAATAGAATTAAAGATTTAACCTTTAAACTCAACCAAATTCCATATGATTTAAAAAATTGGCAGGAAATAGAAGAAATTTCGAGTGCAATATCAAAATTAAACGAAGGTTCTACAAAAAAAAAGAAAAAAGAGAAAGTTAAATCCTTTCAATTTCACGATATCAGCAGTATTTTAGATAAAAGCAAAATTTACAGCGAACTTATTTATTTACTGTTTCTCAATGGTTTTTTGGAAGAACCTGAAGAAGAGGATTTTATAAACATCATAGTAAAGCGAGAGATTGAAGATAAGCTAAGAGATTTCATGCGTCCCATAATTAACTCTTTCATTAAGGAAAAGTTACACGATATTCTCGCTGAAATTGTTGAGTTAGATAAAACCTATAAACTCGACGAAGAAAAAAAAGAACTAAATTTAAATACGCTTCTAGACCAGAAGATTAACAATTATTTACCACAAATCGTATCTTATTATTTTAATGGCTTAGAAAAAAAATATCAAGCAAGAATAAACGAAGTAAATGAATTAAACGAGTTTAACTACATTATTGACTTATATTCTGAAAAAGCAGAGATATTTTCAAAAATAATTGGAGAATTAGAGGAGAAAGTAAGTCTATACGACGAATATCTTAAACCATATGAGAACATAACAGGTGCCTTGAAAAAAACATTTTCCAGTCTTATTTTAGAAATATCCCGAAGGAGAAGTGAATATGATTTTTATCTCAAGACTGTCAAGAAGGAACGCCTGCGAGATAATATTAATCAATATGTCTCAGAAAAAATCTCAGAACTTAACGAATTTATTAGCAAGTATGAAGACGAAACTTCTATTATAATTAGAGAAGAGTTTCCACAACTTAAAAAAATTAGAGATATTCTCAACGATTATAAAGAGAAAGTTCAACAAATCAAAGATGAAGTGTATAATAAATTAGATTCATTTAAGGAGAAAGAAATTGATATATATCAAATTATAAAACATTGGGAAGATAATTTCACCCGAAAAAAGCAACAATTGAGTTTTCTCCTTTCACTGTTATTAAATAAGATTTTCAAGAGTTTTAAAGACTTAATTGAAGAAGAAGAATTATTTTTTGATACTATCACTGACATTACTGACACATTTGGTGGTGTTGATGATCTACCCTTAAATTTTGCTCTGTCAGATATTTTAGCTGATAAATTAACGGAAGAAGAATTAAAAGAGAGAATTGCAGAAATCAACGCAAAGCTCAGCAAGAATGAAAAAATAACGACACTCTACCAAGCAGAATTGCGGAAATTGGAGGAAATTTTGACCACGCGTATCAAATCTCGTCAAGGAATTACATTATCTGAAGTAAAATGCACTATCTGTCATAAATTAATAAAACTTGCTGAAGAAAGTGATCTCATTAAATGCCCATACTGTGAAAGTACATATCATTATTTATGCGTGGCATTTTGGCTTTCTAAGTATAATAGCTGTCCTACTTGTCAAAATGTTTTCTTAGATCCAAACGCAAACTTGTTTGATGTGGAAGAAGAGTGAGCTTATCAAGGAAGTTCCGGTTTGGATTCAGGAGCTTCCTCGCTTTGTTGATGAGTTGATGTATTTGGGGGGTGTTTTACTCGTGATAAATCAATTGGTTTCGAAAGAATGTATCCCCTTTCCTTTTTAGTCGATTTCGAATCCAATGGCGTGTTTTTAAAAATTTGGCGTATCATTTCAGACGGAGGGATTTCCAGGCAAAAACCGCATTTGCCAAAAGTTTTTATCGTTTTTTCCCAGCAGTGTTGATGATAGCTACGTCCACAATAGGGACACTCTTCATAACAGGTATTTTCACCCTCGATTTTTCTTTCACAGGTCGGACAATTGTCTTTATAACATATGACACACGTGATTTTATCGTGTTTCTCCTTTTTTTCTAACCTTGGTTGTTGCATTCGCCTACCACATCGAGGACAAAAAACAGTAAACCCAAATGAAGTTTCCTTACATGATGTACAATAAAATTCGTAGGGGACAACATCCTTAGGAATAATTGTATCCGTATAAGGCAGGATTTGCAAGGAAGTCGGGGATTCTAAATGTAACGAAATAAATCTCGAAATATTTCTTTTTATTTTGTACCCTTTCACGAGGTTGTTTGCGATACCCGTAAAAAGAATGACGTAACTAATTACTATTAAAATTGATGTTAATTCTATAGAAGATGAATTAAAAAAAGTATCAATATATGAAAATACTATAAAAAAAATTGCTAATATTAATAGTAGGAGGTAAAAATTTCGAGGTTTCATTATCAATTAATTAATACTTGAACATGAATTAAAATATTTTTACTTTGATTGGAAATGAAATGAATGAGAACGTGATCTGAAGTGCTGTAAGAATTAAAACGGAAAATCCCTTCGAATTTTTATTTCTCTTTTAAAATATTTAATTTGATCCATTATAAACTCTCGAGGTTTGGTTTGCATCATGTGTCCAAATTTTCCCAAATGATCTTCTAGAATTCCTGCAGCTTTTTCTAGACCCTCAATTCTTTCTTCTATTTCTTTTCTCAACGCTATACACCCTATTATTCATGTTGAATTATTATGAAATCTGATGCTTCTCGCGCTCGAACAGAGAAATCTGAGTCTAAATAAAGCGTAAGAGCGTGCAAGGGAACGTCGTTATGGGTGTGGCAATGAATGTACCTAAGAGGCCATTGATTAATTTTTTCCGTGTTGATATTGGTTATATCTATATCTTTTCCGTAGAGTCGTTTTTTGCATATTGGGCACGTTGTAAGCAATTTCTTTATTAATGCCTTGCGAGTTACAGATTTACATTCTGCCATGAGATCAGACTTGTATATTTTAGTGATTGTGATATTTGAATATGATAAAAAAAAGTCCACTAAATTATGTGTGTAATATCCAGGTGATATCGTGATTCATTGAAGGAAATATAAAAAATGTTTTTTCAAACAGTCGGTGGAAAGAAAATTGTTCTAATTACTAAAAATCCCCCAAAAAAAACCATGAAAACTCCACAAATGATCAAAACATACTTGTAAATTTTAGGATTTAACGATTTCCCCCCTAAAAAGACAAAAATCGAAATAGGCCAAAACCAAATCAAATCTCCTAATTCATGACCCACAAAGAACAATGCTATACCGACGGGATTTTCAAAATTAATCAAATTAAAACTTGCCATAAGCGCTAATCCTGTAGTTACCCACCATCCAATCCAATAGGGATTGCTCAGACTAGTAATTATACCTCCGATAAAGCTATTTCCTTGATATCCCTTAATATCTTCTTCTGTAATGTCAAAATCAACAGAGTATTCTTTATTATAAACTGTCTTAATGGTAAAAATCCCATACAATACAAGAATTGCTCCCCCCACGATTCCTATAACTATTAAAACGATAAGATTTTGAAAAAAGATTTTGCCGCCTAATAGTATGAAAATTAGTAAAATTAATTCTAATAAAGCGTGTCCCAGGGTAATTAAAAGTCCCGCAAGATAACCTTTTTTACCTTGAAGAGATTTATATACGGTAAAAGTTAATACGGGTCCAGGAGATAAGGCTCCAGTGAGGGCTACTAAAAAGGATATAAAAAAAATATCTATCATATAAGCAAGAAAAATGAATTCTTAGTTTTTTATTTTATTATTATCAAATATATCTTGTTAACGCAAAGGAATTTAAATAACAAACCCACACTTATGTTATACCCAGATTATTAATTATCATTACTATTAACTTGCTTGAAATAACATGTCCGAAGATTCTCAAGAGCCTAAAAGTCAAGAAAATGAATCGGTATCAAAGATTTATCACTGTCCTAAATGTCAAACGACTCATACTGTAGAGCTTTCAAGATCATTAAGTGAGAACAAAGAAAGATATCCATTTCCTTATGTTTTTCTGCACTCTTTAGAGGAAAAATTAGAAGAATTGCTTACAGTTTTATACATAGATGCAAATTTGGATATTCGCGCTGTAGAAATCATTGAAATTGAAAATAGTAATATCTTTTCAGAAAACTTGGCAAAAGAAATAACAGAAAAATTAATGAATGAGATCATAGTGCTCCAAGAAGAGAATATGGAATTAAAGGGGCTTTTAAACAGAGTTGAATTAAGCGATGAAGTTTTCGTTGAATCAGGAGAGGATGAGGAGACCCAGGAAGATTTGATTGAAGGAAATGTAATTGTGGATGGGGAGGATGAAAGCGAAGGCTCGTTCAAGCAAGTGAGCGAAAATGTGTGGAAGATAAAATCCAAAACTCCTGGAAGAAAAAACCCCCCAGAGGGAGAAAAAGTAATTCTCTACTTTATTTCAACAATCGGACCCGGAGAAAAGAAGCAAAAGCTTACCATCAATACGGGGAATATAATTAGCGATATTAAAGAAACTATAGGTAATTTATATGGCTTGAATCCTTTAAATTTCCATCTTTCAGCGGGAGGGGTTACATTAGATGAAATGAGGCAACTAAAAGATTATAAGATTAAAAATGGAGAGGATGTATTAATCATCCCTTTAAGCATGGCAGGATGGTTTATTCTATATGGAGATCATCAACTAGGACGGAATTTCTCAGTTTTTTTTAAATATTTCATGATTGAATATCTTAAACCATTTGATTATGTAGTTTTAAAAGAGAACATCGAGGATTCAAAAGTGTTGTTGGAGTTCCACAAAAAACCGAAAGCATCAAAACCTTAATAATGAAGGTTGTTAATTCTATTCTCGGATTTGTCCACTTCCATGAATAATATATTTCGTTGATGTGAGTTGGTTAACGCCCATTGGACCTCTTGCGTGTAATTTTTGTGTAGATATTCCAATCTCGGCACCTAAACCAAAAACACCACCATCTGTTAATCGAGTTGCAGCGTTAACGTAAACAGCAGCAGCGTCAACTTCATATAGGAACTTTTCTGAATCTACTTTACTTTTAGTAAGGATGGATTCCGTATGTTTAGAATCGTATTTAGTTATGATGGTAATCGCTTCATCTATATCCTTGACAACCCGGAGGCAAATTTTTAAAGATAAATATTCTGCGCCCCAATCTTCTTCTGTTGCGGGAATTACATCAGGTACGAGTTCTTGAGTGATCCTACAACCCCTTACTTCTACCCCATTATTTCTTAACGATCGTACTATGGAATGAATAAATGAATCTTTAATTTGTTCGTGAACAAGTAGTTTATCTAATGCGTTACAGACGGCAGGATAGGAGCATTTAGAATTGATGATTATTTTTTCTGCCATTTCCAAATCGGCGTCGTGATTCACAAAGAGGCTAACAATTCCAATTCCCGTCTCTATTGTTGGCACCATTGAGTTTTGAATAACTCTTTGAATTAACTCTTCACCTCCTCTCGGGATAATTACATCGATATAGTCTTTTAACTTGAGCATTGCACCAACATACTCTCTATTCGTATCCCTTATAATCTGAATACAATTTTTCGGGAGTCCTTCCTTAACCGCAGCATCATGAAGAATATCCGCAATTATTACATTAGAATTAATTGCTTCACTACCTCCTCTTAAAACTATGGCGTTGCCTGCCTTTAAACATAATCCGGCAGCGTCAGCAGTTACGTTTGGACGAGATTCGTAAATTATTCCAATAACACCTAATGGTACTCTTACCAAACAAATATCCATGCCGTTTGGCCTACGCCACTTTGAAATTATTTCATTAATTGGGTCTGGAAGTGCTGCAATATCACGCAATCCTTGTGCAATTTTATGAATTTTTTCTGGATTTAATACCAACCTATCTATTTTAGCTTGCTCTAAATTGTTTACTTTTGCGTTTTCTAAATCTTTTTTGTTAGATTCAACGATTTCCTCTGCTTTTTTTTCTAGATCATCAGCCATTCGCAATAGAGCGTTATTTTTTTTAGTTGAATCAACGTTTTTTAAAATAAAAGCCGCTTTCTGGGCATTTTCTCCAATTTCTTTCATCTCTTCTTCGATTGGCATAATAACCTCATACTCGATACAATTCAAAAACTTCATCTACAAGGAAGCCAGAGTTGTTAAAAAAAGTAAGCTCTCCTTTCCAGTGTTTTAAATTTGATTCGAAATATTTCTCAAATTTCTTGACATATAACTGTTGCTTTTTACGCAGCCAATCTGAACCCTTTCCATCGATAAATAAAGCCACCAAAATGTATTTACCTTGTTCCAACATGATTTCAAACTCCTCGTACTCCATTCTCTCGATGGGTATTCGCTTCTTTTTGATTTCCAAACTGAAATCTTGCATTGCTGTCAAAAATCCGCCAATTAAATCGGAGTCCATTTGCCAGGTCCCCAGTTTTCTATTATATACCGTTGCCCCTACTTCATTATGAATGACCATTAAATAGCGCAAGCTTAAAAGATCTTCTTTAATTGGATCCGTTTCTTCTTCAGTGCTTTCAGCTTTTACAACTTTTTTCCTTTTGGTTATAAATTTGTCATCTGTTTTGGTTTCTTTTAAGATTAAAGTATCCGTGCTTGAATCTAATTCACCAACGAGTTTAGAATTAGAGATAAGGTTAATTAATTTTAATTTTAATGGTTTTAGTTTCATGTTCATTACTTTTGCCAGATAACTCAACTCGATTTTCTTACCGGTAAAAGCGTTGACAACGAACTGAACTCTCCTGATGAAAATTTCTTCACCAATTTGATCGTGAACCGCATCTATTTTTTTCTGCGTAGCAAGCTTCAATATGTTCCAAAAATCAACTTCTTCAATGATAATTTTATTAAATTCTTCATATATACGAGAAACTGTTTTAATTGAGCTTTTTACTTGATTGTCCAGTGATTTTAAAGATAAACGGAGTTTTGAGAAATCCTCTTGGAAATTTGATTCGATTTCGTCAATATTTGTTCCAGAATGAAGAATTTTAGCGTATTTTGGTTCTAACTTTGATAACCTTTCTTCTAATTCAGCTATTTGAGATTCGATCAATTCATGCAATTCGGTTTTTTTATCTATGGATCCCGTGATATCTAATTTGTTTTCCAATTCTTTTTTAATGTCATTCAATACATTATTTAACTGTTTTTTCTCCTTGTCCCAGAATTCAATTAAATCTTTTACAGTATCTCGAATTTTTTTAAATTCGGGTTTTTGGTTTTTTATGAATTCTTTAAATTCATCATCACAGTCTTTTATTTTTTGACTAATTTCTGCATACATGTCATTAGTTTTATCTTCGGCATCAGAGAAGTTTTTTGTTTCAATTAATTTTAGAACTGTTTTTTTCATGTTATCCATGAACCAACCAATATCTTCCACTTTATCCTTTAAATTCAAGTCCAATTCTTCTTTCTTAGCTACCTCTTTATCTGAATGGAGCTTCTTTCTTAGCTCTACTACAACATTGTTCCATTTAATTTCTTTTCCTTTTAACATATGGTTCCAATCTGCTATAATATCGCTAGAAAACTTAGGAAATTCCATTATTTTCCTATTTATATCATCTAACTGCTCGTTAAGCGTTTTATCTTCATTATTTAAGAGATTGTTAAATTTTGAGGTCGTTTCATCCAATAATTTCGAACTTTTTTGAAATTCATTTTTATCTATTAACTTGGCAATTTTTTCATTATTAATGTCGATAAATTTCTGAAGTTCCGCTGCCTTATCAGCGATGTTCTTGTGTAGCTCTTCTCGTTTTTCAACCTTTTTTTTATAAAAACCAATATATTGGGTGGCTTCTTCGCATTTATTCGTCCATGTAATTATTATTTTTTCCAGTTCCTTTTTGTATTTGTCGAATAACACGGTTGGTTCTATTTCAGAAAAATTAGAATTCATTAATAGATTAGATTTTTCTATATCGCTTGAAAGAGTTTCAATTAATTTTAAAGTAGATTTATGATTTGTATAATTCTTTAAAAAGAAGTTTTGGATTTCAGTTTGATATCTTTCTAGTTTCTCAATATTTGTAGCTAATAAATTCTCCAAGACATTGATGTCGTCACTTTCTTTTTCCATCTCATTCCGATCATCGATAAATTTTTCTTTTTTTTGAATCCGCTCTATGTATTTCGTTTTGAAATCTGCAAAGGAATCATCTATAAATACCTTGATCGGAGGCCATTTTTCTTCGAATTTACTTATTAACTTGCTTGAATCAACAAATTGATGGGAAGATTTAATTTCCTCCATCAAACCTTCAAACCTGCGGATCTTGATAGCAGTGAACTCAAGAAATTCGTTTAATTTCTTTTTTGCTTCAAAGATCTCTTCTTGAACAACCATTTTTTGAATAATTCTCGAAGCATTAAGAAGAAATTCGGTCATGTTGCTTTTTAAGGTCAGTAATTCTGATTTTGCTTCGATTACCTGTTTTTTTTCATTCATTAATTTTGAATAAGAAACAGGTTTAGTGAACTTGACGTGTTTATCCAAGATTGAATAGTTTTCGAGTATGAATTTTTTCTTTAATTGGGTAATGTTGCCAATAAAGAATTTATTTATGATTAAATCATTTAAAACTATTTTCACTCTTTCTAATGCGTTAGAAAATTCAAAATGCTTACTAAATTCATTTATATCAAGGATATTCTGTTTTGGATTGTTTTTCACATTTTCTCTGATTTTTCTAATTATTTCTTGAGTAAGAGCGTTTTGTTGATCAAAATACTCCTGAAAAACATCGCTTTTATTTGATATTTCCGCTTCAATCCACTTGTTTGTGATCATCCAATTGACAATCTCTTCTACTAATTTAGTAGGTACTGCATATTTCTTACTAATCGGATTGAAAAAGATATTAACTGATTGACGTGCTTCAGATAATATTTCTCTTTCGATAATATCAATTAAAACATCCCATATGTAATATATACAAATGAGCCCTTGAATTGTACTCAATAAACTTGGTTCCTGCGAGCTAATGCTTGTATATTGATCAGTAAATCCTCCATTATTCTTTTGCATTGTTTGAAAAAACTCTATAACGCCGCCAAAGTCAATATTTTTCAACTCTCCTAATAATCCAAGACTAATTAGTGCCCAAAAAGTAGAATCAATGGAAGGAAATTTTCCACTGCTGCCAAAACCACTTTTAGGTATTTGCCATGAAGAAATTTCCTTGAAAAACTTATTCTTTTCCATGCTATCTAGCTGATTTAAAATATCAAGTGAGAAAAGTTTAAAAACCTGTTCTTTTTGTCCTGAGACGCTTTTTTTCAAGAATTTTATTAAAGGATCCGTTTCAATCTCATTTAATTTATAGAGAAGTTTTAAAGTAGACAGAGCAAAAAAACTAGATTTTACGGAAGTCTTTGCATTGCAGTTGAAATGACAGTCTTTTTGTCGACAATGAATAAAACCCCCATCGCTAGCAGACCCACGATTTTGTGCATTTAAAACGAAGTTTATATCATTTTTGCTAATTATTTCGTCGAGTTCCAATATTTTCAAGCTTGCAACGCAATAAAACGTGCTCCAAGTATCAGGTTTTTCAAAACTCTCTGAAAGTTTATACCCTCCATCCTTGTGTTGTAATGTTAATATATATTTCTTAACTAGGTTTTTATCGACTATTTTTATTTTACCTATCTGATGTAAGAAGGATAGTGACCAAAATAAAATTTCACTAGATTGAAAAATTTCCTTCTCCTTGACCTTTTGTTGAATATATTCTATTGCGTTATCTAAATCAAAAGGATTCTTTATCTTATTTTCAAAATAAGAATATTGAGGCATCCAAGATAGATAAAACGTCATATACATCCAGCTACTTTATGATTTAATAATTATTATTTTTAGGTTTCTTTAATTATGTATTTATTTACTTCAATTATTATTCTTTTTTGTTTTTATTTCTGAGCCACAAAATACGTGCCAAGTTCTTCTCCTTTTAATATTTTACTCAATATCTTATCATTATTGAACGAAGTAATTATAGCCGAGACTCCTACATTAGTTAATTTTTTAATTGTCTCGATTTTGGACTTCATTCCACCAAATGTTATCCCTCCGTCAATATCTTCAACTAATTCTTCCAATTTATCATCAATATTATCAACTTGACCAATTACACGATAATCAGAATGAATATTAGGATTTTTGTCGCATAATCCATCAACATCAGTTAAAATTATTAAAAGGTCAACAAATAAGAGCAATGAAACTAAACCTGAAAGTTTATCGTTATCTCCATATCGTAATTCTTCAATTGCCACTGTGTCATTTTCATTGATAATGGGGACTATCCCTTTTTCTAATAGAACTTCTATAGTATTTCTAATGTTTGCTCTCCGTGCAGAATCTTTAGTATCATCAGCAGAGAGGAGAATTTGTCCTATATCTAAACCCTGTTTATTAAATTCTTCTTGATAAAGACTCATTAAAACAATTTGTCCAACTGAGGCAATAGCTTGAAGTTTTTTGTAGTCATCTGGTCGTTTTTTTAATCCAAGCTTGGCAAGTCCGCATCCTATCGCACCACTAGTAACTAATATTATGATATATCCCTCACGAATCAATTCGGCTATTTCCATAACCAGCACCTTGATTTTATCGTGATAAATCTCAGCTACCCCGTCAGTTATCATTTGGGTGCTTACTTTAATTACAATCTTCTTATTATCAGAAGGGAACGTTCTCATTGATATAGGTCTATAATTTAATTATGAATAAATACGATAATAAAACTTCCAATTTCACTTTTTCTATATGTATAGAATGGTATTTCGAGAATATAAGAATTAAGATAAAAATGGACTGAGAATCATAACAATTACGACTATTATTATAACAACAGGGATCAAAAGCAACAAGGCATAAAAATAACCTTTTAGAAAACCTCTCTGAACGGTCTTTATAGATTTATTAAAATCTTCTCGCGTTTTATCTTGAAATTTCTCTATATCTTGCTTGATTTTTAGCGTGCGAGTGTTCCATTGCTCTTTTGTCTCATTCTCCATTTGCTTTAAATCATTACTCCATTTCTTTACTTGTTCATCCCACTTTTTCTGCGTATTATCAAAGAATTCCTTAGTTTGAGTTGTACTAGCGTCCCACGCTTCTTTATTCTTATTGGCTTGTTCTTCTAACGAATTTTGAAATTTGTTAAATCCATCTTGAATGCTCTTAGTGAAATCTTTAAATCCTTTTTCAAAAAGGTTTTCCTTCTTTTCTTCATCACTCATAATAATACTCATAATATTACATGCTAATAAATAAATTTTTTTTAGAATTTTTCATAAAATATATTGAAAAAAAATAAAAAAAAATGATAGAAAATGGAATTTAAAATAATAGATAAAACACCATTATGGAATACTTTATCCGAATTGGGAAAAAGAATTTTTTTACCCGATGGTATTTTTTATTGGTCAGGTAGGGCTAAAAAAGAAGCAGAAATAATTGGGACCATTGGATCTGCGTTTGGATACGAAAGAGATTTTATTGATGGAGGATCAGATGAGTGGTTGCCTTGTTATCTTAAAACCATAAAAGAATATTCAAGTTTAAATGTGAGATCCATAGTTCCTTACGCATCTATTGGAGGTCTTCCCGATATTAGAGAAATATGGAAGAAATGGATCATGAAAAAATCGGGATACGAAGATAAGAAGAAAACGGAATTACTGGAAAAGTCAATCACGAAACCAATTGTTACTCAAGGAATTACTAATGGTATCTTTTTATGCTGTGCGTTTCTACTGAACCCTGGAGAAATAATCATTTCACCAAATAAAAGATGGGGAAACTACGACAACATAATAACAAAATTCTTAGGCGTAAACATTGAATCGTTTGATTTTTTTAAAGACCAGAAATTAAATGTTCAAGGGTTAAAAGAAGTCATTAAGGAGGTTGCAAGTAAGCAGAAAAAAATTGTTGTAATATTGAACTTCCCAAACAACCCAACCGGTTATGTTCCCACTAAAACAGAAGCGCGAGAACTTGTAAGTGCTCTAAAAGAAAGCCAGAGGGATATAAACAAACCCATAGTTATTCTTGTTGATGATGCTTACGAGCCATATGTGTATAATGACGATGTTATTGAAAAATCAATCTTCTTTGATTTAATTGAATTGGAAGAAGACGTAATTCCAATCAAATTAGATGGCATCTCAAAAGAATTACTTGCGTATGGTGGGCGGATTGGTTTTGTCACCATTGGATTAAAACCAAAGTGGGTAAGCTCGGAAGAAGACTTAGATACTTTAAAAGCAGAAATTAATAATAAACTAGAAGGAATTAATCGGAGTACAATTTCCAATGCCAATCACTTTTATCAAGCAGTCACGCAAAAAATGTTTGAAGATGTGGGAATGGATAACATTCTAAAGGAACGTGAGAAGATTCGGGCTTTACTTCAATCTCGTTACATAAAAATTAATAAAGAACTTAAAAGTTTAGACAATCCAGATATATCTGTTGATCCGAACGCAGGAGGGTTCTTTATTTTCGTCAACCTAAATCCCAGCAAGATGAAAGCCTCAGAGTTTGCAGATCATCTGTTAAAGAAATATAAAGTTGGGGTAATCCCTATTGAGAAACCTCAGAATAATATTAACGGCATCAGAATTGCATATTGCTCGATCGATATTGAAAAAATCCCCGAAATTGTAAGTAGGATCAATTCAGCTTTAAACGA
>Ga0180432_10003958_pt1 | contig 20713 bp, 13 predicted proteins | sample SS_ome_10_FD_132414 | JGI IMG/M metagenome (GOLD analysis project Ga0180432, IMG submission 132414) | Hypersaline lake sediment archaeal communities from the Salton Sea, California, USA - SS_1_MS_2 metaG | ecosystem: Environmental > Aquatic > Non-marine Saline and Alkaline > Hypersaline >...
CCTGCGCAAAGCGGCATTCAGGCTCGTTTCAATCCACGCCCCTGCGCGAGGGGCGACCCAGTACGGCAGCTTCGTATCCGAACGCTTATAGTTTCAATCCACGCCCCTGCGCGAGGGGCGACCGACGCCCGGCATCGGCCCGTCGCCGACCACCACGTTTCAATCCACGCCCCTGCGCGAGGGGCGACCGGTGACCACCACCGCCACTAGGAGCACGATTACGGTTTCAATCCACGCCCCTGCGCGAGGGGCGACCGTGCGGCTGGTGTGAGTCGTGTGCGGCGCTATGGGTTTCAATCCACGCCCCTGCGCGAGGGGCGACGCAACGGATGAATGCTTGGAGTGCGAGTATAATGTTTCAATCCACGCCCCTGCGCGAGGGGCGACAAACACCCGCCCGGCCCAAACTCGACCGACACATGTTTCAATCCACGCCCCTGCGCGAGGGGCGACGTAGGATCGTAGCGCGCGATGGACTCATACGGATGTTTCAATCCACGCCCCTGCGCGAGGGGCGACAACCGGGCGGTGTTTTCGCTCGACTGCTACGCGGCGTTTCAATCCACGCCCCTGCGCGAGGGGCGACCAACCTCCTCTCTCGTCGCGCCACGCCCTCTCCCGTTTCAATCCACGCCCCTGCGCGAGGGGCGACGGTGGGACACGCGTACGGTGGCGGGTGCCGGGGGGTTTCAATCCACGCCCCTGCGCGAGGGGCGACCCCTACCAGCACGATACGTAGCGCGTATATCGTGTTTCAATCCACGCCCCTGCGCGAGGGGCGACTTGTCGGGCAAGACCTAAGCTACACAGGTGCGGAGTTTCAATCCACGCCCCTGCGCGAGGGGCGACCGCGTGCCGCATCCGCTCTACTGGTACAACGCGTGGAGGTTTCAATCCACGCCCCTGCGCGAGGGGCGACAGCAGCGTGCCTTCCTCCGGTTCGGCGTGGCCATGGTTTCAATCCACGCCCCTGCGCGAGGGGCGACAGTCCCCGCTGTATCCCCTTGTCGCAGGCCGGGGTTTCAATCCACGCCCCTGCGCGAGGGGCGACCTGCCTGCCGATCTAGTGGACTACATCGTGCATGGTGTTTCAATCCACGCCCCTGCGCGAGGGGCGACCCGCCTCCGAACGCGCTTGTGCTGGTGCTGGACGTGTTTCAATCCACGCCCCTGCGCGAGGGGCGACCTAGGGTTGGTCTGGCGGTTCCTATGCTCATACGTTTCAATCCACGCCCCTGCGCGAGGGGCGACTGATCGGGTGGCGCGCGGACTTCGCCATCCGAGCGTTTCAATCCACGCCCCTGCGCGAGGGGCGACCGCAGATGACCTAAGCACTTTCTGGCCATAGGATTAAGGAGCACTCTCCGCGAATCTGCCCGTTCGCGTCGAGATGCCGCATCGGGTGTTCGACGCATGTTTCCTTTACCCCATGCGCTATATCTACTTATCGCTCATCGCGGACCTCCTGGCAACAGCCCGTTCGCTACCGGTTCGCGGAGCATGAAATCATAGAATAAGCGGGCCTTCAGGATCCACGGACGGCTTTGCTCCTACGTGTTCGATACGGCGTTTCCAGTTGCTGCCGAGAAAGTAGAAGCGGAGGCTGTCCACGTCTGGGTTGAATTCATGTAGTAGTCGCTGTTTCAAGGTTGCCCATTGGGCGGGGTCTACGAGGCACTCGAAGACCGAATTCTGGACGCGCTGCCCGTAATCCTGGCAGCTTTTGGCTACGCGACGCAATCGTCGTCGGCCTTCGGCTGTCGTAGTACTGACGTCGTAGCTCACTACGACTAGCATGTCGATGCACCTCACTTCCAGATGAACGGGGGGTAGGCGTCGAGGTCGCCACGCAAGTAACGCCCGAGCAGAAGTGCCTGAATGTGGGGAAGCAGGCCGACGGTGACTTTCTCGCCCAGGAATGGGTGGCGAATTTCCTCTTGCTTCCGTTTCTGATACGCAACAATGACTTTTTTTCGTGTCGCGCCATCCATCAAGACGCCGCCAGACTCGGTCTTTCGAAAGCCGGACGCCTGGACCTGTCTCAGATTCACCAGCGATAGGGCGAGCCGATCCCCCAGGAACGCTCTGAATTCCTCCATGAGGTCGAGGGCTAGTCCGGGGCGCCCTGGCCTGTCGCGATGCAGATAGCCGACGGCGGGGTCGAGGCCGACGGCCTGAAGCGCGGCGGATACGTCGAGCACGAGCAACGTGTAGATGAAGGAGAGGAGAGCATTCATGTTGTCGAGCGGCGGGCGACGGTTCCTCGAATGGAGGAAGAAGTCGCCTTCTTGGGCGGTGATGAGGTGATCGAAGGTGTGGAAGTAGGATCGTGCGGCATCCCCTTCGAGCCCTCGCAGGGTCTGAAGCGGGAGTGCCTGTTTAAGTTCCCGGAGGAGAAGCTGAATGCGTTGAACGGCGGTTCGAATTTCGCCGGTGTGCGGGTTATCAGGATGATCCCTAAGAGCGCGTTGGAGGACGGTCCTGTTGTTGGCTATCTTTGCTGCGACGATGGTGATAGCGATGAGTGCTGCGGCATCGGGATTGTCGGCCCGGCGGTACTGCTCGCGACGCAGAAGGACATTGCCACTGATTCTTCCCTCAACGCGTCCCATGAAACGCCCATGCTCGCTGAGGAAGGAGATGGCGACGCTGCGTTCGCCGCAAAGACGCATGGCGGCTGGACTACACGAGACCCTGCCGAAGCAGACGATGCTGCCGATGGTGTGGATCGGAAGGCGGAGACGGGGGGTTTTTTCCACGATGACAGCGATAGTCTCGCCATCTCGGCGCAAGTAGGCACCCTGGGTGGTGACGAAAAGCGTATTGAGGTGCTTTTTCATTCTACGTGAACCTGAGTTCCTATGCGTGGACAAGCACGCACGTAAGCGAGATGTTCCTTTCCAGCCGTCGTAGCCAGAGCTACTATGGCGGAGTCGGCCATTGCTCGACGGTGTCTCGCAGATAGCTTGATGCTGAACGTCCTGAGGCCGCTTTTGGCAGACACAGGTCTATCAGCGAGCAATCTTTGCATTTAGGCCCCGCTTCAGGCGCGGGGGTGAGGCGCGAGTCGAACAATTGGTGCAATCGGCGCGCAGCGTTTTCGGTCTGGAGGCGTAGGTTTGCATCGAATGTGACTTCGAGGCGACGGCGCCGGGCACCGGAAAAAACTGCGCCTGCAGGTATGTGGGTCTTGAGCATTTCCTCGAGGCAAAGCGCCTGGGCGCAAAGCTGAACTTCGTACGAACGGGCATATCTGGCTTTGCCGCGCTTGTAATCCACGGGGAAGGGCCGCCAGAGCCCCGGCGTGCCCGGTAGTGACACGCCCGGTCCAAGGTCTTCAGGTGAGATGCGATGGAACTCGACTACGTCGGCGACGCCCACGAGGCCCAGCGGGAACGAGTTGAGGGCGACCCCGCGGGCGATGCGGAGGTCGCCCCTCGACTCGTTGCCCTGTGCGTGGACGCGCTCATGCAGGTTCTTGCCTTCGACGGTGAGGCGGTTGTCGGCCCAGACTCTCTCGATGAAGATGAGGGCGCACCGGCGCTCGCAGAAGGTAAGATGCTGCAATGCGGATACTGGAAGCAGCTCGTTTTGGCTGTACATGTCCACGCTACCTTTCCGAGCGGTTAATGAGGGGTCAACAGTCAAAGCGAATGCCCCTCGCGTTATTGTTGTTACTGCAGCTCCAAAACCTCCACACCCTTGGGTAGTTCGTCTCTGCTCACATTGACTTCGTAGTCGCTAAACGAGCGCGGAGACTCGATACCAGGGCGCTTGTTGACTTGAATGAGTTCAAACAGCAGGTGCGCAGGTGCGCAGCCGAGCATGGCCTGACGCCCGCGTTGCTCCGGGTCGGTGTCCGTGCCGATGTGTTTGAACACATAGATGGGCTTGCGTACTGACATCAGTCCCTTACTAGCGGAGCGGTCGTGCTCGAACATGTTGAGAAGGGATTCCCAGAAGAGAGCCAGGTCATCGTCAGAGAATCCGGTGTCGTGGGCTAAGTGGGCGCTGATGAAGCCCTTGCCCGCGTAAAGGCCGTAGGGGATCAAAGCTTTTCGGCCCATGGTGCGGAGCTTGTCTTCGGGCTGCTCCTTTTCCCACGTGAGATAGTCCTCGCTCGATTTCGCGCCCTTGACGTCTTCTGCAACGGCCATGCGCGTGATAGACAAGTCGAGAGGCAGCACGGGGTCGAGCGAGCGAGCGAAAGCGAACTGGACCGGACCACGGACCTGGCCGGCGTTGGGTCCTGTGGACATCACGGCTCCGAAGGCGCGCACGTCGAAGAAGTTCTTGCACATATATTCCCTGGCCCTCGAGACTTTGCCCTTGGGCGCGCTTTTACCCGGCGTGAAGCCGCCGTCGGTCTTTTCGTGAGCGACAACAATCGGGCGGTTCAGGTTGGTAGCGTGCTCTATGAAGATCGCGCAGGGCGACTTGTTGCCTCCTGCAATTTGGACGTAGTTGCGAACGCGCCGCTTGAGGGCTACATCTGAAACAAGGCCATGCATGTCCTGCGGGTCGATGCGTGGAGCGTTGCCCGCATCGGGGTCGCCGTTGGGATTGCCGTTTTCACAATCAAACAGGAACATGAACTCGTAACGGTTCTTGATGGGCTTGCTCATTGCTGGCTTCTCCTTTCCGTTTCAGGCGTTAGAGTTGGTTGAGGCCTTCGCCCTATCAGCAGCCATCTGCTGGTAATAGCCGAGAGCGAAAAGACTCTGTTCTTCGAGAGAAAGCGTCTTGGGAGGCCGGTCTTTGATTCTTGACCAGATATCGGAGATTCTGGCCTCGTGCCAGCGCGCCAGGCCTGGTTCCAGCTTATTGAGGTGGAACTGACTGGTGCGCGTTAGGCGTCCGAGGACAAGGGCTGGCGTGCTGCTGGCGGCGGCGTAGAACCGTTGGATCACGCCTGCGCCTATATCTCCCAGCGCGCGACGCTGCACGGCGGCTAAGACGGCCATAAGCCGCCCGCACTGGTATGCCACCTCGGGATGGTCTTCATTCAGGTAAGGGGACATAGCGGCATCTCCTTTCTTCCTGATGTGATAGGCCTTGATCAGCCCCATCCGCGCATGATTTGGGGGCTGGTCACCAATAACGTCCACGCGCGCTCGGCTCAACGCCTGAGCGAGGGCTTGGAGCGGAATAGGTTCGCGACCGACGGCAACGCGCCACATCTTAGACACAAACGGTGGGACCAGATCATCAAGATCCCGCACGGTCGCGCCGAGTACCGCCAGGAATTTGGGCGGGTTCGCCAGGCCGGTGCCGTCACGCCGGCAGATGGATAGGTTGTTGAACCAGGCGTTGATGTTCTCCACCAAGGCCTGGAACTGGCCTTCCATCCAGTCGCGCACCATGACTCGGCCAGCTTGGCCGGAGATTGTGAGAGCGTAGAAGTGGTTATCTTGGAGGTCCGGGCGTATGCCCGTGCGTATGGATTCCAGGAGCTCCTTTGCGCGCTGTTGTGCGTTGCGCTCCTGCTGATCGGCTGGCTCTTCGAGCCAGCTCAACGGGTCTTCATCCGGGGCGACTTTCTCTTTGAACCAGTGGACGACTTTGGCATTGGCCAAACGCCGACCGTGCTCTCTGATGAGTTCGTTCAGCGCGGAGCAATAGCGGGAGGCAGCCTCCTCAGACATGGCCGCGTTGGCAGACTGCTTTAAGCCATATGAAGAGAACGCTTCTTTGTCGAAGCCTATCACGACGTCTCCCGTGGGCAGGCCTCCGACATCTGCGAGCCCCTTGATCTTTGGATGAGTAGCGCATGGCTCAACAAACTCGCCCGTGATGAAACAACGCATTTGCGGCGCGGCGCGCGCAGGGCTGCTGGACTTCAGTTTCCTTCTGAATTCTCGCCACCAATCGTGCCAGCTATCCCATTCGACGAGAAAATGTGGAGTGCGGTCGTCTATCGCCAAGGTGACCTTGTCTGTGGGCTTTGCCTTTCCCTCACGAAGTCGGGCCTGTACGGACTCGAGCGTTACGGGGTCGTCCAGCGCCTCGGCAATGGAACCGAGCACAGGCGCGGCTGAAGAGACCTGGCAGAGGAGCTTGACGAAGCAAGTGTGTTTGTCCCGAGCTCTCTTGACAGTCTTCTCGTCTGCATTCTCCCTGACGTAAGAGGCCACGACATCCGCGCTTTCGACAAGGAAGTGGCACCTAGTCTCGCTGCCTCCCACAAGCTCAGGCTGGCTTAGGTCGGGGCATCTGGGGAACATCCGGCCGCGGTTCCTCTTGGCGTCGACGTCGCCTAGTTCGATAACTTGGAGAAAACGGGCTTGTGCGTCGAAGACGATTGCCCAGCGCACCTCCTTTGCCGCGAAGCCTGGCTCCGCTTCAGTTGCGTACTTTGCCAGCAGGTGTAGCATTAGCGTCTCCTCCGTGCTGCTTTGAGTACCTCGTCGCTTTCATAGTCGGGAACGACAAGGACTCCGTCCTGAATGGTGGCATCAAAGAGACTGATACTCGGTTTGTCTTCGCTGCCGCCAGGGCGCGAGAGGTCGAAGACGTCGTAGAGCATCAATCCCAGAGCCATGTTGACTGGTTGCGGTCGAAGCGGAGTCGAGCCTTGGACAAGCTTGAAGTAAGCGGGGAATTCGCGGCAGCCGAAGTATGGCTGGTATATGCATTTACCCTGAGAGGCTCTGCGGCGGAACTGCGCCTCCATTGCAGGGAGTTTCGTCTCGAAGCCCGGCCACGGTCTGATGTAGGCGTGCAGCAGATAATGCACATCCTTCAGCGCCGTCGTCTGTCGCTGTGTTCGCCCTCGCTTATCATCGTTCCAGAAGTCCTTTCCGGAAACGTCGGCGAAAATCGGTTCGGGCTCCCTTGACCCACGCATCCAGCGCTGAATGGCACCCACCGAGGCCTTCTCCTTCACCTCGTTGCGTCGCAGGGCGATGTACGAGGGCGACGACAGAATCTCGGTCCGGGTAACCTGCCATCGGAACTCGCTCGGCTTGCAGTAGATGGCGTCATAGATGCCGCGTGCTGCGGACGGCGTAGCGACTGGATAACTGAAGCGTTCCACTTTCATCTCGGGGCGACTAAAACAAGCTAGCTCGCCCCAGACTTCCAGTGCTTGGTCTTGGGCTGGCATGTGGTTTCTCTCCTTTCTTCAGACCAGCCAAACCTCTGGGGATTGGTCTGGTACCAATCCCATAAGGTCGCGGTCATAGTGGTCCGCCTTCAAGTAAATGAACCATTCACTTGAAACCTCCTTTCGAGCAATGGGAACTGGATCAAGGAAATTCCAGATGGTTGCGTTCGGCACCGGGCGGTACGTGCTGACGGTGTGATCTCGAGCGCGTCTGATCCACGTAGCGCTCAGGCCCCTTTGCCGTGCGTCAGCAGCGAGCCGCTGAAACGTCGCCGCGTCATAGGGAACGAGTATGTTAATCGCGTCCTGGTCGATAACCATATACGCTCTTGCCACCTCTCCGAAGTCCTGACGTTGAATCGCTTCAGTGAGATCCTTAGCAGGGTTGGCGGACCCGGCAAGATCATACAACTTGCGATAGTAGGTTTTGAACAGAGAGGGATCCTCGATGTTCATACCAGGCACCCCTCGATCCTTCAGAAGCATCGCGCACACCGACGCAGCCTGCTGGTAGGTCTTCGACGGATAAGCCACCTTCCCCTCCGGCACGTCCGGAAGAAAGACGAAAACCTCCCCACGCTCTCTTTGGGCGCTCCGGTTGCAGCGGCCGGCAGCCTGAGCGATGGCCTCCAGCGGCCCAAAGGCCCGGTAAACCACCGGGAAGTCCAGGTCCACACCCGCCTCAATGCACTGAGTCGAGACTAGGCGGCAGGGGCGAGCGGATTTCAATAGTGTCTCAACCACTGACAAGACCTTTTTTCGGTGCGCAGGACACATGTTGGTAGATAGGTGGAACAGATTTTTCGTGCCCTTGTCTTTGAGCAGACCCAGCAGTTCAATGGCGTGCTTCTTGAGGTTCACGACACATAGCGCTTGACTGTATTGCGCGAGTTGAGCAGCAAGTTCTTCCCACGAAGTCTTCTTGTCGGAAGCGGGCCAATGCACGCGTGTCCGCCGGACGCGAGAGAAAAGATTCACGCGTGGGGACGCGATTTCGGCAGGGCGCCAACCTCGGTTTCCGGACTCCGACACACTCGCATCGAGATGCGAAAACGCAGGCTGAGTCGCTGTCGCGAAAACAATAGTGGAGCCATAGCGTTCGGCGAGACGCGACAGCGAAGCCAAAGTCGGGATCGCCAGCCGCGACGGGAGGGTCTGAACTTCATCGAAAAGAATTACGCTCTTGGCAAGGCGGTGCAGCTTCCGACAGGAAGAGGGCTTGCTCGCGAAGAGGGATTCCAAGAACTGGACGCTGGTGGTGATAATGAGCGGCACATCCCAGTTTTCCGCCAGCAACCTTGCGCTTCGTGCAGCATCATCTTCGCTGTCATGCTTTCCATCTTTCTCGTCGGTTCCTCGCGTACCGGCGAGGCTGTGATGTTCAAGAACATAGTGTTCCCCGAACCTAGTACCGAAAATCTCGCGGTATTCTTTCGCGGTCTGGTCGATGATGCTCAAGTATGGAATGACGACCACGATACGCTGGAAGTCGTGCGCGATGGCGTGTCTGAGGGCGAAGGCGAGCATGGCGGCTGTCTTCCCACTGCCGGTGGGAGCTGAGAGGCTGAAAAGTCCGGGAGACCGGTCGGCCGCTTGGACGCACGCCGCCAATAGGTCGTTTCGCATCTTTCTCACCTCCTCGGAGGCATCGGACTTTCGCCTGAGTATCTCCAGGTGATCCTGCAGAGCGGCGAACGCCTCCCGCGGCCGAAGCGCCGGGCCGGCTGGTCGACAAAACGCGGTTCCGTCCGATGCGACTCCGAAGTGAGCTTCCGTTTCCAGGAAGTCCGCGTCCACAAGCGCCGAGAACAACATGCGAATGTCTAACATTGCGGATGCGCTATTCTGGGGGGCACCGTAGAGTGGGGCCACTGAACCAGGAAGCAGCAGCTCATCGGCTGTCAGACGTTCTAATAAGAGGGACGTGTCCGATTCCGACAATGTCAAGTTCAGAGGATGTTGCAGGGCAAGTCTCTTGGGCTCGAGCTCGCGAAGGGAATCCTTGTCGGCCCTGTAGAGTCCTTGGTGGTGGCCGTGAATTGCCAAGGCGGCTGAGATGCTCTTGAACTTCTTAAGCGCGATCCATGAACCAGCCGACCAATGGTCAATATGATGTTCCTCGCCCCTGAGGCGGCGTTGGAACTTCTCTCCATACTTTCCCAAATCGTGGAGAAGCCCGATCAGGCGCGCCTCCTCGCTTCCCCCAAACGGAGCCGCGAACTGGGCGGCACGCTCCGCCACCCTCGAAAGATGTCTTGCTAAGGGCTCACATTGACCGGCGCAGTTCCTGCTATGTGCTAGGAAAATAGTAGTGTCTGAATCTGTCAAATGACCAGTCCCGAAGCCTCTTTGACCTGCGATGCGTCTTATTGGTAATTTGATGCTCCGTCAATTCTGGCATAAACGCATTTCGCCCAATGCCGGATTGTAACCATTCCCTGCCGTGATAAGGGCCTCGTCCGCTTTGCACGACTTGGACTTGCGTTGATAATTGTGCCAACCAAGGTCACCTGTTTCAAGCAAGATTCGAAAGCAGTTGGGAAGCAGAAATTGATGCTGAGAAGAGTGATCTGAACTCCCGCTCTCTTTCCATCCTAAATGCAAGAACTTTCGCAGGATATCGTTTTTTGCAGGAGGGATGAAGGGGTGAAGAGGAAGCGCTACACGGAGCAGCAGATCGTCTTTGCCTTGAGGCAGGCGGAGAGCGGGACTCCGGTGGTGGAGATCACCCGGAAGATGGGTGTGACCGAGTCCACGTTCTACCGGTGGAAGAGGAAGTTCGGAGGTCTGGGCATCCCGGAGGTGCGCGGACTGAAGCGGAAGGCGGAGCCATCCACCGAGGCAACCTAGATGAAGGTATGTTCTGCTCCCCGATTTCTGGTCCACGTGGAGTGAGAAAAAGCGGTAAGATTCTCAGTACGGAAGGAGGTGGACCGGAATGAAGAAGCGGTTTGCGCAGGAGCAGATTGCCTTTGCCCTGAGGCAGGCGGAGGGAGGGACTCCGGTGGAGGAGATCCTGCGGCGGATGGGGGTATCAGAAGCCACGTTCTACCGGTGGAAGAAGAAGTATGCGGGTCTGGGCGTGGCCGAGATACGGAGGTTGAAGCAGCTGGAGGAGGAGAACCGTCGTCTGAAGCGTCTGGTGGCCGACCTTGTGCTGGATAAGCAGATGCTGCAGGATGTGCTCTCAAAAAAGCTGTGAAGCCCGCCGTGCGGCGCTGCCTGGTGCGGACGGTGGAGATATCGTATCAGGTGAGCGAGCGGCGGGCATGTGGAGGATTGGGCTTCCAGCGCTCCAGCCATCGCTACCGGAGCATCGCGGATCCGCAAGTGGCCTTACGGATGCGGCTTCGGGAGTTAGCCGGGGTGCGGGTGGGCTGGGGCTACCGTCGGCTGCACATCCTGCTTCGTCGGGAGGGCTGGAGGGTCAACCATAAGCGGGTCTGGCGTCTGTGTCGGGACGAGGGCCTGGCGTTGCGAAAGCGGCCTCCCAGGCGACATCGGAGGTGTATGAAGCGGGAGCTGCCAGTGGCGGCGCGGAGGAAGAACGAATGCTGGAGCATGGACTTCATGTCAGACCAGCTGTACGATGGTCGGCGGTTCCGGCTGCTGACGATAGTCGACAATCACAGCCGTGAAAGCCTGGCCGTTGAGGTCGGGCGGCGTCTGGGGAGCCAGGAGGTGGTCCGGGTGCTGGAGCGGGTGGCGAGCCAACACGGTGCGCCGGAGGTGGTCCGGGTGGACAACGGACCCGAGTTCATTTCGAAGGACGTGGACCTGTGGGCATACTTTAACGGTGTGAAGCTGGACTTCATCCAGCCGGGCAAGCCGACGGATAATGCCTTCATAGAAGCCTTCAACAGCCGCTTCCGGCAGGAGTGTCTGAACGAGCACTGGTTCCTGAGCATGGAGGACGCCCAAGCGAAGGTGAACGGCTGGAGGGAGGACTATAACCGGCAGCGACCGCACAGTGCATTGGGGCAGGTGCCGCCGGCGGAGTATGCCGCACGGTGTGCCGCTACGGCCTCGGCTACGCCTCGGCCTTCGGGCACACCGTGGCCCAGCTTTCAGGACCCTGAAAACTCTCACTCCAGGTGGACCAAAAAAGGGGGCATCTCCATATACTCGAAAACTCGCATTCGAGGTGGATCAAGAATGGGGGCAAGCCCACCGACACGGAATTATGACACAGCATCTGGTACAAACACTGGGGGCATGTCACGCTCGGCATGTCCCGATGAGGAAGTGCAATCCCTCGTCAGGATCTCAAGCATGAGCGAAGCAGACAGGATCATCTTCGCCTAGGTCATGCGTGCACGCGCCGCTTGACAGACACAAGCACCCGCCCTGCAATCTCCATCAACGTTCTCCACGGATGGAGGTCATGCACCTCACGGAACTGGGGGCAATCCGACCACTCGACGCAACGCGTTTATGACGTCCCCGATGTCCACGGTCTTGTTGCAGTTGAAGTCCCCGACCGCCACTAGTTGCGGCGTAAGATGGTCAAGCTCGACTACCTGCCTCAGTAAGAGGACAACATCAGAGATCTCAACCCCTCCTCCATCAACGTCCTGCGAAGTCGGCGCGCCGCATTCGCCGGAAGGCCGATCCGAGATAACGTAAATGTCCATGTCTGCCGACACGCTCGCCCCGCTAATGTGGAGGCGATCTGTGACGTCAGCCGTCGAGCCTGCCTGATAGAGACCTGTGTCAGAGCCAATCTGGCCGCCGGAAGGCGATGAGGTCAGAGACCAAACCGCGACCCCCTCCAGGGACATCCTGAAGCTGATCCACTCCTCCGGCAACACTTCCGGCTCGAACGGAGCCACGGCCACCACCACAAACTGTCCCGGAATCCCGACGGCGAGCGGAACCCAGACAGCTCCCGGACCCTCGGCAACGCAGTTCGTTAGCGCAAGCGCGGAGCTGCCTTGAACCGGGGTCTCTTCCACTTCGAAGTAAACAGTTGCCAGCACATCCTCGTTTGAAAGCTCCGGTGGCGGGCTGGCTGAGAGCTCAATGGTGATCTCCCCAGGAACAGAAGTATCATGTGCGCTTTGGCTGAACTCGGGCGCCCACGGGGACTCCTCGTCAGGCTCCACGGCCGTCAGCACGCCGTCGTCAAAGGTGAGCGTGACGGCAAGCCCAGATATCTCAACTGGTGCCGATGCTCTTCTCAGGCAAATTCTCAACGCGACGCCCCATTGCCCAGCCATTCCCACCACATCATCCCCAATCTCCACACACCCCGCTGGATACTCCACAGCGCTGTACACATTGGTGCCGGCACTTGCCTCCTCCGCATCACCCCAACCATCGTTATCGGAGTCTGTGTCAAGGAAGCTGGGAATGCCGTCACCGTCTGGGTCGCCTAGACCTTCGCTCTCATCTGGAATCCCGTCGCCGTCCGAATCCGTGTCAAGATAGTTTGGTATCGCATCGCTGTCGATGTCATCTGTCCCTTCGACACTGTCTGGAATGCCGTCTCCGTCGGAGTCTGGGTCCAGGTAATTTGGAATACCATCTCCGTCAGCATCCTCCGTCCCCTCGACCGAATCAGGGATCCCGTCGGCGTCGGAATCCGTGTAGAGCCGGATCCGATTGCCGACCTCATCGTACTTGTACTCGACCCGCACGGCGCTTTCATGCACGACCGCGATGAGGCGATTCAGAGGGTCATACTCGTAACCGGCCGCCATCCCTTGTGGGCAACACATGAGGAAACACGCAACAGTCAGCAGGGCCAGAGTGATGCGCGCCTGATGACTTCTGCAACATCTCACAGGGTCTTGTGGAAACGGTCTCATCCGCTAGCGCATGTCCTTTGCGTTGGCCTTGTTCACAATCCTCGCGACGGGTTCGTAGCGTTCCGGGACATGTGGCCGCGGACGGACAACACTCGAGCTCTGAAGGACGAGAGTGCTTCGACCCTCTACCCCAGCCTCGCCTGGTGGCCGTTCCGCGCGGCCCTCGTGTACGTACTTCAGTACCATCTCGCCGCCGTTCATCTCGGCCTCTTCCGAGAGAAGCCAGCCGAAAGGGCGCAGCTTGGGAGGACGAGGAGTTGCCGCGGCAATGAGTTGCCCCACCACCGCTGCCGAACTCTCAGCAGAAGCTTGAGCAGCGCTCAGAAGTGCGGCAATTGCCTGCCCAACCGCCTCGGCTCCCATGAGGACTCCGGCCTTCCCCCCCTTGTAGGCTAGGCCCCCCGCCACTCCTGCGACCCCAGTGCCTGGGTCGAGAGCGAGCATGGTTGCGTCCTTAAGGATGGATATGTTCTCAGCAGTCTCCCGCGCGCGCTCCTCATCGAACTGGATAGAACCTCCTGATACGGATTCAATGCCCTCGCCGATAAGGACCCCGATGTCGGCACCCAATCCCCAGAAGAAGCCTTCGACAAAACCTCCAGCGTATTGGAGCCATTGCCCAGATGAGTCTACGTAAGCCCATGGGTTATTCGCGGCATAGAGATACCCATGCCTCCTTACGGGGCTCCACAGCTCCCCGCAAACCGGGTCGACAGACAGGAATCTCCCTGACTTCGCATCATAGTACCTCACCCTCATGAACAACAGCGAATCTTGCTCATGCCGCACGCCCAACTGGCCCACGAAACCATAGGGATTAGTGGAGGCTCCGGTCTGCCCTTCTTTCTCTCCGAATTCGTTGTAAGCGTACGAATCCGTAACATCCTCAGCCACATCTGTCACAGCCACGGTGCTCCCAATCGGGTCATAATGGTAGACGCGACGAACCCCGCCAGCCTCGATCATTTCTATTAGACCGGCTCCATAGACGTAGTAGCGCAGCGGAATGCCCGCATCGTCCGTTTCGCAGAGAACGTTCCAGAGATCGCCCCCTGTCGGATCTATGACGAAACGGGTCGTGACGCCGTCCTCTGTTCTTGCCAGTCTGTGCCCGTCACCGTTGTACGCAAAAGTAGCAGTCGACGAGGGATTTGAAACTGAAATGAGCCTGTTGCTCTGGTCGAATGTGAAGTTCGTTGTGACGGAGCCCTCGACGCGGCTTGTCATGCTGCCTCGGGGCGAGAAGGTGTACGTCACTCCGTCACGAGTCAGAATTCGGTTCGCGTCGTCGTACGTACATATCTCGTCCACAGGATTGGGCGTCGGCGGCATCAAGGGCTGCGTGCGGTCAATCCCCACGCGGTTGCCAGCGGGATCCAGGGCTATCCCGTACTGGGCTATCAGTTCGTCGGTCGAGTTCCTATCGGCCTGCCCTACCAGTCGCCCTGCAGCGTCGAACGAATAGGTGGCATACGTACCGTTCGACAAGCCGACGCGTACTATGCACCCCAAAGCGTCACGCGTATACGATGTCAACCCACCCAGCCAATCCGTAACGGTGGCCACACGACCGGTAGCATCATACATATAGGCAACGCCCAAGCTGCCTGGATATGTGAGCGTAGTGACGTTGCCTTCCGCATCATAGGAGTACTGAAGGGACTTGCCGTACGGGTCCGTGACCTGCGTCAGACGTCCCAGCGCGTCATACGCGTAATTCGTCGTGCCAATCCCGTCGGTCATCGACGTGCGGCGACCGAGGAGATCGTAGGTGTAGCTGACCGGTGGGTCAGACGCATATGTGATGGTTATGAGACGGTTTTCGGCGTCGTAACCATACTCGGTCACAAAGCCGTCCTCGTCGCCAAAAGACAGCACACTTCCCACCGCGTCGTAGACAAAGGAGCGGCTATGGCTGAGCGGGTCAAACTGGAACTGCAACCTGTTCAGCGTGTCGTAGTCATAGCTCGTTGTCTTGCCGCGGGCATCGATGAAACTGACAAGGTTCCCTGTGAGATCGTAGGCGTACTCGGTGGTGTTACCGAGGGCATCCACGACAGATATCAATCGATTACGCTCGTCATATCCAAACTGCGTCAGATTTCCATTCTTGTCCGTCTCGCCGATCACGTTTCCGACCGCATCGTAGATTGTCTCCGTGAAGTTGCCCAGGGGATCTGTTATCCGGATCACCCTGTAAAGTGCGTCGTACGTGTAATGCGTCTGCTGACCCAGAGCGTTCGTGGTGGTGACTCGATCACCCGCCGCATCGTACGTATGGGAGGCCGTATTGCCCAATGGGTCGGTGACACTTAGGAGATTGCCTGCAGCGTCGTATGTGAATGTCGTCGCCGCACCGCGACGGTCAGTCTCCGCCGTTTTCCGCCCAATGGCGTCATAGGCATAGTCTGTGCTGCCGCCGTTTGCATCGGTGATCCTTGAGACGAGACGAGTCTGAGTGTAGGTGTAGCTCGTGGTGTTCCCAAGCGCGTCAGTGGTCGTCACCAAACGGTTGAGCGAATCGTACGAGTACGTTGTTTGGGCATTATCCGGCGGCGGCCCGCGCAGAATCGTCCGATTGCCTACCGAATCATATTCGTACGCAGTGGTATTCCCGTTCGCGTCGGTTACCGAGACCAGTCGGTTCGCGCCGTCATACGCGAAGGCAGTTATCTTGATACCCCCAACGTTCTCAATGATTCTTCTGTCTAGCAGGTCATATTCGTACTTCGTGCCGTGACCACGCTCATTCACAAGGCGTGTCAGGTTTCCGCTTTGGTCGTATTCGAAGGTGCGGGATGAGCCGTCTGCGTACGTCTCTCTCGTCTTGTTATTGTTCTCGTCGTACTGGAACGAAGTCACACGTCCCAGCGCATCAGTCACGCTGGCGACGTTGTCGTTCTCATCGTACGTCCACGTGGTCGTGCCGCCCAGCGCGTCTGTTTCCGTGAGCTTGCGTCCGACGGCATCGTAGGTATAGGTGGTCACCCATCCCAGCGGGTCGGTGACGGAGGTCAGATTCCCATGGGTGTCGTATTGGTATTGCGTCGTGTGTCCGAGGGGATCCGTCTTGGTGATCATCTGGCCATAGCCGTCGTACGTGAGCGCGGTAACGCCTCCCAGGGCATCTGTGGAGGTCACTAGATTGCCGTTACCATCGTAGGTATAGGTAGTTGTCGCGCCGACTTCATCCGTCCGCTGAAGCACGTTATTGTCCGCGTCATACAGGACCGAGACTGTCTGGGACATGGGGTCGGCTTTCTCAATCATGTTCGCCCTGGAATCGAACGCGTACTCCGTGGTGTTGTCGTTCGGATTCGTCTGCTGAGTGCGGTTGTTGCTGCCGTCGTACGCGAACTGGAAGATGTTCCCGAGAGGGTCAGTTTGCCGGACAAGGCGGCCCTGGCCGTCGTATTCGTGAACGGTCACGCCCCCAAGCGCATCTATGATGTTAGTAGTCCCTGTGTATGCCTCGACATCACCCCATGGAGTGCTTAGAGTCTGTGTGACATATTCAAAGTTGGTGACCTGAGCACCTGCCTCCCTTGCGTATGTTTGGCTGCCCACGCGGCTGAACTCGTCGTAGGCGTTCTGGATTATGGTATTGCCGCGCCGATCAATAACAGTGAGCATCCTATGCTCACTGTCGTACTCGTACGACTCTGCGTTCCCTCTGGCATCCGTCACAGCCGCAAGATCCCCATCCTGGTCGTACTCGAACGAGATGACCCGCCCTGCCGGGTCCGCGATACTTGCTATGTTGCCCGTTCCGCCGACGATAAAACTGAACACCCGCCCTGACGCATCGGTGAGCGTAGTCAGTCGGCCGAGCGCATTGTACGCAAATGTCAACGAATTCCCGTTGCGGTCTGTGATGCTCTGTAGCACGCCTGTCGGCGAGAAGTGGTACTCTGTTTGGTCCTTGGTCGTTAGCGTGTATGTGTCATCGATATCGCTTTTCTCAAGCTTGTTGTGTATCCATGGGAACGCGGGAACGTACTCGTCCGACTCGTTCAGGACGAATAACTCTTCCCTTCCATTCTCCCACTCGACGGACACAGAGCCGTCAGCGCGCTCTGCGGCCGCTATCTCATAGGAGTGACGCCAGCCCCAACCCAGGTCACCAATGTAGTCGCTTTGGGAATTGTAGACGCGGGAGAACTCCACCCCTATCCCGCGGCCGGGCACTATGAAGTCAGTATGCTCGTAGCTGAAGTTACCGGTCTCAGTGTTGACCGGCTCTGCCAAGTATGCGGCATAGACTATGTCGGATCCGTTGCGGTCTGATTCTATGAAGACTTGTACGCGCTGATTGCGATCGCCCGCAGGATCCTCGTCGGTTCGTCCATCAGCGACATACACGCGATCCCACCGGTCAACGGCGATTCGTTTCGTACCCGAGAACTCCCCTGGCCCTGTCCCGGGCCTCCCCCATCCTGTTAAGAAGCTCCAATCAGAGTCGAACTTGAGCACCTTGCAGCCGGAAGTAGCAACGAAAAAGTTGCCCCACTGGTCCACGCATATATCCAGTGGGACCTCGGGAATGGTGGCGACTACCTCCTTGAACGTCCCCCCGATTGTGAATTTCTGGATGCGGCTTTCTCCGCTCGACGTGCCTTCATCTCCTATGTAGAGATACCCGTCCAATCCCTGAGCGATGGATACCGGGCCTCCGTCGAATTCTCCAGACGCAGTCCCCAATGGCGCCGTCCAGCTTCGCCAGATGTTTATCCCTTCCGCCATCTCATAGATGGTGCGATTTCCCTTCACGCATCCGTAGAAGGTCAGGTAAGACGGCACGATTGGAGAGTTCCGCCACGCGGGGCATATCGATGCGTAGGAGTTATAGAGGGAGAGATGCTCGGTCGCGGAGGGCTCCAGTATCACCTCATCAATGGTGTGCGCCACATTCTCAAGTGAGGCCGCGTCCTTGCCCATAGCGGCAAACAGCGTGTAGCCGCCGCTCCACATGCCGGGCCCGATAGGGCAGAGATCGTCGCACCACGGTTCCTCAGCCGGGGATGTGCTACTGACCCAGTCCCCGCCCTCATCGAATTTCATTAGCCTGAGGTTACCAGGGTCGGCGACTATGATTCCTCCATCCTGGGTCCAAGCTATCCCTCGCGGGCCCCAGGACTCCGAGAACTCACCCTCCCCCGTACCCAACTCACCAAAAGACCTGACGAACTCGTAATAGTGGCTGGTTGGCTGCTTTGCCGGTCTGACCTCTATCTGAATGCCTCCCGAGTACTCGAGGGCATTGCTTACGGAAAACACTCGATAGCGGTAGAGCTGCTTGTTGGTGAGATCTACGTCGGTGAAATGGGTAACGTCTGCGTTGCAGACTATAATGCCCTCATGCGAGCCGGCAGCATCCCCGGGGACATAGGATACGCCGTCGCTTGGGTACCAGCTGTACTCATGAGACTTTCCCCGAGCGATGAGGATCGATTCGTACGAGAGATTTCCCGGAGGCGTTACGTACAAAGTGGCGCGTCTGTTCCCAGGCTTCGCCGTCAACTCTTCCGGCTCATAGGGAAATGACGGTGGAACTCCGTTGGCGGCGGCGCTGCCTGTGCCTGAGTCGTAGTAGCTGTAGTTTGAGTCGTGTGCCCAACCCTTGTAGTAGTACGTTGCACCCGGCACAAGTCCCCGATCGGTGAACGTCCACATCGCGGTGACGTAGACCTCTACGACGGTCACGCCCGGCTCCACAACGTCACCCACTGAATACCACTGGCCGTTGTCGGGAGTCCAGCCGATGGGCCCCGACGAGCGGACCAAAACGCCGCCCTTGTAGTCGGGATCATTGGACGGGACGGTGTAAGGGGTGACAGTGATCTGGCCTTTTTCAGGGCCTGTGCTGACGGAGATGACGAAGTCGTAATACGCGGAAGCCGCAGATGCCCAAAGGCACACCAAGGCAAAGATGGTCGACACCAGGATCATGCGCCCCGTGCTTGCCGCTAGCCCGATACCGTCCTTTGTTTCTCCTTCCATCCTTTGCTCCCCCCGGTACGCACCAAGAATAGTCCCGCGTTCCTGGCGTGTCAAGGCACGAGCACGCTCACGGATGGCGTTCCCGCCGCGCGTTCTGATCCCCAAGAACGGCGTCGCTCTTGCCTCGTTTGGGCTGGTACTGCCCCGTCCCGCACGGGGCAGCCGGATCTATGGTCGCCAAGAGCTGTCCGCTCTTGGGGGGCGGACATGCCATAAGTGGCGACTCGCACGTCACATACGCCGAATTACCAGCTCTGCCCCCTGACAGATCGGACACCAAAGTGGCATCTCTGAGTCAGGCTATGGTGCCCCCGCTACTGGGGTTAAAGAAGACCGTTGGGTCGCAGGTTCATAACGGCTTGCGACCGCAAGATCTGGTATTATAAAGACTTGGGCTCGACCTGTCCCATTGTGGGGGTCGAGCTCGATCTTTTTCGTGAACGCGCGGATAAACGTTCTCTTCTCATCCACCGTCCCGTAGGCGAGCATTCCCTCGAAGTCCTCCATGTAATCCAGCATCACCTGGGTGAGTTCATCGAAGTCGAGCTGGTTTTCCGAAGCGGCCTCGAGTTCTTCGATGTGCGGTTCTATCTGGTGGAGTTCCTTCTTCAGCTGCCTGATCCGCCTGTCTGCGAACTCCTTTGTCTCTGCGGTGATGTTATCGAGGATGTTGAAGATCCTCCTTTCCAGATCGTCTTTCTGCCGTCTAAGCTTCCCCAGCTCCTTGGCTGTATCGGGAGACTCGCTTCCCGCCATCTCTTCGAGTATCGACCGGAGCGTGGCCCTCCCGTGCTCTTGCTCCAGGAAGCCCCTCAGGTTCGTGCCTACCTCCCCGAGGATCATCCCTTCAATCGCTTCCTTGCGTATCAGGCTGCGGCCGCAGACAGAAGTCCCCTTGCTGATGTATCCTCCGCAGCCGTAGTAGAGCGTCTTGAGGGATGACCCATCCTTCTTCTTCCGTCCCCTGTGCTGTGTGTACCCCTGCCAGTTGTGGCCGCATCGTGCGCACTTGATAAGGCCGGTGAGGAGGTAGGTTGACTTGGCCCCCCTCCCCCGCCGGTAGTTGGTGCGGTGCTGGCACGCGCGCTCCTCCCGCTTCGCCTGCGCCTTTCTGAAGACGCCCGCGGGCACTATGGCCTCGTGGCTTCCCTTCGAGACCACCCAGTCGTCCCGGTCGTGATGCTCCACCACCCTCTTTCGGATCCTGGGAGCGGGGACGGCAACGCCCCCTTCCACCCTGTGGAACTTCGCCATGGAGCGGCGATTCCACACCATGTCCCCAGCGTAGGCGGGGTTGGAGATGATCTCTCGGATGGTCGTCATCGCCCATTTTCCGCTCCCCCGCCTTCCGTTCAGGGGACTGGGGATGCCCTCACGGTTCAACTTGTCCGCTATCGACTTCTGCCCCATCGCGTCCTGCACATACCACTTGAAGATGTCCTGGATGACCTTCACCCTGTGCGGGCTACTAAGCACCAGCACCGCCCTGTCCTTCTCTGAAGGCCTCGCCCTGTTACCCGGCTCGAGTTCCCTCTCCAACGCTCCGTCCTCTCGGAGGATCTGCTTGCTGCCGTTCTGCATGAAGCGCACCGTCCTGAGGAAGTTGCCCTCGGAGTCGTAGTAGGCGAGGTCATATCCATACGGCGGCACTCCTCCCAGCCACCATCCACCCTCAGAGAGGGACAGAAGCCCTCTCACGGTCACTTTGGACAGGTCTTTTGATTCCTGCCGTGCCTGCCACTGCTTCACTGGCCGAAGGAGGTCGTCCGTCTCGTCCCCGTTGAAGTTCTCGCTCACG
>Ga0180432_10003959_pt1 | contig 20712 bp, 17 predicted proteins | sample SS_ome_10_FD_132414 | JGI IMG/M metagenome (GOLD analysis project Ga0180432, IMG submission 132414) | Hypersaline lake sediment archaeal communities from the Salton Sea, California, USA - SS_1_MS_2 metaG | ecosystem: Environmental > Aquatic > Non-marine Saline and Alkaline > Hypersaline >...
TTGAATTTTTTATTATAATCGGTTTTATTTTTCAACACACGTTTTTGTGTTATTTTTCTTTTATTTTTAATTTCACCTTTTAATTTCACCTTTTAATTTCACCTTTTAATTTCACTTATATATTATTAATATATAACCATAATCAATGAGTAATGATGATTATGATGATGAAAATGACAATTACAATAAAAATAGCAACGATAAATGGACGGAAAAACGGGAATATAAACTAATGTCATGGAAGGACATTTGTAAACAATATTTAGAATACCATCAAAAAGAAAAAGATAGAAATTATAAAATTATGCAACAAATGCTTGTGTTTAATTTAATTTTATCAGGAATAGCAGTCGTTTTAAATGGTATTGTTTTTGTAAATGATGAATTATTTTTAGTAGGAAATATTTGTGCAGCCATTATTAATTCTATTTTGGGAGGATTTCAAGTATATCAGCGGTTTGAGGGAAATGAAACAAAGTACAGTTTGCATGAAACAGCAATTAAATCATTCAAAAGATTACATCATACAATTGAAACGCAATTGGCTCTTCCTATATATCAAAGACAAAATTGTTTGGAATTTACCAAAAAAATCGTCAAATTATTTTTAGAATATGACGACGATTTTGAACAACCTCTTTTATCTTTGCACACATTTACATCTAAAGAAAGGATAAATTATCCATCTATTACTGATTTACCTTCCACGCCCTCTCCAACCAGAAGTGCGAGTGATAGATTTGATGCACTGGAATTACAATTAGATGAGAGACATAGTGGTAGCAATGATGGCAGTGGTGGTGGTAGTGGTAGTGGCAGTTATAATGGCAGTTATAATGACAATATAGAAGACGAAGATGATATGGAAGATAATAACAGAATGGGACTAACAGAAGATGAAAATACACGTTTTGGTTTTTTTATACAAAGAGTATCTGATAAGCAAGATGCAATGAGAACTTATCAAATTCAGCGTTTGGCACGTAATGGAAGGTAAGATAATAGATAAAAGAAATAAAAAAGAAAAGAGGAGGATAAAAAGAATGAGAAGGGAAAATGATGTATATGAGTTTATTAAATATTGTTTATTATTAGAAAGATAACAAACAATATACCATAACAAAAGAAAGAAAATGAGTTGTTTATCAAGCACCGCCCCGATTAATATTGATGCTGAAAAACAATCTGGCACGTGTGATTTAAAATGCGATTATCAATTCAATTATAGTTCCAGCATATCTACTGCTACTAATCGCGGTGATTATCTTTCGCTCAATTATGAACCCGCCTCTTCTGTATCGCCGGTTCGATTTAATGCGTATGATTACATAGTATCCGAAGTGCGAATTTACACACCTTCCTTGCATACCTTTAACGGCCAAAAAACCAAAGGAGAATGTATTATCGTTCATACATCAACTTCGGGAAATAATCCATTACTTGTATGTGTGCCTATTTTAGATGGACGCAATTCAGGACGTGCCTCGCAGTATTTATCCAAAATGATACGCAATGTTGCGAAAACAGCACCGGTAGATGGCGAAACTACGCAAATCAAGCGTTCTTTTGATTTGAATGATTTTGTGCCTTCTAAGCCCTTTTTTTCATATACGGGAACACAGCCTTATCAGCCGTGTCAAGGCAAAAATTATTTCGTGGTGTTTGAACCCGAAACATCTGCGCTTGGAATATCGTCCAAAGATTTAGAAATGCTTACATCAGTGATAAACGAAAATGCCTATGTGGTGAATGATAGCACTCCCTTTTTTTATAATAAAGGTGGAGCAAGTCAGGGAATGCTTAGTGGAGACGATATTTATATTGATTGTCAGCCAGTGGGACAATCTGAGGAAACTACGGAAACGGTTTCAGATGCCGATAATACATCGTCCGTTCCCGATATTTTTCAAGGAGATTGGTTAAAATATTTCATCATTTGTTTCGCCTTTTTTGTTTTATTAATGGCGTTTAATTATCTTCTTAATTATTTGGGAAATTCTCTGAAAAATTTTAAAATGAAATGATGAGATGATACAAAATACATATGTAAAAATTTATATATGTAAAAGATAATGCACACAATCAACACCAACATCCATAATCTAGCCTAAGCAACAGGCTGGTCTATCAAGACTGAGCGCGTTTTGGTTTCGCGCGAATTTAAAATGAATTCAACTGCTTCTTTTGCAACATCCGGATTATTTTCAAAAAATTTATTCATTGTATCCACCAGGAATTTTTTACTGATGTTTGTTTTATAACTCCGCACACTATGTTTCATTTTCGTCTTTTCATCGCGAAGATTGTAAGACTCAACCTGTGTTTTTTGCATCAAAGGGGCTAGAAAAGCCCCCAATTCTGCCCGTTTTTTTGTCATTGCTTTAATTGCGCGGTCCAGGCGAATCCATTCGCGAACCACCGCTTTTATATTGGCTTTACTTTCATTGGTTGTTGACTGAGTTTCACCAGACGATATCACTGTTTCCTCCGAAGACATATTTGTATATTTTTGTATATTATATCCTATTTATTCCTGTTTAATATTTTATATACCACGTTCTTTTTATTTTATTTTATTACAATAAACAACCAATATGAAATATGCATTTGCAACCATTCACTTTGGAAACAATCCCGTATATTTAGAATTAGAATTATATTTTTTCAAAATGTTGCGTTATTATACCAATCACGACATACTTTATCTGTATTCCAAAGACGACACACCCGAAGCATTTGTAAGGGCTGTGGCACCCTTGGTGTCACATACTATTCCTTATGAAGACAAGGGAATTACTTATGATGTGAATTTCGAAAGTCAATATACCAATTTTAATACTCTCCGCACTTGCAATTTCATTTTCGCATATATACTAACTAATTATGATAAAATTTGCATTATTGAGTCAGATATGGTTATTATGAAAAATATGGATTCCATTTTTTCATTGAAATCGCCAGCCGCGCTAACTTATTACATTGGCAATCGTAATCTCAAATTCAATCGACCAGTGAATAATACCAAAGCATCTGTGTTGCGAAAATGCAAAGAAATGGGACGATTAAATGGTGGGGTAATGGTTATTGAACCCTCTGTGCAATTATTCCATCAATATGTGAATGCCATAAAAGATATCATTATGAATGTCTGCAAATATCCCAATGAAACGCTGTTTGAGTATGTGAATAATCACTATTTTAATCTTCCAGTGCAATATAATTTATCCCACTATCATACCAAACGACTGGATAGTTATGGTTTAACACCAGAAGATATTTATGTGTATCACTTTAACGAAACTAAATTTAAACATTTGGATATCATTGCAAATCCCATAGATGAACGCGGCGACAACTGGTTGGAAAAGATGTATACCATTCCCAAATATAGTATTAAAAAAATACCCATTTTGCACTATAAAACCTTTTACGACCAATATCATCCAGAAATTATGCGTATTATGCAAAAGGTTCGTAATTCTAATCAAGGTGAAGGTGAAAATGAAAGCAAAAGCAAAAGCAAAAGCAAATCAAAAAGTCCATCAAAAACGATGAAACAAAAGCGATGCCCCAAAGGGTATCATCGCAACAAAATTACTGGAAATTGTGATGCAGTTTTATTAGAAAAGGAAAAGGAAAAGAAAAAATATTCGCGATGCGCCAATGGACATCGGCGAAATAAAAGCACGGGTAAATGTGATAAAATCAAATGAAAATGAAACAAAATAAACCTATACAAGCGATTAAATATATACCGACCGATACCTAACAAAAACAAAAACAAAAACAAATGAAAAATGCGAATACTATTTATGTCACCATCTTATTTTACGTCATTCATTTTTATTTTATCACTCTTTTTGAGGTTCTTTTTTATCTTTACTATATTTTGCCTTACGAACAATCTTTGTTGGTCAATCTCTTTAACCTTCGGCACAATAAATATGATAAATTTATTAATAAATATAATGTTAGTATTACCGCGTCCACAGTTTATGAATTAGAACATTGCGGAAATGGTGAAAGAAGAATTGATGATGCAAATGAGCCATTATATATGTATTGCTATTATTACATTGGGTTTATTCAACTGGCTTTATTAATCGCATTTTTCTATGATATTCATTATACCTATGGATTTTATTTTGCTTCTACCAATAACGACAATGCACATGAACTCTCACCAAATCATCACAATGATAAAATAAAGAATTATGGAGACGATATTCATGGTTCCAACAATTCAAAGTCTTTTTTAAATAGCAGTAAATTTCAATCTATGTTAGTTCCAATCACAACTAACAAACTAACAAAAAATATATTTTCCTTTTCATCGGTTGATACCCAAGAACACATTGAAATGACTGCTAATGGTGATAATATAAATAAAGAAGAAATAGAAACAAAAGATAAGTCATTAATGGATTTAGATGTAAATGTGAATATAGAAATGGGAAACTTACAAGAAGAAGAAAAAGAGGGGAAAAAAGAAGAAAAAGAAGAACCAATAGAACTAACAAAAAATGAAACCCGTGAAGAAAAAATAAAATTTGTTAGGTATTACTGGACGAATTCATTGTTTGTAGAAGAATTTATCCGAACATTATATTTTATTTGCATCATTGGCATATTTGAATTTTTATTCTTTACACAAATTGTGGATAATTTTAAAGTGTTTGACCTGAAAATGATATTGTGTAATCTTTTGAAATGATGAATACCTAACAAAAATAAAAAAAATAAAAATAAAAATAAAAATAAAAATAAAAATAAAAATAAAAATAAAAATAAAAATAAATCCGTAATCGTATAAATAATAATATATATTATTATTTAAAGATTTATTATGAGTGCAGTATTATATTACAGCAACAATTGTCCCCATTCACAAAAATTATTGCAACATTTGAAAACCACTTCTTTTGCCACCAAATTCCAGTATATTTGTATCGACCAGCGTATTAAAGACACAGACGGAAAGACAAAAATTATCCTGCAAAATGGAAGCAAAATTGTGATGCCTCCAACGTTGACATCTATTCCCGGTCTTATGTTAATCGACCAGCAATATCGCATTCTTTACGGCGACCAGATTTATCAATATTTGCAGCCCAAGGAAAAAGAAGCCATTCGACAAAGCACGGAAAATAACATGGAACCTGCAGCCTTTTCTTTTGGCGGTGGTGGCGGTGGATTTGTTGTTTCAGACACGTTTAGTTTTCTGGGACAGGATTTGGAGTCACAAGGTGATGGTGGATTGGCCCAAATGCATCATTATGAAACACTTAATCCCAATTTAACACCGCAACATAATTTAGGACAATACATGAATGACGATAATATTAAACGTTCCAACAATAAAATCCGCGATGGAGAAGTGGATGCGAACCGCTTGGCAGAAATGCGGGGTTATAATGTGATGCCAGGTGGCGGAGGTAATAGTGGTGGTGCTGGTGCTTACAATCCAAATATTTAATTCTTTCAGCCAGCCAGCATTATTAATAAAAATGAAATGAAAGAATAATCAATATAAATGCATATTGATTATTAAATGCTTAAATATCTTGTGCCTCTCAATAACACTGACAACATCAAAAAAACAAAAACAAACGAAAAAAATAACGAAAAGGAAAATGAAACTAACAAACCAGAACTCGAAACTAAACCCGATGAAATAGGTCATTCTAATTATTTGGCTACCAAATACGCTCACTCGCGCGACGTATTTATCCAGTTTTTCGAGATGGGGCATCGTTATGTAATTACAATTGACCCAGAAGACACAACGAAATACACTTCTGTTACCACATGGAACCATTCCCATTTTCCCAAGTTTGACTCGGATAAAATTATCCAGCAAATGATGAATGGAAGAAAATGGAACAGTAGTCATAAATACTGGGGACTAACTGCCGAGCAGATAAAAGACCAATGGGCGGCGAATGGTAAAGAAGTGTCGGAAGCAGGAACGAAAATGCATTTTGATATTGAATGTTTCATGAATACTCACTTGGAAACAGATTATGCTGATGAATGCATTACGCACCTAGATTTATGGCATCATTACCAGTCGCTTTCTGATGCCGAAAAACCCAATACCAGCCCCGAATGGTGTTTCTTTTTGCAATTTGTGAATGACTTGCCAAACCTGAAACCATTTCGCACTGAATGGACGATTTTTGATGAAACGCTGAAAATAGCAGGTTCTATTGATATGGTGTATCAAAATCCCGAGGATGGGACCCTATCTATTTATGACTGGAAACGATGCAAAGATATCAACCCGGAAAATATGTGGAACAAGTATTCTACTAATCCTATTTTGTCGCACATTCCCGATACGAATTTTTGGCATTACACACTGCAACTGAACACATACAAAAAAATCTTGGAACGAAAATATGGATATCAGGTTCGCGAATTGTTTTTGGTGCGATTACATCCCGATAATCCAGACCAAACATACGAATTGATTGAATTGCCGATTTTGGCGCGCGAAATGGAGGCACTTTTTAGCCAACGATGGGAGGAAATGAATGAGTGATATGAATAAAAAATACAAGAATTAAATGTTATGTTTAGGGGTTTTGTTTCAGAATAATTACAAAATACTACAAATGAAACAATATATTGGAACAAAGGAGACCCAGTAATAACTGTGCCTCCCCCCTCTTAAATATTTTGATTTTTAACAAAATCAAAAATCAACAAAATAAAAATAACCATTAGGAAACCCAAAATCCTCTATTTTCTTTCGTTTTTTACATCCTTTTCCTTTTCTTTTTTCATTTTGTTAGCAAAACACATGTCGCATTCTATTTCCATTCCTGAAATTATGAAAACCACCGCATCCGCATTAATGTATGTCTATGCATATTCTTGGACCCCGGGTTTTTGTTTTAACCAAACCGATTATCCTGGTTGTGTTTCACAAACACAAACCCAAGATTACTGGAAAACCAATTTCACAATCCATGGATTATGGCCACAATATGTTGACAATGGTTATCCATCGTATTGCAATAGCGATGACTTTAACGAAACGGAAATCGTTGCCGACATTGGCTGGGATACTCTCACGCAAAAATGGCCCAACGTTCAATGCGACGAAACCGACCCTGAATACGATAGTTTTTGGGAACATGAATGGACGAAACACGGAACATGTAGCGGATTGAACCAAGACACCTATTTTGAAACCGCCATTAATTTAACCGATGTTCTTTTGACATCGACCGAAATTCAGTCCCACATTGGCGAAAGTATTAATGCAGATGAATTGCGAGATGCCTTTTTCGGGTCGCCGTGGGTCGCACTGCAATGCAACAAAAATGCCGAAACGGGTGATTATTATTTAATGGGTGCATACACGTGCTGGGAAAAAAATGCCGATGATGGGTCAGTGGGAGAGCAGATTGTGTGTCCTACCGAAGTAGTTAATGAAGATACTTGTTATGCGGATGATATTTTCATCCCTGAATTATGATTTTTGTTAGTATTTTTATTTTTCTTTTCCTTTTTTCTTTTTTCTTTTTTCTTTTAGAAACCTTAAATACTAACAAAATTAAAAATTATACCTTTCCCAAATACGCATTCGCCGCCAAAGGTCCATCCAAATCCATAAACATTCCCGTGGCCGATTCTCGTTCGGGATATTTCGGCTCAAATTTCCATCTTCCTTGGCGTCTCAAATACGCATTTTTCTTGTCATATAATCTCTGTCCCTCTACCGCAGCGGGCGTCAGTCCAGTTCCCAGTTGTGCCGTTGCTACCTGGGCGTCTTTGGAGCCCTTTTCCAAGCGAGATGGCGGATAATAAAACGCTGCCTGTGTGCCTATATCGGTGGTTAAATCGGAATACTGCGGCGTCAAATAACTCTGTTTTCCCGCATCATTTTGTCCCCGAACATCGCTTCGTTCGTATGTCTGCGGAGGCGGTAAAATGGGCTGACAACCGGGACAATCAATGTCTGAGGTGCATTGGTCGCGTGTTTTGGCACACTGGGACTGCGGACCGCAAAAATTAGTGCAACTGGTGGTCGTGGTTAAAGGAAGATTAACTGTGTGGTTAGTTTCGGGCGTTCCGCGGTCTTCCATCATTGACTCAAATGTTTCCTTATACTTTTTTGTGTTTGCATTTGCATTTCCTAACAAAAATAAAAAAAGAACGGCACAAATGACCACAACACTGCATACACTTATAATTATATTTTGTCTTTTCATTGCAAGGTTTTTATTACAACCCTTTTCTATACTAACAAAATATAATAGTTCATTTTAATCAATGAAAAAAAAATCAAAAAATCATTGCAAAATAAAAATGATTTTACATTTCATAAACCAATAAATATAAAGTATCTACTTTAAATCAATAATTAATTAACTAATCACTATGAGCCTGCTGAAAGAACTGATGGCAGAAAGTCTTGGGTGCTATTCGCAGTCGGAAATAATTAAGGCAGAAAATTTTATATGCGACTTTGGACTTCCAAAAGTGTCATTAACCCTTGACAAAGTGGATATTAGCAACATATATTTCACGACAAATTGCGATAATTATCGTGATTACCTTAAAATTATACCCGAAGTGTTGCATGCAGAAATAGTGGAACGCTATTTAAAATGTGTAGAAAACGATGTATCCTTCGTTGCAACTGAACTGGGAGGACATCTGTATATTAGACACACAGACGAAACAGACTATGTAAGTGTTGAAACGTTATTTTATCAAAGTATTGAAGAATGGGATGTAAATAAACTAACAAACCAAACATAACCAAAACATAACAAAAATCTAAATGTATATTTGTTATTTGTCTTTTTTAAATTTCATAATTATTTCGCAACACATTTTTGATTTTGGCATTTCATGCCATGGGGACACCGCTTTCCGCGTCCGCATTTTTTCAGCGAACCAAAAATGGGTGTGGGTGTGTGAAATTTAGACAAAGAATTAGAACTGGAAGTAGCTTTATCCGCCACTCCAACTCCAACCTTTTTATCTTTTTCGTGTGCTTTCAATAGGGTTTCAAAACGTCCGACACTTGCATCGGGGATTTTGCGAATTAATTCCTTCTCAAATTTATCCAGCATTTTTTTGAACTTTTCTTTGGATAAGCATCCCTTTTTAATTTTTTCGCATTGATTTCCGTCGTCCATTTTTTTCAATATATTCTTTTCCACTGCACTCATATAATTATGCAGATTGTCTTTGGTTATTAAATCGGCCATTTCCCGCATCAGCCGTTTTTCCACAGTTTGCATATAATTATGAAATTCCGTTTTGGAAACGAGTTTTCGCAGTTGAATATCCAATTCTATTTCTTTTAAAGGGACAGGGACACGTGCCTTGCTACGTGCTGATGAAAACTTGGAGGACGTAGATGATGCAGAAGATACAGGTGATACAGATGATGCGGACGAAGATTTAGCACTAGGTATAGAAAAGGGTGTGTATTGCGAGTCCGGTGCATACACATCCAACATAGTAAAAGAAGGTGTTGAAGATTTGGACTTGGATTTGGAAGAATGTGTTTTTGCTGTTTTGGATGAACCACTGCGAGCACTATGAAAAGATGAACTCTTTAATGGTGATGCTTTTTTACGCGTTAAATGCTTTTTTTGCCTTCTGCGATGTCTTTTACTTTTCGCCATTTTTCACGTAGATTTTACCTTTATTTAATGGTGATATTTAATTGTAAAACTAACAAATCAAATAAATACACAAAAAACAAAATAAAAAAGATTTTGATTTTCTATTTTGTTAGGAAAATCAATTCCCGAAACTTAAAAACTAATCGTTTTCATTTCTGAACTTCCTCCACTGCTTCCATTTCCACTGTTTCCATTATTCCCGTTGTCCCCATTTTGCATTGCTTCTTTGTTCTCCTCCTCCACTTGCAACAAAATGTTTTCGCCCATTTTTTCCGCTCTTTTTTGTTTCTTTTCTTCATTCTTTTCCACCAAACGACGCACCAATATTTCTTGGTCGCTTGCAGGAACAGACAGCACTTGCGTCTGCACTTCGGGAGGAAATTTAAAGAAAGATGTCAATAAATACGGGTCTTTGAACGCGGGCATAATCGCCATTGATGCTGTATCCACCATTAATCCCGTTTCCTCGTCTGTTTGAGCCAACACAGTTAAAAGTTGGTCCAGTTCCACATATTGATAAGTATTCAGCCGTTTAAGAATATTATATTCATCGGTTTCATTTTGCGAAAAGTAATTACCCAAATACATGGTGTGATTTTCGTCCATTTCAATGTTAATGTATTCGGTTAAAGCCGGCAACACTGTATCGGCTACAACCTTTGCTGAATCGAGTTTTTGTCCCACTAATTTCATCAGCATTTTCAATTGGTTCTCATACAATTGATATTTCAACGGCTCCGATAACGGAAACCACTGGGCAAAAGAAGCCAGGTCATAAGGTCGCAATTCAATGGACCCTTCGGGTTCTATTTGCTGTGTTTCTGTGTTTATCCAAACCACGCCAGTTTTATCAGGCGTCAGTTCTTGGCGATATTTATTCAATCCATTCATTGTTAAATAATACCGAATAGCCAATTCGGTCGCTAATTTCGTGAAATCAATGATGGAATTGTTGTGTTCATACAATCCATAGTATAGTTGCATTGGCTCCGAATAATAAAGTGCGTAGCGTTTGTAAGGATATTGTTCCGTTTCCTTTTGCTCGTCATCTTCGTCGGCATCCGCATCTGCAACAGCATCCTCAGCATCTGAACCTGGTTCTTCTTTTGCATCATCATCTGCATCCACATCATCGTCACCGCCCCGCATTTTCCCCTTCTTTTTGCTGGCTAAAAAGCGTTTCAGTTTTTCAATCAGCTGTTTGTTTTCAAAGGTCTGCGTAGATTGATATGCCAAGTTCAGCATCTGGTCTACATTTGCGTCTGTAATGATACGCATTTGAATATTGAGTGCCTGTAATTCCTGCATAAGCAATTTAAACGAATACGGAATTCGCACAATGCTGAATAACCGCCCAAACCGCGTTTCAACCTGAATGTTTTGTGTCGGCACGCCAAAGGGGTCCAGGATTTCCTGAAATGCCACCGGACCATCAGCAAAAGGACTGAAATAAATATCTTGTTTGGGATTATAAATCGCAATGCATCCCGTTTTATTACATATCGCCAAGTAATACTCGTCTCCGCGTTCCATAAATGACTCCGTCAAAAAGAACGCGGCACCATGTGATAAAATAGAATCGCGTTCCATCTCTCCCACTCGCAAACCGCCGTCATTTGCGCGACCATGATTGGTCTGTCGTGTAAGCATGTCGCGACGACCAGTAGCGCGATAATTAATCTTATCTTTTACCATATGTTTAAGACGCATGTAATAAGTCGGTCCCATATAAATCTCACTTTCCAGTTGTTCGCCGGTAAACCCGCTGTATAAAACCTCGTTTCCACTGGGATGCAATCCTGCACGTTGTAGCATGTCCCCGTATTGGTGATAATTAATTCCATCGGCCGCAAAAGCCGTGCAATCGCCAAAGGTGCCATATTCGGCACATACCTTTCCAAAGATACTCTCAATCAAATGGCCGATAGTCATTCGCGAAGGCAAAGCATGAGGGTTAATAATAATATCCGGACGAATACCGTCCGCATTGAACGGCATATCTTCCTCGGGAACAACCAATCCAATGGTTCCCTTTTGTCCTGCACGCGACGCCATTTTATCGCCAATGGCGGGAATACGTGTATGACAAATCCGCACTTTGGCAATGCGGTCGCCGGGCGCACCCTCCGTAATAAAGATTTTATCCACAACACCCATTTGTCCCTTTTTGACCACCTTGGAATTGTCTGTATAAGTAAGGCCGTCCTCTGATTGCACCACTTTTCCAATGATTACTGTTTTATCCGACACAATGGTTCCTTCATCTACTAGACCTTCTTTGTTTAGATTTTCGTAATTGGCGTTTTTATCCATTCCAACCACATTGGGAATATTCAAAGGGTTCGCAAACATCATTTTCCCTGTTTCCAGCAGTGTATCTGCAGCTCCGCCTTCTTCATTATTTCCGTAGTCAATTTCGCTGTTTTCATAAGTGGTGTAATACGAAGTCAAAAATAGTCCGCGGTCCAAAGAAGCGCGGTTAATCAATATGGCGTCCTCAACATTGTATCCGGTATAACTGGCAATAGCGACAATGGTATTGACACCATAGGGCATTTCCTCGTGATTAATATAATTTAAATATCGGGATTTAATCAGCGGTATTTGTCCGTAATTCAGCACAATTCCGGATTTATCCATGCGCACGGGATAATTGGAATTGTAGATGGAACATGCCTGACGACTTTGACCGCATGAAAACACATTTCGTGGCAGTTGATTATGTTCGGGAAAAATAATGCAGTTTCCCATTACTCCCAAAATGAGCGACGGGTCAATTTCCATATGAGTATAAGCCGTCGCCATAGTATCTGTATTGGACGACTCAAAATTCTGCAAATTATTCGCAATCAATGCATTTTCTTCCTCACTAACATCTAAATATTCCAAAATGCCTTCGTATTTGACTTGGTCGGAATTAGAAATGCGTGGTGCATAACATTCATCATAATTCACCAATTGCGTTCCTCCTCCGTTATCTGCAAATCCATTCACCATTTCCTTCCATGAAACGGGATTAGAATTATTATTTGTTAGTCTTTTGCGAACACCATAATAACTGATTTCTCCGCTTCCGTGTTTGCGATATAAATAAGGTCGCGTCAATCGTCCGCCATCTGTGTAAATATAAATGGCGTATTCAGCGTATTCAAAAGAAATACTGGTGTGAAGAGGTAAGAAACCATTTCGCCTCCACCTTTTAAGTGTGCGAACCACTTCTATCGGTTCTTTATCCATGACAATTCCAAACCAAATACCATTTACAAACATCTTTGGTTTTGTGCTTAAAAAGAGTGGCGGGAATTGCTGGATAGGCTGAATATTCAAATTGTTCTTTAAAAAGTCCATCATTTTGGCAGAGGACACAGAATTGGTAATGGCGACACTTAGTGTCAAGTGTTTATGCAAACCAACATCACCACCATCAGGTGTATCCAAGGGGTCAAACATTCCCCACTGCGAATTCTGCAATAAGTGCGGTGCCACAATTTTTGTGCTTAAATCAATGCGCAAAACCACTTTTCGCAGGTGCGACATGAATGAACTCCATGAAAGGCGGTTTAAATCCTGCACAAGACCGACGCGTTTGGTGAATTTGCCCGAGCCCCAATTTCCGCGAAACCCTTTGGAAAACCCTTTCTCAACGACACGCGTCGTAGTAAGCATCATAGGCACATTCGCCACCAGCCGATTAATTCCCTCTTGCAACACAGTGTGTTTAATTCCATACAATTCGCGTTTATAGTATAATTCCTTATCCAGTTTGACAAAAAACGACTGATTTTGAATAATCCAGTATTCACGAAATAAATCGCGAATAAGAGTTCCGGATGTTTCCACGCGTTTATATTTAAAATTGTCGCGGTCGCTGGGCGGGTCGCGTTCCAAATGCACGCGAAGCATTTTATACACCATATTTCCCAGAAAATACGCCTTGTCAATGAAATTATTTTCCCCAATATGGGGCAAAAAATAATTCATCAAAATATTGTAAGTTTCCGTGATGGTTCCGCGTTTCATAAATAAATGCGAAATGTATTCAATGGCCTCCGATTGTGAAAAAATATTCGCTGCATCATGAACCGAAGGAATAAATAAATCTACCATGTCGCGATTTTTCTCAATATCAAGCAAACAATATTCAATAATTTCCTTGTCGGTCACAACGCCCAAAGCCCGCATAAGAATGAATAACGGCACCGGTTTCGCCGCCATGGGAACAAAACAAATAATATTCCCTTCTTCGGCATACATTTTCACCGACATGTATCGAATAGGTTTGGAAGTATCCTCAGACACGGAATGAATATCGCAAGTGTAGGAAAATGGATTAGAGTCATCTGATTTCAACTTTTGCACCAAAACCATATTGTCGGCCATTTTTTCTTGGCTGACGAGCAACTTTTCTTTTCCATTAATAATGAAATAACCGCCATAATCATTGCGACCCTCTCCAAAGTTAAATCTGGCTTCACGTGTTAAACCGCCTAAAATACACTGATTAGATTGAACCATAATAGGAAAACGCCCTAAATATATTCTTTCAAATAAATGCGTCATTTTAACCTCTTTTCCGTCTTCATTGAGGTCGTAATATATAGTTTCCACTTCTACGTCATAATGAATGGTAAAACCATAAGTCATATTTCGCAGACGAGCATCATTGGGATACATATATTGGATAAAATCTTGTTCTTTGGAACCGCCATCACCGACATCTAAATCACGATATAAAACAGGTTTGCCATAATATATTCGGTCGCCTGTTTTACCACCCATCCACACGATACATTGTGCTCGTTGTTCATTCAATGTTTTTAACTCGGTTGCTGTATAAGATATTTCTTCATCAGAAATCACTTCACGCTCGACAAAAGAAATCGGGTTATTATCGCGAAAGATTTGAATAATGTCGTGGCTGTAAAACCGGTTGTAAGAATTTAAATGTTGCTGAACCAAATATGCGGGATTATCGGTGAAATGTGTATGAATAATATTCCACATGGGCGACTTGTCGGCCATCTGGCGCTCTTCTTTTTCTTCCATTTTTCCGCGGACTTCTTGGTTATTAATATTTACTTATTTTTTATATCTTTTTACAAAACGATTTCTATCCTATGCTCTCCAAAATCTATTTAAATATATATTGTGTGATATATCAGGGAAACAAACAAACAACCAAAACAGATATTTAATTATATCATATATCATATATCAGTCATATATATCAGTCATATATCAATCATATATAAAGACACAAAATAACACAAACAATGAACCACCAATGTACATATAATAATGTCGTTATAAATAATAGTTTTAATTCAAACAATAATTTTTTGTCATCTTTTACTCTATATAAATTCACGGCCAATCAGTTGTTAAAATATAATTATGGAAATTTAACGGATGACAACAGTTCCATTTGCATTTCTCACAGTATTTTTTCCAAAATAAATGAGTTGGATACGAAAATGACTATAAAAGGAACGCCTATCTTAGAATTTACTCATCCTTATTGTCATCTAACCCAAGACATTTTAAAATATAAATATTCGCTCTTTCACTTGGAATTGATGGAAATTATCAAATTCAACAATTGGAATTTCATGTTGGAAAACAAATACAATCGTATTTTAATTGTAGATTCCATGAATGGAATGAAACATTTAGAATTTTTAAAATATTACCGCCCAACTGCAACCGCAAACAATATCATTCAAACATCATTGGACACATGGAATTCACTTACATCCAGCCAAATGGAAACGAATAAATTTCAATTGATATTCTTTAATTGTGTATATAAACAACATTACGCACAACTTATTCAATTGCTTCAAAAATATCACATTGAAGGTGGAACTACTATTATTAAAACACGGCATATGTTTTATAAGCAATCTATTGAATTAATGGTTCTTTTGAATATTTTGTATAAGAACATTAGCATTATTCAACCCACTGTTTCCAATATAGCAGAAGGATATATATTTATAGTTTGCAAAAATCGCCAAAAAAATATTAATACTGAATACAATTTGAAAGCATTGAATGATACTACCAAAACCACCACTAGTAATTCATCATTATCATCATTATCTTCATCTTATATCAATACGTCTTCACATCCATTATTTTTTTTAAACAAGATAGAAGACATGAATATTTACTTTGGAAAACGTCAATTAGAAGCAATGCAACAATATTTAGAGAAAAGTAATAAATATCACAACTCTGGTAATTCCATTCTTTCAACCAATAATATAAAGACACATATTAAAGCCAATCGTGAAAAATGTATGCAATGGTGCAATTATATATTTCCCAATAGACCAGCAGTAGCAATTTAGCCAAACAAATATAGGCATAATATAAAATAAGTGCTACGCTACCACTGTGCTATATATACTATGAATATACATAAATTTCAAACGCGTGTTTTTGATGCCATCACCATCATTTTATACATACTTTATTTTATTGTGGTTATGGGATTGTCTGCCAATGCACCAGAATATATAGATACGTTGCAATATTATTTAAAAATCTATATTTCGCTTTTTCTCATTATTCGTTTCAATAATTTTAGGCAAATTCAATTTACAGAACTAGACCGAAAAATTGCGTTTAATGCAGGAGTATTTCTATTTAGTGCAACTCTTTTGAACCAATTCGTTCAATATTTTCGTCCCTTTTTTCAAAGCCTCCAACAAAAATGGTTAAAGGGAAAAACAAAAGAATAATAACAATATATCAACGAAAACAAATAATACAATAAAAATTGCAATTACAAATAAATAAAATATTTAGGCATCATAATATAATATAAGATAAGCAATCATGGTTTATATGAGCGGAGGTAAATCAGCGCGCCATGCGGCATCAATTACAAACAAATGGACTTGCGGTGGACCGAAGAAGGCGGGACTTGCTCCCAAACTCGGATGGTTCATGACCAGTAATCCCAACATGACCGGAGCCGTGAACACTCAGTTCGGTCTTAAATGCATTCCCAACACAACTATCCAGACACAGAAATACGGATACTCTGCTACCCACGGTGGCAACATGGGTTAAGCGTGTTTGTTTATTCATTAGTTCGATTAAGTTGAGTTGGAGTTAAAGTTTTCTTTTTTATTTTATTTTTAAAATGGTTTGTGTTCGTTTGGACTAACAAATAAGCATATAACCAAAGTAAATATAAAATAACAATCTAGTATCTAACATCCAGTATTCAACATTCAGCATCTATATTTAATAGTATTGAGCTTTATATGGATTATAATGTGCTTTCACATAATTCGGTGTTGTAACGGGGGTATAAGTAGTTTTCTTCACAACAGTTGTTTTTGTGGTGGTATTCGCATGCGCGGGAACTGTGTTAAGCCGTCTTAAAAGGAAAAAGGCAATCACAATTCCTGCCACTCCAATAAGCAAAGTTTTTTCTTGTTTCATTTATTACTATACACCAATATTTTTCGTTTTTGTTAGTTCAAACCTAACAAAAACGAAAAAGATATAAAAATAATTCACATTATACAAAAGAAAGGGCATTGTGTATTGTTCTTACACCATTCAATTAAATAACAATGTTTTCATCCACAGATATTATTAATATTGATGTAAATAACAGCAGTATTTATGACGAATATTTTGCTCTTCATCGAAAACATTTGGCCGAATATGGCAAAAGCAATACCATTGTATTGATGCAAGTGGGAGTTTTTTACGAAATGTATGGTCTGCGAAATGTAGAAACTGGTTTAGATGAAATATATCCCAATATTGGTGAATTTGGTCGCATTTGTGAGTTGGCAGTTGTGCCCAAATCAAAGGTTTATTACCAAGACAAAAAATTCAATATTTTAATGTGTGGCTTTAAAGATGATTTAGTGGATAAATATGTGCGAAAATTGCAAAATGCTGGTTATACCACGGTGTTATATAACCAGAGTGAAAATGCGGGAAAAGGGGTTAAACGAGAACCACGAACATTATTCGGTGTTATTTCGCCGGGCACATATTGTGGTGCGTGTGATGATAATCTTGCATCTTCAACCACGAAAGCAGCGGTAAGTCGCAATACAATGATGTGTGTATGGTTCTATTTGCAAGACATGCAGTCATCCATATTAAGAAATGCGTCCAGTCTGGAAGGGAAAAAGGGAACGCATAAAATCCATATAGGAATGTCTTGTGTGGATATTTACACCGGAAACACGGTTTTGTATGAATTTACCCGCACTTATTATCCCAAACTGAACAATCCCAATTTATTTGACCCATTGGACCGTTTTTTGACCATTCAAAGTCCTGTGGAAATAGTAGTTTTAACGGAAAGTTTTGATGCAAAAGTCGCATTAAACAGCATCGAAATGATGAAAAATGTGAAAAAAATACATTATGTTTCTTTAGATGAAGAAGACCAAAATGACAATGACAGCACCAGCACCACCGAAATCAATGTCAATATAAAACGTGCGAAAAATTGCGAGAAACAGATTTATCAGCGAGAAATCCTTGCTTCTTTTTATCCCAACCTAACAAACAATGATATTTATATGCATAAATTCGACCAATATATTTTCGCAACCCAATCCTTTTGCTATTTGTTAGACTTTATTCATCAGCACAACACAGCACTTACCCGGCAAATTAATTTGCCGACTTTTGACAATATGGGCGACTACTTGATGTTGGAAAATTCATCGCTGGTCCAACTCAATATCTTGGACGATGGAAAACAAATCAATGCGAGATATGCGTCTGTGGTAAAAATATGCACGAATGAAGCCCAAACACCAATGGGAAAACGCAAAATAACCGATATGTTGTTGCATCCCGTCATTGACCCCGAATATTTGCGACAAGAATATAACATTGTGGCCGATACCCAAATCATGTGTGATGAAAATCCAGATGTAATAATGCGTTTAACAGAGAAAATCGGAAAAATACGAGATTTAGCACAATATTTACGATTAATTTACTGGAAACGCATCAGTCCAAGGCAATTATCATTTCTTTACGAAAGTATTCAGTGTATCCAAGAAGTATATGCCGAATTTTCAAAAGTAGCACCGATGAATGAATATTTCCAAAAAAATGTGGATAATTATTCCAATTTGTTAGTTGCAGGTTCAAAGATTACGTGTTTTTTAGATAGTGTTTTGAATATAGACCGCTGTAAAACTGCCACTGCGTCATCGTCTATTACTACTGTGGGAAATGAATTGTTTATCATGAAACGAACAGCTAATGCCGAATTAAATAGAAATATGACACTTTTGTATGAATCGCGCGACCAACTGGAATGCTGTCGCACATTTTTTGAAGGATTGTTGTCAAAGAGTGGTCCCCTTTCCAGTAATAAAAGCAGTAAAAAAATGGCTGTAAAAGATGAAGATGAAGTGGATGCGGAAGCAGATGTGGATGCGGATGCGGAAGCAGATACTAGTGGCTGTGATGTTGAGTTCGGTTCCAATGCCAATCGCTTTATCAAGATAAATTGTTCCAAAACAAATAATTATACAATTACATCCACGGAATTAAGATGCGAAGAAATCGCAGAAAAACTGGATGAACTTCATTCGTCGGCTGCGTCAACCACAACAACCGACCTTCATTCTTTTGTCAATGTTCCCTATATTTCATCTACAACTCAACAAGAAAGCACATTTCAATTGAAAATTGGTAAAGAACATATGTTTTCTAACAAAAAAGGTGCAGCATCAGCATCAGCATCAGCAAAAGTAAAATCGGTCATAGAATTCGCTAAACCAAGTGCCAAAAGCTCCAATCGTCTCATCAAAAGCAGTCAAATAGATGAATGTGCATATACATTAAGTGCTGCCAAGAAGACTATTTCTGACACAATTCGGCGTGCGTATTTGGATGTGTTAGGTCAGTTGGAAAAATATGACGGCGAATTATTGGCACTTACCCAGTATATGGCAACAGTGGACTCCATTCTTACCCGTGTACGTCTGGCTACAAAAAATGGATACTGCCGTCCGGAATTGGCTGAGCCAGCACAAGCAGGTACGTCTGCATCCCCATCCTCTTTTGTATATGCCAAAAATCTACGCCATCCAATTATTGAAAAAATCCTGACGGATGAGTTTTATGTTGCCAATGATGTTTCTTTGGATAGTCGTGGTATTCTGTTGTATGGCGTCAATGCTGTGGGTAAAACCAGTCTCATTCGTTCTCTTGGCATTGCCGTAATTATGGCACAAGCTGGCTTCTTTGTATCTGCATCCGAATTTCGCTATTATCCATACACGAAATTATTCACCCGTATTTTGGGGAACGACTCCTTGGCAAAAGGATTGTCCACTTTTGTGGTAGAAATGCTGGAACTCAACCCCATTTTGCAATATGCAGACGAAAGGAGCATTGTATTGGGTGATGAACTATGTTCTGGCACTGAAACACCATCAGCCATTTCTCTTAATTTAGCCAGTTTGGTTCGCCTCTGCAAACGAAATGTATCATTTATTTTAGCTACACATTACCACGAATTATCAGAAATGGAAGAAATCCGGAGTTTATCCAACTTGGATATTATGCATATGGCAATGTATTATGATGCTAATTTGGATAAACTGGTGTATAACCGCAAATTGCAACCGGGAATTGGAAGCAGTCGATATGGTTTGGAAGTGTGTAAAGCACTGAAAATGCCCGATGATTTTCTGGAGTATGCGAATGAATTGCGCGTGAAATATTATGCAAAAACAGGCGGCGGGTCTATTTTAGATTACAAGACTTCTGTCTACAATTCGAAACATGTGCGAGGAATGTGTCAAAAGTGCGGTAAAGTAATATCTACTGAGGTGCATCATATGTTGCCCCAGCATTTAGCCGATAAAAATGGATTAATTATGGACGAACAAAGTGGAAGCACTATTCATAAAAATCATCCTGCAAATTTGATGAGTGTTTGTGAAAAGTGCCACTTAGATATTCATCACAGCTAACAAAAACTAATGAAATACAAATAAAATATCTATATAAATTAGGACAAGCATAAAGCAAAAGCATATAAAATAAA
>Ga0180432_10003960_pt1 | contig 20711 bp, 10 predicted proteins | sample SS_ome_10_FD_132414 | JGI IMG/M metagenome (GOLD analysis project Ga0180432, IMG submission 132414) | Hypersaline lake sediment archaeal communities from the Salton Sea, California, USA - SS_1_MS_2 metaG | ecosystem: Environmental > Aquatic > Non-marine Saline and Alkaline > Hypersaline >...
CTCGACGGCGGAGGACATCGTCCCCAGTTACATGTTCTTCAGCTGGAGGCTGCAGAGCTCGCCGTATGATGCCCACTTCATCGCCGACGACTGGATGGCGTTGCTCGACGGGCCCGATGACAATGGGATCGATCTGGCCATCGGCCGCTTCCCGGTGGGGAGCGAGGCGGAAGCATGGGCGATGGTGGAGAAGATCATCCACTACGAAACGGAACCTCCCCTGGGACCCTGGCGAACCCGGCTGATGCTCACGGCCGATGACATCTGCCAAGGTCAGGAAAGCGACGGCCTCGGGTGGCAGCACTCTTCGCAGTCGGAGGGCATCAGCCGTGACTGGATGCCGCCCGACGGGCATCAGGAGAAAGTCTACCTCTATGAGTACGGGACCGAGTGCCGGTATAACCGGAAACCGGAGGCGACCGCGGATCTGATCTCGACCCTGAGCGATGGAGCGTTGGTGCTCAACTTCGTCGGCCACGGATCGGAGACGCAGCTGGCCGATGAGCACCTCTTGGAGATCGCGAGCGTCGGTTCCATCGACAACGACGACCGGCCGTTTCTCATGATCACCGCTTCCTGCGCGGTGGGGAAGTTCGCCCACGGCGGGGAGGGTTTGGCGCTGGAGGTCCTTCGGCTGCCGGGCCGGGGTGCGCTGGGCGTCGTGAGCGCCAGCTCGCTCGCCTTCAGCGGCCCGAACTACGCGTTGAATTGCCATCTGCTCGGCGACCTCTTCCCGGACGAAACCGTGATCCGTCCGCGAACGATCGGGCCGTCGCTGCTGGCGGCCAAATGGCGCAACCCGGCCGGCCAGGCGGAGAACGATCTTCGGTACAACCTGCTGGGTGATCCGGGAGTGCGGCTGGCGGCTCCCGAACTGGAGATCGCGCTCACGCTCGAGCAGTCTCCCGAGGTGGGGGCCGGTCCCGACACCCTGGCCCGGGGAGCACCGGCGGTTCTTCGGGGGACGGTCGTCGATTCGCCCGACTTCGCGGGGACGGTGGAGTTCGTGGTGCTCGATTCGGAGATCCAGCGCAAGCCGGTGCCGGGCAATAGCCAAAGCTACTACATGCTGCCCGGCTCGCGGATCGTCTCGCTCGGTGTCGAGGTGCAAGGGGGCGAGTTCGAGGGGCGCTTCTTCGTGCCCACCTCGCTCCGGAGCGGCGATCGGGGCTGGGCCAAGATCTTCGCCTACGCCGTGAGCGAGGAGGGCGACCACGATGCGGCCGGCGCCCTGCCCCGGCTCTTCATTCCGGAGACGGCGCAGGCGACGGTCGACACCGTCGGACCGACGATCGACCTGGATTGGGTCGAGCCGGACGCCCCACGGGAGACGGGCAGCCTGCTCCGCGCGACGCTCACCGACTCGAGCGGCGTCTACGTGGCCGGGCTCTCCCCGTCGCGAGCGGTCGTGCTTTCGATTGCGAATGCTCCGGGGCGCGTCCTGGCGGCCACCGACCTTTCCGAACAGGTCACCTTTGGGGACGACTATCGGGAGGCGACCGTCGAGTATGCCATCCCCTCGGGTCTCCCGACCCACGAGCCGCTGACGCTGGTGCTTGCCGCATCGGACAACGTGGGGCGGCGGGGGAGTGAGGAGATCGAGTTCGTGTTGTCGGAGGGGGACGCCACGCTCTCGCGCCTCCTTTCCTCCAGCTATCCGATGCCGAACCCGATGGAGACGGAGACGTATCTCCTCTTCGAGATCTCTCGGATCGCCGACCTGGAGATCGGTCTATACACGGTGTCGGGCCGGCTCATCCGCTCCCTGAGCGCGGACCAGGTGACCCCGGAGAGCGCCCGGCGTCAAGGGGTGCACTGGGACGGGCTCGACGAGGACGGGGACCGGGTGGCTAACGGCCTCTATTTCTATCGTGTACGGGCTCGAGACGGGGCGGGTCGCACAGAGGAGCGGATCGAGCGGCTCGTGGTTGCCCGGTAGGCCCGAACGTTGAGCCGATCAGTGGCTTGTGGTACCGTGCTACAGATTATGTGCGGAAGTTGTGCGGGGAGCCCACCCCGGGGAAGTCCGGCGGGGGGCGTGGGAACTCCCTCACTTGAGAAGTGTTATCGCGAAAGGGGACGTGCCCGCTACACGCCCCCCGGGTTCATCCGGACGTTGAGAGGTGCAAGATGAAGGCTCTCAGGACGAGTCTCCTGGTGTTGATCGCCGCCCTCGTGGTGATGGTGGCCGCCGCCCCGGCGTGGGCGCAGACGCATGGCGGAACGGGAATCCTCAAGATCAAGCCCGGATCCCGGGCTACCGGCATGGGGCAGGGGGGCGTTGCCCTCTACCAGCGTGCGCATTCGGTTTGGTGGAATCCCGCCATGCTGGCGCAGGCACGGGGAAAGGAGTTCTCGTCGACGATCGTCAAGCTCGTTCCCGACCTGGCCGACGATGTCTACTACCTCAATCTTGGATACGCCAGTCACCTCGAAGGATGGGGCGGGATCGGAATCGACTTGATGTACCTGTCGTACGGAGAGACCGAGGCGGTGAGCTCCGAGGGCGAGTCGTTCGGGTTCTTTTCCAGCTATGAGCTGGTGCCCGTCGTCGGTTTCGGGACCCGATTGATCGGCGGGGCCGAGGATGAGTGGGGCACGGGCGGACCGCTCGGTTCCTTCGATGTCGGCGTCTCGCTCAAGTACGTGTGGGTCGATCTGGCCCCCGACTGGGCGATGGGCATCGTGGGCGAGAGCAAGGACGGGCGGGCCGATGCTTTTGCGGTCGATCTCGGCTGCCTGATGCGGGGTGTCGTCGGGCCCTTCCCCTACGCCCTGGGGCTCAACATCCAGAACTTGGGGTCAAAGCTTGTCTATATTGATGCCGACCAAGGCGATCCCCTGCCCCGGAATTTGAAGGCCGGATTCGCCCTTTCGGCCTACGAGTCCCCGGGCTTCTCGGTGGTGGGCGTCTTCGATTTCAACAAGTCGCTCATCTCGTACGACACCGACGATCCCTACGCCGTGGACAGCTACTTCGGGTGGGGTGATCAGAAGGAGTTGCTCAACATGGGCGCCGAGTTCGTGTTGCGCGACCGATTGAGCGGGCGTCTTGGCTACGTCCATGATCCCGAGGGTGAGATCGAGGCGATGACCTTTGGTCTGGGGCTCGATCTTCCGATTTCGGGGGGAAGCAAACTGCTCCGGTTCGACTACTCGAGCGTCCCGCAGGCGCTCGACCTCGACCGCGTGAGCTACTTATCTGTGGGGGTGCTTTTCCAGTGATATCCCGGAAGCCCGCTGCGGCCATCTTGCTGTTGATCACGCTTGCTGCGGCGGGCCTCCCGACCGCTTGGGGCGTTGGGGATCAAGCGATCCATCGCCCCCTTCAGTTCTCCCGGGGGCCCTCGCGTCCAGCCGGGGAGATTGAGTTTCACCTTTCCCCCGAAGGCCGGCCCTCGGATGCGAGGTTGCGGCCCTTCCCGCCTCGACTGCGCGCCGAAGGCCTGCCCGCCGAGCCGGACGGCGTACTGTGGCGCCGCATCCGCGAGCGGGATCCGGGGATCGATCCCTTGCGGATGGCGCAGGAGACTCCGCTCCGCCTGGCGGCGGGGATGGAGACGTACCGATCGGGCGCCGATCCCGACACGGTCCATTGTCTGATCATTCGGGTCGACTTCCTCGAGGACAGTGCCGGCAGTGAGTCGTCCACCCTCGATGGGGGCTTCGACCTTAGGCCGGCCGACTCGGCGCGCGTGGCGGTCGATTCCCCGCCACGCAACAAGAGCTACTTCAATGCCCACATGGAGTCGCTCAGTCGCTACTACCACGACCAATCAGGCGGGCAGTTGGTCGTGGAGTGGGAGATCTACCCGACGGCCGAGGACTCGGCCTATCACCTGAGCGACGTTGCGGACTACGGCCCGTGGTACATGGAGCACCAGGACGTCGACCTATTGGCGCTGGCGGAGAGGTTCGTGCGCGATAGCTACGCGACGGCCGACAGCTCCGATGATCCGCCCGACTTCCGGAAGTACGACACCTTCCTGCTCTTTCACTCCGGTGCCGACTACCAGGGAGATATCAATCGCGACTCTCCCTACGACATCCCCAGTTTCACGCTCGAGCTCGCCGAACCGGTGGCGGTGCAGGACTCGACCACGTTCTTCAATCTCATCTTGGTCGTGCCCGAGACGCAGTCCCAGGATGGGTTTCTGGGCGCGCTCAACGGGGTGTTGGCGCACGAGTTCGGTCACCTGATGGGGTTCTACGACCTCTACAATGTGATTAACTTCTTCCCGCAGGTCGGTATGTTCAGCCTCCACGATTCGGGCGACGGCCTGTACGGCTCGGTCTGGGACCCGTACCAAGAGCTGGAGGTCTTCGTCCGGGGCGCCATTCCGGCGAGCATCGATCCTTGGCACCGGATGATCTTCTTCCCCGACGGGACACCGACCACCTGGATCAAGCGTGACAGCGTCATCACCCTGCCGGCGGTCGAGCTCGAGAACGAGATTGCGCTCGTGCCGATCGGGGGGCAGTTGGTGGAGGAGAGCGAGGACGACGCCCACCTCTTTGCGTCCGAGTACTACATTCTCGAGAATCGCCAGTACGATCTGAACGGTGACGGGACCGTCTACCTGAAGAGCGATTCGACCAGCGGCGTGATCTTGGGACCGATGAACATCCCCGCTGACGTGACCGACTCGCTGGGCATGGCGCCGGATACGTTGGGGAGACACGAGCAGGACTATCTGCTCCCCGGCGAGGGGATCCTGATCTGGCACATCGACAACGCGGCTCTCGCCCAGAATTTCAGTTACTGCTACGCGTGCGTCAATGTGCTCCCCGGCCGGCGTTCGGTCGATGTGGAAGAAGCCGACGGCATCGAGGACCTGGGAGATATCTACAGCGTCGAGTGGACCGGTGGGCAGTACGACTACTGGTTCAAAGGTGGCTATTCCCATTTCGGACCCGAAACCGATCCGAGCACCGCCTCCTCGGGGGGGGCGATCACCGGGATCACGATCGATGTGCGCGACTCGAGCGCGGTCGAGATGGAGATCGGGATCGAGGTGGGACGCACGCGCCCGGGGTGGCCGATCTACGCGGGCGCGCCGATTGGCCCCGAGGCCATCTGTGCCGCTGACCTGGACGGCGACGGCATCGCCGAGGTGGCCAGCGCCGCGGGACCCTACGCGCAGCTGTTGGCCGCCGACGGTTCCACCGAATTCCTGGCCGTGACCGACAGCGTCCTGCTGCCGGGCGTCGCGGCGTCCGATGGTCTGGTCAAAGCGAACGGCCAGCGGACGACCTTGGTGGCGGCCGCCAGCGAGGTGCGGCTCTACGGATGGGATGTGCGGGGCCGTGAGCAGCTCCGCTACCCCGGGGGCGAAGAGGTCTTCCCCGATCTACGCTTCACGACGCCGCCGATGGTGCTCGACTCGGTGGTGGTGATCGGCGCGAACGATGGCCGCATCCGCGGCCTGCGTCCGGGCGCGGAGCCGGTCATGATCTGGCGGACGCCCGAAGCGGGTTACGCGGTGACCGCGCTGGCGGCGGGCGAGATCGTGCCGGGCGTGACCTCGCTCGTGTGGGGGGACGACGTCGGTGAGGTTCGCGCGGCGAGCGGAAGCCAAGTCGACGGATTCATCGCCGCCGAGGGATGGCCCCGCACGCTCGGGGCCGGCGGTGATGCGATCGACTGGCTCCTCCTCATCGCACCGGGATCGCGGGATCCCCTGGGCCGGGTGTTGGCGGTGGGGGCGGAGGGTGTGCTCGGGTTGTGGTGGGCGAACGGCAGCACGGTGTCCGGGTGGCCCCTCGATCTGGGAGACGCTCCGGCGGGTCCGCCGGTGGTGGGGGATCCGGACGGCGACGGGCAGCTGGAGATTGTGATCACCACGCGCGAGGGAATGGTGCACATGTTGGATCTCGAGGGTCGGGAAGAACCCTACTGGCCCGTCTCGGTCTGGCATCCGGATGCGTGGCGCTTCGGATCGGCGCGCAGCGGTCCCGTGCTGGCGGACATCCATCCGGTACCCGGAGGGGATGGCTGGCCCGAGGTGCTCCAAGGGAGCGCCGACGGAACACTCCACGCCTTCAACGCCATGGGCGAGGAAACCGAGGGGTGGCCTTGGCTGGTCGGCTATTCGGTGGCGGCGGGACCGGTGGTCGCGCCGCTTGCCGACGAGGCGGGACTTCAGATCACGGCGGCCGATGCGCTCGGGTTCATCACCGTCCTGAAGGCCGGCTTGTCGAGTCGAGAGATGCAGCCGGGGGAGATGTGGAGCAGCCGCACCGGCATGGGCGCCGACCACTTCTACGCCGCCGATTGGTTGACGGAGCCCGCCGAGTGGAGCGGGCTGCTCGATCTCGAAACGCTCCACTTCACGCCGAATCCGGCACGCGGAACGCAAGCCTATCTGCGGACGCGCATGGGTGTGGAGGGAAGACTCCGGGTGCAGCTCTACGACACGAGCGGGCACCGGGTGTGGGAGGGGGATTTCCAACCGGATGCTGGGGCGCAGGGAGATGTGTTGGAGCTGAACCTCGCGGATGTCGCGCCTGGTCTGTACGTGGCGCGGATCACGGCGACCGGAGCGGGCGAGGAGTTGAACGTGCAGCGCAAGCTGGCGCTGGTGCGTTAACCGCGGAGAAGGCCGATGCGGAGTCGATGGGCGTGGCTGAGCGTTTGCGTGATGGCCGCCGGGGTCATGCCGGGCGAAGTCTCCGCCGGCGACGAGGCGCCGTTTTGGCAGCGCTCCTGCGCCCAGGGGATTGCCCGGGGTACGCCGGAGCGACCAGCCGCTCTGGACCACGCAACGATCGGGCCCATGGCGCGCGCGGGGGCGGGCGGGGCCGGCGACCGCAGCCTCACCAATCGGCAGGCGTTGGGACGCGCGCTCATGTCGGCGGTCATCCCCGGTACCGGTCAGCTCCGCAACGGTTCGCTGATGCGCGGGCTCGCCTACATGGCGGTCGAGGTGAGCGGATGGCTCGCCCACACCTCCTTCCGTGACGACAGTCGGGACAAGAAGGCCGAGCTGGCGCGTCATGCCGCGGGCTATTGGAACTACGATCGCTACGCCCGGGTCGCGGTCGATCCGGACAGCTGTGATGCGTACGGATGCAACTATGGGTACTGGACTTCCCCGGCCGACAGCCTGATCCAGGACGCGCAGACCGCGGGGGGTACTCGGTTCTACGACTACATCTCGCGGGTCGATTACGCATGTGGATGGAGTTCGCCCCTCAGCCGGGATCTGTATCTCGATCTCTGGAACGATCGGGAGGATCTTCTCTCCCGCAAGCGGCTGACCGGGAGGATCATCTTCTTGAATCATGTCATCTCGGCCGTGGACGCCTTCATGGAGGCTCGGCGGTTGAGGCTCAATGTTGGACCCGGCACCGAGCTGGGGTTCGACGTGAAGGGCCCGCCCGGTCGGCTGTGCCCCTTCTTGGTCTTTCAGAGTCGATTCAACTGACGAGTTCGAGGGGCAATAGACGATGACGCACCCGAAAGGCGCCCTGATGACACTGCTGCTGCTGGCTAGCCTGCTGGCCGCGGGAGCGAAGGCAGAAAACGGCGGCGAGTTTTCGAAGCTGCCAGCGGCTTCGGCCTACGCCCTGGGGGGCAGCGATGCCGGATCGTCGCCGTCGCCGCAGGACCTCTCGCGGCTGAAGCTGATGGCGGCGTCGCTTGTGTTGCCCGGATGGGGACAGTGGATGGCCGGGCACCACGATCGGGCCCGGATCTTCTTCGCGGCGGAAGCGGGGATCGCCGTCAGCTATGTCACCTTCCGCGTGCAGGGCAGTATCCGTCGCAATCGCTACATCGACTACGCCGAGCAGTTCGCGGACATCGAAGATGCCTCGGATCGCCCCGACGCCTACTACCGCAACCTCGCCCGCTACGGCACGAGTGACGATTACATCGACGACATCGCCCGCGATGCGCGGGCCATCCACGGCGCCGACCTGGAGGCGCGCCAGGCGTTCATCGAGGCGCACCGCCCCAGTGCGGAGGAGCTGTGGACCTGGCAGTCGAGAGCGCACCGCGAGGAGTTCAACGAGCAGCGCAAGTCGAGCCGGAACTCGTTTCGGCGGGCGGACCAGATGCTGGGGCTCGCCCTGCTCAACCGCTTGCTCAGCGCCGTGGAGGTGGTGCGCTCGATGCGGGGCGGGAGATCGAATCAAGCGCTCTACGTGGAGCCGGGACCCCATGGGACCCAACGCGTCGGGTTGAGCTGGAAGCTCAACTAGTCCCGGCTGCTCCTACACGGTCGAGGAGCACCATGATCCGGCGGTACCTGTTGTGGCTTCTTCTCGGCATGGGGCTGGCGAACGCCCCGGCGGCGGGTGATGGGATTTCGTTGCCGCTCCTCTCTCCTCGTACCCCCGTCGATGCCAAGATTGCTGATCGCTGGTCGTGGAACCCGGGGGGCGGTGCGCCGCTGCGTCCCCTCGCCATTGATGCCCACCCAACGGGGGTGATCGCCGGCATCGAGGTCCGCCGTCATCGCATCTTTCTCACCGGCGCCGACGGCGGGTGGATCGGGTTCGCCGAGCTGCCGCCGGGTCAGCTTCGGTTCGGGTTCTTCGAGCATCTCTTCGCCCGTTCGGGGTTGCATGTCTTTGCCCTCGATCCGGAACAATGGATCATCGACAGCTTCGACCTGCGTGGCGCCTGGGTCGGCCGGCTCGATCTCGAGGAAACGGGCGACGAGATCGGCGATCCTTCGGGCTTTTGTCTCGATCGATCGGGTGACCTGTACGTTCTCGATGCCGCCCGGGGACGCATCCTCACCTTCAACCGGCAGGGTATGCCCCTGCGCACCCTGGAGGCCTGGGCCGACTGGCAGCCGACCTCCCCGATCGACTTGGAGATCGACGGCCAGGGCCGGCTCTACCTGCTCGAGTCGCGCCCGCCGCTGATCCACATCATCGATACCAGCGGGCAACGGATCGGACAGGCGCCGCTGGCCCCGGAGTCGGAACCGGTGGCGATGGCGGTCGACACGTGGGGCAATGCCTTTGTGGCCGACGGAGCCCGGGGGGACATTCACGTGCTTCCGGCCGGAGAAGGGGAGGCCTGGTGGATCGGTCGCGCCGAGGACGAGGACTGGGAGGCGAGCGATCTGGCTATCGCCGAGTCGAATCGGCTCCTGGTCGCCGATGCATCCCACGCCTGCGTGTGGGTCTTCTCCCTGCGGTACGATGATCCCGAGACCCGGCCGCGTGCGCGCTAGGCGCCTGGCCGCGGCGCTGAGCCTCTTGGTGCCGCTGGTGCCCGCCGGCGCCGAGACCGGCGGGTGCCTCCGCGTCGGCGTCGCCGACATCCGCCTGCCCGCTCCCCAGACCGCCGACACGCTCGCGCTGCCGCACCGCCTCATTTCCTGGCCCTCGTTCGAGGTGCTGCTGGATAGTCTCCACTACCGCGAGGGGATCGATTGGCAGCTCGATGCCATCGCGGGGCAGTTGATATGGGTCGGCCCCCCCCCGCCCGAGGCCTCCACCCTGACGGTGCGCTATCGGTATCTGCCGATGTCGTTGACCGGCAGCTGGCAACACGATTCGCTGCGGGTGGGGATGGAGCCGGCGGCGGATGCGATGCCCCCGGCCCGCGCGGATGCTCCCCGCGCGCCGGCGGGGCTTCCCGCCGGCGCCAGCCTCCAGGTCGGGGGCAGCGAGACGTTCTCGCTCACCTTCGGCAACCGCCGGGACGTGAACCTGACGCAGTCGCTCTATCTCACCCTCGGCGGACAGCTGGCCGACAGCGTGCGCGTGCGGGCCGTCCTGACCGATCGCAACCTCCCGCTACAGCCGGAGGGGACGACGACCGAGTTGGCCGATCTCGATCAGGTGCTGATCGAGCTGCGTTCCCCCTGGGCGGATCTCGACCTGGGGGACATCCAGGTACGCGAAGATCGCTTCCAGTTCCTCGCGCATGCCCGGGAGATGGACGGCCTGCGATTGCGCGCGGGACGGAGGGGCAAGCAGGGAGCCGGAGCCATCGGTCGGGGGCTGGGACGACATGAGCAGGTCGAGTTCTTCGGCGTGGACGGCAGACAGGGTCCTTATGCGCTCATCACCCCCGGACCCGGGGAGGATATCCTGCTGACGGCGGGGAGCGAGCGGAGTTGGCTCGATGGCGCCCGGCTGCAGAGGGGCGAGGACGCCGACTATACGATCGACTACTCCTCCGGAGAGGTCTTCTTCACATCTCGGCGTCCGATCACGGCCCGCAGCGAGATTCGCGCCGAGATGCAGGTGCGTCGCGGGGTGTTCGACCGCAACTATCTGCTGCTGGCGTCCTCGGTGGGGGATAGCAGCGGCGGGGTGAGCGTGGCCTGGATGCGGGAGCAGGATGATCCGGATCGATCTCCGACCCTGGTTCTGGGGGACGAGGAACGCTCTGCCCTGCGCGAGGCGGGAGATTCGACCACCGCGGCGCTGGATGGAGGGATCCGTTTCGTCGGGGAGGGGCAAGGACCCTATGCCCTGGTCGAGCCCGACACGCTCGATTTCGCGGTCTTCGTCTACTACGTCGCGGAGACCGGAGAGGAGCTGGGAGCCTACGAGGTGGACTTCGCCGACGTGGGAGAGGATGAGGGCGATTACGACCTCGACGAGACGCTGACCGAAGCGGTGGGGACATCGATCTACACGTTCGTGGGACGCCGCCGGGGACGGTACCTCCCCGGGCGCCGGCTCCCGCTGCCGGAGTCCCACGATGTCGTCGCACTGCGCGCGGGGGGCGATCCGGTCCGGGGGCTGCGGCTCCAGGTCGAGGGGGCGGCCTCTTGGCTCGACCGCAATCAGCTGTCCCCGCGCGACGATGGGGACAACGCGGGCGCCGCGCTGGCGGCGAGTGGACGGTACCGAACGGCGGGTGACCGGGTCGAAATCCGGGTTGGCTACCGTGGCGTCGACGAGCGGTTCGTCACCCCGGAGGCGATCGATCCGGCCTTCTATCACCGGCGGTGGAACGCGTCGACCGATCAGCTGGGGGGGCGCGACCGCCGCGGGACCGTTGGCCTTCGGCTGCGTCCCGCGGCCCGCATCGGGCTCGACGCCGACTTCGAGCGCATCGAAACCTCCGGCGGCCTCTCGGGGCGCCGGTGGCACGCGCGCGCCCAGCGATCGGGGGTCCTCCATGGCCGGGGTGAGGTGTGGTTGGGGCGTTCCCGAGCCTCCGGGATTGCGGGAGAGGAGCTTCGCGCGCAGGGCGCGATGGGTTGGCGCAAGCAGCTCGATCTGGAGGCGAGCTACGAGATGGAGGATCTCGAGCGGGGGGGTGAGGGCGAGGGGTATCACACGGTGCGCGCAACGGCGGCCTCGGGAACCCGCTGGCCGCGCGCGCAGCTATCGCTTCTCACCGAGTGGCGTTGGGATCACGAGCGGCAGGGGGGTCGCCGGCAGGCCCGGGGGCTCCGCCGCCGCCTGCAGGCGGAGGCGGACTGGTCGGGTGAACGGACCCTGGCCCACTTGATCTATGCCCACGCGTCGGCCCAGGACGCCGGCGGCGCTCGTCTCAGTCGCTCGCATCTGGCCGATTGGAGCATGTCGCACCGAACCGACGGGCGCCTCTTCTCGGGGGAGTGGCGCGGCAAGCTCACGGCCGAGGCGCTCGCCGAGGTGGCGGAACGGCTCCTCTACGTCGGGACCGACGCGGGGCACTACGACAGCCTGGGTCACTACGTGGGGGTCGGGGACTACGAGCTCTATTTCGAGGATGGGGACAGCACGCAGATCGAGACGGGCATCGAATCGGCGGTCCGCCTGTCCGGCCGCCCGCTGGCGTGGGCGGGGGGCGGGAATCGGGCGCTCCGCGCCGTCGAGGCCTCGGTCTACGCCCGGCTCAAGCTGCGGACCCCGGGATCGGCCGGGGCGGTGGTGGGGCATGTGGGGCAGCTCTTCTCGGGGGATGCACCGGCGCGGGATCACCAGAGTCTCCTGCGCGGCGAGCTCTCGTGGAAGCCGCGGGGGGTGCTCCCCTCGCCCCGCGCGCGCTGGGTACGGCGTCGGGGTGTCGAGAGGATCGGGAACGATTTCCTCCGGATCCGAAGATCCGATCGCCAAGAGATCGAGACCCGTTGGACCCCGCGCCCCGGGCTGCAGAGCCGCCTCGAGGTTTCGCGGGAGATCGAACGGGAGGGGGTAGAGCGAAGCGGGGTGAGCTCGGCCGACGAGCGCGAGGAGCACGGCGTGGCGGCCGAAGTCCAGTGGCGGTTCCACGACCCCTTCTCGGTGCGGGGCGGGGGGAGTGGTGCCTGGACGAGTTTCGACCCCACCGGGTCGGAGCGGACGACAGGCGAGGCGATGGCGGGATGGGCGATCGATCTGGCCCGGCGCGGCCGCGTCGAACTCCTGGTCGAGAGGCGCTGGGTCGGGCAGTCGGGCGGTACACCGGGGACCTTCCTCCTGGAGCGCGAGGGATGGGAGGGTTCGCTCAACGGGTCGCTCCGGCCGCGGGCGAACCTCAGCGGCACCCTCTCGCTGCGGCTGGAGGGAGCGCGGGGACGACGGACGGTCGTCACCGGACGAATGGAGGTACGTGCCCTCTTCTAGGGCGGGTGAAGCGATGGTCGAGGAGATCCGAAAGCAAGCCTGGGCGATGCTGTTCTTGGTGGCCCTGGCCCCCGCGGCGGGGGCCGATGCGCCCCCGGCGACCGACGTTCTCGACTCCCTGGCCGCCTGCGGGCAGTGGCGGGCGATGGTCTGCCCGTCGGCCGACGGCGGCTGGGTGGTGGTCCCCGGCCCCCCGGTGGAGGGGATCCGCCTGCGCTGGCTTCCCGACGGGGTAGAGGAGCTTCACCGGGACGGATCCCCGGACGGGAGCTGGGAGACGTGGATCGAGAGGGCCGTCGACCGGCGGCTCACCCGCCTGGCGAACGAGGGGCGACCGACAGCGCGTGTGCGCTATGCCGGCTCCCGGATCGACAGTTTCCTGGCCATCGATCTCGAGGTGGAGCCGGGCCCGGTGACCGTGGCGAGGGAGCTGGTCTTCCGTGGCCGCCGGACGACGCGCGAGAGCTATCTCCATCGCCGCCTCGGTTGGGGGGGCGAGCGAGTCTACCGGGCCCGGGAGTGGAACGACGCCGCGGCCACCCTGCTTGCATCGGACCTGTTCGCTCGCGTCGAGGGGCCCATCCTGATTGCCGACAGTCTGGGCGCGGGGGACGACAGCGTCGGCATCCACCTCCTGTTCCTTGTGGAGGAGGCGGCCGTCAACCGGGTGGGTGGGTTGATCGGGTACAGCGGAGAGGAAGAGCGCCTCTTCGGGTTCGCGGATCTCGAGCTCGGGAACCTCATGGGGACCGGACGCGCCGCGCGCGTTCGGTGGCAGGCGCAGCAGGATCTCGAGAGCCGCTTCCACCTGGCCTGGCACGAGCCGTTCGTATGGCGGCTGCCGCTCGAGGCCGATCTCTCCCTGTCGCACGTCATCGAAGACACCCTGTATGCCGAAACGACCTGGGGCGCCGATCTGGGTTGGATCGCCCGCGGCGCCTGGCGGGTGAGCGCCGGTTGGCACTGGGGACGACTGGTGATCGGCGGGGAGGACGCTCGGCGGCGGCACACGGGCCGGATCGGCGTCCGCCGCTCGGCCGTGGGCACCGACCGCGGTCCGGCCGGCTGGGGCGTCAAGGTCGAGATCGCGAACACCGAGGATGCCGACCTCACGCTTCGGCGCGGAAGGATCGAAGCGCGGGAGTGGTGGAGTTGGGGGCGCCTCGGGATCTGGCTGGCGCAGGATGCGGCTCTGGTCAGCGGCGCTGACAGCCTGCTGCGGGGGGATGCGTTCGTGATCGGTGGGGCCGAATCGATCCGGGGAACCTACGAGGCGGCCCACCGTGCCTTTCGGTATGTCATCCAGCGTGCCGAGATCGGCCCCCGGCCGCCGGCCGGGTCGGAGACGCGATTCTATGCGCTTCTGGACCTGGGGTGGCTACGGGAATGGAGGGGACGCGCCGAGGATTTGTATGGGGGCGAAGGGGGCAACCGCCTCCTTTGGGCCGCGGGAGTGGGGGTGCGGGCCCCGTCCCGCCTGGGAGAGATCCGGCTCGATTACGCGGTGCCGGGGGGCGAGCCGATCTGGCGCGGCCGGATCCACTTCGGGGTCGTGGGGCGTTTTTAACGGAGCGGTTGCCAGAGGTCCAGGGTAACTCTAGACTGGTTGCTCTTGGTGTGGGACGTCGTGATCAGAGAGGGTGGGTTCCATGGTTCGGCAGATATGGATCATAGTGGGGTTGGTGTGGGTCATCGGGTGGATCTCGGGGTGTGACGGGGGTGGAGACGACCCGGTCGTCCTGAGCATGAAGGGCCGCACCTGGACGCTGTCACAGGTGGAAGCGGAGCATGATCGCATCGACCCGGGGATGCCCTGGCGCGAGTTGGGCGAGGAGGATCGCCGGCAGTTCGTCGAGGTGCTGGCGAACAAGGAGCTCCTGGTACAGAACGCGCGCGATCTCTATGACGACCAGTTGGGCGGGCGGGAGCTCTTGATCTACAACCGTTGGGCCGACAGACAGCTCCTGCGTGAGTTCTGGAAGTCGCAGCGCACCAGCATCGAGGTTCCCGAGGCCGTCATCGACTCGATCTGCGTGGCTCTGAGTGAACAACGCTATCTGCGCACGATCACCTGCGATCACGTCGAGGATGCGCGTGAAATCTACGACCGGTGGCTGGCGGGGGAGGATTTCGATGCCCTCGGCGAGGAGTACGTCGCCAAGAACGAGACGGTTCGCACGCTCAATTGGGGGTGGATGGATCGCCCCAAGCTCTTCCCGGAGATGGGCAATCTCCTCTGGAGCCTCGATACGCTGGGGCAGGTCGCCGTTCCTTTCGAGACCCCCCGGTTCGGCTACCATGTGATGCGGCTCGATAGCATCCGCACGGTCGATCCGCAGCAGCAGCGCCCCTTCGCGGAGATGGAGGCCAACAACACGTACAAGGGGGAGCGGATTCGCGAGATCATGGACTCGATCGCCGAGAAGTACAGCTTCGAGGTCATCACGGAGAATCTGGGCCCCTTGCGCGGGCGATTCGCGGCGATGCACGATTCCCTCAATGCCGATCGCCAGGCGGGGGTGGAGCTCGATCTGAAGGCGTTGCCGCCGCCGATTCATCGCTTCACCGAGCGCGAACGCGCGCTGCCGCTGGTCAAATGGTCAGGCGGGGTAATGACCATCGGCGACTTCGTCGAGACCCTGTGGGAGGTCGATCTCGACTACTGGCCCACGGTGGGCAACCAGGAGAAGATCGTCTCCCAGATCGAACGCCGACTGCAACGGTGGTCGTTCCGGCGCGAAGCCGATGCGGAGAAAGCGGCCGAGCACCCCGAGCTGAAGGCCAAGATGGAGCGCAAGCACGACGAGCTTCTCATCGACCGCTATCACCGTGAGCATCTCGCCATCTTCGGGGAACGGGTCACCGATACCGATGTTGCTGAGTACTGGCAGATGCGCAGAGAGGACTACCGCTCGCGCGATCTCGTCGGCTACGGATTCATGCGGTTCCCGTTGGGTGCGCGCGATCTCGCGCTGCGCACGTACGAGCAGCTGAAGGCGGGAAGCGCGTGGGTGATCGCGGCGCAAAACGCGCGCCGGTCCGCGCCGCAGGTGATTTTCGAGCCGACCTTGGATCCGACCGACGGCCCGCCCTATCCGGACATCACGGAGATCGCCCTGCGCTACGACGTCAACGTGGACGGCACGCCGTTCATTACCCCCCCGATCGAGCGCGAGGAGGAGTGGCTCATCTTGAGGATCTACTTCCGAAGTCGACCCAACACGCTCGAGTTCGAAGACGCTCGCGACTTCGTCAGGCGGGACCTGCAGCGGCAGCACATGGAAGACAGCTTGCTGGCGACGATCGATGATCTCCGGCAGAGGTACGATCTCAAGCTCCATCTGGAGGCGGTCCGGCCGCGGTCGCAATGAGGCGGCGCAGTCCGTCCTCGTCCAGGATCGAAACACCCAAGCGGCGGGCCTTCGCCAGCTTGGATCCCGGGTCCGCACCGGCCACGACGTGGTCGGTCTTGCCGCTGACCGATCCCGTAACGCGCCCGCCCTCCGACTCGATCAGGGCCCGCGCTTCCTGGCGGGTGAGGGTGGGGAGCGTGCCGGTGAGAACGAACGTGCGCCCGGCCAGCGCCCGGCCCGCGGCCGCCGGTTCGGCGCCGGCAAGCTGGAGGCCGGCGGCCCGGAGCCGCTCCAGCAAGGCGTGGGTTTGCGATCGGCGTAGGTAGGTGGCCACCGAGGAGGCAAGGACCGGCCCGATCTCGGGCAGCTCGGCCAGCTCCTCCTCGGTCGCCTCGCTGAGCGCCTGGATCGAAGGGTAGGCTTGCGCCAGGATCCGCGCCGCGTGCACGCCGACGTGACGGATCCCGAGGCCGAAGAGGAGACGGTCGAGACTGCGCGTCCGCGCGCCCGCGAGAGCCTCGATCAAATTGGCTGCCGATTTCTCCGCCATCCGATCGCACCGGGCGAGCACATCGGCCGAGAGCCCGAAGAGGTCGGCGACATCGGCGACCAGGCCGCGGTCGACCAACTGATCGACCAGCGCGCGTCCCAGGCCTTCGATGTCCATGGCGGCGCGAGAAGCGAAGTGGAGAATCTGGCGCTTGCGCAGGGCCGGGCAGTGTTCGTTGACACAGCGGATAACGACCTCGCCTTCCTCGCGCTCCAACGTCTGGTTGCAAACCGGGCAGCGCGCGGGGAAGACGAACGGCGTCTCGCCGCCGTCGCGGCGATCGACGAGCACCCCGGTGACCTTGGGGATGATCTCTCCTCCCTTCTCGATCGTCACCCAATCACCGACGTGCACGCCGAGACGCGCCACCTCATCGGCGTTGTGCAAGGTCGCGCGCTTGACGATCGTGCCCAGGAGCTCGACCGGCTCCAGGTCGGCCACGGGTGTGACGGCGCCGGTACGACCGACCTGCACCGTGATCTTGGCGACGCGCGTCACCGCCTGCTCGGTTTCGAATTTGTAGGCAATCCCCCAACGCGGCGCCTTGCCGGTGGCGCCCAGTCGATGCTGCCAGTCGAGGCGGTCGACCTTGAGCACCATCCCGTCGGTTTCGTAGTCCAGCTTGCCGCGCACGTCCGGATCGGACCAGTCGGAGAAGAAGCCGATCGCCTGATCGATGTCGGCGGCGTATCGCGTGTGCGGATTCACCGGAAGCCCGGCGCGACGCAGGTAGTCGAGGACCTCGTTTTGGGTGGCTAGGCCCGGAGGGGGGCTCCCGGCGATTTGGTAGACGAAGAGCGAGAGGGGACGCTCAGAGACGATGCGGGGATCGAGGAGCTTGAGGGTGCCGGCGGCGGCATTGCGGGGATTGGCGAAGGGCTTCTCGCCGCTCCGCTCCCGGGCCTCGTTCAACGTGCGAAAGCCGCTACGGGCGAAGTAGACCTCGCCGCGAACCTCCACCTGCGGCGGGAACGGTCCGCCCTCCGGATCGAGGGTCAAGGGGAGGCTTCGAATGGTGCGGAGGTTGGCGGTGACGTCATCGCCTTGCCGCCCGTCACCTCTCGTCAACCCGGTTCGAAAGGCGCCGTCCTCGTAGCGCAGGGCGATGGCGACACCATCGATTTTCAGCTCCACCACATAGGCGACCGGGTCGGTCGTCTTGAGGAACCGGCGCACCCGGGCGTCGAACTCCCGAACCTCATCCTCCACATAGCTGTTCTGCAGGCTGAGCATGGGGGAGGAGTGGGGGAGGGTCATGAAGCCGTCGAGCGGTTCCCCGCCCACCCGATGGGTGGGGCTCTGCGGATCGTCGAACTCGGGAAACCGGTTCTCCAGGTCATCCAGCTCGCGCAGGAGCGCATCGAAGTGCCGGTCGCTGATCTCCGGAGCGTGATCGACGTAGTAACGACGGTTGTGATACGGGATGAGCCGCCTAAGCTCCTCGATCCTCTCGCGGGCCTGGCTTTTCTCCATGTCGTGTGTTCCTCCCGGCCAGAGAAGGTATCCGGCTTGGGGAGGGGGATGCAACGGCCGGATGGATCACCGGTATCAGCGGAAGCCCTCGACCAAGAGGAGATCGCTCTCCACCCGCTGCGCGTACTGGTAGAAGAGGGCCGCGCCGTCGGGGGAGATCGCCAATCCGGAACTGGTCCTCGGAATCGTGGCCAGTTCACGCGCCGGGCCGCCCTCGTGCGGGTGGAGACCGACGGCGAGGTGATCTGCCTCCTCCCGGGCGAAGAGCAGTCCTTCGCGGGTCGGGATGATCTCGGCCCAGTGAGCGATCACCTCCCCTGCGAGCGCGCACGCGAGCTCCCCGTCGATCGATGTTTTGCGCCAGAGGCCGGGGGTGTCGGCGCGCAGGAAGTAGAGGCCCCCCCCCTCTTGACCGGTACCGCTCAGCATCCGGCAGCCGGGAGGGCTGACGGCCCGGCGCGCGGAGCCGTCGACGGCGAGGAGCCAGGCCTGCCAGCGCTCGCCCAGGTCGACGTTCACCAGCAGCGCCTCGCCATCCGGAGACCAACCGACCACGTGCACGTGCCCCGACGGGTGGTCCAGTGGCCGGTGGCGGCCGGTGGTGGTGTCGGTGATGTAGGCGCCGGCACGCCCGGCGCGGATGGCGGTATAGGCGACCCGCCGCCCTTGGGGGTCCCAATACGGCTGGCCGATCCGGAGATCCGCGAAGGCGGTCAGGGCGCGAGGATCGGCGCCGTCCGGATCACAGACCCAGAGCTGGGGGGCGCCACCGCGGGTGGAGATGAAGGCGATGCGATCCCCCGCCGGGGAGACCTGGGCGCCGTAGTCGCTCCGGGTCGAGGCAATCCAGCGCACGGGGGAAGAGGCCCCGGGCGAGCCGAGAGGGGCGCGCCAGATGTCGTGATCGATGGCCACCGCCTCGTAGACCAGGCGTTCCCCGGCCCGGGAGAGCGTGGGGCACATGAGGTCCGCGCCGGGTATGTCGATCTGAGTCACCTCGCCGGTCTCGGTTGCCACGCGCCAGAGAGAGTACTGCCCGGTGACGGAGGTGGAGAAGACGATCTGGCGGTCGCCGGGGTGCCAATCGAGGCCGGCGATCCAGCCCCGGCCGGACACGAGGCGGCGCGCATCGCCGCCCGCAACCGGAAGGACGAGCAGATCGTGCTGCCGCGCACGATCGAGGCGGACGAAGGCGACGCGATGCCCGTCGGCCGAAAACGCCGGCAGGTAGTCGCCCCCGGTGCCCAGGGGGGGGTGGCTGAGGGGCTCGATCCTGCCCGAATCGACCTCCAGGCGCAGGATCTGAATCGGCACGCCCCGGGTCCCGCACGCGGAGAAGGCGATCCACCGGCCATCGGGTGACCAGTCGAGTCCGAAGATGCCGTGCTGGGCTTGGGCCAGGCGTCGGCACGGACCCCCGATCGCGGGGACCATGTAGATGCCGAGCCCACCGGTCGTCCGCCGGGCAAAGGCGACCGTGCTGCCATCGGGCGACCAGGCGGGATGCGTGTCGTCGGCAGGACCTTCGGTCAGACGCAAGGGGGATTCCGTATTCATCTGTTTCAGAAAGAGATCGCGATCACCTCTCCCTTCGTCCCGGGAGAAGACAACCTGGGTCCCATCGGGCGAGAGGGCGGGATCGCTTTCCCGTCCGGGATAGGTTGTGAACGGCTGTGCCCGCAGCCGCGGGGTCGGGGAGGGGGGCGGCACGCGGTGCCGGAGCGCCGCCCAGCCGGCCAGCGCGAGGGTCACGACCAGAAGCCCCCCGATCAGAAGGGGGCGGCGGCTTGGCCGCGGCTTCTCCTCGAGCGGTTCCACCGAGGCGAGGAGTCGATAGCCCCCTTGCCGGATCGTTTCGATGTAGCGGGGAGCGTCCGCGGAATCGCCCAGGATCTTCCGCAGGTAACTGATCGAGTCGGTGAGCGCCTTCTCTCGACCCGCGTCCTCTCCCCAGACCGTCTTCAGCAGGGCGGTCCGGGAGACCACCTGCCCCGGCCGGCTGGCGAGACAGACGAGCAGGTGCATGAGACGTGGCTCGAGCGGCACGGTACGACGTGATGTCAAGATCCGGTGCAGCGGCGGGTTCACCGTCCAGGGCCCCAGCCGGAAGGGGCGGATCATGGTGATCTGGCTCGGCAGCGGTTTCATGGGCACAGCGTAGCTCCCTGATTGCCGGCCCGCCACCCGATCCTGGAGATCTGGACCTCTTCCCGACCCAATACGGGCTTTCCCATCAGGCGCCCGGGGGCGGCGGGGGCTAGGCTGGTGGGCGCAGGATGGAATCTCCAACGAGGAGGCAATATGCGTTGGTACATCGCTGGGTTCGTCGCGTGGTGCGTGGGGGTGGGGGCCGCGGGGGGAGAGACCGCCGAGCAGTCGACCTGGTCGGGAGGAGGCGGTGAACCGGGCCCGGTCACGGAGTGGGAGGACCGCTTCGAGGAGAGCGATGGGGTCTCCTGGCTATCGATTCCCGGACAGCTGGCCCTCGGCTCCGTGCCGATCGATCCGCCCGCCACGCATCTACTGGACGGAAGTCTCACCCGCCCCTTCGGGATTCGGGCGGTGGACCTCGATCGGGATGGGGACAACGATATCCTCGGCACGGCGGGTACGTCGAACGTGGTGGCCGTGTGGTGGAACCAGGGCGGGGACCCGGTGACGTGGGAGCGGCAGATCGTGGACGCGGCTTTCCGCGGAGCCGCGGGCATCACGGCCCGCGATATCGACGGCGACGGCCATCTCGACGTGATCGCCTCGGCTGAATCGCCGGGGCACCAGGTTGCCTGGTGGCGAAACAGCGGGGACTCGCCTCCGGCTTGGAC